>Ga0209636_10002374_pt1 | contig 19174 bp, 34 predicted proteins | sample DeeMarSWOR152_54_FD_187464 | JGI IMG/M metagenome (GOLD analysis project Ga0209636, IMG submission 187464) | Marine sediment microbial communities from White Oak River estuary, North Carolina - WOR-1-52-54 (SPAdes) (version 2) | ecosystem: Environmental > Aquatic > Marine > Intertidal zone >... | reverse complement strand
GCGCGCGAAGTGTTTGGTTGTCGTATTGACCTCGACCCAGCTTCGACGCCAGAGGCCAACAAGTTGGTGCGAGCACAGCGGATCTACCCCCGCCAGGACAACGGGCTTACGAAGTCATGGAGGGGCAACGTTTGGCTCAACCCACCTTACGGGAAGACCGGTAACGAGAGCAATCAAGGGATCTGGTCCCACAAGATGGCCGCCGAGTTCACCCGGGGGCAGATGAAAAACGGTCTACTACTGGTGACGGCGCGGACATCAGAGAAATGGTTCGCGCTGTTGTGGACTGCGCTGCGCAGCTGGGATCTCAACCGGCTGTGCTTCGTCAATCCGCGGATCCACTTTCTGCATCCCGATACCGGCGAGCCCGAGAAGCAACCCACGCAATCGCATGTGGTTGCCCTCTTCGCGCGCAGCTACAACGTCAGCTTGCGGTTCTGCGAGGTCTTCTCGCGGCACGGGAAGGTGATTGTGCCATGACTCGCCAAGAGCTTTTCAAGCTGCAGTCCGACATCGCGGTACTACTCACCGCAATATCTGCCGACAACGAGTTGTCCCGCGCAAACAATGGACTCATCCGTCCGCGGATAGCGGTCGTGTCGCTGAGGGTGAACAAGCTGCTTAGCTGGCTGAGTCAGAACCCTGAGGCGGTGAAAGAATTGGAGTGGGGGTGCGAATGACCACAACACCTTCGCCATGTTGGTTCTGTCATCAGCCCGGTGGCAAACAATACCTGTCGCGTGAGTGGGACTGTGGGTACCACCTCGAGTGCGCACAGAAGGCCTACCGCGAAGACGACCCAATGGCTTGGACGATTGCCGACTTTGAAGACCCGCGAGTTGCAGACGAGTGGCGCGACTCGCGGGTTTGCTTCTCACCCAATGAAAACAAGGAGGATGAGTGATGTCAGGAAAAGTCGACCCCCCATGCTGCCCCAACTGCGCGCGCCGCATAACTCGCTACGTGGAGACTCGTGGCGAAGGAAAGAACATCTATCACGAGTCCGGCTGGCTTTGCGACCCTGCTGTAGGTGGGTGCGGAACGCGCACAGTTATCAACAACGGTAAGTAACGGAGATCAACAATCATGGCCTTAGATATCATCAGTTGGCTAGTTTGCTCCGGAGCTGTGCTCGCTGGATTTCTGCTCGGTCACGAGCGTGGTTTCCGCACTGGTCGCCTAGCTGGTTATCATGAAGCTCTGGCCGATGCGCGAAGGGCCGCGATGCACAACCGGTCCGGTTACACCGCAAACAAGGAGGATTGCAAATGGAACTAGAGCTCATCGGCGCACTGCTCTGCGCTGCAATCGCAGGATTTTGCTTTGGTCACAACCGTGGCTATCGCAAGGGCGCCAAGACCGTTCTGTTTGTCGGGGCGCAACCGAGTCCAAAACAGATGCTCGCAATCGCCAAAGCAATCACAGAGGCGGAGAACGACAATGATAGCGACTGCAACCACAACAAGGGCTAAGGCACTCGTCGACCACACGGCCGGCAAACACAGTGAGCGCCTCGATCCACGCTGCCCGCGTTGTAGCGATCTCGCTGACAACATCATCTGGTGTGAGCGTTGCGGTCGCCGCAACAAGGTACGTGGTTTCATGCCATGGCAGTGCAAGGCGTGTGGACGAGTGCACTCGTGGCATCGGCCGGTCATGCAACAACGAGGTGATCATGCTTGACGGGGGCGAAAATCAAACAAGCGTCTGCATTCACTGCGGCAAACCGATTGCCCAAAGGCACGGTAAGGTCAGCTGCGCCAAGAGCGAGGACCCGACCTGCCATCGATTGCATCAGCGCGCAAAGAGGCAAGACTACGACCGCCGACGCAAGGATCAGAGGCAAAGCTTTTCATCTGTACTCAATGGCAAGACGGCGTTGTCTGACTGGGTTGCTCAATGCGACCTGCTAGCGGACATAGTCCGCAAAGCCATCGTGAGCCCGCGGACCAGCCTGATCCAGAAGTGCGTGTGGTGCGGAGGACCGCGCCGCGACAACGGGAAGCTGGACCACCACGACGACTGCGAGGCCTGTTTGGCACTCGACACGACACGTGCGCTGCATCGGCTACTGACGCAAAACAAGGGTCGCGGCAACAACCGATTGGTCGTGGTCAGTGACGATAGGTAGTGCGCGTAGACAGATTTGAAATCGTGCCGTAGGGATTGGAGGACACATGGCAGTATTGAAGAAAATCGTGTTTGCTTCGTTGGCGCTTGGTGTATGTGGTCTTGAGCGCCACGAGCTCACGCCGCGTGAGTTAGCCGAACGCAATGGGGAGTTGTACCACATTGACGCCGCGTGCCAGGAACTCGTGGCCTGCTTCGGCGCGGATGAGGCCTGGCTATGTTATGGCGACACGTTGACCTGTACGTGGAATTGCACACCACACAAGGGTGCGCGTGTGGGGATCGTCCTGGAGTTTACCAAGGACGATGACGGGTGCTGGTGCCTGCAAACAGAGACCGTTCAGGCCTGTAACCAGGAGGGGGAATGATCGTGACAACGCGCGATGGACACGTGCTCAACCATACCCTTGGACTGCACCAAACCAAGCTGGAACTTGAGTGTCCAATATGCCGCGATCTGACCAAGGGGAGATGGACATGCCTGCGCTGCGGGCAGAGAAATGCAGTCAAAAAGCAGCGTTGTTGTAGCTGCGGGAGAGAACGCAATGAGTGACACCTTGAACAAGACCGTGCTCTTGATGGCTCTGGATCTCCTAAAAAACAAGCGAACCACCGCCGTCAAGACATCGCACGGTTTCGTGGTCATAGCGCCATCTCACTACATGTGGTGCTACACCTGCGAATACAGTCTTGGCAACTGACCTGCGAAAAGAGGCAATCATGGGCTCGCGGTACGCGGTTCGGCTATCAGAAAACTTTACGGAGGCACTGGAAGAGGCGGCAAAGGAGCTTGGTGTTGGTAAATCGGAGGCGCTGAGGCGTGCTCTTATGTTACTCCGCCACGCAGCCAAGGCCGACTCCGTCGAGATCAGATCACATGGAAAGAATGGCCAGATTGTTAGGCGCGAGATCCTGATCAAGTAATGAGCCGATGAAATACAGTCTCCGCCCATACCAGTCTCAAGCCATCACGACTCTGCGACAAAAGGCCGTAGCTGGCACACAGCGTCTGTTGCTTGTCGCGCCGACAGGTAGCGGCAAAACCGTGGTGGCCGCCGCGGTGATCGAGTCCGCCGTGGCCAAGGGCACGCAGATCCTCTTCTTGGCCCACCGCCTGGAACTCATTGACCAGTGCTCCCGCAAGCTCGACGAGATCGGTGTTGACCATGGCATCATCAAGGCAGATCATCCGCGAGCACGGCCGTGGCTACCGGTACAGGTTGCCAGTGTGCAGACCCTGGTCCGTCGCAAGAAGCCGCCCGCCGGACTCATTATCATCGACGAAGCCCACCGGTGTCTCGCCGACACGTACCTAAAAATCCTCAACCACTACCCCGAGGCAAAGGTGCTGGGTCTGACCGCAACCCCTTGGCGCACGGATGGTCGCGGCCTCGGTAAAATCTACGAGGATCTAGTCATCACCGCCAGTGTGCGCGAGTTAGTTGACAAGGGGTACCTGCTTGTCCCGAAGGTCTTTGCCCCCAGTCGGCCGAACTTTCGCGGCGTCAAGATCCGAGGCGGTGACTACGCACAGGACGAGATCGAGCTGCGCATGGACAAACCGAAGCTGATTGGCGACATAGTAGCACATTGGCAAAGCCTGGGCGGCGACCGCCGCACCGTGGTCTTTGCCACATCGGTCAAGCACTCAAAGCACATCGCAGAGAGTTTTGTCGCTGCCGGGGTAGCCGCGGAGCATGTAGATGGGTCGATGCCCGAGAAGGAGCGCACCGCCATTCTGGGTCGACTCGCCACCGGCCAAACAATGGTTGTCTCCAATTGCGACGTCATCACCGAGGGCTACGACTTGCCAATACTCTCATGCGCCATCTTGGCGCGACCCACGAAGTCATCGGTGAAGTTCAGACAGATGGTCGGACGCATCATGCGGCCCACCGAAGGCAAGGACGATTGTCTCGTGTTGGACCATGCTGGCTGCGTGTACGAACACGGCTTCGTCGAGGATGACATCGACTACACGCTCGACGACACCGCCAAGAAGAAGCCACAACAGCCGGCGGTCAAGGTGTGCAAAGCGTGTTTTGCGGTCATGCCCGCGAAGGCGGCGCGGTGCCCGTCCTGCAAGGCATTACAGCAACAATACTCGCCGCCATCGGAGCGTAGGGGTCCAGAGCAACACGACGGTGAACTCAGCCCGATGCGCCCAGAAGACCGCCCCGCCTGCGAGAAATGCCAGAGTACCAACACGCGGACGTTCAGTTCGCGTAAGTTGGGACAGTTTCGCGTCGGTGTGCACTGCCTCGTGTGTGAGAACGTGCAGTTCACCAACAATGCACGCGCTGCGAGAACGGCTTCATTGGATGCCCGACAAAAGGAATTCCACCGACTCGCAGAGATAGGTAAGAGCAAAGGGTACAAACCGGGGTGGGCGGCCTACAGGTACAAAGCAATTTTTGGTCAATGGCCAAGACGGGCGATGGGTGAGTCATGAGTGATGATGAGCTGACTTGGAAAGAGCTAGCCGAGAAATTCGACGAAGAGCAGACGGACTACGCCGAGGAGCAGATCGATCGAGCCCTGGTGCCGATTACCCGAGAGCTGCTCGGGCGTGAGGATCTTCCGACAGCAGACAAGGTGGATGCCCTGCTGACCCTCCTCGGCTCCAGCCCGCAACCAGAAAAGGAGGCCCTGCTCCCAGATAATATCCGGGTGATCAAGGCCATGTGCGACGACCTCGCCACCTACGCAGCCCAGGTCGACGAAATCAAGGGGCGGCTCAAGGGTGGGCGGTGGACACTGGTATCCAAAGCCATGCGGCAGCTGGGGTCCAAAAAGGCCTCGGGCGACGCGCCGCTGCGTGTGGTCAAACCCAACTATATCGCGAAGGTCAAAGACGTCCTCGCCGATGCTCCTGTCGGTGAGCATCATGTCATTCCCACTGGTTGGACCATCCGCGATGAGTCAACCAATGGCACCGCCTGCGTCTTGCGCGAAGCAGAGAAGGGCGACCAAGTCGTCAGGATACCGGTCGCCTACAAGCCAATTGTGATCAGCCGCTGGCACAACAATTTGGCGGATGGGTCGAAGTACCTCGAGGTCCAGTGGAAAGCCTCATGGAAGTGGCGCAAAGCAACTATCCCACGGGCGCAGCTGCACGACGCTGCCAAGATTGTACCTGCCCTGGCCGGACGAGGGTTCCCCGTCAACAGCAACAACCGTGTCGAGGTCGTGCGCTACCTTGCCGATTACGAGACCGCCAATGTTCCAGCCATGCCCAATGAGGCCATCTCAGAGCAAATGGGTTGGGTCCGCGATGGCGTCCGCCGAGGGTTCCTTGCCGGCGACAGGTTGATTGCTGTCGGCCCGGGGGCGCCAATACTGTTTCATCCTCCCGGTGATGGAGAGGCTCAGCTAGTCAAGGCGCTTAAGCCAACCGGCGACTTTGAGACCTGGCGTGCAGCCATTGCAGGGTTGGCACCGTACCCGCGGGTGATGGTCGGGGTCTATGCGTCGTTGGCAACCCCACTACTCGAGCTTCTGTGTAAGCCCGGCTTCATTGTGGACTGGAGCCACCGGACCTCCACCGGCAAGACTGTGGTGTTGCGTGCCGCTGCGTCGGCCTGGGGTAACCCTGACGAGCGCAGCGGGTACAGCCTGATCCAAACCTGGAACACCACGATGGTCGGATTCGAGCGTCTTGCTGGTGCCCTGCAAAGTCTACCCATCATCCTAGACGACACCAAGACCGCGGTCAGGCCGCAGATGGTCTCCGATATCCTGTATCAGGCTGCGGTTGGTCACGGCAAGACAAGGGGAGCCATCAGTGGTAGTCGCGCCACTGCTGGTTGGCGCACCATCCTGCTATCTACCGGTGAGCGCAGAGCGATTGATTTCACCAAGGACGGTGGCACAGCAGCTCGATGCCTGCCTCTTTGGGGGCCGCCATTTGGCCGGACATCTGCTGAAATCGCGGTGCAGATCCGCAACCTCGAAGAGGCCATCTTCAGTAACTACGGCCACGCCGGACCACGGTTTGTGGAGTGGCTACTCAGGCAAGACGTCGACGAACTTAGAGAGCGCTATGCCGCCGTTAATACACGGGTCTTTGACGAGCTACGTCAAGGTGTCAATGTCGCTGTGGCATCCCGGATGGGTTATGGCGTGGCTGTTCTAGAATTCGCTGGGTTGCTCGTTCATGAAGCCTTGGAACTCCCATGGGAGTACCAATCGCCATGGGTCAAGTTGCTAGGTGGGGTAACCGAGTCTCTGCGTGATGCAGACAGAGCCAAGGAGGCCTTCAGTCATGTGCATGCATGGGCTGTGGAACGTCAGGAGTTATTTTGGGGTAGGCGTACCGAGAAAGCCTATGGCGATAACCCACCTTCGCGCTGGTTAGGCTCTTGGAAGGGTGATGAGTTAGCCTTCACAACACCCGCCCTCCGCGAGGCCCTTGAGTCTGCCGGCTACGAGATGGACCCAATAGTCCGACAGTGGGCTGAACGGCGCTGGCTCAAACGAACATCCAGACACAAACGGACCTCGCGAGCCACCATAGGCCCCAGCGGCGACAGACCGCAGTGCTACGTGCTGCGCCTGAGGTCTCGCAAACGAGGGTCTAATGCCTAGAAAAACGCGCCTGGTTCGCACCCGGAGTGCACCTCGCTCAAAAGCACAAAAACTGAGTAACCATATACATGTGCACCTTATGCACCTTACGCATCTTATACTAAGGGTCTCGTGTAGAGGTATAAGTTTTTCACGAGCGATCGAGCGATCAAAAAACCCCGTATATAATTTGTATGTCCTCCAACAAAACCGGGTGCAACAGGTGCGGAATGACCTAACCGCATGTTTTTTCAAGGTAAATGTAAACTCAAATGGGTGCGTTTTTCGGGTGCGAAACCAGCATCCGGGTGCGTTTTTGACGCAGGGAGTCAGGTGACCACATGAGTAGGACAATCACCGCGTGTGAGATCCGGGCGGGTAGTGCGGACTGGCGAGCTCACGCAGAGCTGTTACACGGGATGCTGGATCGCATAGCACGGAGACGACGATGTTGTTGGTGTGGTGGACATGGTGAACATGAAGAGGACTGCGAGATGATAGCTGTCCTAGCGGTAATGCCTGCCCTGCGCAATGGCGTATCGATATGCCTTGCCTGTGGGGCTGAGATGATCCCGAAGGGGAAGAAAGAATGCTGCAGCGAGGAGGAGAATCCTGGTTGCTGGAAAGAGCGCCGTGCGGCCGTGCTTCGCAAGTATCGGACTAACAGGAGCCCGGAGATCGAACAGCACCAAAACGCGCTCAGGCGTCAGCGTGACAGAAAGGCTAGATATGCCAAAAGCTAGACAAATCCCCACTGAACACCAAGAACAGGTAGCCCTCGCCGATTGGTTGGACAAGGTTGTGGGTAAGCACGGCTGGTTTCATGTCCCCAACGAGGGCATTCGCGACCCGCGACTTGGCGCCAAGCTGAAGCGGGCTGGGTTGAAACCGGGGGTTCCAGACATCGTGATCTTGGTGCCGCCGCCGGCAGTCCGAGAAGCAGGCATCTGGTACCGCGGCACCGTGCTCGAGCTCAAAGCACGCGATGGTGCTCGCCCAACACCAGGGCAGCGCGCATGGTTAGACGCATTCCACGATCTCGGCTGGGTGACACTTGTATCCTACGGGGCACAGCACGCAGTCGAGCAGCTACGTAGCATGGGGTACGGCAATGGTAATGACAGTGTTTGACTGGCGAGAGTTCACCCTGAGCCTGCTGCCCGTCATCGAGGATCTGGCCATGACTGACGAGGTTTGTCGGTCTTGTGGTGCCCCGGTTTATCTGGGGGAGACGTTCCGCACGATGACTCACCGCGATGAGTGCGAGGCGTACGCGGCTCTTGTGACGACCAAGCGGATGGCTCGAGCGGAGGTGGTCAATGCGCGAACTAGAGCATAGGTGTTTGGGTAGGCCAAAGATGCAGATGGTGTTGGATACCGACGATTGGCGAGAGCATGCGCTGGCGCTGGCCGACGCTATCGCGACGTTGGTTCTGCCCGATGGCGCCGAGGCCTGTCGCTGCTGCGGCGTTTTGTCTTTGGGGCAGCCCTTCGGCGCTGTGCGCCACAGACCTGGGTGCCGAGCCTATGCGGCGGTTACTGACGTGCGTAGGGCTTTGTCTGGGCAATCCGCCCACCATACGTTCGGCGTTTGTCGCTTTTGCGGTGTCTTACTGCCGATGGGTGAGCGTGGGCGACCACGTGTCAGGTGTGGTCGGACGGAGAATCCGGATTGTCGTAGCATGCAAGACAAACAAGGGAAGCGTGATCAGCAGGTCAGGCGCTCGATACCGAAGGAGCGTGGCGTGCGCAAGGACATGTCCAGGACACCCACACCAATCAAGCGACCTGGAGGCAAGGATGATGGTTAGTAGGGCCATGGTGCGAAACGGGCGCCGCGGGCGACACAGGAAGACAACCGCCGCCATGCGCACCGTCGCACTGTGGTTGAGTCGCAACGGTGTACGTTATGCCAAGACCGACGTGTCTGGTGCATCATGGACGGATGAGCGCAATCGCGGGGCGCCACCAATCCTCATCCTGACACCGCCGCCAGTCAAGCCGGATATCCCCGGGGTGGCGCTGTATGTTTGGCCCGGTGGGTACGCGCAGATCACGGACTCACAGGATCGGTGGATCAAACACTTCGACCAGAGGAGATGGTGCGTGCTATTGGCGCATGGCGTCGACGAGGCGATCGATATGCTGGGGAGACTTGGGTATCAGTGCAAGGAGGACCAATGACAACCATAGCTTGGTGTGTAGTGGGAGCGATTGCTGTCGTCCAGGTCATCATGATCTTGGAGCGGCGGGCGGACAGAAACCGCGAATACAAACAAGCACTGAGGTCGCTACTCAAGGCCAGGAAACTCAAAGAGAGGATGCGGCGGCGGGGGTCTAATGGCTAGAATCGAGAAACCACTACCGAGATGCCCACGGTGTGATCGCCGAGACATTATCCGTGACTACGTCAAGCGCGAGATAAGGTGTATCGGTGACGGGTGTGGTTTTCGTGCAGGTATGGACACCTTACTGCAGGCATTCGGACCGCAGTGCATGGAGGTCGTCGCGTTGTCGATGCATGAGACGAAGAGACGAAAACGCAAGCTCAATGTTGAGTTGTTTGCTGCTGACGCCAGGAAGATATGGGAGTGAACATGAGAACCGAGCAAGAAGTAATCGCGAGTGGCGACCGTATCGTGGCCGACGTGGACGCAATCTTTTTCAGCTGCGCGTCGTGTTACGAGAAACTCAATGCGTACGACGGTGACTGCGGTTTATGTGGAGCGCGGTATGATGTCGAGGAGATCGAGTTCGATGCCGAACCGGAACTACCGCGCGAGGCATTCGTGCAGTGCTGTGTCGAGCCGACCGCTATGGACCATGAACTACTGGTGACCGTGCACGGGGTCATGACTCGCTGTCAGATTTTGGTGTCAAGACAAGATGTACTTCTCTCCTCTGGGCACATTGGCGCTTATGACGCCGTACGAGTACGCGTGCACGATGAGGATCAGGCAAGCCTTTTGGTTGAACTCCCTGGGGTATTGGTTCTTGGCGTGCGGATGGTATGGGTGGAAAGACACAGGGAGGTCCTCTTTGATGCAACATAGACGTCGAGCAATCACGCCATCCCACCTCGACTGGAAGCGGCGAATCAAGCGGCGTCGCCCATGGGTAAACCGTCGTGCTGTGTGGGCCGGGCCGACAATGGAGGAGCGGTTCCAGCGGGCGATGTTTGGGTTTGGCGATCCGGACCTGTTGCCTCTGTGTCGCATTCAACGAACTCGAACGATGGCCAATGGTGGCCATCCGGTGAGGTGACTCATGTGGTTTGTGAAGGGGCAGGAGATAATCAAGATCCGCGTTGATGACTCCAGGAGTTGTCGCATGAAGGGTCAAGTGGCGTTTTGTCTTGGCGGCTGGCACTATGCTCGCGAGGTTGGGGTGGATGTTTTCCATACCAGAGCAGAGGCCGAAGAGGCGTTACGGGCGAGAAAAACCAACGATGGCGAGGAGTGACCATGTTGGTTGTGATCAAGAAGCGCGAGCCCGAAGCCGCAGAGTGACCATGTACAAGACCAAGCCACCGCGCTCAGCGAGCAAATTTCGTGCAGCTGCCCGTGAGCAGTTGGCGGTGGAGCTACGCAAGGGCGGTGCTACGATGGCCAAGATCGGGGCGGCCATCGCAGAACAAGAGGGTTTATCGAAGCCAATCACAGCAGCCACGGTGTCACGGATACTGAAGCGCGCGTTGGCGCGACTGCGGAAATACACAGACGCCGAGGCCGAGGACTTGCGGCAGCTCGAGCTTGAGCGGATAGACGACTTGATCGCCGGCTTGTGGGAAGCAGCGAAGGGTGGCCACCCTGACTCAGTGAAGCAGTTTCTCGCCGTGCAAGACCGACGCTGCAAGCTGCTCGGGATAGAACCACCGCAGCGACACGTACACGACATTAACGTCATGAGCTGGGCGCAGGTGGTGCAAAGCGCCGACGCGAGGATTGAAGAGAAACAGCGACCAATCGTGGAGTCGCGGGTGCCGTTGGGTTTACTGACCGACAAGGAGGATGATGGATGAGTAAAACAAGAAATGAGCTGCTTAAGAACATTGCGTTAGCGACTGCGATGGCGGAGGCGACTCAAGACAGGTTGCTAAAGACGGCGGCTGTGGCGGCGGATGTGACGAGAACTATACCGTCGACAGAGTCTGAGTCATCAATCGAGGCGTTGTGGGAGATACGATGGGCGATGAGGGACGCGGTGTCGATAGCTAACAGCGTGGTGAAGAGGATGACGCAGGTGGTAGAGCAGGCGCAGGTGTTGGCGAAAAATGACGGTGATGTCGATCCCGTTGATAAGCCACCTAGCCCAGTATTGGATCCAGTCAGCAGTGTTCGGATCCACAAAGAGATCAATAAGTGGTTCGGGGAGGACGATGAATGACCACGCATCACCGAGCAGTGTATCTCACCGACGATGAGTGGATCCGTTTACTGAACGTGTTGGCAGCAAGGCTCAGTGGCGCCAGGATTGATGATGTGCGGTTGACCGCGTTTGAAATTAGGCGCGAGATCTCCACGGACCGCGACACCGACGCATGTACCATTCGTGTTGTGCGTGAATTTCGACTCACCAAGTGGTCCAAGGGGATCGCTGATCTGATCGACGATGAAACCAACCCCTGAACAAGTCGCCAAGGTCCTCAAACTTGGTCGCGAGGATCCAGAGTGGTGGGTGCGTACCATTCTTGGCGACGACCCCTGGCCCGAGCAGGTCCGCATCCTCGAAGCGGTGCGGGACCACAAGGAGGTCGCTGTTCGTAGTTGCCACGGCATCGGTAAAGACTGGATCGCTGCGCGGGTCGTGCTCTGGTTTCTCTACACGCACCGGCCATCAATCGTCATCTCGACGGGTCCGACCGACCGGCAGGTCAAAGGAATTCTCTGGAAGGAGATCGGTATAGCGCACAGCCGGGCCCGCTTCCCGCTCGCGGGGCGATGCCTGACCCAGGAATTGAAACTCGACCGCGATTGGTGGGCGTGGGGATTCACCGCACCACACAAAGACCCGGAACGGTTCCAGGGGTTTCATGAGAGCAACGTCCTTGTTGTCGTCGACGAGGCGTGTGGTGTGTCGCAGGAGATCTACCTCGCCATCGACGGCGTGCTGACTTCATCGAATGCCAAGAAGCTCGAGATCGGCAATCCAACCGATGTCCTCACCCCGTTCGGCGAAAGCTTCAAGACACCCGGCATCCACAAGATTGAGGTCAGCGCTTTCGACACCCTGAACTTCACCACCTTCGGTATCACCAAGGAAGACATCGCCAACGACACCTGGCAGCAGAAGATCACTGGTGAGCTGCCGTATCCGCAGCTTGTGACACCCGACTGGGTAGCCACACGCTACAAGCGTTGGGGGCCGGAAAGCCCCTTCTACCTCAGCAGGGTACTGGGTGAATTCCCAAGCAGCAGCCCCGATGCACTCATCCCGTTGTCATGGATAGAGCAGGCGCAACAGCGAGAACTCAAACCCGGGGAGCCGGTGGAGCTCGGTGTCGATGTCGCGCGTTCGGGCACCGACAAGAGCGTCATCGCGGAGCGCCGCGGCTCTGTTGTACGTGTGCGTGGCGACTATGCTAAGCTCGATACTATGGCCACTACTGGACATACGTTGCAGGCTCTCAAAGAGACCGGAGCGGAGCGCGCGAAAATCGACGTCGTCGGCATCGGTGCCGGTGTGGTCGACCGCGGCAAGGAGTTGAAGCAACCATTTGTCGGCGCGAACGCAGGGGCAAAGGCGCGCGACCCAGAGAGGTTTGTCAACGCGCGGGCCGAATGGTTCTGGGGTCTACGCGAGCGATTTGAGCGTGGCGACATTGACCTCGACCCGGCGGATGAGGATCTGGCCCACGAGCTCGCCATGCTCCGATGGAAGCCGGACAGCCAGGGACGTGTGGCCATCGAGGCAAAGGAGGACATGAAGAAGCGCTTGGGGCGAAGCCCGGACAGGGCCGACGCCGTAGCGATTGCATTCGCCGATGTTGGCGAAGAAGCATTTTTTGGCATTTGGGTGTAACAGCAAACAGTAGGAGAGTCCGATGGCGGGGTGGCGTGAACGGTTGGCGAGGAGATTGGCACCAAAAGCTCAGGGTGAGCAACAGGAGGTGCATGCGCTCTATCGCATGCTGTTGGGAAAGACACCAACCGCACGGAACACGGCGGAGCTGATAGCGGCCTACAAGCAGGTGCCGCAGTTTCGATCCGTGGTGGCCAAGATCGCCGACCACGTCGCCTCGGTGCACTGGCGGCTGTATGCCGTGCGCAGCAAGAGCGGCAAGGCCAAGCATGTCCGCACCGGACAGATCATCGAGAGAGATGAGCGCAAGAAGGAGCTCGCCAGGTACAAGCGGCAAGGGGAGCTCGAGGAGGTGCAGGACCACCCATTCGCTAGGATGCTCGACATCGCAAATGACGAGCACAGTGGATTCGAGGCCAGGCGGCTGACCCAGATCTATCTGGATGTGGTCGGTGAGTCCTTCTGGAACCTGCAGCGCGGTGCGTTCAATCAGCCCACTGCGTATTGGCCGTTGCCGCCGCACTGGATCCGGCAGACACCGAGCCTCAACAAGCAGCACTACGAAATCAAGATCAGTGGGAGGTCTTTCTTCTCTCCGGTCGAAGACATGTTGTGGTTTCGCGACCTGGATCCAGTGGAGCCGTACGGCCGAGGTTCTGGGTTGGGTGAGTCCCTTGGCGACGAGATCGATACGACCGATTACGCAGCCAAGTACGTCAAGGCCTTTTTCTACAACCGCGCCAAGCCGGACATGATGGTTGGTATCGAGGGCGCAAGTCCGGAGGAAATCAAGCGCACGGCTGAGGGCTTCCGGCAACAACACCTTGGTTACAATCGGGCGCATCGGGCTTACTTCCACGGTGGCAAGATGGACGTCAAAGAGCTGAATTCGCGATTTGATGAGCTCAAGATCGTCGAGCTCCAGGGATCCCTTCGTGATGCGTTTGTTCACACGTTCGGGATACCGCCGGAAGTGCTCGGTATCTTGACAAATAGCAACCGGTCTACAGTGCGCGAGGCGTTGCGGTTCTTCGCATCCGAGACAGTGGTCCCTCGCTGCGAGCGACTGAGGCTCAAACAGCAGCAGCGGTTGATACCGATGTACGACGAGCGGCTGATCCTTGAGTATGACTCACCAGTCCCAGAGGACGATGAGTTTGAGCTCAACGCCATGAAGGCCGCCCCCCACTACGCAACACGCGGTGAGTGGCGAGAGATGCAGGGGCTCGAGCATCGTGGCGAGATCGACGACATCCACTATGTGCCAGTCAACCTGATCCCGCAGTCACCGACTAGTGCTGCGGTTGTCGAGTTGTCCACCGGCCCGGCGGTGGTGCGGGAACCTATCTTGCTGACCCAGCACAAAGACGATGACCAGGTGCTTGTGAACCGTGTACTCGAGGACCTCCGGCCAGAGCGGATGAAGGATGAGATGTACGCACTACACAGGCACAACATGCAGGAGTGGGGCGACGAGGTACTCGACGAGCTGGGTGTCGCGGTCGGGTTCGATCTCATCAATCCCTTGACCGCGGAGTTTTTCGACAACTGGGAGAACAACAAGATCAAACTGATCAACGAGACCACCAGGAACAATTTGAACCGAACCCTCATCGAGGGTGTGCGTGCAGGAGAGGGTATACCTGATTTGTCGAAGCGGGTGACCTCGGTGTTTGATTTGGCCAAGGGGTACCGGGCCGAACGCATTGCACGGACCGAGGTGCTGGGCGCCAGTAATCACGCGACCTACGCGGCGCATAAGATCTCCGGGGTGGTGCAGCAGCGGCAGTGGGTGGCTACCTACGACGGCAACGCACGTGACGAACACGAGCGATTGGGGATCGCCGACCCAGTTGGCCTGGATGAACCCTTCGTAGTCGACAATTACTCGGCTATGTACCCCGGTGAGTTCGGCGCTCCCGAGATGGACATTAACTGTAGGTGCACAACTGTGGCAGTTATTGGTGAACCAAAGGAAGCCAAAGCACTCGGTGAAGTGTGGAAGATCTATGACCGTCGGTTGGTGCCCTGGGAGAATGCCATGCGGGCCGCGGCGAAGCGTGCGTTTGACACTCAGCGCAGGGAAGTGAATGCTGCGGTTCGCCGCGTCTTTGCGTGACACTTTATGAGATGAATCTCGCTTTGGTTTCATAAGGTTACATCGAAATACGGCGACACTTTATTTTTACACCGTAGAAGACTCTACGCTTGGCTTGTATCGTCGAGCTAATGAGTCAAAAAGCTGAGATGGTTCGGGTCGACGTGTCGCGTTTCAAGCAGGCGGCACGTCAACACGACAACAAGAACGGTACTCTCAATCTCGCCCCGGTCAAGTTTGGACCGACTGAAATCGTCAAGGACGATGTCTCGGACACTGAGCCCAGAACACTGACCTGGGTTATCAGCACTGCGGCGGTCGACCGTGACAATGACACGATCGATCCGAACGGATGGCAGCTCAACGATTTCATCAAGGGCGGTTCGGTGCTTTGGGCGCATGATCGTAAAGCGCCACCGGTTGCCAAACCCCTTGCGACGTGGGTCGAGGACGGGCAACTCAAAAGCCGCGCGCAGTTCACCGATCAGGATGAGAACCCGTTCGGTTACATGACGTTCAAGCTGGCCAAGGGTGGTTATGTGCGCTCGAGCTCCGTTGGATTTTTGCCGATCCAGTGGAGATACAACCAGGAACGCGGCGAATACGCTGTTGATTTCTTGAAACAGATCCTGCTCGAGTGGAGTGTTCTGGCTGTGCCATCCAATCCCGAGGCTTTGTTGGAAGCGCGGTCGAAGGGCATCGACCTGGCGCCCATGGTTTCGTGGGCTGAGATGGCGCTTGATGGCGACAGCGGCTTGTTGCTTCCGCGCGAAACCCTTGAGGCTGTACACAAGGCTGCGGCGGATCCTGTCGTCGTGGTACCTGTTGCGTCCAGCGACAAGAGCGACACGAACGACACAGACGACACAGTTGTCCCCTCCGGCCCGGAGTCAGGCGAGTGTGGTGATGGTGATGTGGCGGCAAAGGGCTCCGGGTCGGAACAGAGCGAGCCCGACGATGAAACCACAAAGCGGCTTGCGGCCATCGAGCAGCGGTTGAGTGATCTTGAGGCATCCAGGGATGCCGTCGAGGAAATCGTCTGCGGGGCAACCGATGATGATGCCGTGCAAGCTGCGCTCGATGATGACGACGGTGTCTTGCTGGAGATTGAGGACGCAGACGACGCAGCCAAAGACGCTGGTGAAGAGCTAGGGCTTGACGACGTTCGAGATGCGTTGCGCGATACGCTGGGGTCAATGGTCAAGGAGAAGGTTGACGACCTAGTTCGCCGCCGACAGGGCCGGCTGGACTGAGGGAATTGTTGATTTGGATCTCGTGGGAGCGGGAAGGCGTAGGAGTGGACGGTGAAAATCACGAGCATGGACCAATTGAAGGAGCTCCTGAAGACTGAGGTCGGCCCCATGGTGGCCGAAATCGTCGAGGAGCGGATGGCCCGAGTTGAAGAGCAGTACAAGGCCCAGGCCAGCAATCCTATCGCTGCGGCTGTGACCGCTCCTGTGAAGGGGATCGAGATCAGTAAGACTCGAGCAGCCGCACAGTTCATCCGCTGCTTGGCTGGTGCAAACGGCGACAAGCAAAGAGCCGTGGAACTCGCCAAGGAATGCGGGAACGACACTGTGTTAAAGGCGCTCGGCACGCTGACGGGCGGGTCCGGTGGCTATCTGGTGCAGCCAGAAATGGGTGAGTTCATCGACTCGCTGGGGGCTGGCTCCGCAGTGCGTACGTTGAATGCCCGTGTTGTCCCAATGAAAAACGGATCGATCTCGCTGCCGGGCGGAAGCTCTGGCGCGACCGCAAACTGGGTGGGTGAGAACGCCGTTGCTGGATCGAGCGCTCCGGCCGAGCGCATGGTGACAATGAACGCCAAGAAGCTCATGGTTGTCATTCCGGTTTCCAACGAGCTACTCGAGGATGCCTCTGGTCTTGCCGATGAGTGGATCGAGGACGAGGGCAAGAGAGCGGCCGAAGAGGCCGAGGACTTGGCCTTCATCCGCGGCACCGGATCTGCCAACGCTCCACGCGGGATGTATTATCGTGTCGATTCCTCGAACGCGTTCAACATCACGCACGCGGCTGCGGCAGCGACTGCTGCTGAGATCTATGCTGACCTTGGACGAGCAATCCAAAAGTTGGCCAACTACAACGTCAAAATGCTGCGCTGTGGTTGGATTTTCTCCAAGCGGACCGAGTGGCATCTGCGTACGGTGCTGAACTCTCTCAACCTGCCCATGTTCCAGTCGATGGACAAGGGTTTGCTGTTTGGGTTCCCGTTCGCTTCGACGACTCAGATCCCAAACAACCTTTCGGTTGTTGGATCGGCCGACGAGTCCGAGGTCTATTTCGCTGATTTCCAGACGGCTGTGATCGGTGAAACCAAAGAGACTACCCTCGAGGTCGTCAAGGGCGGCGCCTACTACGACTCCGATACATCGGCAGTTGTGTCAGGCCTGTCCAACGATCAGACCGTCGTCGTCGTTCGGAAGCGGGTCGACTTCACTTGCCTTCATGACGGCAAGGAAGTGGCGGTGATCAAGGCATGTGATTGGGGCGCCTAAGAAAACGTGGGCGGTGTGGCGAAGTGGCCCCTAGCCTGACGAAGTGGTCCGGGGCCCACAACGGGAAGTGAAGGAGAAGAAAATGATCATAGCACCGAGTACAGACATCGCTGGTGCCATCCATGCGGTTTTGGCTGCCTATGCACAAGACTCGTCTGCAGATCCTCTCATGACCGTCGCGGCTGCGACGGAAGACAACGTCAAGGTTACCGGCGAGTCGATCGACAGGCAGGGGTATGACTCCTGTGCTTTCGTGCTCACCGGCTCAGCGGTGCTGACCGAGGCCAAGACGGCATCGATCGCTGTTGAATATCAGGACAGCGCAGACAACTCCACTTGGAACACTGCCGTTGCCCTGCAGGCTTCGACTGTTGAGGCCACCGGCGACACTGGTGGGTCGACTGAGGATCTGCTCATTGAGCTCGCTCTGAGCCTGCGTGGCCTAGAGCGCTATGTTCGGTTCAATGTGACTCTCGATCTGAGCCATACGTCGACCGACACCGCTGAGTGGACCGCGGCGTGCATTCTCGGCGGCAAAGAGGCCACGCCCGTCGCGTAGCGGCGACTGATTGAGGAACTAGTCTGTCCTGAATGGATGGGGTGATTTGTGAGCGAGAAAGTCTATAACGTCGTGTTTGATCGTAGGTGGGACGCCTATCAGAAAGGTGAGCGTGCTGGGTTTGCAAAACCCTTGGCTGATCATCTGATCCAAAAAGGTGTCGCACGGCCGTACGAGGGTCTGCCTGTTGCGCGAAAGGGCGAGAACATCCCCGAGTCCGCAATGACCCCCGAGGAACTGAAGCACGTCAGGGACTCAAAGCGGGTGCTCGAGCAGCAGGAGATCGCCAAGCAGCATGCGCGGGAAGAGGCCATGCTTGCGAAGCACGACAAGGGCGATCACCCCTTCGGTGGCGGCAAACGTAAGTAGGCGCGATGCTTGGTCGACGTCGCAGGCATCGGCCAAGCATGGCCCCTAAGGAGCACGCGAGGCTCCTTGTTGAGCGAGGGTTGGCAGTGGATGAGGCGACAGCCAGGTTGATTGTCGCGACAGAGGAGAGGCTGAAGGATGGCCGTAGCGCTGACAGATCATGCCCTGACAACGCTAGCCGAGGCGAAGACGGAGCTGGGGATCAGTGGTGACACCGAGAACGATTATGTATCCCGGCTGATCAACGCTGCTTCCGACGCTATCCGACGGTACTGCAACCGCACATTCTACTATGAAGCTGACATTGAGGAGTCGATCCCGGGCTTTGGCGGGACACGGCTCGTTGTCGCGCGAACGCCAATTGTCGGCACAATCGACAGCATCACCTACGAGGGCACCGCCCTGGACGCCACAACCTACAGCGTTGAGGACGCAGAGGCAGGATTCATCTATCGGCAGTACGGGTTCAATTGGACCGCGCAGCTGGCATCAAATACCCTGGGTGATGCGCTCCCGGGCAGCGAGAAGCTGTCCTACGTCGTGACGTACACCGGTGGCTACTACACACCCCAGCAGTACGCGGATGATGACTCCGTTGAGCGGAGCCTCCCGTACGACCTCGAGGATGCCTGTCTGCAGCTGATAACCGCGCGGTACCGGGCCAAGGGGCGGGACCCGCGTGTGAGCGCGGAGAGGCTGCTGTCTTGGCAGGTTAGCTACGGCATGGCCACAACGGATCGGGCACACGGGATACCGAAAGCCGTTCAGACCATGTTGGATCCATACAGGAGGATTGCCTGTGCCTAGCTTCACGCACCTCCTGACCGACACCGTGACGATTGCCGCTGTATCCGGCGTGAGCACGCAGGGTGATCCATCTTTCGGCGACCAGAGCACCTTGGCTGCTCGAGTCGA
>Ga0209636_10002372_pt1 | contig 19187 bp, 13 predicted proteins | sample DeeMarSWOR152_54_FD_187464 | JGI IMG/M metagenome (GOLD analysis project Ga0209636, IMG submission 187464) | Marine sediment microbial communities from White Oak River estuary, North Carolina - WOR-1-52-54 (SPAdes) (version 2) | ecosystem: Environmental > Aquatic > Marine > Intertidal zone >... | reverse complement strand
GAAAAGAAAATTCGACAGGATCTTCATCCCCTGCTTGGTGTGCACCACTTCAGGATGGAACTGGACACCAAAAAACTTCTTCTCCCGCTCTTCCATCACCGCCACACCACAATGAGCTGTCTTCCCAGACACGATAAAACCAGGGGGAGCTTTTTCGACCCTGTCCCCATGGCTCATCCAGACCTGGCCCCCATTATTGATACCTGAGAGCAGCCCTTTTCTTTCCAGAACGTTCAAAGAGGCAAACCCGTATTCCCTTTTCTGTGAAGGAAGCACCTTCCCTTTAAGAAGATAGGCTATCAGCTGCAATCCGTAACAAATGCCCAGAACAGGAATCCCCATCTCGAATATTTCTCTCGATATCTGCGGGGCATTTTTTCCGTAGACACTCTGAGGACCTCCGGAGAGGACAATGGCTGCAGGCTTCTCTCTTTTCAATCTGGAAAGACGAATGCTGAAAGGAAAAATCTCAGAGAAAACCCCAAATTCCCGTATCTTTCTGGCGATAAGCTGGGTGTACTGGGAGCCAAAATCCAGGATTATGACCTTATTCATGAACAGATTTTAGCACAAAAATGAGGGGCGTTCTATTTTTTGTATAAATTTGGGGTCAGACCTTAGTCACTTCAGTCATTTGGTTTAGGCTTCACGGAGTCAAGCCTTGTCTCCATAAGAAGTTGGTTAATGATCTTTGAATTTCCGAACTTTAATGGGATGAAGCCTGCCTCCAAATTTCCTTATAATTACTGAAGTGACTAAGGTCTGACCCCAAATTATGACCCCAAATTAAAGAAATGTTGAGAGGTGATCCCACTTCTACTGTTGACAATAAGACTGATGGAAAATAGAATTAAAAATAAACTCACCCTTGATGATGAGAAAAAGGGGGAAAAATCATCCCTTAATTCACCCTCTAAGGCTATTGAACAGGAAAAGGATTTAATATTAATTATTACCTAAATGGATATAATAATTATAAGGACTGAGGGAAAGATTTCTCGCGAAGGGAACAGACTATAAAATCAGGAGAGGAACAAATGAAAAAGAAAAAAAACATTTCTATAGTCTGCTCAATCCTGTTTTTTCTATCTTTTGCAACAGCCTCCTTTTCACAGGAAAACAACATTCTTGCCCAGGTGAACATTCTAGAGCAAATCATCATTTCTAAAGAGCCAAACACCCTAGAAGTGAAGATTCTGTTAAACCGGTACACGGCAAGCGACCATTTTAAGGTGTATAAGCCCGACCGAATAGTTATCGATTTTTTTAAGACGGAAAACATCACAGCCTCGCGCCAAATTGATGTGAATGATTTTGGAATCATATCTATCAGAGCTGGCATGTATCAGCCTGACACAGCGAGAGTTGTCTTTGACTTAGGCAAGACAATCCCTTTCTATAGAGTCGAGACTATTCAGGGAGGGGTGAGAGTATTATTCTGGTTAGAAGAAGTCACCGAGGTTAAAAAGGAAGAGGTTATCAGTGAAAAAATTCAAGTGAAAGACGCTGTCGGTAATCTTAAGGTCGAGCCTGCCAAAGCCAATCTGGATGATCCCATATTTATAGATATGAGCGGGTCCCAGAATGCCGAGTCCATGGAGGTCGATGTTTTCAATGCAGAAGGCGATAAAATCGACACCATTCGGCTGACTCCTGAGTCATCCACAGGTGAGATAAAACTGGATACGCCCGGAGTGTATGTCTTCAAGGGAAAAGCATTCAACAGTGAAAGAAAGCCATCGGAAAATCCTTGTGAAGCCAGAGTGCACATCAATTACCCTCCAATCTGCAAGTTAGATTCCCTCTATTATGAAGATTATACAGGGAAACCTTTCATCCTGGATGCTTCCGGTTCCACTGATCCCGACGGGGAAGTGGTCAAAGCTCATTTTAAAGTAACTGATGAATCATGGAATTTACTCGACAGCTTTACAGCTAATAAAAAGCCATTTCTCTGGAACAAAGCCTTTGAAAGGGAAGGTATTTACACCATACCAGTAGTTGTTATGGACGATTTTGGTGCTGTTTCTGAACCTGTCCAGGTTCAAGTCGCTGTGAACAGAAAAAGAGTCTTCTTAATGGTCGATGGAGGCACATTATTCGCTCGTGGGAGTCCTTATGGAGGATATGCGGTTTCACGGCTTGGCTTGGTCATTAAGATTGCTCCTCGCAAATTAGACTTTATCCTCTCAGGAGGGGCCGGACAAGTCCTCATCAGCGATCCCTGGAAATCTTTCTTTACGGCAAACATGCTTCTCAACACGCACATCGGCCCTGCCTTCTTGGGTGTGGGTGCGGGCATCACGACAAAAATAAGAGAAGATAGGAATCCGGATGGAGAGCTCATCGCCAATGTTGGCTTTGAGTTAACCGGAAAACGCCAATCCAGACGTTCATTCTTCCTGGAGGTTCGTGCGCCAGTCGGAAAAGGCCGGGTTTTTTCGGACCATCACAAACTAATGGTAGGCTTTAGGTTTCTTTTATAACATCACACAATTTTTCCTGAATACCGGAAGCAAGAAGAAATCTTAATCGTTTCTCTTCAGCCCTAAAAATCAAGATTCGCCCCTTATTTGCTAAGCGGCCTTTCAAACACATCAACCCCCTCATAAAGGCTAATAACAAGGAATGAGTGATACCGGATTATCTTTTTCCCGAATGAGTAAAAAAAAAGCCCGGTCGACTGACCGGGTTTCAACGGGTTCTCTTCTTCGGACCTTACGTTTTTCCTTCTTCCTTCTTTACTTTAATCTCTAATAAATATTTTATCTCCTGAATGGAGAAGCCTCCGGCTCTTTTTCGCTCAGTTTAACGACTCCATAGATGATCGCAGAGCTGGCCGCAATAATAACGGCAATACCGACCGGGGATAAAAAGAATTTGGCTAAGCCACCAGGTTTTGGCTTCGGAGTCTTCTCCTCTCCCTGTCCCTCAGATTTTAAGGCAAAGGAAACTTTTGCGGTTTCAGCTGCTTTTATTCCGATCAGATTGGCAACGTTGAAATTTCCCTCTTTTGTACTGATGCCAACGATATATAATCCCTCTTCGATTCCTTCTTTCTTTAAGATTCCCAGTCTGTCAGACTGGCTGCTCTCATAAACAATGCCAGTGGAGACATTCTTGAGTTTAACAACAGCTCCTTCGACAGGCGTGGTTCCGTCTTTTTCGAAGACAAATCCTATTAAATTCCCTTTACCCACTTTCTGCGCTTCCGAATAGTGAGGGGAATAGAAAGTGATGATTGAAGCGATGAGTATGAATGCAGCCATTTTTGACCTAACTGCCTTAAGCATTTCTCGCTCCTTCAAAGACTGTACCCATAGTAAACAAGGCTCAATCTCCTTGTCAAGCTAAAGTCAGTCTCCCCGGCTCATTTCCCCTTTTTTTGTATCCCAATGGTGTGGATCGTCTGTTTTTCAAGATCTCAACGGATAACTATTAAATCACAATAATCACTACCAGTCAAAACCAAACACAAAAAAACCACTTAGGTCAAGCCCATAATCTTTCCGTTTATAGGACCCGCCCTGTGCAAAATATCTCTTCCGGAATTGGATTCATGAATTCACTCTTCGATAGGCTATCTGGTAGAACTTGATTGGCCTATTTAGAGGAATCACCACGAGATTGTTCTCTCCGGTTTTTGACTTCACAGGCAGAGATAAAACGGCATCTGCACCCTGACCTTTTCCTTCATCCAGCCTCAAATATCCCTCCCAGATTACACGACCGTTAAATAACACAGTGATCAAGGGGGAAAGACTGATTTCCTTTCCCCAGTTAATACTCAAATCCAGAATAATCTCACTCCTATCAAGGGTCATTCTTTGAGTAGATTTTTGTCCTTTTTCTATCCCCGGTTCTTTAAGCTCAATCTTTCTCGGAGACAGAAGGTTCTCCATCCTCTCATCTATTTCCTTAATTTTCTCTTCTTCGTTCAACCGTTCATAATTCTGGCGAATCCGCAGTAAAATCTCGAGATTATCAGGGTCAATCTCCAGAGCCTTCCGGTAAAAATCCCCGGCATCATATATGTAATCAGCCTTCTGGAAAGAATCACCGACAATTCGCAACACTTTTAGATACTCCTCTTTTTTCCCTTCAGGCACAACGACAAAGCTCTGCTCAAGATGGCGGCCGAGCTTCATGATATCTCTGTAACGATTCAGCTTGAAATAGAGAAGTGTCTGGAAGAAGAGATTCCCCAGATCATCCAATCTTTCTCCAAATCTTTCTTTAATATGGCCTCTCGATCTTAGAAAAGCTTCAAGCTCTCCCACTGCAGCCACTTCCTCTTCCACAGCTAAATATGAGCGCAGATACCCTTCTGCCTGCTTAAAGTCTTTTCCTTCTTCAAGAGTGCATTTCGCCAGGTTCAAATACACAGACTTCTTCAACTCCAAAAACTCCTCCACATCAATCCATTCTTGATACACCAAGTTCTGGTAAAAATTTATCCTCTCTAATCTCCTCAGGCTCGAAAGAAAACTCCGGGATGCTTCCTTTAGCCTGTAGTACTGAAACTCTCCTTCCCCTGAAATATATTCATCTTTTGCCCTTTCAAACTCCAACTGTTCTGCCCTAGCCAGATACCCCTGCCTCTCCTCGGAGGAAAGAGATTTCTCTCCGAGGAATTGTGCATACATTCTATAGATTGACGCATCTTCAGGCAGCATCTCTTCCATGACCCTGTAATCACTGACATTCATTTCCCAAATATGCATTATTACTTGAACTTTTTGTTCCTCTTTCCTTTCCAGTATTTTCTTCAAAGTCTCCCGCGTAAAGTCTCTATCCTCTTCTGCAAGCTTCGGCCAGAGTGAGAGGAATATTTTCCCGACCTCGTAATAAATCTGGCTGTTGTGACCGGCAAGGAGCGCGGCTTTTTTATACTCTTCATAAGGATTATCTTCGAAGCCTGGTGAGACATAACTCATGTAGAGAAGCGATTGAGCCAAATTAAAATGACCAAAATAGGAGGTGGGATTGATTTTTAACGAACGGTTGAAATACTGGATGGATTTTTGAAGATAAGTTTTTCCTAGAGTCCTATCCTGAAGGTTCTCCATTCCCAAATCAAAATATGATTTTCCGAGCTCATAAAAAACTTTATCGTTCGACGGATAAAAAATATTCGCGCTTTTTAAAATTCTGATTTTCTTCTCTGTGTCCTCTGTATTCTCCATTGCCCTATAGCACAAATGCATATTCCAGTATATGAGAATACTGACAACTCCGATGGATGCGATTACCGTCAGTAAAAACACTCTTTTAAACTTCATTTTCTATTTCGTCCCGCTATCCTCTTTGCATATCATCTACTGTTGAATCTCATTTTTTCCTTTTCGCCATTAAATCTGAATAAAATTCAACACTGGACTAAGATGATGCGCCGGACTTATTTGTTTCAACTCCCAAGGCCTCACTCCCCTCGTTTATAAAAAGCGGTGACAAACGTCAGCGACACGATGACTGTAAATAGCACCATGTTGGCCGGAATGTGCAGGTTAAAATCAGTGATGCTGTGAATCAGGATGGCCACAACCGCAACACTCCCTCCCAGAGCCAATCCTTTGACTTCCGGGTGTCGTCTCACCCGCCAAATAAGAAAAGAGCTGACGACAATAAAGGCTAATCCTCCAAGAAGCAAGATCAGGCCCACAACTCCAAGTTCCGATAAGTACTCGAGATAATCATTATGCGCATGAGAATACCGGACAGAGTTCCCGCTTTCATCATAGGCGGGATAGATGGAAGCAAAAGTCCCTAAACCGGTCCCGAACAACGGATAATCTCCGATAATTTCTACGACTTTGCCCCATACAACCGGCCGCCCTTCATGCAGCAGGTCATCCAGAGCAAACCTTTCAATAACAGACCCGATACCTACGTTCAAAGCGACTATAGTGATAATCACAAAACTGACCTTGAGAAAATTCTTTATCCATTTCTGTCGTTCCTTGACTCTTCCAAAATACAAAACGGTCAGTTCAAAAAAGATGATAAAAGTGAAAATCAAAATGAACACCCCAGAACGGGATTCTGAAAATATGATGGCTACAGCCATTACGACAATGCCGGCTGAGAGAAGCAAATTCATTGAGAGCCCTTTCTCTGACAGGCGGAGAATCTTATCCCTCGATTTCAGGCCAGCCAAAGAGAAAAGGCTTATCCGGGCGATGATTAATCCCAGGGCCAAGGGGATGATCATCTCCAGGTAACCGGAAAGGTGGTTCCTGTTGACAAAGGTCCCGGTGACAACATCCACATAATGAACTTTTTTTAAGAACAGCAACCGCGGATTCTCATTGTACATCTCGTACATTCCGTAGAAAGCCTCAAAAAAACCCATGATAACGAGCACATAGACGATCCTCTTGATCTGCTTCCGTGTGGTGACAGTCTTAATGATCAGATAGCCCAGGAGAAAATAAGAGAGAAGCTCAAGCCCTTCCCGAAAAGTGTGCGAAGGAATTAAAGAAAGGCTCATGAATCGAGCGCCGGAGAAATCAGGAGAAAAAAGAGCCTGGAATGAATACGTGTTCGGAGAAAGGAATTTAACAACAAAACTCGGGAAAGGGATAATCTGGATGAGGATGAAGACAAAAAGACCTGAAAACAAGTATCCGGGCCATTTCAACGTCCGAGAAATGAGCTCATTATTCTGCGGTTTTTCCCTCATGAGGATGAAAGCCGCCATCATCACCAGTACAGCAAGCTGAAGCACCAGTATCGACCATTCATACACCGAGGCTGCAGGAAGAGGACTGAAGACAACCACGCCTAGAATCCCGTATTCGATTATCTTCTGATATATTCTATCCTTCTTGGCTAGAACTTGACTTTCCTTTTTTGGGCTCGTTTTCCTGATTGTGTCCCTCTCCTTCATTTTATTGTCAAGAGTGAATCGAATAGCTCAGGTTTCACGCTGTGAACAAACACCCAGGGCCAGAAGTAATTCTGGCATATCAGGGATATTTGTTCATAGCCAGTCATTAAGCAGCCTTTTTATTAATGATCCTGAAGATAAACGTGTCATTGCGGGCGACTGAAGGGAGCGTAGTAATCTCATGTGACAAAATTGTCATTGCGATGAGTGTAGCGAAGAAGCAATCTCATAAAATGAATTTTTCATTGTTTTCTTATGAGATTGCCACGTCACTTTGTTCCTCGCAACGACAGGTTAATGAGATTGCCGCATTTCTCTCGCAATGACATCCAAAAAAGTTGCCGAATTATCGATCGAGAACTACAGGCCCTTCCATATTGGATTTTTCGTTCGATAATAAGCGTCCCACATATGGTTTTAATCGACTTATTGACTCATCAATCTCTGCGCTTAAAAAGTGAAATTTTGAGCGGAATCTTCCTCTCTTTCCTCGAGGGATTCACCGCCTCCGGTAGATAGGGAATCTCCTTATCCTCCAGCACCGCAGCAGGATTATCCTCAACGAGTGCTATCGCACTTTCTTTTCCTATAATTCTCTCCGCCCTCTCCCTTGCCTCTGAAAGTCTCGGGGCTAAAACGCTTGTGTTGTGTCCATCGCTCGCGATGAAATGAATCAAATTCATCTCCAGGAAACGAGAAACAGCCTGCTCCGCTCCTCTTCCGTAAATTCCGGATAAGCTCCCGCTGTTGGCTTGAGCCAGGCTTCCCATCTGGATCAATTCAAACAGAAAGGATGGATTGCGGACAAATACCGAGTTTCTTTCCGGATGAGCGATGACCGGGATTATCCCTTCGCACATCAATTCGAAAAAAAGCTCTTTCACTCCGGAGAACACATGCCGGGATGGGAACTCGACGAACATGTAAGAACTGCGATTAACAACAAGATATTTTCTATTTTTTCTTATCTCCTCCATTAAATTGTGGGCAATATGAACTTCTGCCCCGCAGAACAATTGCACGTGAATGTTACTGGTTTCGAGAGCCCTGCTGAGCTCTTTTCTTTTCTCCTCGATTCTCCCCAGGTCTTCATACAAAAAATTTTCCCGGAACAGATGGGGAGTCACGACAATCCTCTCTATTCCCTCATCTTGCGCAATCTGGGCCATCTCCACAGCCTCTTCCAAGTTCTTTGCTCCATCATCGAGCCCGTGAAGAATATGGCAGTGCAAGTCGATCATTCTCTAGCTGTCACGTTCCTCTTCATCTCCATAATAACTGGTTCGGTAATAATGGTAGTACGGGGAATAATACTCTCTCTCTTTGACCTTCACTTCGTTGAACACCACTCCAATAATCTTTGTTTTGGCATGCTTGAGCTCCTCGACCGCCCGTAAAAAAGGCATGCGGGTTGTCTTCCCAGCTCGAATGATGAACACCATACTGTCTGATAATGAAGAAACAATCAGCGCATCCACCACAGCCAGGATGGGAGGGGTGTCGAGCAGGATGACATCAAATTTCTCCTTCATACCCTCCAACAGCTCCTTCATCCTACCTGAATTAAGAAGCTCTGCAGGATTTGGCGGGATAGGGCCGCTGGTGATGATCCAGATGTTTTCGTGCGACGTCTTCTGGACGGCCTCTTTTATCGATACTCTCCCGGTCAAATACCCGCTTAAACCCCCGACATTTTTTATCTCGAACAATCGATGAAGCCGGGGCTTCCTCAAATCCGCATCAATGATGAGAACCTTCTTGTCGAGCTGAGAAAAGGAAACGGCCATGTTGGTCACAGTGGCAGTCTTTCCTTCCTGAGGCATTGAGCTGGAAAAAGCAATCGTTCGAGGAGGCGCCTCTGTTTGAGAGAGCAAAACAGACGTTCTCACTGTCCTGTAATCCTCGGAGATGGATAGCTTCGGAAACAACTCGTTGACAAATTCAATCTCCATAATATCAAGCGGGCTTTCTTCCTTCCTGCGATCCTGTTTGTCATCGGAAAATTTGTACTTGGAATAAAATCCGTACATTTTCCTCTTTCTTCTCCCTTCCGGAGGTAGATAGGGAATCACGCCCAGGGAAGGAAGGCCTGCCAGTTTTTCCACATCCTCTGGTCCCTTGACCGTATTATCCAAATACTCCAGAAAAAAACAGAGCCCTCCGCCTCCGAGAATCCCGATTAAAAAAGCAAGGATGAGGTTTCGCCTTTTCTTGGGCGAAACAGGACTCCCCGGAACCTCTCCTCTGTCGATGATGCTGATGTTGCTCGTCTTCAATCCTCCCAGCCTCGCGGATACCAGAGCTTCATTCTGTCTTTCCACAAGAGAATTCAAGAGTTTTCGTTTGTTCTCGACCTCAATCTTCAAGCTGTTATAGAGAATGGCGTTTGAATTCATCCTGATGACGTCAGCCCTCTGTTCCTCGAGTAACGTCTTCAGAGAAGATTCTTTTTTTTGATCTGACCGGTATCCGGACTCGGCCAGGTCCACCGCCCTTTCGATCTCGCTTATAAGCTCATCTCTCATGCTGTCGAGCCTCGCTTTCAATGTCACCATTTCCGGGTAACTGGATTTGTAGATCTTGCTCTTCTCCTCAAGCTCGTTTTTCATCCGGGCGTATTCTGTCTTGAGGGTCTGGATCAGGGGGTTATTCACAAACTGCGGCAGGGAATTGATGTCCAAACTTTTTAGCTCGCGATATTCAGCCTCTTTCCTGATCCGGTCAATCTGGGCCTGAGTGTAGGCCTCATTCAGGTCCGCGAACTTGTTGACCACGGTGCTCTCTGTCTCAGTTAAAAAGAAGATCTCTTTCTCCCGGCCATACCTCTGGAGCTCTCTTTCCTTCACAGCCAAATCTTCCCTCAGGTTGGAAATCTGTTCGCTTAAAAAATCGGAGGCCTGCTGGGTCGTCTCAAATCTTTTCTCTACAGAAAAATCTATGAACTCTTCGGCCAAGGTGTTGACTACATTGGCAGCCAGGACTGGAGAATGCGACGTGTAGCTGATTTCAACAAGCTTTGTCGTCCGGACAGCCGAGACTTCAATGCCGCCTCTCACTGATTCTGCTATCCCGGAGTAAGGGTCGGAGGGGACCAGAGGCTGTGATTCTCCCGTTTTTGCCTTTTTTTGGGGAAGAATCCATTTAAAGCTGAGGGCTTGTTTCGCTACAGACAAGAGGCTTTTTTTCTGCTTCTTACCGGCTCCGAATTCGGGGCGGCTCAAAAGATTCATTTTCCTGGCCACTCTCTCTGCCAGGGATTTGCTCTTCAGAAGTTTGAGGCTGGTGTTGAACGACCTTAAATCCTCAAAATTACGAGTGTAGCCGAATTCATCTTCTATACTCAATATTTTTGAGCCCTCTCCCTCGATGAGCAAAGTGGCGGTTGATCTATACTGTGGGGTCGCGAGAAAAGAAAAAACTCCCGTGAAAAGGACAAGCGCACCTGTGAATGTGATGAGCACCCATTTCCTCTTGACAATCATCCTCCAGTATTCCAGCAGGTCCACTTCTTCCTTTTCCTGTCTTCGATATTCCATTTTCTTTCCCTTTACCTCTTTTATAAAAAAGTCATTGGCTTACAGGGTAGAGTCACTCATAGTCTTGAGTCTTTCTGGTCAAAAAATGGTCTCGGGCACATAAACAATGTCATTCTCCTCCAACTGGATGTCTTTTCGTTTCCCTTTAATGATATCCTTGACATTGGCTTTTATCTGGACTTCCTTCCCTTCTTGATCAACCCTTTTGATAATCACCCCGCTCTTCGAGGCCCGGTCAGAAAAGCCTCCTGCCTGAGCAATGGCGCGAAGCAGGGTAGGGATGTTCGACTTTTTCACTTCCAGAGCTCCGGGTTTGTTCACCTGGCCAAACACATAAACATAGACGGCTTTATCTGCGGGAATATTCACGATATCATTCGGCTCAAGGGAGATATTCAGGTTCGTGTCTCCCTTGAGGATCAAATCATCGATCGATATTCTAAAGGATTTATTGGTGCCATCCTGTAGCTGCCTGATGACCATGATCTCATCCCCTGCATCAGTGGTGAGTCCTCCTGCCTGAGAAATCAGCTGAAGCAGGGTTTGACGGCCGAGCAGCTCATGCGGACCGGGTTCCTTCACTGCCCCGAGCAAGAATACTCTCTTGCTCTGGTATTCCTTGATGAAAACCGTCACCTGTGGATTCTGAAGATATTTCTCTTCAAGAAGCTGGCTCAACCTTTTTTCGAGCCCGGTTTTGGTCAGCCCCTCGACATGAATTTCCCCGAGTAAAGGCAATGATATTTTCCCTTCTTCAGAGACACGGACAGTTCTGTCCAATTCCTTCAGCCCTAAAACGCTGATATCCAGGAGGTCCTGGGCGCCTATCTTGTACTCAGTGGTTTCCTTCTCCTGTCCCCAAATAAAAAAGAAAAATACAAATAATAATGCGAGTGAAACAAAACCCTTTTTCCAGCTCACCTTAAACTCCTCAATTATCCTCCGGAAGCGAGACTTATTTTAGCACATCTCACGCTTTATTCTAGAGGATACATTCATTTTTTCAGATTAGACTCTCAAATCTAAATATCCGGGCGCCTGGCATCTAATATCAACACATTAAATAATATGTCATTACGGGTGAAACAAAGCCATCTCACTATAAATCTCATAGAGAAAAAGATGGCCACGCCCTTCGGGCTCGCAATGACAATGGTAAAACATTTATTGCGTATATAATTGTCATTTCGGGCCTGGCATTCGATTCATGATTGCCTCGCTTTGTGAGCATTAGCCTAGAACTCATAAGTGACGTATCCGCCGATGAACACCCTTTTCCTGTTCTCCCAATAATGATTCGACTCCCTCTCCCAGAAATTCACCGTGACTCCTATTCCCGTGTTTTCGATGACCCTGAAGGTCAAGCCGACTGAATGATTCCGGTAATTATCCTTCCTGAGTATTTCTTCATAGCTTCCATCCGGCATCCTCACGGACACGGGCTCAGGGTAATTGGCTCTGGCATGGCTCAGACCATAATCAACTCTTAAGAATCGTGTTAAATAGTAAGAGACTCCTGTCCCGTACCTGTCTTCGTTGAAGAAAACGTTGTTCGTCCAGTAAGAAAAATGACAATCTCTATAGTAGCTCAGGCTGAAGCCGAAACGCCACATCCTGAAACTAAGACCTGTGTTCCCCACCAATCCTGAAAAGCCTGCCCTGTTGGCTTCTCTAGGAATAAGCTTCTTGTAGCCGAGGGAAAGGGTTCCTCTTATTTTTCCCAAAAGGGGAAATCGAATCCCTGTGTAGACTTGATAGGAATAGGAATTCCGCCAGCTCGATTGAGGGTGCTCGAATTCATAGTCTGTGTATCCTGCTGTGGCAAAAAAATAACTCTTTGAAAAGACCCTGTAATACAACTCGATATTCCCGCCTTTCTCCCTGCGGTTTAAGTCACGGGAAAGGGAGATCTCTTCTCCTGGCAGCGCAGTATCCTCATAATTGATTTTTCGTGTGAACCCGGAAAGCCCGAATGAGGTCTTGCGCGCGGTTTCATAAAATATCTGACCGCTGGCGCTATTCACAATTTCGTTGGCACGCACATCGAATTCACTCGACGCCCGCCATCTCCGGTTGCTGTACAAATATTTCCCTGAAATGACGAAGCGATCGAGAAAAAGATATTTAAATTCCGGGGAGAAGGTGTTATTCCATCTTCTTTCTCTCTTTTGTTCAAAGTAATAGACATATTCTGGATTCTCTGCGAGCGAGAGGATCAAATGATCCCGAAAAAGCAAGTAGACTTGAGCTTCGGGTGAAAAAGTAATCGTGAAATCAGAAACCGGATCGTTGTCCTCATGCTGATAATAAACATTACTATCATAACCGATATTTTTAAATTGAATAGTGGGAAGGATCCTGAAAGGGCCAATCTTAAGCTTAACTCTTTCTGTAATCTGTTCCAGAGTGGACTTGAATGACTGGTAGCTCTGTCCGTAAGCCGAACATGAAATCAGGATCAGCGAGAGGAAGACGGCGACCCGTCCGAATAGTATGGAGACCGACCTCTTCAACTTATCTTATTATTGAATTAGAGCGCGCAAATTGTAGAAAAACAAAAGTAACGGTATCTATGCTACCGCCCTTAGGGCTGAAATTCATAAAAAATGCTTCTCAATTGGCTCTTTTTTTATCTATTCAACCTGCCTGGTTAATCACAGTCTTTTGAGTCGTTTTGAAAGGAAAAAGACAAACAAAAGCACGAGCGGAAGGATAAAAGGATAAAAAGTTGCGATAATAAAGACTGATCATTTTTCTATCTGCTGATTTGTGTTTGACTCCTCTCCTGTTTCAGGATTCACCTCATTCTCATTAAGGCCAATAAAGTTCCTGTGGTGTGGGCACTCATTTTTTCGGACAACTTATCCCTGTCTAATCGCTTTACGCGCGTGAAAAACGTTCCAGTATAACAAGGAAGTTTCTATAGTTTAAAATTGTCGCGTGAATAGTACAAGAATATTTTTCAAATAACAAAAATGTAACTTAAATAGCTTAGAAGAGTATTCAGGGATGGATGGAGCGATATCGGAAGATTTAGCCTTCCCGAGTCGTACTTCGAGGGAATCCGACAGAGTCGGGCCCGAGGACTGTATGAGCACGAGATTATACATCGGGCGGCGCTAAGTATAGCTGGGAGATATCCAGGCGTGAGATAAGATAAACACGCGGAGTTCCGCAGGGCCGAGAAGGTTGACGAGGGAATGGCGTTAAAAATCTGACTGGAGCTACGACATCCCTGAATACTATCCAATCATTAACCACATTAACTGGAAGAGAATCATGTAAGGAAATTTAAGGGCAGGCATAATCTTATTGGAGTTTATGAATTCAGAGATCATTTACCGAGTTCTCAAGAGGATAAGGCCTGATTCCTCAAAGCCTGAACCAAATTACTGAAGTTACCGAGGTTTGACCCTGATTGACTTCGATTTTTGATTATTTTATAGTTGTTTTTATCATGGACTGGGAAACGATCTTTCGTGAAATAAGCGTACAAACCGACTCAAAAATCATCCTCTTTGTCATGGATGGCCTGGGAGGCCTGCCCGTGGAGGGGAAAACAGAGCTCGAAGCGGCACACACGCCCAATCTTGATGCTCTCGCCGCGCAAAGTGTCTGTGGCTTGACTGACCCGGTCTTCATGGGAATCACTCCCGGTAGCGGCCCGGCCCACCTGTCTCTCTTCGGGTATGATCCCACCAAATACATACTGGGACGAGGTATTCTGGAAGCCCTTGGAAGCGGAGTCGATGTCGGGAAGAATGAACTGGTCGCCAGGGGTAACTTCGCCACTCTCAAAGAGGCCCTTATCGTTGACCGAAGAGCCGGAAGAATCCCCACCAGCGAGAATGAAAACCTCTGTAAAAAGCTCAGCGATTCTCTGAAAGAAGTTGACGGAATACGCATTTCATTTTTTCCCGGGAAAGAGCACCGGTTTGTGGTGAAATTCACAGGAGCGGGACTTTCGGATTCACTCTCCGATGCTGATCCTCAAAAAGAAAACAAACCCAGGGTTCCAGCCAACGCCCTTTCCCCGGAGGCTGAAAAAACAGCCCGAGTTGTGAACAGCTTCATTGACCGGGTAACAGAGATCCTGAAGGACTCCCCCAAAGCCAACACTGTCCTTTTAAGGGGATTTTCAGGGTGCCCGACTCTTCCAGCGATGAGTGAGCTCTACAAAGTCAATGCCGCCGCCATCGCGAATTACCCGATGTACAAAGGACTGGCTAAACTTGTCGGCATGAAAATCCTGGATGTTAGCCCGAATCCGTCCGCCCTCTTTGACACAACGGAAAAACACTACAGTGACCATGACTTCTTCTACCTTCATTTTAAGAAAACGGACTCGGCCGGTGAAGATGGAAACTTTGAGGCGAAAAAGAAAGCCATTGAGGAGGCTGACGGCTACATTCCTCGACTCCTTGCCTTGAAGCCGGAAGTCCTGGTCGTGACTTCCGACCACTCGACGCCTTCTCTTTTAAAATCTCACTCCTGGCACCCCAACCCTTTCCTCCTTTTCTCAAGCTCCTCCCAACCGGACAGTGTAAGCCGGTTTTCTGAAAGGGAATGCAGCCATGGATTCCTGGGGAGGTTTCAAGCCATCTACGCCATGCCCTTGATGCTGGCCCATGCCGGGAAGCTAAAGAAATTCGGGGCCTGATATCTCGTAACTTATTGACAATATTTGAGTTATATTATAGACTATATAGGCTTACAGATGAAAATAAGAGAGAAAGCGATTTTTTCGTCGTTTCTGTTGCTTTCTTTTCTCGTATTCCCCTCTCCCTCCTATCCTGAGTCTAGAGTCGAAATCCATACAATTCGACATCACGTCCATCCTTCCTTCACAAGAGTCGTCGTTGAGGTCGGGAAGGTGAGAGATTTTAATTTCAACGAGCTCAAGTCTCCGGACCGGGTTTACGTGGATATCTACCAGGCTAAATTGAACCCCGTTCTCCACAACCAAACATATTCTGTGGAAAGCGGATACCTCAGCCAGATCCGCGTCGCCCAAAAAAATCCTTCAACCGTGCGGGTGGTGATTGACCTGGATTTCAACGCGGCCTACTATCGAGTCTGGCATCTCCCCCAGCCTTTCAGGATTATCATCGATGTCTATCCGAAAGAATCCCCTGTTCTTCCACCCCCTCCCAAACTGACAACAAGTATGATCCGGCAATTAGGCCTGGGTATCCAGAGAGTCGTCATCGACCCAGGCCACGGCGGGAAAGACCCCGGATGTATCGGAAAAAACAAACACCAGGAGAAAGATGTCGTTCTCGATGTCGCTCTTCGTTTAAAAAAACTTCTAGATCCTATCGGCCTGGAAGTGATCTTGACAAGAGAGACAGATATTTTTCTCGCTCCGGAAACCCGAACAGTGATCGCTAACCAGAAGCAGGCTGACCTCTTCATCTCCATCCATGCCAACGCCAGCCGCAACAGGAAACTTTCCGGAGTGGAGACATTTTTCCTCAACCTCAGCCAGGATCCTTCGGTCGTGGAAACAGCCGCCCGCGAGAATGCCTCGTCCACCAAAAGCATCAGTGAAATGGGGGGCACAATCCAGAAAATCCTCCAGAACACGAAAATCCCAGAGTCAAAAGAGCTGGCTCAAATCATCCAGAAAAACCTGGTCGAAAGCCTCTCAGAAAAGTACAGCGGTGTGAATAACCTGGGCGTCAAGGGCGGCCCTTTCTGGGTTCTTATCGGAGCAGAGGTGCCGTCGGTTCTTGTCGAAATCTCCTTTTTGAGCAACGCAACAGAAGAAGAAAGGCTCAGGACGTCAGAATACCGCCAGAGAATTGCCCAGGGAATCTATCAAGGCATCATTGCCTACAAAAGTTCGTTAGAGAAAGGAATGGAACAATGAAAAGAAGAGAATTTATCAAGGATGTGGCTGTTGGAAGCATTATTCTCAAATTCCAGCCGAATCTTTTTGCTCAAGACAATACATCTCCTGATTTAGCCTGGATCCAAGGGGAATCTCCGGCGCAAATAACGAAAGAAGCGATTTCTGCATTAGGGGGAATCCAGCGCTTCATCTCCAGAGGCGACGTTGTTGTGGTCAAGCCGAATATCGGCTGGGATAGAGTCCCCAATCAAGCGGCCTGCACAAACCCACAGGTCGTCAAGACGATTATCGAACTCTGCCTTGGAGCAGGAGCCAAAGAAGTCAAAATCATCGACAACCCCTGCAATCCGGCCAACAGAACCTATGCCCGCTCGGGCATTGCCGATGCTGCCAAGGAAGCTGGCGCCAAAGTACTCTTTCCCAATCCCCACCGGCTCAAAAAAATGCCACTCAACGGAGAGTGGCTCAAAGAATGGGAAGTGTACACGGATTTTGTCGAAGCGGACAAAATCATAAACGTGCCTATCGCCAAAACACACAGCCTGTGCAGGTTGACAATGGGCATGAAAAACTGGCTGGGAGCCCTGGGAGGAAACCGTAACCAGCTCCACCAGAAGCTTGACCAGGCCATGATCGACCTCGCGGCGTTCTTCAAGCCATGCCTGAGCGTCATGGACGGGTACCGGATACTCATCCGGAACGGCCCTCAGGGAGGCCGGCTCTCCGATGCCAAGCTCTTCAAGACAGTGGTAGCGGGTGTCGACTACGTGGCCGTGGACGCAGCCGGTGCGACATTCTTTGATATTCAACCCCAGGACCTTCCTTATCTTCAAATCGCCCACCAGAAAGGCCTTGGAGAAATTAACCTGGAGAAATTAAAAATTGAAAAAAGAACGGTCTAAAAAGTACAGGCTCATCCAGGGCCTCCGGATTCTCATTCAGACAGTCTTTTTCATCCTCTTTTTCCATTTGCTGCTGGGAACACACTTCCCCGGTGAAGATTACATCGGACGGGTGGAGATTTTTTTCCATTTTGACCCCCTTCTCGCCTTGACAACGTCCATCGCTTCCCGTGCCTTTTTTGCCTCTTTTGCCCTTGCCGCGATAACCGTTGTCCTGACCTTTGTCCTGGGCAGAGTGGCCTGTGGCTGGGTATGCCCCCTCGGGTCTATCCATCAGGCCTTCTCTTTTCTCTTTAAAAAAACAAAACTTCTCCGGCCGAAAAGACCCAAGGGCAACCAGACAGCCTGGAAGTACTATATCCTGGGATTTATTCTCGTGGGCACGCTTTTCTCGCTTAATCTTGTGGGGATTCTGGATCCTCTTTCCCTGCTCTACCGTTCATTCGTCACGGGAATCCTGCCTGCCGCAAACTACGGCTTTTCAGCGCTCCTCGGGATCCTCTACAAAGTTCACTTATTTTCCCTGGGTGATAGCCTCGTCCAATTCAGGGAGAACCTGGCTGTCAATTCAACCTTCCTCCAGGGATTCTTCATCGGCACTCTCTTTGTCGGCATCCTTCTTCTCAACCTGTACAGAGAAAGATTCTGGTGCCGGTATCTCTGCCCTTTAGGCGCGTTACTCGGCCTCATGTCCCGATGGAATGTCATCAAACTGAAGATAGACCCCAAAAAATGCATCGAGTGCCACCTCTGCAACATTCACTGCGAGACACAGGCCAATCCTTTTCCCGAGGAGGGATGGAAGAGTTCGGAGTGTGTTTACTGCTTCACCTGCAGCTCAATATGCCCGACAAACGCCATGGCTTTCCCGATCAAATCTCAGCCCGAGGAAATCAAGAAAGTCGACCTGTCCAGGAGAAAGCTCATCTTCACTTCTCTTATGGGATTATTCGCAGTTCCCTTTTTCCGTCTTTCTCCTTCGACGAAACGCGCCTCTCCAAAATTAATCCGACCTCCCGGAGCCCTGCCGGAGGAACAGTTCCTCCAGAAATGCGTCAAATGCAGCGAATGCATGAAAGCCTGCCCCACCAACGGCCTTCAACCCGCATTATCAGAAGCCGGCCCGGAAGGAATCTGGACTCCCATCCTGGTTCCTGAAATCGGTCATTGTGAATACTACTGCTCTCTCTGCTCTCAAGTCTGCCCGACGGGCGCCATACAGGAACTCGCCATAGAGGAAAAGACAAAAGTCAAGATCGGGCTGGCGTGGGTGAACAAAAACAGGTGCATTCCCTATGACCTCGGAACTCCCTGCATCGTCTGCGAAGAACACTGCCCAACCTCTCCAAAAGCCATCAAACTGGTGAAAACAGAAGTCAAGCTCCCCGATGGAACGATCAAAACCCCGTTAGCGCCTGTCATCGACACAGAGTTGTGCATAGGATGCGGAATTTGCGAGAACAAGTGTCCGGTTGTGGATAAACCAGCCATCTATGTGACGAGTGTGGGAGAAAGCCGGTCGGAAAGAAACCAGCTCCTCCTTGATCTGATTAAGGAAAAATCAGGGCCTTACTGATCTTTTTTTTACTCTGTGATTTTGAATTCTATGGTCTTCAGCATCTCTCCGTTCGGACCGATCACATCCACATGCCAGTCACCAACCCACTTCTCCCAGATGTTTTTCGTGGTCCACGTGCGCCATGCTGCGGCCTCAACTTTCAGATTCACCCTTGCCATTTCTGTCTCCTGATAATACCAGACATGAGTGATCTCGATAGGAATCTGGGCTCCCACAATCTTTGTGTAGCAGAAGAGTTTTCCGACCAGCGCTTCGAATTCGGTTCCTTCTCCGACAGGCTCCCTGTCCTGGACATCCCGGCAGATGACACCCACTTCTACTTCTACTGAAGGCTCTTCCTGGTCTTTAGCCGCCGCGGCCTGGAAAAGAGAAAACGAGGCCAGTAAAGCCAGGGCAAAAAGGACTGAAAATAGTTTTTTCATGGAGG
>Ga0209636_10002370_pt1 | contig 19194 bp, 19 predicted proteins | sample DeeMarSWOR152_54_FD_187464 | JGI IMG/M metagenome (GOLD analysis project Ga0209636, IMG submission 187464) | Marine sediment microbial communities from White Oak River estuary, North Carolina - WOR-1-52-54 (SPAdes) (version 2) | ecosystem: Environmental > Aquatic > Marine > Intertidal zone >... | reverse complement strand
TTGCAAATAAGCAGAGATTTCCAAATGCGGATGGTATCATCGTCGAGGACTTTGAAAGAATCTTCGATAAAATCGATGTTAACAAAAACTCATATATCGTTATCGTTACAAGAGGGCATAAATGCGATGAAATAGTCCTTGAACGTGCAGTCCAAACCGATGCAAAATATATTGGAATGATTGGAAGCAGAAAAAAGACACTAACTATTTTGAAAAACCTGAGCAAAAAGGGAATTCCAGAAGAGGCGCTAAGCAGGATTTATTCACCCATTGGTCTTTCAATAGGTGCGGTTACACCTGAAGAGATTGCTCTTAGTATAGTTTGTGAACTTGTGAAAATAAGAAGACTTGGTGATAAATCCAGAGCAAATCATATGAGTATAGATTTTCCAGTAAATCTGCAAGAGGAAGATTTATGATAAATGCAATAGTATTAGCAGCCGGCCAGTCACAAAGAATGGGCAAGCCAAAACCTCTACTAAGATTTGAGGATAAAACGTTTCTGGAGCAAATTATTTCCATTCTTAAACTTTCTGATACGGACGGCATTACCGTCGTTCTCGGGGCAGAAGCTGAAACTATAAAGCAATCAGTTGATTTATCCGGGACAAACGTTGTCATAAATAAAGATTACCAAAAGGGACAGTTATCGTCTTTGATTTCGGCAATAAAGGTTGTTCCAAAGGATACAGAAGCGATACTCGTATGTTTGGTGGATAACCCTTTTATTACTAAAGAAGTAGTCAACCAGATTATTAGTAAATTCAAAGAAACTAAAAACCCAATCATAGTTCCGATTTTCAATAAAAAAAGGGGGCATCCAACACTGTTTTCAAGGTCATTATTCAGCGAACTGGCCAAAGCACCACCGGAGCAAGGTGCAAGATATGTCTTATATTCAAATGAAGAAAAAGTGCTTGAACTTGAGACATCCGAAAGCGGGGTTCTGATTGGTATCGATACGGCAGCAGACTATAAACTCTACTTCGGAGCCGAACCATAAAAGTTGCGCTGCGCCGACGCTTATGTTTTTTTCGGGATTGCAGCCGGCTTTTAACTTGTGCTTTGATAGCAACATCTTTTGTTTGCTCCGCACACGATGTTGTTTTTTTAAATAATTTGAGTATAATGTCAGTCTGACCGGAAGTTACTTGATTCTGCACCTTAAAGCCTGTTAATGCATTTGGACTTAAAACAAATTTAGGAGAATTTGTGAACCTCTCATTGAGAACAAGGTTTGCTATAAGCTCTTTGGTAGTAATAGGTATTTGCGGGCTATGTGCTACCTTAGTAGCTATACGGTTAATCGATACCGGTATAATCAATCAGGCGCAGGATAAAGTTAAAAGTGACCTAAACGCTGCTCGAGAAATATATCGGCAGGAAACCGAAAACATAAAAGACAAAATTCGTTTTACAGCTTTGAGGTTTTTTATCAAAGATGCAATTCTATCCGAGGATACAAAGAAGCTCACTGCCGAATTGAATGTGATAAGGAAAAAAGAATCTATCGATGTGCTAACTCTCACGGACGAATTTGGACGCGTTATTATCAGGTCGCGAAATCCATCTGTTATTGGCGATAGTCAGGAACAGGACGAGCTTGTAAGTCGCGTGCTGTCGGATAGAGAAGTAATTGCTGCAACCCAGATAGTACCAAGAGAGGAACTGCTCAAAGAAGGCAAGGACCTTGCGGAGCAAGCACATATAAAATTCATTCCTACTGCAAAAGCAAGGCCAAGCCCGAAGATGGAAGAGGCTTCAGGTATGATGATAAAAGCTGCAGCACCGGTTTTCGGGTATGACGGCAGGCTGCTTGGAGTGCTTTATGGCGGTAATTTGCTCAATCGGAAATACAGTATCGTCGACATTATCAAAGAGACAGTATATAGAGGAGCAAGATACAAGGGAAAGGATATTGGCACATCCACTATTTTTCAAGATGACCTGCGCATCTCAACAAATGTGATGACAAAGGATGGAAGCCGGGCGATTGGAACACGGGTATCTGAGGAAGTATACAAACAGGTGCTCGTAAAAGGCATGCCGTGGATAGACAGGGCTTTCGTAGTCAACGACTGGTACATATCTGCCTATGAGCCTATAAAAGATATCAACGGGAGAATAATTGGAATTCTGTATGTTGGGCTTCTCGAAGAAAAATTTATGGATATTCGGAGCCGAGCTATTGCGATATTTTTGGGAATAACACTTTCCGGTATGGTTATGGCACTTATTGTTTCTGGTTTTTTAGCCAAGGGTGTGCTGCATCCAATCAAGAATTTGGTCTCAGCATCACATCATTGGGCAAAAGGTGACCTTGATTACCGGGTAAAGACAACCGGGACAAACGAGATATCGGAACTGGCAAACACATTTAATCTTATGGCCTCATCTCTGAAGGAGAGAGACGAGAAGCTGAAGGAATACACCAGTCAACAGCTTATGAAATCTGAGAGATTGGCCACGCTGGGACAACTTGCAGCCGGTATTGCCCATGAAATCAACAATCCCCTTGGGGCAGTCTTGATGTACACTCATCTGGCGCTGGAAGAACTAAAAGGCAATGATAATCTCCGGAAAAATCTGGAAAAAGCCGCTACGGAAGCCTCTCGGTGTAAGGACATCGTAAAGGGACTGCTTGATTTTGCCCACCAAACGGAACCCAAAATCGAAGAGGCAGACATAAATGAGACTTTGGAAAGGGTCCTTGATGTGGTTAAAGACCAGGCTTTATTCCATAATATCAGAATAACGAAAAACATTTGTTCTTATCTGCCAAAGGTGTCAGTGGATGTTGGTCAGATACAACAGGTATTCACAAACATTGTCCTTAACGCTGCCGAGGCGATGGGTGGAAACGGTGAACTGACAATTACAACAAGAACTGCATCTGATAACGAACATATCGAAATCGAGTTTACAGATACGGGTTGTGGAATTCCACCGCAGAACCTCGATAAAATATTTGACCCTTTTTTCACGACCAAAGAAGTGGGACGTGGCACGGGGCTTGGGTTAGCTGTCAGCTATGGAATCGTAGCCAAGCACCAAGGAACCATAGAAGTGAAAAGTGAACAGAACCGTGGAACGACATTTACTATCAGATTACCTCTAAAACGAAAGGAGAAGGCAAATGTATAGCCAAGCCAACATTTTAGTCATCGACGATGAAGAAACCATGCGGGATTCATGTCAGCAGGCTCTGTCTCGAAGCGGAAACATAGTAGAAGTGGCCGAGGAAGGCACCAAAGGGCTGGAAATGCTGGGGAAAGAATCGTTTGATTTGGTTATTCTTGACTTAAAAATGCCCGGTTTAAGCGGTATGGAGGTGCTAAAGAGGATAAAAGAAGATGAACCAGAAGTTGTAGTAGTGGTCATAACGGGATATGCAACTGTCGAATCTGCGGTGGAGGCTATGAAGGCTGGCGCCTATGATTTTATTCCAAAACCGTTTACTCCCGAAAGCCTAAGAATGATAGTTAACCGTGCATTGGAGAAGAGAAAGCTGTCGCTCGAGAACATTTTACTTCGGGCTGAACTGAAGGACAAAATCAGTGAGGATATGATAATCGGGCAAAATGCAAAAATGCACGAGGTAGAGCAACTCGTGCGAAAAGTGGCACCGACCGACAGCACAGTTATGATTACAGGAGAAACAGGGACCGGTAAAGAATTGATTGCAAGGGCAATCCACCGCCAAAGCAACAGAAAGGATAAACCCTTTATTGTCGTAGACTGCGGAGGTTTGGTGGAGAGCCTGTTCGAAAGTGAGCTGTTCGGCCATATTAAAGGTTCTTTTACGGGTGCAACAGAAACCAAATACGGACGATTCGAAGTTGCCGATGGTGGAACGGTTTTCCTCGATGAGGTCGGAAATATCAGCATGAATATACAGGCAAAATTGCTTCAAGCTATCCAAGAAAAAGAAATTACCCGCGTAGGAAGCACAAAAGCCATCAAAGTGGATGTGCGGATAATCGCTGCAACAAACCAGGACTTGCTACAGGGCATCAAGGAGGGGACTTTCCGAGAGGACTTATTTTATTGTTTAAGTGTCGTTCCCATTGCTTTGCCTGCTTTACGCCAGATGAAGGAAGACATTCCTTTATTAGTCAAACACTTCTTAATCAAATACAATAAGAAGCGAGAGAAAAACGTAACCGGAATCTCCAAAGAAGCGATGAAAATATTGACCGGATACGACTGGCCTGGGAACGTTAGAGAGCTGGAAAACGTTATCGAGCGAGCGGTGGTATTAGCAAGAAGCAGAGTAATAGAGCCGAGCGACCTATGGTATTACGAACTAACTGAGAAAAAACCTTCAGGCTCTGCCGGTGATGGTTAATTTGTGAGCGGTTCTTTATTTGAAAACCCCACATAGCACAGAAGTTGTGAGATAGAGAAAGAGGGCATAGTTAGTTGCTGTAAGGTATGAAAATATGATAGGAAGAATCTTAATAGTTGAACCCGATCCTAAGACTGCCCAAGAGCTACTCGTTCTTTTCCAATCCGCTGACGAACGATTTGAGGGTGGTCGCTATGAGATTGAAATGGCAACGTGCGTTAGCCAGGCAGTCGAACTGGCCCAGACAATCAGCTTTGACTGTATTATAATGGATGTTGAGTTACCTGAGATGAAGGGTTATGAAGCTACAGGCCTTGTGAGAACGACCAACAAGCTACCCCCCATAATCCTGACTACAGATAACAATACTCCGGAGATGGAGGCAAAAGTTCGTGAGCAGGACGTGTTTTACTATCACGTAAGAGCCTTTGGCCTGGATGAATTAAAATCAGCGGTTCGTAGTATTTTCGAGAAATTGCCAGCACGTGAAAGGGTTAGAAAGACTGGTGCGGCTATTGCCAAACCGGTAGCGCTGAAGCAGCTAAGGCTGTCCAGAGCAAACTAAACAAACGTTGTCGGTAATACAGTCGAGCAAAAGGTAGGTTAACCATCTTTATCGAAAAGCAACCGCAAAATCATTGGAGTCGACTAAAGCTTACCTCAGGTGGAAGGCTAACGGTAATAAGGGCATTTTTCAGTAGACACACCGGCAGATTAAAGTTATATTAAATTGTTCTTTGATGTAAAAAGTTGAAAAAAGACAATATAAATGAATCAGGAAAAAACTATGAAAAGTTTAGGACAAAAGCTTATTCTGTTTCTGCTGCTACTAATGATAACAGCGGCACCTATGATATTAGTAACAGGCTGCAAGGAAAAGAAATCTCCTACAACAAGAGAATCTATCAAAGAATACGAAGAGAAGGAAATGCAAGAGCCTGAACTTGAAGCCGAAGACTTTGATTTCTGAAACAACCAATTCGTAATTGCTATTTAGGTGGAAACTGGATAAGGCATCTTTCTACAATAGAAGTCACAGCAAAGGGGTGGGTCTGCGCGATTTTCCCACCAAATTAAGGAAGGAACTGCAGTATTGGTAACCAAATATTGATTTTAGAATGAAGAAATCACACAAAAATATCAACACCAGAGCCAATGGCTGGCTTTTACACAACAAATGAGCTTTCTGGTCTTGGGTTAAAATTTGTATATCACGTTAAAACATTATCAGCATCAGGCATTGTCGTATAAAGGTTTATCCACTAAAATGAATTTGACATTTTGTAGGAAGCAAGAACCCAACATATTGGAGACTTGTAATGGCCGATAAAACGAATCGCGAGCTGTTTAGCAGGCATCCAAACAATCCAGTTCTTTCCGTCAAAGATTGGCCCTACGAAGCTAATTCGGTCTTCAATGCCGCAGCTGCAGAAGCTGGCGACGAAATACTGCTACTTGTTCGAGTCGAAGACTTTAGAGGAATTTCACACTTCACCGTAGCCCGAAGCAAGAACGGTGTAAGTAACTGGAATATCGACGCGGAACCTACACTTCGGCCGGACCCCACCGAACACCCAGAGGAGCTTTGGGGTATAGAGGACCCAAGAATTACCTGGCTTGAAGACCTGGGCAAATGGGTCATAGCTTATACAGCTTATTCGAAAGGAGGACCTTTAGTATCATTAGCTATCACCAAAGATTTTAAGCATTTCGAACGTTTAGGGCCGGTAATGACCCCGGAGGATAAAGATGCTGCTTTATTTCCTAAAAAGTTTGGTGACAGATGGGCAATGCTCCATCGACCAGTAGCCCGGTCGCCACATCTTCCAGCAAACATTTGGCTTTCCTACTCGCCGGATTTGAAGCATTGGGGTGACCACCAGGAAATCATTCATGCCCGTGAGGGTAGTTGGTGGGACGCAAACAAGATCGGCCTTTCTGCTCCTCCTATTGAAACACCAGCAGGCTGGCTGGTGCTGTACCACGGGGTACGAACTACTGCTTCAGGCTCTATTTACAGATTAGGGCTGGTTCTACTTGACCACGAGAATCCATCGCGTGTAGCTCGTCGCACAGAGGAGTGGATATTTGGTCCAAAGGCTACTTATGAAAGAGAAGGTGATGTGGATGATGTGGTTTTTCCTTGTGGTTGGATTGTCAAAGATGATGCAGTCAGCATGTATTATGGTGCGGCCGATTCCTGCATTGCTTTGGCAACAGCAAAACTAAGCAACCTTGTAAACTATATGCTCAGTTGCCCGAGCTGTAGCTCTACCGATCGGTGGAAGAACCCCTAAAGTTCGTAGTTATTTGCCATTCTGGACACTAATGCAATGGAAGAATTGAAAAAAAGCCAACATATATGGGGGAGTAGTCATTGCGCTGTGATTGTCGCTCATCCTGACGATGAAACTCTTTGGGCTGGGGGGACAATATTGATGCATCCAGAGACTAACTGGACTGTAATTACAATTTGCAGAAGAAATGACACGGACCGTGCGCCAAAGTTCTTTCAAGCTCTTGAGAAACTCGGCGCCACCGGTGCGATGGGGGACCTTGATGACGGACCGGAGCAGCAACCGTTAGATAGTCGCGACGTCCGGAATACGATATTGTCACTACTTCCATCAGATAGATTTGACCTTATAATAACTCACGGCCTTTGGGGTGAATATACACGTCACCTCAGGCATGAAGAAACTGTTAGAGGTATTTTAACATTATGTAAACTCGATAAGTTGTCCGCTCACCGGATATGGGTGTTTGCCTATGAAGATGGTGGAGGCAAATATCTACCTCGCCCGGTTCGAGATGCAGATATACATATAAGACTACCAGAAGAAATCTGGCAAAAAAAATATGATATTATTACTAAAATCTATGGCTTCAGGCCCGATAGTTTTGAGGCTAAAACCACGCCTCGTATCGAGGCTTATCAGCTATTAAAGTCCGATTAAAAACGTTTTAATGCCTTCGGATAGTTAGGAGATTAAAAAATGAAAGTACTGGTTCTCTACGATTATCCTGCCTCCCCTGCAGGACTTGCAACACAGGGCAATTTGCTCCATAAAGGACTGGAAGAGCTTGGCGTTAACGTCTATTCAGTCCATTTTGAGTCTGCCCAAGAAAAAGAGTGGTATTACAGATGGTTTGAGCCGGATGTTGTGGTGGGTGTTGGTTATTGGGGCCATACGCCATATTTAGTCCTTCATCCGCAGCGATATGGTATACAACCGGTGCCTTGGCTGGTCGCTGACGGTTATTTGGGCGATTACCATGAAATCCTCAACACACTACCTTTAATCCTGGTTACCTCCAAGTGGGTCAAAAAGGTTTACATGCGCGATGGACTCATGGGCGAGAATATCCAAGTTCTTCCGGTAGGTTGCGATACTGATTCCTTTATTCCCCGTGACAAGAGCGACCCAAAAATTGCTACTGTAAGAGAAGCACTGGGTGTGTCACCCGACCAGATAATGATTCTTACAGTCGGTGGAGATGCAACCTCAAAAGGAGCACAGGAAGTTATGCAGGCCCTGTCGCTCATCGACACCAAAGCACCCGACTGGAAGTATGTCTGCAAGGTCTGGCCACAACCTCGAACAGAACAGCAGAACTTAATAGACCTTCAATTGGCCACACAATTAGGAATCGAGAAAAATGTCATTTATTCCACCAATGTGGTTTCTCGAAATTTCATGCCATACTTGTTAGCTGCCTGTGATATCTACGCCTCTCCATCACGGCTCGAAGGGTTTGGAATGACTCAGGTTGAAGCAGCATCCTGTGGCAAACCCGTTATCGGCATTAAAGCGATGGGAATGCTGGATACTATGGTACACGGTCAAAATGCTTTTTTAGCCGCAATAGCACAGGAAGTCAGAATGAGAGAAACAACACTCGACCAAGAGTCAGGGCATGAACCGGGGCATCGTGTTGTGTTCAAAGGAGCCCGAACCGTAGATTATCGTGCCAGCGTTCATGATATCGCAAATTATCTAATGACCTTAATGACAAATGCTGAGCTAAGACAGAAAATGGGCGAAGCAGGCAGAAAACGTGTCGTCGAAAACTACGACTATCGGGTTATCGCAAAGAAATTCGTTGAGCTTGTCTCGAAAAACCTCGGAATCTCATAAAATGAATAAGCACAACAAAGACCTGATTGAAAGGGCCAAGCAGGCCGCTGTCAAAGTCTTACTTCAAAATGCTCACGGGCCTTATCGGGGACTACCCAGAACAGCAGGCTGGGGTTACCCTGAACCTTATACCCGCGATATAATGATTTCTTCTTTGGGCATTCTTGTAACAGGGCACCCAAAGCTAATCAAATCTCTTCGAAAGGCTTTGCAGGCCGCTGCTGCAAACCAAAGTCGCCTGGGTCATATTCCTTCATTAATTCACGACCGACAGGACCGAGGTGCCAGTGACTGCACACCGCTGTTTCTAATGGCAACGGCAATATTCCGGAAAATAATGGGTGAGCCTGATTTTCTGGCCGATGCGGTTGAAAAAGCAACGACGTGGATGGAATACCAAAGTCCTACTGACACAGTTATTGTGGACCAATTACCAACGAGTGATTGGCGTGATGAGCAGTGGGTTTTAGGATACGGGCTTTTTGTAAACACCATAGTTTATACTTATCTTCGGCTTCTGGGCCAGGACGACCGTGCAGCTACACTTCGAGAAATGATGGGCCGCTTTACAGTCAAAGGTGACAGGCAAAATCGCCACGTCCATGAAGGCTTGGTATTAAGATACAAACCATATTATGCACTGTGGTCTTACAAAGTGTATAGAAGCGAACGGTTTGACCTATTGGGAAACAGCTTAGCAATTCTTTCAGGCATTGCTTCCCCTTCCAGAGCAAATGCTCTTATCTCCTGGATAGAAACAGAATGCACAGCGTTACGAAAAAATGAGGATTTGGCGGTGGATTTACCGCCGTGCCTTTTTCCTTATATAAGACCTGATGATCCTGATTGGATGCCTCGATACAAAACCTACAACCAGCCAGGTGAATATCATAATGGCGGGATTTGGCCTTTCATTTGCGGATTTTATGTGGCAGCATTAGTTGCATCTGAAAAGTACAAACTTGCCGAGAAAAAACTTATTGCTTTTACTCACCTTATTAAGCCTTCCCGTGAAGCAGATGTTGAATTTGGCTTCAACGAATGGCACAGGGCACAGGACGGAACACCACAAGGTGAAGACTGGCAAAGCTGGACAGCAGCTATGTATTTGTATGCTGCTACCTGCGTCGAGCAAAAAAGAACGCCATTTTTTGACGAAATAAGAAAACCGATGTTAGCAGGAAACAACGAAACAACACAATACTGAATATCCGGTTAAAAAGTGTGTTCGCAAATACAGAAGAAAGATTTACACAATCTTAAAATGGAGAATCGACCGGTTCAGCTTTTTTCTTTTTCAGAAAGATAAAAAGTGGAGCCAATGGGATTCGAACCCACGACCTCTTGCATGCCATGCAAGCGCTCTCCCAACTGAGCTATGGCCCCGAAGCACAAAAATACTAACAAAAAAACGGGGCTTTGGCAAATAAATTTTCCATCATTTGATATCCGTCCGGGGATATCTTGTTTTTGAACGAGCTATTGGTTTTTTCGTATAATTCAAGTAGAATGCTTTATCTTTTTTCCAATAACACAAATAATATTAAGCAGATAACGAGAGAATTTTGATTAAAAGGCAAAGAATACTCATAACAGGACGGGTTCAGGGTGTCGGGTTTCGCCCGGCTGTGTATCTAATAGCACAAGAACTGGGTCTCTGCGGCTTTGTCTACAACGATACAAAGGGAGTTACAATTGAATTACAGGGGGAAGATAAGCAAATAGACAAGTTTCTGCAGCGCCTGAAGACCAAGGATAAGCCTCCATTGGCAGAAATAAAATCGTGCATAGCGGTTGATATAGCTGTCATCGAAGGGGAAGAGCAATTCATAATCCAAGCAAGTGAATCACAAGGTTCGGCTTTGTCGCAGGTAACCGCTGATATTGCAACCTGCAGAGACTGCCTTGCGGAGATGACAGATAAGAGCGACTTTCGATATGAGTATCCATTTATAAACTGCACAAATTGCGGGCCAAGATACTCGATAGTCAAAAACATTCCTTATGACAGGTGCAATACCACGATGTCGGTATTTTTGATGTGCGATAAATGCGCTACTCAATACACAGATGTAACCGACCGGCGTTTTCACGCTCAGCCTGTTGCCTGCGGCAAATGCGGTCCGAAAATATGGCTGACAGACAGCAAAGGCAAAACAATAAAAACAGAAACAAAAGAGGTAATCACTGAAACTGCTCGCTTACTTTCGGCGGGAAAGATTGTGGCGATAAAAGGAATAGGCGGGTTTCATATAGCTGTTGATGCGCTTAACGACGAGGCTGTAAAGAAACTGCGACAGCGAAAAAGGAGAGACCATAAACCGTTTGCTATGATGGCTCAGTCAGTTGAGAAAATAAAACAATACGCAATTGTGAGCAAATTAGCTGAGCAGGTCTTAAAAAGTCCTGAAAGCCCGGTTGTTTTGCTGCCAAAGAAAGAAAACAGCCCAATAGCACCCTCGGTTGCGGAAGGTGTTGACACTTTCGGCTTTATGCTCTGCTATGCTCCGCTGCATTATCTGCTATTTGCAGAGAATATAGAAGTTTTGGTAATGACCAGCGGGAACCTTTCGGATGAGCCGCTGATTTGCAAAAATGAGGAGGCTCTGGCAAAATTAGCTGCCGTTGTGGATACTTTTTTAATGCATGATAGGGAGATTCACCGGCAGGTTGACGATTCGATTGTGCATTTTATCAACGAAGAGCCGGTGCTGCTGCGGCGAGCAAGAGGATACGTTCCAACGCCGATTCTCATCGAAGGAAACTGCCAGGACGACATATTTGCATCAGGGGCTGATATGAAAAATACCTTCTGCTTTTGCAAACAGAATCAGCTTATCTGCAGCGAACATATAGGTGAGCTGGAAGATGCAGAAGTCTACCATCGCTACATCAGTTCGGTTAAACATTTGCGAAAACTATTTGAGGTAGAGCCAAAAGTCATAGTATGTGACCTTCACCCGGGGTATCTATCCACACAGTATGCCCTTTCGAAATCTGACGTAAAAATCATTCAGGTCCAGCATCACTGGGCTCATATTGCATCAGTTTTAGCTGAACATAACCTTAGAGGCCCTGTTATTGGCATTTCGTGTGACGGCACAGGCTATGGGACAGATGGAGCGATTTGGGGATGCGAGTGTATGATTGCATCGTTAGATAGTTTCCAAAGATTTGGACATCTGGCTTATTATCCCTTAGCCGGTGCAGACAAGGCAAGTAAGGAAGCCATAAGGCCACTTTTAGGGCTGCTGAGAAAAACTTACGGCGATGATTTGAAATTAGAAAAATTCAACTGGCTGCTTGAGCGAATTGAGCCAGTTGCACAAAAACAACAAATTATATTAGAGCAGCTTGAAAAACAGGTTAATACTGTGGAAACATCGAGCTTAGGACGAGTTTTCGATGCGGTTGCCGCTATGCTCGGGTTAGGAACACACAATTACTTTGAAGCGCAGCTTCCGATGGCCCTCGAAGCAATCGCAGTAAGCGGTGTCGATGAATACTATGATTTTGGACTTGTCCTCGGAGATGGTGAACCCTTTCAGATTGACTTATGTAAAATGATAAAGCAGATAATTGCTGACATTCAAAAAGGAATTGCTGGCAATGCTATTTCAGCGAAGTTTCACAACACCATTGCCGCCGCCCTGCTGGAGACGGCTAAAAAAGCAAGGGAAAAGACAAGGTTACAGACGATTGCATTGAGCGGTGGTGTATTCTGTAACCGGTATTTGACAAATCGTCTGGTCAAACTCTTGAGAAAAAACGATTTTAGCGTATTATTTAACCGAGAAGTGCCATCTAATGATGGTGGGATATCCACTGGCCAGGCGGCAATTGCCGCAAGAATCGTGACTCGTGACCCGTCGCTCGTGGCTCGGAGTTTTTGATATTTTTAGGAATCACAAATGAATTTTGAAAGTATTTTCAATGTATTAGGTCCTCTTTTTATTGGTGGCTTTATTGTACACTATGCTCATGTTCTATGGGAACGAAAGAGTAGTCAATTGCTAAAAAAACAGGAGTTTAAAGAAACCCGTTATAAATGCATAATAATACTTATGCTAAGCTTATTAGATTTTGAAAAGAATATGCCGATGTTACATTTGCATGGAAGAGAGTACATAAAAACAAGGAGGATTTAATGTATGAATTGAAAATAGAGTGGAATAATATGATACTCTATGCCTCAGAAGAAGTGCTTCAAAAAGCATATATTTTTATACAGAATCCATCGCAAGATAACTTCTATAAAGTCGCTTTGGCAATGAGAGAAGACCTATGGGGAGGAAAGATTTCCTTGAAAGGATTAGAAAATTTTATATTAAAATAGGACATAAATGAAAGTAAAAGATTATAAAGATTTGAAGGTCTGGCAAAAAGGCATTGAAATAGTTGATAAGGTTTACGCATTAACGGCCAAATTCCCCAAAGAAGAATTGTACGGACTGACCCTTCAAATGAGGAAGGCTTCCGTGTCAATCCCCTCAAATATTTCGGAAGGATTCGTAAGAGGTAATACTAATGAGTATAGGCAGTTTCTCCGTGTGTCATTGGGGTCCTGCGCCGAACTGGATACTCAGTCGATTATCGCAAATCGAAGAAAGTATATAACAAAACAGGAATTGGATGATTTAGCAGAAGATTTAAATCATGAAAGTAGAATGCTTGTGAACCTTATTAAAACCCTCTCACGGGTCATTAGCTGCGAGTCACGGGGCACGAGCAACGAGTAACGGAATATGTGTCTGGCAATACCGGCAAGAATAGTTGAGTTAGAGGGGGACAATGCGGTGGTTGACGCTATGGGAAACCGGTACCGGGCCAAAACTACCCTTCTGGCGGAAGCTAAATTGGGAGACCTGGTGCTGGTACACGCTGGTTTTGCAATCTCGCTTGTAGATGAAGAAGAAGCGAAAAAAACCTGGCAGCTTATTGCAGAAATCAACGACTTTGAAGATACGTCAAACAAAGTTTCAGGATAAATTCGGATTTTTATGCTTGAGAAGATTTATAAAGCACAGAGCGTTATGAATTCGGCCTGCGAGAAGCTGGGTCGGCAAATCAATATAATGGAGGTCTGCGGCACACACACCGTTTCTATCTTCCGCAACGGTATAAGGTCAATGCTGCCTGAAAGAATAAAACTTTTATCCGGACCCGGCTGTCCCGTATGTGTTACAGACCAGGGATATATCGACATTGTGTTAAAACTGGCTGACAGGGATGACTGCATAATTGCCACCTATGGTGATATGATTCGTGTTCCGGGCACAGGCGGGTCACTTGAAACAAAGCAGTCAACCGCAAATATCAAGGTGGTTCTCAGCAGTGAAGATGCTCTGCAATTGGCGAAGGACAATCCTGAAAAAATAGTTGTGTTTGTTGCGGTCGGCTTTGAAACGACCGCACCAGCTACGGCGGTGGTGGTGAAAGAAGCAGCGGCTGACTCAATTGATAATTTCTGCATTCTAAGTGGACACAAACTGGTGGTGCCTGCAATGCGGGCGCTGCTATCGGGAAAAAACCACAATATAGATGCGTTTCTCTGTCCTGGTCATGTCAGTGTTATAATCGGCTTTGGCGCCTTTTCCGAGATAGTGGAGCATTTCGGCCGACCATGTGTGGTAGCCGGCTTCGAACCGATGCAAATAATCGAAGGACTCAGCGAAATCTGCAGGCAGCTTGCAGATGGTGCTGCAGAAGTAAAATCAATATATACTGCGGTGGTAACTGAAAAGGGTAACACAACAGCCCAAAAAATCATCGCTGAGTGCTTTGAACCGGCTGATGGCTACTGGCGAGGCTTAGGAAAAATAGAAAAAAGCACGCTTCAACTGAAAGATAAATACAGTCAATTTGATGCGATGAAACGATTTGGAATAATCGAGACACCAACTGAAGACATAAGCGGCTGTCGATGCGGTGAAGTATTGTGCGGCCTAATAAGTCCTCCGGAATGTGGGCTGTTTGGAAAAAGTTGCACACCACAGACACCCATTGGCCCATGCATGGTAAGCTCCGAAGGGGCCTGTGCAGCGTGGTTTAAGTATGGCGGGCAGAGAAGAGGCAACTAATGGAAAAAAGATACGATAAAATCCTCCTTGCTCACGGAGGCGGCGGGCAACTTAGCGATGAATTAATCCGGCAATATATTCTGCCAAGATTCAAAAATAATACCCTTGCCGAACTGGCCGATTCGGCAAAGCTAAATCTTGCTTCCGAGTCGGTGTGCTTTACAACGGACAGCTATGTGGTCAAGCCATTGTTTTTCAATGGCGGAGACATCGGAAAACTCGCTGTCTGCGGGACAATAAACGATTTAGCTGTTGCAGGTTCAAAACCAGTTGCTCTTGCGCTATCACTGATAATCGAAGAGGGCTTTGAATTTGAATTGTTGGAGAAAATTTTAGCCAGTATCAGCAAGGAAGCTGAGCAGAACAAGGTCGATATCGTTACCGGCGATATCAAGACCGTTGAGGCCGGTGCTGCAGATAAAATTTTTATAAATACCGCAGGGATTGGAGTGCGATTAACCAATGTGAATTTGGGTTTTGAAAGCATCGCTGTCGGGGACAAAATCATAATCAACGGCACAATAGGCGACCACGGGATGACTATTATCTCACAGCGAGAAGATATTAAACTTCAATCGCAATTAAAAAGCGACTGTGCAGGTTTAGGGGAACTTATCTGTCAGCTACTTGGAAATACAACGGGGGTAAAATTTATGCGGGACCCGACCCGCGGTGGGCTGGCTGCAACACTTAACGAAATCTCAAAAGGGACAGGCTTAAGTATTGTAATTTGTGAGGCTGATGTTCCAGTCAATCCTTCGGTTCAAGCGGCAGCGGATATGCTCGGCTTTGATGTTCTTAATATTGCAAACGAAGGCAAATTTGTTGCAGTTGTCTCGCCGGAATCGGCTGACAACTGTTTGAACATCTGCAAAAGCCATCCATTAGGCAAAGAGGCACGTATAATTGGCGAGGTTGTAGAAACACCTGATGTGCCTATTGTGGAGCTGAAAACTAAAATCGGCGGAAGAAGGATTGTGCAAATGCCGTATGGACGTGAACTGCCGAGGATATGCTGATGCACGAGACAATGGTGGCGCAAAATTTGCTGGCGACAATTTCAGATGAAGCAGTTAAACAGAATGCAAAACCCCTCAGCGCAAAGATTAGCTGTGGGACACTGAACGCTATCAATGATGACGCTCTTTGTTTTGCTTTTGAAGCTATTGCCAAAGGTACAAACTGCGAAGGTATAAAGCTGGAAATAGAGCATAAGCCGATACAAGGGCAGTGCAAGAACTGTAACGAAAGGTTCGATGTTGTAATTTCCCATCCGTATTGTCCGGAGTGCAACAGTGAAAATTTTGATTTATTACCGGATGCACCTTTGATGCTTGAGGAGATAGAATTCGAAACGGAGTAATGCAATGAAAGTTAACGTCGGCAAGAAAATTCTCAAGGCAAATGAAGAATACGCCCTTGAAAACAGACATTTATTAACAGAGCAGAAAAAATTGTGCCTGAATATGATATCGTCCCCCGGCTCAGGTAAAACCACAATTTTGATAAGGACGATAAACGAATTGAAAGACAAAATTAAAATCGGTGTTATTGAAGGCGACGTCCAGACCGATTTAGACGCCGAAAGAATAAGAGCAACGCAAGCACCGGTGATTCAGATAGAAACCAAAGGCGCATGTCATTTAAACGCTGCCCAAGTAAATAGGGCATTAAGTAATTTACCCATTAACAACCTGGATTTGATTTTTATAGAAAACGTTGGCAATCTGGTTTGTCCATCTGCCTTTGAACTGGGGGAGAGCGGAAAAATCGCTGTGCTTTCCGTTGTAGAGGGCGACGATAAGCCAGCGAAATATCCTGCTATATTTGCAAGGGCAAAGGTTCTGCTTATAAATAAGCTCGACCTTCTTGAAGCAGGAGCACAGGTTGATTTCGATATCGAACGGGTAAAAGCCGATACCCGTAAACTAAATAAAGGTATTAAGATTTTTGCAATATCAGCCAAAACCGGTGCCGGATTTGCCGGTTGGTATGATTGGTTGGAAAAAGAAGTCAAAAATCTACGCGGTCGATAATTAACTTTCAGCCTTAGATTGATAGAGACCGTATTTGCGGATATAGTCAGCAACAGGTGGAGCGAGCATATTTGATACATCACGTCCGGCAGCTAATCTGTCCCGTATTTCGGTGCTGCTTATGTCAACCAAAGGCGTTTTGATAACGTTTCGCTTGAGCTTTTCGATGCGTTGAGGCCCCCAGCTTTCCGTAAATCTGGCAAAATCCGGCGGCCTACAGCCAGCCCTGAACATTACACATAGAATACAGGCGTCAAGCAACTCGGTAATCTTGTACCAATGCGGCAGCTCATCAACAGTATCGGCACCTACCAGGCAATAAATTGAGGTATCGCTGCCGAACTCCGCCTGAAAGTGCCTTACGGTCTCCAGAGTGTAGCTTGGCTGGCGCTTCTTCAATTCGTAATCACTTATCTGAAATCTCTTATTGTCGGCAATTGCAAGAGCAATCATAGCAAATCGGTCCTCATCGCCTGCTTCAGGAAAAGATTTCTTCAAAGGAGAACGCTTTGCAGGAATGAAAATAATTTTCTCCGCACCAATACGGTCAGCCGCTGCTTCAGCAACAGCGGTATGACCGAGATGAATAGGGTCAAATGTGCCGCCAAACAATGCCACCTTTCTATTCTTCATAAAACAATTAACAAGTAAATTGTGCGTTGTATCGTGTGTAGTATTGAAAAAAATTACAAAAAAAATCAAAAAACTTTAGTCGACAAAAAACATTAACAAACAGGAAAACCCTGAAAAAGTAACTAATATTCTTTCACTTAATTTTAACATTTAATAACACGTTCAAAATATTTTATTGACAAAAACAAGACTGCTTTTCTCACAACATAAAGATTGAAATCGGCCTATAAGTTAAAATAAACGGCTTTAAAGCCCAAAATCACCGCAGATAACTTTTTCAGTTTCAAACAAAAAATTTCAATCGCAACTGTGATTGAGTAAAAAACTTTAGCTTATACAAAACAGGTTGAACCTTTTTACTAAAGAGTATGATAAACAATACAAGCAGTTGTGTAAAACACTGATGGTAAAAATTTTTATGAAGTATTTTTAAACATCTGGACGATAAAAAAAATATATTAATTAACTTTTTGTTTGACAAAGTTTTTAAAAGTAAATTAGTATTATGAAAGTCGAAAATAACTTGAATATAAAAGGACTTTAGTAAATCAAAAGGAGGTGATAATATAATGGCAAAGAAAAAGAAAGCAGCAAAGAAAAAAACAGCTAAGAAGAAAAAGAAATAGCGTAACAACTTAGATAGAAGCTCGCTTATCTTATGTGTTACAGATTTTAGCGGGCTGTAGCTAAACATCGAGTTATGCTAAACAGAAGGTTCTCTCTTTTTGAGAGAACCTTCTGCTTTATTTATATGCCGCTCTGGACCTTTGATTAGTCCCCGAATGCTGATTATTCTGTTGTTTATTGCCCGGACAAAAGTGCTTTGCTTGAATGCAGCTACCTCACAAATCCTGTAGATAAAAAGGCTTAGATATTGTTGATTGCCTTATTGCAATTAGCCGTGGATTTCCTATACTGTTTGTTGAGAGCACCGCCGGACCGAGCAGATTTCAGTAATTGATGAAGAAGGAAGAACAACTATATGGATTATTTTAATTACAAAGACGGTAAACTGTTTGCTGAAAACGTAGATGTTGAAAGAATAGCTGCCGAGGTCGGCACGCCGGTCTATATCTACAGCAAAGCCACATTCGAAAACCATCTGCAAAAAATTAAAGAGGCCTACAAAGAACTTGATGCTACGATTTGCTACTCCGTTAAGGCCTGCGGGAATATAAATATTCTGAAATTTATGGCTGAGATAGGCAGTGGTTTTGACATTGTGAGCGGTGGAGAGTTGTATCGCGTTCTACAAGCCGGCGCTAACCCGTCAAAAATCGTTTATGCCGGTGTCGGCAAAACCGACAAGGAAATCATCGAATCGTTAGAAGCCGATATCGGCTACTTCAATATCGAATCAGAAGCGGAGATGGAGAACCTGATTCGGCTGGCAAAAGCAAAAAACAAACAGCCTAAAGCTGCTCTGCGTATCAATCCGGATGTCGACCCGAAAACGCACAGATATACCACCACAGGCAAAAAAGAGAGTAAGTTCGGCGTTGATATCGAGCGTGCACGAAAGGTTTTTGCCGACTACGGCAAAAATGAGACGGTGAAACTTTGCGCAATTCACATCCATTTAGGTTCAGCAGGAAAAACTGTTAAGCCCTATGTCGAAGCGATAGAAAAAGCATTAAATCTCATCAAGCAGTTGCGTCACGATGGATTTACCATCGAAGCAGTAGATATAGGCGGCGGCTACGGAGCTGATTATATAACCGGAACGGCACCAACAGCCGCTGACTATGCCGCTGCTATTGTGCCCTTGCTGAAAGGAAAGAATCTAAAACTTATCCTCGAACCGGGGGCAAGCATTGCAGCCAACGCAGCAATTTTAGTAACAAAGGTGCTATATCTGAAGACCAGCGGCGAGCCCCGCCCTGTCGGAGACAGGCGGGGCGAGAAAAAATTCGTCATTGTCGATGCGGGGATGAACGATTTGATTCGCCCGTCATTAT
>Ga0209636_10002369_pt1 | contig 19194 bp, 15 predicted proteins | sample DeeMarSWOR152_54_FD_187464 | JGI IMG/M metagenome (GOLD analysis project Ga0209636, IMG submission 187464) | Marine sediment microbial communities from White Oak River estuary, North Carolina - WOR-1-52-54 (SPAdes) (version 2) | ecosystem: Environmental > Aquatic > Marine > Intertidal zone >... | reverse complement strand
CCTAGCCAATGGCGTATGTGGAAGGGGTTTGTTATTTTGTCTAGGCTCATGGTGTCTCCTCCTTTATTGGCTTGAAGTATTTGATGTCTGTAATTGCGCCGATTCGTTCTTCTCGTGGCTTCCATACGGCTTTGACTTTCATTCCAAACTTGACTTCATTCTTGTCCATTTCTCCCAGTCTATGGATTATGCCCATGCCTTCTGACGCTCCATCCAAGTCGATAATCGCAACAAGTATGGGCTCTTTCAATCTGCTGGCGTCTGCAGCTAAGTAGGAAATTGAATAAGTGTTAATTGTACCCGTGTCCTTCACGTATTTCCACCCGTCTGTCGGTTTAAAGCAGTTTTCACAGTAGATTCTCGGGGGAACCATGATGCGTCCGCATTCACTGCACGTTGAAGCTATTATCTTCCCCTTCTTTAGCTCCTCAAGAAACTTGCCTATGGCTATGCCCACACTCCATGCAAACTTCACTTTCGGCCTAAACTTCTCTGTTGGAACCCTTCCCTCTTTAATGTCCTCAGATTTTAACGCTTCACCCTGATAATGCTTAATTTTCTCACTCATTTTCCATCTCCTCCATTAGCGTCTTAACACAATCACTGAGCCGTACTGCATCAGGTCGCCCCATGCTTGAGCCAAGCCCGTTCTCGGGTCACCTGGAATCTGCCGTTTTCCCGCTTCACCGCGTAACTGCCAAAAGATTTCACAAACTTTCATCAAGCCTGCCGCTGCTATTGGATTACCGACGCCTAACAGTCCACCAGACGGGCATATCGGTAAATCACCGTCCCTCTGCGTTACGCCTTCAGCTGTCAGTTTTGGTGCCTCACCCTTCTTGCACAACAATAAGCCTTCCATGTGATGAAGCTCCTTATAGTCAAACGGGTCATATGGCTCAGCTACATCAATCTCCTTCGGCGGATTTCTGACTCCAGCCATCTTGTAAGCCATACGGGCTGCACATTCCACATAATCCGGATAATAGAGGTCACGGTTTGTCCAATGCGTAGAATCAATGCACCAGCCTACACCGTCAATCCAAACAGGGTTGTCAGTAATCTCTTTGGCAATGTCCTCCGAGACCAAGACCAGCGCAGCAGCACCGTCACTCGTTGGACTGACATCTAAGCGTTGAACGGGCCAAGCCATGATCTCAGAGTTCAAAACGTCTTCAACAGTTATCTTTGCACCTAATTGGGAGCACGGATGGTCAAGAGCATTTCCTTTGTTTTTGACGGAAACCCGGGCTATGTCTTCCTTCTTAATACCATGTTTGTGCATGTAACGATGCATCTCTATGGCAAATATCCAAATCAAGTTCATTCCTATCGGCCGTTCAAGTATGGGGTCGAATATCGTTGTGAAAGCATATTGCGGATGCGGGTAACAAGAGGACATTTTCTCTTCAGCAACAACCAAGCATGAGTCAAACTGTCCAGAGGCCACGTGCCACCAGCCCGCAAGAGGCGCAAAAACTCCTGTTCCTCCGCCCACAAAAACTCTCGTGTATGGTTTCCGATAGGCTCCTGCTCCATCCGCTAAATATTCGCCTTTCATGTGAACCCCATCGAAGGCGTCTGGCGCCGTTCCCATCACAACGCTTTGCATATCCCCTAGTTCCATTCCAGCAGCATCAAGAGCCATCTTTGACGCTTCATAACTCAGTTCTTTACCGGTCTCTTTCATTCTTCTCCTGAATAGGGTTAAGCCAGCTCCAACGATTGCAACTCTTTTCTTACCAACCATCTCACATTTCACCTCATTTAACATTGCTCAAAACTGCCGCAATTCCAGTGGTTGTTGGGATCCCCCGCCAAGCATGAGCCAAGCCGACTTCTGCGTCTGATATTTGCCGTCTGCCTGCTTCGCCCCTTAACTGCAAAACCGCTTCCAGAAGTTTTTCCGTTCCAGAAGCCTCAAGCCCGTAACCCATTCCAAGCAATCCCCCAGATGGATTCACAGGTAATTCGCCGTTTCTCGCTGTGACTCCTTCCTCTGTTAGTTTTCCAGCCTCCCCATACGCGCATAGTTTTAGTGCTTCCATGTGTTGAAGCTCCTTGTATGCGAACAGGTCGTTCACCTCTGCGAAGTCTATTTCCATCTGTGGATTGTGGATTTTGGCTGTTTTGTAAGCCATTTCAGCCGCTAGTCGTGTATCTATTGCCTTAGACCAGTCTTTTGTTTCTAGGTTTGGGGTTTCAGTGCACCATCCAACGCCTTTAACCCAAACAGGCTTGTCTGTAAGCTTTTCAGCAACTTTCTCAGAGGCTAATACCATGACTACGCATCCGTCTGCAGGCGTGCTTATCTCCAGCTTCTTCAAGGGATAAAAGCACGTGTCAGAGCACAAAACTTGGTCTAAAGTTATGTTGGCACCGTACGCTGCGTAAGGATTTCCACAAGCATTCTTCCTATTCTTAACAACAACTTGGGCGCACTGTTCCACAGTCGTGCAAGTGTCGTGTAAGTAGCGGTTCATCTCCATTCCAGCAACATAGTACGGGTGGCCTCCTAACGGTCTGTTGAATACTGGGTCTAGGGCGAAGGCTATAACGTCCATTAATGTGAGTAGGTCGGAAGCCTTGCTGTGGGCTTCAAGAACCACAGTGTCAAAATGTCCAGTTTTAATGAGCATGTAAGCATTTGCCAACCCAAGCAATCCGTCGCCTGAAACCGTGAAAAGATGACGTAACACTGCACCTAATTGGTCTGGAACGAATTCGTCGAAAATACTGAAGCCTTCCAAGTAATCCTCAGCGCATGTGACAAAGACGTCAATGTCTTTACGTGGATCAACTCCAGCGTCCTCATAGGCTTTTACGGCTGCTTCGTACATCAACTCTTTGTATGACAGTTCTGGCAGTATTGGTTGAAAGCCGACGCATCCAACACCAACAATTGCAACTTCACTCATTTTTCTTTCCCTTCTCAAGTTTAGAGACGTACTATGAAAAAGCTGGTTACATAAAACTTTCGTGAGAAAATCCAGCTTTTGTTGAAGAAACTTAAATATTCGTTGAAGCCTATCTGATTCTCCACACGGTCACCTAAAAGGAAGAAATTCACTTGAAGGGCAAACCTCTCGTCTCAATAGTCTCCGCTGGATTGTCAAAATTCGGCAAATTAGAAGGCTTGTATGCAAGGGAAATTTTTGCACAAGCAGCAGAAGAAGCCTTCTATCGTTGCCCAAATCTGGACCCTAAAAGAGATATAAAAATGCTCTTTGTTGGGCACATGGGAGAATCATACGAGCATCAAGGACACACAGGCGCAGCAGTAGCCGACTGGGCTGGTTTGTTGCATGTACCTGCAACGAGAACAGAAACAGCGTGTGCCTCTTCTGGTGCCGCTCTGAGAGCTGGAGTCTTTGCCGTGCTTTCAGGGATGTGTGACGTCGTTATGGTTGGTGGAGTAGAGAAAATGACCCACAGAACGACGCCAGAAGTCACTGAATATTTAGCCATGGCCTCAGACTTCCCCTTCGAACAGTGGCATGGCATAACCTTCCCAGGGTTATACGCGTTAATGGCCACTGCCCACATGCACAAGTATGGAACGACTGAGGAACAACTAGCCATGGTTGCCGTGAAAAACCATCACAATGGATCCTTGAACCCGAAAGCCCACATGCAAAAAGAAGTAACACTTGAAAAAGCCTTGTCATCGAGAGTTATCGCTTGGCCTCTAAAGCTTTACGACTGCTCATTAGTAACCGATGGCGCAAGCTGCCTAATAATGACAAAACCAGAAATAGCCAAAAAATACACAGACATGCCAATCCAAATAATTGGAAGCGGACAAGCAAGCGACAGCATAGGTATGTATGAACGCGAAAGCCTCACATCCCTTATTGCAGCAAAAATCGCTGCAAAACAAGCCTATGAAATGGCTGGGGTAAGACCGGAAGATGTGGATGTCGCTGAAGTCCACGACTGCTTCACAATAGCTGAAATAATAGCCTACGAAGACTTAGGCCTCTGCAGTCAAGGCGAAGGCGGACGTCTCATTGAAAGCGGCGACACGAAACTTGACGGGAGGCTTCCCGTGAATACAAGTGGAGGTCTGAAATCCAAGGGGCACCCGGTAGGCGCAACAGGAACAGCCCAAGCCTACGAATTATATTTACAACTAACTGAGCAGGCTGAAAAAAGACAAGTGAAAGAGGCAAAGATGGGTTTAGCCCATAATGTTGGCGGTTCTGGTGCAACAGCCACGGTTCACATTTTCAGGAGGGAATAAAATGAGTGAGCAGGCGTCATTCACAATAGAGCAATTCTACAAACACATAAGCCAAGGAAGACTCATGGGTGGAAAATGTAGAAAATGCGGAAAAATTCACCTTCCGCCAAGACCTTTGTGTGACAAATGCTTTTCAAAGGAATTCGAATGGGCTCAAATCCAACCTAAAGGGAAACTAGTGACATACACGATAATTCACGTGGCGCCTCCACAATTTCAACAGATGGCACTGTACGCCGTAGGTATAATCCAGCTTGAAAACAACCTGAAAATTCCAGGCATGATCAAGGAAGTATCCCTGGAACAGATAAAAATAGGAATGGAGCTCACAATCGCTTTTGAAAACTCCACAACAGCTCAGCAATGGCCCCGATGGCCAAGATACTACTTCAAACCAGCGCACGCTCTATAACAGATAGATTACATTGATAATCAAAGTTATGGGAGTTGCACTTCCGCAAAATACTTGTCTCTCGAAATCTTAGGAAAGATAAGCTGATCTGTAGAGTGACACTTTGAGATAGAGAGAAACTAGCCTCCAACCATTTGAAGTTTCCTACACAAGACCTAAAAACTGAAAGGAAATATATGGCCCCTAAGGGTTTGGATATGGGATTTGCAGAGGACTTCTATAGCACTTTGCAAACATATAATGAAACTGTTTTGCCAATAACCATTATTACTTACCTTCTAGGGATCATGGCAATCTATCTCGCATTGAAAAAGTCGAACAGGTCTAGTAAAATGATCTCTGCTGTCTTAAGTTTCCTTTGGATTTGGTCAGGAACTGTGTTCTTCATCATCTTCTATGGTTCAATGGAGGCAGAGTTCCTTGGCCAAACGATGCCAGGCATATGGTATCTAGGGGGTGCTTTGTTTATCATTCAAGGTGTCTTATTCCTTATTTTCGGAGTGACTAGGGATTCTTTATATTTCAAAATGAGTAGTAATGGAAATTCTGTGGTTGGAATTATATTAATCGCATATGCGATGATAATATACCCAATTATCGGATTTTTAACTGGTTTCAGTTATCCCAGATATCCAGTCTTTGGCACTGGTCCATGTCCATTGACTATTTTCACGCTTGGTCTTCTACAATGGACTGACAGAAAGATGCCGATATTCATTGCGATAATACCTTTTGTCTGGTCACTCATGGGGGTCATGCCGATACTTGAATTAGATATCTGGGCTGACGTAGGCGAAATGCTCTCAGGAATTATTGGATTCCCTCTAATTCTTTACCATAACTCAAAGCTCAGCAAATAGAAGAAAAAAGCGTAACAAGTCGGCTCACCTTCTGCGATCTTTAGGTTCAGACGCATATTAGTTGAGAAACTTTTACAACTAGCTACGCGAATAACGTAAATCAACTGAATAAGAATGAGTAGAAGATGCTGTCACATCATTTTCATTAATCGGTTTATTATTGTCAACTTCTGAACTTCCGAGGTTCCCTCGTATATTTCAGTTATTTTCGCACAGCGGTGAAAACGTTCAACGTGGTAGTCCGCCAGAAACCCGTATCCACCATAGATTTGGATCGCCTCATCTGTAACTTCCATTGCAGCTCTGCCTGCGAAAGCCTTGGCCATAGAAGTCGCCATTGAGACAGGTTTTCCTCTGTCGTACAACCAAGCCGCTTTGTAAGTTAGCATTCTTGCAGCTTCGATTTTGATCGCCATGTCAGCCAGCTTGAACGAAACTCCTTGGAAATCGATGATGGGTGAGCCGAATTGTTTTCTGTTTTTGGCGTATTGGAAAGCACGTTCAAGGGCGCCTTGGGCCATGCCCACAGCTTGGGCAGCAACTGTAATTCTTGTCCCGTCAAAAAGTTCAAGAGCGTAATAGAAGCCCTTGTTTAATTCGCCTATCAGGTTCTTTTCCGGTACTTTGACATCGCTCAGTGAAATGGCGCCTGTAACGCACGGTCTGATGCCCATCTTACCATGGAGTTGTGTAACCTCAAATCCCGGTGTACCCTTCTCAATCAGGAATGCACTTTGACCCCTATGCGACGGCGTAGCCTCCGGGTCTGTTTGGCAAATCACTACAAACGTGTCCGCTATTGGGGCGTTCGTTATGAATTGTTTATCGCCGTTAATGATCCATTCGTTCCCGCTTTTTACGGCTTTTGTGTCCATGCGTCTTATGTCACTTCCGTGTTCAGGTTCGGTGACGGCTGCTGCACATATTGCGTCTCCTCTTGCAAGTGGCGGGATGTACTTTTTCTTTTGTTCTTCGGTTCCATGCCTTAACAGGATGTCTGGAAGCATCAGGATTGAGAGCGACATTGCCGCTCCAATTCCAGGGTCTACCCTGCACATCTCTTCAACTGCAATGGAATCTTCTAGGAGGCCGTATCCTTGTCCATCGTACTCTTCGGGAATTCTCAAGCTTGTAAATCCTAGTTTAGCTGCCTTTTTGTAGATTTCTATGGGAAATTCTTCTTTTTCATCAAGTTCTAGGGCTAGTTCTGGTGTGAACTCCTTTTCGGCGAATTCTCTAACAGCCTTCTTAATCTCCTTTTGTTCCTCAGTTAATTCAAAATGCACTTGTCGTCTCTCCTTTCCGATATAGAGCTATGCCTTTCGCCCTCTTAACTCATATATTTTGCTTTTCAGCGGAGGCACGATTTTGAATAAGTCTTCGACAACGCCGTAGTCGGAGAAACTGAATATCGGAGCATTAGGGTCCTTGTTTACAGCTATTATCAGGTCTGAGTTTTTCATTCCCAAGACGTGCTGAAAGGCTCCGCTTATTCCAAGGGCAATATATGCTTTCGGCTTTACGGTTTTTCCTGAAGAGCCTACTTGGCGGTCGTTTGAAAGCCATCCCTTATCCACGATTGGACGCGAACATGCAAGCACTCCTCCAAGGCTCTTTGCCAACTCCTCTACTACGGGCATGTTGCTTTCGTCCTTTATTCCACGCCCAACACCAACCAGCACGTCTGCAGCCGTTATGTCAATCCCGCCTGGAGGAGGCAAAACATACTCTATGAAACGTTTCTTGGTTATTTCCTCCGTAAGCGGGAAAGGCTCTTCTACGACTTCACCATTTGCGGCTGGTTTTTGAGCTTCGAAGGCTGCTTGACGAACAGTAACAATGTAGCCTTCAGACTTACGGACTGTTGCTTTGACGTTCACTTTGCCGCCGTACATCTGGCGTGTGATGAAGAGTGTTTTTTCCTCAAACCCCAAGTCTATGCAGTCTGTCCCAAGTGGCAGTTTCAATGCGGTTGCAAGGCTTGGGGCTAAATCCACACCGAAGGACGTGTGTCCTATCATTGTTAGCAGTGGCTTATGTTTTTTGATTAGGCTTGCCAGCACTTTCTGGTAAGCTTCAGAATTGAAATTCTCTAGTTTCGCATCTTCAACGAGTAGAACTTTTTTCGCATATTCTGAAAGCGCCTTAGCCTGTTCCTTTACTTCTTTGCCTAACAAGACTGCTGTCAAGTCCGAGTTTGTTTTTTCCGCCAGTTCTCTTCCCTTCGTTAACATTTCGAAGGTAATGTCTCTGATTTGTCCCTGTCTGTGCTCTGCTAAAACGAATATTTCCGTCATTTATATCAGCCCTCTTGATTTGATGATTTCAGCAATTTTGGTTGCAATCTCTTCGGGGTTTCCCTTAATGAATTCTGCTTGTTTCTCGACTGGAGGCACAAACATTTGTTCTATCTTTATCCAAGAACCTGCTTCGCCGACGTCGTTTTCGCTCAAGTTCGTGTCAGCTAGGCTTAGAGTCTCTATTTCCTTCTTCATGGCTTTTCTGATGCCTAGGATGGAGACGTATCTTGGCTCGTTTATTCCCGTCTGAACTGTGAGAACGGCAGGCAATTTCACTTCAATTATTTCTTCTAAGCCTCCTTCGAGTTCGCGGTTAGCCTTGGCAACACCATTGCCTAGCTCGATTTTCTTAACCATCGTTGCGTGGCTAACTCCAAGCATTTCTGCCAGTATGGGTCCAACCATCGTGTAACCGTCATCACCAGCCAGAGCCCCAGTTAATACCAAGTCGAAGTGTAAGCCCTTAACGACACTGTGCAGAATTCTTGCAATGGCATAACTGTCAGAGCCCTCAAACTTCGCATCCGTCACTCTTATGGCTTTGTCAGCTCCTCTAGCCAAGCACTTTCTCAATGTGCCGTCGGCATCTTCCAGACCCACGGTTATTGCTGTCACTGTGCCTCCAAGCTTTTCTTTGAAGCGAACTGCTTCCTCTAATGCGTAGTCGTCCCATTCATTAATGTCAAAAACAAGTCCAGTCTTTTCAATGGCTTTCCCAGTAGCACCGATTTTTATCTCTGCTTCAGCTGTTTCTGGAACATGTTTCACACAAACAATTATGTCCAAGCTCTCTTTCCTCCTAAGGACAGATTTCTGTTTAGCATTATTAGTTTTCCGTCTATTTTTCCCTAATTCCATATAATCTTTGCTGACCTTATTCTCTAGTTCCGACATTGAAAACTATAGGGCAGCCGGGAAAACCTTTTTCACGAAATTTACAGTTAACCTAGAATCTTCCGTTTGATGGCGTCTCGTTTCTCAGCGGTTAGAGGCCCGAACTTCTTGATTCTTTTTGTGAATCTTGTGAACAAATCTGCAGCTTTCTTGTAAACTGGTAATGGCACATAACTATAGCGGACTCGCATGCTTTTAATTCCAAACTCTGATGTTAGTGAACGCCCCATCTCGATAATGCGCTTCTTTGTGAACTCTTCGTGTATATCTTCCTGTCCCTCAATCACTAGAATTCCGTCCGCTCCATAGGCAAAGGCATAGAGCAAATGTCTTAAACCCAGAATAGCTGTTGACGGAACAGGCACAATTCGAATGCTCTCTGGATAGTTAACCCGGTCAAGCCCCAGAAAGTCCATACCAGTATAGCCCACGTTCTTGTCAACAAAAGCAACAATCCTAACTTCGTCAGGCTCCTTATCCATAAGTACTCCCCTGAGACTGGCAATGATCTGCCTACTTGTTGCATTCTTGAAGTCTATGGCATCCCTTGGGCAAACTGGAATGCACGCTCCGCAACCCATACACATGAATGGGTTGATCTCAGCTTTCTCCTCCATGGTTATGGCGTTGACTGGACAAACTGGAACGCAGAGCCCACAACTATCGCACAATTCTGTAATCACGAAGGCTTTTTCTGGACTTGTCGTGATACGTTCTCCTTTGAGGAAGAGGGAAGCCTTAGCAGCTGCAGCCAAAGCATCAGAAACTGTATCGCGAACGTCCTTTGGACTTAGAGTACATCCACATGCAAAGATCCCAGTTTTCAGGGAATCCACCGGATCAAGTTTCGGATGCTTCTCCTGTATGAAGCCCCTTTCACCCAAGGAGAGCCTCATTTTACCTGCTAATTCTTCAAGTCCAGAAGACGGAATCATGGGCGTAGCCAAAGCAACCATGTCGAAATCTTCTTCCCTGACCTCACCCATCATAGTATCTTCAGCTAACACGACAAGTCTACCATTATTCTTCTTCCAGATCTCAGCAACCTTACCCTTAGTGAAAACGACTCCAGCTTCCTCATCTCGCCAATAAAGTTCTTCATAGCCTTTGCCAGTAGCCCTTATATCAATGTAATAAACGTGAACGTCAATTCCGAGCATCTTCTTCAGCACAAAAGCCTGCTTCAAAGAGTACATGCAACATATCCGACTGCAATATGGAATGTGGTTTTTGTCTCTAGACCCTGCGCAAAGGATGATAGCCATCTTCTTAACGTCGCTGCCATCAGCCCTCTTCACATACCCTTCTGTCGGTCCAGAGGCAGAAGTTAACCTCTCCAGATCCATCATAGTTATGACGTCCTTGTAAACGCCATATCCATAATTCTCCAGAAGGCTTGCATCGTAGAGTTCATATCCAGTAGCCATAATCACAGCCCCCACCTTCAGCTCGATTGTTCGTCCCTTGTCTTCCAAGTTTATGGCTTTGGAGGGACAGAGCTCTTGGCATTTTAGACACTTAGTGCACGCATCAAAGTCTATCACATACGCTGAAGGCACTGCCTGTGGAAAATCGATGTACGCTGCCTTCCTCTCCGACAAACCTTCGTTGTACTCGTCCAGCACTGTTACCGGACATACTTTGGCGCATACTCCGCAACTTCTGCATGTCTCAATGTCTACGCCTCTCGGTTTCATGAAAACCTTCACATCGTAGTTACCAGGACGCCCGCTGATGTCTTGAACTTCAGCATACGTAAGCAAACTCACGTTGGGATTTCTACCTACCTCCGCCATTCTCGGCGTGAGTATACACTGAGCGCAGTCCAAGGTAGGAAAGACTTTGGTCAGTTTCGCCATGTTCCCGCCTATAGTTGGTTTCCTTTCCACGATGTAAACCTTAAAACCCAGATAGCCAAGCTCCAAGGCTGCAGTGATACCTGCGACTCCGCCACCTACGATGAGAATCTCCCTTGAACTTTTCTCACTTACACTCTCTAAGGGTTCAAGTTCTAAACTCCGCTCGTAACCGCCTCTTATCAGGCCAATCGCCTTCTTTGTAGCTTCTTCAGAAGCCCTTGGACCATGGACCCATGAGACTTGCTCTCTAATATTTACGAACTCCAGCATGTAAGGGTTCAACCCAGCCCTTTCCAAAACACTTTGAAATGTAGTAAGATGCATTCTCGGAGTGCAGCTGGCGACTATCACGCGATCGAGATCCTTCTTTTTTATGGCTTCAATTATCATCTCTTGGGCTGGTCTTGAACAAACGTACTTGTCGTATTTTGCAACGACAACTCCTTCCCAATCTTTAACTTCGTCCAACACAGCCTTTACATCCACGACGTCGCCTATGTTTCCGCCACATTCACAAACGAAAATTCCAATTTTCGGCGGACTTTTCTGCATTAATAGCGATCTCCGTTTTCCTTGGTTGTTTTGATTCATACTGAGGAAAACGCTTAAAAAATCTTATGTTCCATTTTAGGCAAATGTGACATGGAGAATGAATGCACAAGAGCTTGTTCAGAAACATCAATTACTTGAGTGTATCCAGTGTGGAATGTGTACTGGAAGTTGCCCAGTTTCCAGAAAAGCCAATTTGAACGTCAGAAAATACATGCGAGAGATCACAGTAACAGGCAAGCTAGCTATACACCCACAAAACGAGTTGTGGAGCTGTACAACCTGTTCGGCTTGTGGTCTCCGATGCCCAAAGGATTTAAACCCATATGAATTTTTGATTGACATTCGAAGTGTGGCTGTTGAGGGAGGACAGATCCCGCCTACGATTCGAGATGCGCTAGAGAGTGTTTTCAAGAACGGGAACCCATGGGAAAGAATTAGAACCAAAAGGACTGAGTGGACTCAAGGCCTAAACGTCAAACACGTCTCACAAGGTGCAGAAATCCTGTATTATGTGGGTTGCACACCAAGCTACGACCCAAGAACTCAAGAAGCGACTAGAAGCCTTGTGAAGTGCTTTCAGAAAGCTGGAGTTGACTTCGGAATTCTAGGACAGGAGGAGAATTGTTGTGGGGGCGAGGTTTACGGAATTGGGGAGAGAGGCTTATTCGAGTTCCTAGTTGAAGAGAACATGAAAATCTTCAAGAAATATGCCATAGAGCGCCTCGTCACGAGCTGTCCTCATGGCTATCACACGTTCAAGAATCGCTACGAACAAACAAGCCTAGAGGTGCAGCATCACACACAGGTGCTTGCCAATCTGATTGAAAATGGAAAACTCACGTTCTCAAAGGAAGTGAACAAAAAAGTCATCTATCACGACCCATGCTTCCTAGGTAAACAAAACGGCATCTATGATGAACCAAGAAAGGTTATTGAAGGTGTACCAGGAGTGACGCTACTGGAGTTTGACCGTTCAAGGGAGAGAAGTCTCTGCTGCGAGGGAGGTGGAGGAAGGATGTGGGTTGACATTCCTGGTCCTCGCTTGTCGGAAATCCGTGTTAGGGATGCTGTGGATTCTGGAGCAGAGATGTTGGTGACTGCTTGTCCGTTCTGTCTTTCAACTCTTGAAGATGCTGTTAAAACCACGGGATTTGAAGGAAAAATCAAGATTATGGACGTAGCGGAACTGCTCATGCTTGCTCTATAGCATCCGCTTTTCCTATGAACCTAGCTTTCAAACAAACTGCTAAGAATGCTCCGCATCCTCGCCTTCCCACAGACAAACAAAGGCCTAACCTTCAGGGGTCAATAAACAAAAATAACCAGTCACCCAATTAAGTTACTGAAAGGTTGTTCAGAATGAAACGCTGGGAATTGATAATTATAGGTGCGGGCGCCGCAGGTTTAGCAGCTGGAATTTATGGAGCAAGAAGCGGACTAAACACACTAATTTTAGAAGAAAAGATGGCTGGAGGCACAATGGCAGACGCTCCAATAATTGAGAACTATCCGGGTTTCCAAAGCATAAATGGACGCGAACTAGCACAGAAAATGGTGGTTCACTCCAGAAGTGTCGGCGTAGAAATCCGCGAACTGGAAAAGGTAGTCAGCCTACACTTCAACAGCAATAAAAGAGTGGTGAAGACCGATAAAACAACCTATCAGGCAAAAGCGACTGTATTTGCTTCTGGCATTCACTACCGTGAACTTGGTGTTCTAGGCGAAAAGGAATTCCGTGGAAGAGGTGTAAGCTATTGCGGAGTCTGCGACGGTCCACTATTTAAAAATAAACGTGTTCTAGTAGTTGGCGGAGGCAACTCTGCCATAATAACAGCCCTCTACATTGCAGAACTAGCTTCTGAAGTTAAGCTATCGCATAGAAGAGATACACTGAGAGCTGAGGAAGCCCTCGTGGAGGCGTTGAAGAAAAAAACGAATGTGGAAATTCTGTGGAATACAGAAGTGAAGGAAATCGAAGGGGCAAATGTGGTCGACAAGGCATTATTGTTTGATAACAGAACGAGAGAAACGAAAGAGTTGGAGGTTGACGGCGTCTTTATTCAAATCGGAGAAGCCCCTAATAGCCAACTGGCCAAAAAAGCTGGAGTAAACGTTGATGAGAAAGAATACATCATAGTTGATGTGCGGCAGCGAACAAATATTGCAGGAGTTTACGCGGCAGGTGACGTCACAAATCATCCTGTTAAACAGGTTGGAACGGCTGTTGGACAAGGCATGACAGCAGCCCTTGAGGCCTACGGCTACATCAAACAACCATACTATTACGAAAGATAATCTGGTGATTTTTGTTACATTCAAACGGTCCTGTTTCGCACGATATTTTTTTATAATAATACACACACGCTTCTCTTTCTAAATCAGTACCTAAACGTGAGGAATCGACTTTGGGTAACGATGCTGTACTTGTGGTGGGTGGTGGCATAGCCGGGATGCAAGCGTCCTTGGACCTTGCTGACCGAGGACTCACAGTCTATCTGGTGGAAAAATCCCCGACCATAGGAGGACGAATGGCCCAGCTTGATAAAACCTTTCCCACAATGGATTGTTCCATATGCATACTAGCCCCGAAAATGATTGAGTGTTTCCGCCACCCAAACATCAAACTACTTACATGCTCAGAAGTTAAGGAAGTTACTGGCTTTGCCGGAATCTTCAAAGCAAAGGTTTTGAGAAACCCCAGATTTGTTAACGCTGACAAATGTACTGGTTGCGGTGCATGCACAGAAAAATGCCCAGTCAAGGTGTCAAGCGAGTTCGACATGGGCACAGGAACGCGAAAAGCCATATACATGCCTTTTCCACAGGCAGTACCTCGTATAGCTGTAATAGACAAAGACCACTGCTTATATTTTCAAAAAGGGGTATGCAGAGTATGCGAAAAGTTCTGCCCAGCCGACGCAATCAATTTCGAACAAAAACCTGAAGAAACGACGCTTAAGATTTCAAGCATAATACTGGCTACAGGCTTGAAACTCTACGATCCAGCACCGATAAGCGAGTACGGTTACAAACGATACAAAAATGTTCTCTTATCACTAGAGTTTGAAAGGCTCATTAATGCTTCGGGGCCAACCCGTGGAGAGCTTTTGAGGCCATCAGATAACAAGCATCCACGCAGAATAATTTTCATACAGTGCGTTGGCTCAAGAACTTCACAAAAGGGGTTTCCGTACTGCTCCAGCGTGTGCTGTATGTATGCCACAAAAGAGGCAATTCTGATCAGAGAACACGAACCTGAATGTGAAGTTTACATTTTGTATTTGGACCTGAGAGTGTTTGGGAAGCGGTTTCAGGAATTCGTCAGCAGAGCCAAAGATAAATGGGGCGTCAAGTACATTAATGGACGTGTCTCTGCAGTCATCGAAGACCCCACGACAAAGGACCTTTTAGTTCGATACGAGAACATCACGGAAGGAAAAATAGAAGAGTTCCGTACGGATCTGGTTGTGCTTTGTCCAGCCCTAATTCCAAGGGAAGACAACAAACTTTTGGCGAAAATCTTCGGTCTAGGATTAAATGAGTATGGCTTTTTCAAAACAAAAGACCCCTTGCTTATGCCTGTTGAAACAAACGTGGAAGGAGTCTTCGTTTGTGGGTACTGTCAAGCACCAAAGGACATTTCCGAATCAGTTACGCAAGCCAGTGCAGCAGCAGCCAGAGCCGCGGAGGTAGTTGTATCCGCTGTTGCGAGGGGATAGCTGATGGAAACGGGTGAAGAAGAATTAAGGATTGGGGTTTTCGTTTGCCACTGTGGCTTTAACATTGGTGGAGTGATTGACGTACCCGCGGTCGTGGAGTATGCCAAAACTTTGCCTAATGTTGTTTGCGCCGAAGAAGATCTTTACATGTGCTCATCAACTGGCTTAAGCCTCATCAAAGAATGCATAAAGAAACATAACCTCAACCGTGTTGTGGTTGCTTCATGCACACCTGCAACCCATGAACCACTCTTCAGAGATGCATGCGAAGAAGCTGGACTAAACAAGTACCTTTTCGAGATGGTCAACATACGAGAGCATTCCTCATGGGTTCACATGCACCATCCCAAAGAGGCAACAGAGAAAGCTAAAGACCTCATCAGAATGGCCGTGGCAAAAGCAAGCCATCTTGAACCGCAGATAGAGCCAGAACTCGAGATAAAACCTTCAGCGCTGATCGTAGGCGGCGGAATAGCTGGGATGACTGCAGCCATGTCTCTTGCAAGACAAGGCTTCGAAGTCCACTTGGTTGAGAAGGAAGCAGAACTCGGCGGGATGCTGAGGAACCTACACAAGCTGCAACCCACTGAACGTGACGCCTCAGAAGTTGTTCGAGAAGCGGTCATAGCTGTGAAGGCCAATACTAACATAGATTTGCACACGTCAACCCTAGTTAAAGAAATGGAGGGGTTCATCGGGAATTTTGGTGTAACGCTTCAAAATAATGATTCAGGTGAACTTGAACAGATTAATGTGGGTACGATAATCGTAGCCACTGGAGCTGAAGCATTCAAGCCTGTGGGAATGTATGGATACGAGGAAAATGAAAACGTTGTGACACAGCTTGAACTTGAACAGCTTCTGAAAAAGGGCGAGCTCAAAGAACCGAAAAAGGTTGTTATAATCCAATGTGTCGGGGCCAGAGAGAAAACTGGCAGAACGTACTGTTCAAGAATATGCTGTACGGTAGCCCTCAACAACGCCCTACTCCTCAAAAAATCATATCCAGATGTTGAGGTAAATATCCTTTTTCGAGACTTACAAACCTATGGTGAATATGAAGATTTTTACCGTGAGGCAAGGGCAAACTTCATCAACTTCATTCGCTATGATCTGGATAAACCTCCAAAAGTTGCCTCAAAACCTGATGGAAAGTTAACCGTAACAGTTTATGACGTGTATTTAGGCGCTGACGTTGAAATGGAAAGCGACTTGGTTGTTTTATCCACGCCTTTAATTCAACATGAAGACGGAAGAAAACTTTCTCCTGTACTTAAGGTGCCTTTGGGTTCTGACGGGTTCTTTTTTGAGGCTCATCCGAAACTTAGGCCCGTCGATTTTACATCAGAGGGCATATATGTTTGCGGCACAGCTCACGGACCAAAAGATGTAACTGAAAGTATCGCTCAGGCTTATGCTGCAGCCTCCAGAGCAGGTATTCCAATGGCTCTGGGAAAAATTAAGGCTGGAGCCGTTAAGGCGTCGGTTGATAAGGACATCTGTGTCAACTGTGATGCCTGTGAAGTTTCTTGCATTTTTGGCGCCATTGAGGCTGAACCTTTTGGACTGCCCAGTATCATTGAGGCTAACTGCAAGGGCTGTGGTGTCTGTGCAGCAGAATGCCCGATGGCAGCCATGCAACTCATACAATTTACGGATGAGCAGATTGTGGCAGCAATTGAAGCCCTGTTCAAACCGAAAAAGCTTGCGAGTTCAAGCGAGAATTTTGAGCCTATAGTGTTGTGTTTTGCATGTCAATGGTGTTCTTATGGGGCTGCTGACCTTGCAGGTGTGTCAAGAATTCAGTATCCGCCAAACGTTAGAATCTTGCGAGTTCCGTGCAGCGGTAGAGTGGATGTACTTCATGTCTTGAAAGCCTTTCAGAACGGTGCTGACGGAGTTATCGTAACTGGATGCCACATAGGTGACTGCCATTACATAGACGGTAACGTGAAAGCCAAAGACAGAGTCGACGTGATGAGAAAATCCCTGGGTGCCCTTGGCGTAGACCCGGAACGCTTGGAAATGGGTTTTGCTTCGTCGTCTGAGGGACAGAAATTTGCGACTATGATGATGGACTTTGTAGAGAAAATAAGGAAGCTTGGACCCAACCCTTTAAGAGTTAAGGAAGGAGGCGACTAACTTGTACAAAATAGTAACAAAACGGGAACTGGCTTCCCACACCAACCTGTTCGAGTTTTCAAGTAAGGAAGTAGCCGCGAAGACCAAACCGGGACAATTCGTAATTCTAAGAGTACATGAGGAAGGAGAAAGGATCCCACTCACCGTTGCCGGTGTAAACATTGAAAAAGGGACAATAACGGTGGTGTGCCACGAAGTTGGCAAGTCAACGAGAAAGCTTGGAAGCCTGAAGGAAGGAGACAGCATCCTAGACTTGTTGGGTCCTTTGGGGAAACCCGCTGAAATCGAAAAATTTGGAACCGTACTTTGTGTTGGCGGGGGAGTGATGGTGGCTCCCTTGCACTTTCAGGCTGAGGCTTTTCATAATGCAGGTAACAGGGTCGTCGGGGTTGTTGGCGCTAGAACTGAAGGCCACCTCATCTTTGAGGATGAAATGCGTGAAGTGTGCGATGAGTTTTACGTGGCTACTGACGATGGAACAAAAGGCTATAAGGGGCTGAATTTCCTTGAAGAGTTTCTTAAAGAAAGGAAAATTGATCGCGCCATAGTTACTGGCCCGCTTGTGACGATGAAAACTGTTTCAGAACTCACGCGTCCTCATGGTATACGCACGATTGTGAATTTGATTCCGATAATGGTTGATGGGATGGGGATGTGTGGAGCTTGCAGAGTAACTGTCGGTGGCAGAACAATGTTCGCTTGCGTTGACGGGCCGGATTTTGATGGGCATCAAGTTGATTTTGAAGAGCTGATGACTCGAATGAAGATGTTTACTCCTCAGGAAAAACTTGCCTACGTTTTCCACGAGGAAGGAGGAAGAAGGCCATGAGCAAGCCGAAACCTAAAATTAAGAAAGAAGTCGTTCTCATGCCCAAGCAAGACCCAAAAGAACGCATTCACAACTTTAACGAGGTGGCTCTGGGCTACACGGAGGAGCAAGTTGTGGCTGAGGCTGAAAGATGCTTGCAATGCGCAAAGGCTCCGTGCGTAGAGGGATGCCCAGTGGAGGTAGACATCCCAGCGTTTGTACAACTGGTCAGAGACGGTAAGTTTGCTGAGGCGATGAGGAAGGTCAAGGAGAAGAACAGTCTTCCAGCCATCTGCGGTCGGGTCTGCCCGCAAGAGGCACAGTGTCAAGCGAATTGCACTATGGGAAAAGTAGGTGACCCGATTTCCATTGGGAGGTTGGAGAGGTTTTTGGCTGATTGGGAAAGAGAACACGGCTATGAGATTCCACAGAAATCTGCTTCCACGGGCGGGAGAGTGGCAATTGTGGGTGCAGGTCCAGCTGGGTTGACGGCTGCAGCGGACCTGGTTAAGCTTGGACACGAAGTGGTGGCATTTGAGGCTTTGCACAAACCTGGGGGTGTTCTGATTTATGGGATTCCGGAGTTTCGGTTGCCGAAAAAAATTGTTGAGGCTGAAGCTGAGTACGTAAGTAAGTTGGGCGTCACGATGAAGATGAATGCGATGATTGGGAAACTTTACACCGTGGATGAGTTGCTTGAACGGTTTGACGCAGTTTTCATAGGGACTGGGGCTGGGCTTCCGCGTTTTATGCGGATACCGGGTGAGAATCTTTGTGGGATCTATTCAGCTAACGAGTTTTTGATTCGTGTTAACTTGATGAAGGCTTATGATTTTCCGAGGTTTGATACGCCTGTTATTGTTGGAGAAAAGGTTGCCGTGATTGGCGGCGGCAATACGGCTATGGATTCGACTAGATGTGCCTTGAGGTTGGGAGCGAAGGAAGTGAAGATTGTTTATCGTCGTTCTCGTCAGGAGATGCCTACTAGGGCTGAGGAGGTTGAGAACGCTGAGGAGGAGGGCGTGGTATTTGAGTTTTTGACGAATCCAACTCGGTTCATAGGTAATGAGCGTGGCTGGGTTAAGGCAATGGAGTGCATAAGGATGCGTCTGGGAGAACCGGACGCAAGCGGCAGAAGAAGACCCATACCTATCGAAGGCTCAGAGTTCACTACGGACGTTGACACCGTCATAATGGCCATTGGTAGGACGCCAAATCCGATAGTACAGCAGACTACTGACGGCTTGGAAGCCACAAAATGGGGCACTGTAGTGGTGGATGAAGACGGAAGAACAAGCATCGAAGGCGTCTACGCAGGAGGAGACATAGTAACAGGACAAGCAACGGTCATATCTGCCATGGGAGCAGGAAAAAAAGCAGCAAAAGCCATACACCAATACATAAC
>Ga0209636_10002368_pt1 | contig 19195 bp, 14 predicted proteins | sample DeeMarSWOR152_54_FD_187464 | JGI IMG/M metagenome (GOLD analysis project Ga0209636, IMG submission 187464) | Marine sediment microbial communities from White Oak River estuary, North Carolina - WOR-1-52-54 (SPAdes) (version 2) | ecosystem: Environmental > Aquatic > Marine > Intertidal zone >... | reverse complement strand
AATCCTTCAGTCTGCTCATTAAAAACCTTATTCGTCACTTCATTGAAATCCCATAGGTGTCGCGTAGCGGCTTCGTTCAATGACTTTTTTCTGACACTTCTGCATCAGAAAAAAGCCTAACCATTTCACGCCATTTGTCTTGCCCCAAAACCATACAAAATTGTTCGAAAATGGACATCCAGTGTTGAGAAATTTAAAAGCTTCCTCATGTGAACTAATTGGCATATTTTTTGCTGTTATGAATGATACAAAAGACAACTGGATGAACGCGCTTGGATATGTAAAATCTGAGAGGCTGTCATGAAACGTATTTTTTTGGTAGCTATTCTACTTTTCCCTGTTTTATTCCTAAATCTGACTTTTCCAAATTTGGCTTTTTCTCAAGATAAAAGAGAGAATATGGTTGATATCGGAGGATACAAACTGCACTGCCGGGTGTTCGGAAAGGGTGCACCGGCTATAGTCTTAGTCAACGGAGCTAACGTGGATCAGAGCTATTGGGATCCAGTTATCCCCGCACTTGCAGCTGAAACAACTGTTATCACCTATAACAGGGCGGGAAACGGCAAAAGTGGAATCGGGAATCATGTTTATCACGGAAAGCGGCAAGCCAAAGAATTAAAGTCTCTGTTGGATAAACTAGGTATCCCTGGGCCTTATGTTCTAATTGGCCATTCCTTTGGTGGATTTTTTGTCCGGCTATTTTCTTCCCTATACCCCCAGAGTACAGCCGGTTTGATCTTAGAGGATGCGACTCATGAAGATGTCACTGAGTACAGGCTTAGGAGGTTAAAGGGGGATGACCTCAAACTGGTTCAATCAGTTGTGAACCGTCCTGCACCAAAAAATCCTTTACCTGGTCCAACGACTGAGATAAGGGCAAGGGAGATTACAGAACAACAGGTAAGAGAGATCACATCGATGCCGCAGGTTCCTTTTCTTGTCATCTCAGGAGGAGAGCCATTTCCCCGACGTGGAATCAGCCAGGAGGGGAACCGGATCATGCATGAGATAAAAATTGAGCTTCACAAGAAATATCTGGAATTGATCCCGGGAGGAAATCATATAATAGTAAAGGGAACGGTCCATACTATTCATTCCGAAAAACCTGAGGCCTTTATCGAACCGGTGCTTGAGTTATTGGAGAGAGTTCGTAAATAGAGAGTGCCCAGTTACCATTTGATTATCATCAATGAAGTCGTCAGAGGCTAATTATTATCCATGTTTCTGTTGGATCTTTTAAGGCTTATTTAAGTCTATTACGGACACAAAGTAAGAATGTTGTACTGATTCGATGTGTTTGATTTTTAAAATGTGGCATGAAATATATTCATTTGACGATATCCTTCTATATCCTCTTTTGAATCCCCGAATGCTATGAATCTTTTGGAGGAATCTCACGTATTTATTAGCGGAGGCTCACATGATGTTAGGAAGATCAGATTACAAAGTCAAATTTCTTATTATGTTGATGGCCATTCTAATAATCGCGAATTCTGCTTACTCAAACGCCCAACTTCCTGATTTTATGAACCGTTTAAGGGGAGGCCGGGTGACAAATAAAAATTTTAAAGAGGTTGTTGATTTTACTCTCGTCGATAAGCGAATTTGTTTGAAAGCTAGAATTAACGATTATGACCAAGAATTCAGCTTTATTCTGGACACTTATGCGATATGCCTGATTCGGGAAGGGCTTTTGAAAAAACTCCATCTTGATATTTTAGATTGTACAAAGGAATTGGGAAAAAAATTCGAAAATACAATCATGAGACCGCTTTTTCCAAAATACAACAAGATAAGCATCGGCAGTGTGGTCTTTGAGAATATTGGTTCCATGGTTATGAAGGAAACAAGGGATAATCCTCTATTGGATGTTCTAGAGGATGGCCTTATTGGAGCCAATCTGATGAAGTCCTGCATTTGGCAGATCGATTTTAGGGAGAATAAGATTACCATTACAGACCGAATCGATAAATTTGACAACCTGGATGAAGCTATCCAGTTTCCCTTCAAGCCCATGCCCCTGCAAGGATCTCCGAATATTCAAGTCGTTCTCAACGGAAAGGATACTGTAGATGTTCAATTTGACACAGGAGGAAGCGGCTTTTTAAGTTTTCTTTCACCTGCGTTAAAGTCTGAGGTGGAATCTGGAAGGGCTGTTGCTTGGCACGCCAAATTGGCTATTCCTGTAAACAGAGGAGAAAGCACAGGAATAGAGACTCATTATTTTGTTAAATTAAAGACACTGGAGATCGGATCAACAATGTTTAAAGACATCCCTGCAGCTGTTTACAATCCTTCCAACGAAAATTTAATGAATAAGGGTTCTATTGGTATCGAATTCTTAAGGAATTTCATTGTCACACTGGATTGGCTGGAAAACAAGATATATTTGATTCCTATTGAAGGAAGGGATTTAAAGCAGAACATCAGGACATTCGGCTTTAGCTATGCATATGAAAATGGGGCCATAAGAGTGGAGTCCATCTATGAGGGGTCCGAGGCCGAAAAGTCCGGGATAAAAATAGGCGACCGTATCTTTTCTATAAATGGCCATGAAACTGAGTATCTCTCGGACACTCAGGTTAAAAAATTCAGATACGGTGATCTGAAATTTTCCAAAGAAGAGGATGAGAACATCACTATTGAGGTCCTTATCGGTGGTCAGAGGAAAAAGATAAAGCTGAAAGCTTATCGCTTGTTTTTAGATTAGATGATAATAAGATCTAATCATAGGCCGGAGCGTTTTGGACCCACTTAGTAGGATATGAATTTCCTTTTTTGACATGACATAGTTTTTTATACTAAGAGCAGGATGGCGTGAAATATATACAATTCACGACTAAGTATTTACCTAGATATCAAATCAATCATTTAAAGGATTGACACTCACACCTTAAAAAAATATTATAATGTCGTTCATTAAAGGGGAAAACAATGCAACAAACTTACCCGAAGTGTGGCATTAAATTTATTTATCCTGAAGCATCGATCTTTATCGAGAACGGAAAAAGATCTTAAGAGGAGCTAAGAATGAGAAGGATAAGCTTCATTGTTTTAAAGGCTTTATTGCTTATATTCGTCGCTTCCACATTGTCTCTCAACCTGGTGGGGGAAGATTTTGATATCCTCATAAAGAATGGGAAGATTGTAGACGGCACAGGAAATCCCTGGTTCTATAACGATATCGGTATTGTTGGAGATAAAATTGTAGAGATCGGCGACCTGGCGGGAAAACAAGCAGCCAGAGTGATCGATGCGAAAGGGTTTATAGTATCTCCAGGTTTCATCGATGTTCACACTCACTGTGATGGCGCTTTGTGGGATTCGAAATATAATTCTGTAATCAATTATGTCACTCAGGGGGTGACGACTATTGTGGTCGGCAACTGTGGGACAGGTAGTTATAACATCGCAGAGGCGAAAGAACAAAGTGAAAAGTTAGGCATCGGCATAAATGTGGCTCTTCTGGCCGGATTTGGAACTATAAGAAGGGAAGTTATGGGGGCGGAGAATCGCCCCGCTTCAGCGAATGAATTAGGAGAAATGAAAGCCCTTCTCCGACAAGCCATGGAAGAGGGTGCTTGGGGGATGAGCACGGGTCTTCAGTACATTCCGCATCGCTTTGCTTCCACCGAGGAAATCATCGAGATGGCCAAAAAAGTCAGTGAATTTGATGGCGTTTTTACCAGTCATCAGCGTGATGAGGGGCATCCTCTTCTCGAGGCTGTGCAAGAAACAATTAGAATAGGCCATTTGACAGGTGTAAGAATAAATATTTCCCACTTGAAAGCCGCAGGGAAGTCTAACTGGGGACTGATGCAAGACGCTGTCGATTTGATTAATGAGGCGAGGGCTAGAGGAATTGAGATCACGGCTGATATGTACGCTTATGACAAGGGTGGTACCGTAGCCCTTGGATTCATATTTGAATACCCAGAAGACTTGCTTTCCGAAATCAGGCGAAAATACGAAGATGAAAATACTTACTATGAGAACTTTGGGAACGAAATAAAAAAAGCACTTGGCGATAAAATAAATAGGGATAGAATCAGAAGACGGACTGAAAATGGGAATCCAGAAGAGTTGAACTTTGTCGATATGTTAGGCTGGCATAATTTCACGATTGTCAATGCCAAAAAAAACATGACCTTTGTGGGGAAAATCCTATCGGACCTTGCTCAAGAACAGCAAAAAGATGCTTTTGATATTGCAGCGGACCTATATGTAGAGGAAGGATCCGACATCAAAATTTCACTTGCCGCAATGAATGAAGAAGACATGAAGTTAGCGTTGAAGCAAGATTGGCTGATGATTTCGAGCGACGGAAATCATATCACAGGATATTTACGAGGAGCTGCACATCCACGTAATTACGGCAGCTTTCCTCGTGTTTTCCGAAAATATGTCCGAGAAGAAAAGATTTTGACTTTAGAACAAGCTGTGCGGAAAATGACCTCTTTACCTGCTCAATTGTTGCGGTTGAAAGACAGAGGACTTCTAATGCCTGGGCACAAAGCTGATATAGTGATCTTTGTCCAGACTGAGATCAGCGATAACGCAACCTACATCGATCCGTTTCAATTCAGTACAGGAATTGAATATGTTCTAATCAATGGGAAAACGAGTATTGAAAATGGTGAATACAACGAATCTTTGAATGGAAAAGTGCTGCTCCATATGAAATACGAGTAAAGAGAACATATTTTTATTCAATGAACGTGCTACGAAAAATTCCTTTCCCTCTGGAAGGACGTCTATCCTGGCCTTCCTGAAGTAGAAGATGAGAAAAAAAGGCTGGCTGGATTGAAAACTCGCTGAACAATATGTCGCTAAATTAATTATTTAGCGACATTGATCTGTACTATCGGGAAAGCTATGAAAGTGTAAAATCTAGGAAAATAATATGACAAACAATAATAAAAGAAAATTCACTTTTCCAGTCGGATACCATGAGTTCCATAAGAACCAACTCTTCAATTTCCAGCTCAATCGTTGGCATTCTCTCGGATATGCCAGGTTTGAAGATATGAAAGAAGCCGGTCAAAGGATTAAAAATTTTGAGGATTGGAAAATTGAAATGCTAAAACTGGCGGAAAAAGCTGTTGCTGAAGGAAGATTCATGAACGCGGCATTTTATTACCGGGCTGCTGAATTTTATATGTTACAGGAGAATTCTGAAAAAAAACTTATGTATGATAAGTTTAGTGACTTATTTTACAAAACCTTTAAGAACGACGGAATTGAACAATTTAATGTGCCCTATGAAGAAGCATTTCTGCCGGTAATAAAAACATCTCCTGTGGAGGACAAGAATAAGGGGACTATAGTCATGCACGGGGGATTTGATTCGTTTGTCGAGGAGTTTTACTCATGGATGAGATATTTTTCTGATCATGGATATGAAGTGATTGCATTTGAAGGTCCTGGACAGGGTGCTGCTCGCAGGAAATACGGACTTGCGTTGGATTATGAATGGGAAAAACCGACAAAAGCTATTTTAGATTATTTTAAGTTGAATGATGTTACTCTTCTTGGGATTTCAATGGGTGGTTGGTTTTGTTTTAGAGCCGCGGCATTTGAACCGCGAATCAAAAGAGTGATGGCTTCAAGTATTGCATATGATTATATGAAAACTATGAACATTATACTTCGAAAAATTCATATTTTCTTTATTAAACACATGAGAAATTATTCAAATAAAATGATATTAAAGGCAATAAATAAGGAACGTGGATTACAGGCTTGGATGAGCGCCCAAATGATGTATATCACAAAAAAAGAGACGCCTATGGAGGCATTTGATGTTTGGTTACAGCTAAATGAAAAGAATCTTCGTTCAGATTTAGTAAAACAGGATGTTTTAATACTAACCGGAAAAAAAGATCATTTCATTCCCTTTAAGGCGCATGACATGCAGGTTAAAGCATTAACCAATGCCAAATCTGTCACCGCTAGAGTTTTCACACAAGAAGAACAGGCTCACAATCATTGTCAGATCGGAAACATACGTCTTGCACTTGATACTATGGTGAAATGGATTGAAGAAAAATCATAATCCACTGATCAAAATGGCGTTAAATATATACATTTAGCGATATTTCTTCATCCGATTCTTTTTTTTAATCCCAAACCTTACAGCTCAGCTAATTGACTCTTCCTGCAGAAATTGTTATTCTTTTGTCACGCTAATCAGAAGGGACAGCAATGGGAATTCAATGCCCCAAATGTCAGCACGAAAATCCTGACGATACCCTTTACTGCGGCAAATGCGGCACCCTGTTGCGGTCTGTTCGGGGAACAGACCCTACAGATGCAGGGCCAGATCCCCGATCAGGCCGTCCCTCTGGAGACATTCCTGATCTTACTGAAACCCTTGAAACACCCAAAGAAGAGTTAACTACAGGCTCCACATTTGCCGAAAGGTACCAGATTATTGAGGAGTTGGGAAAAGGGGGAATGGGCAGAGTCTATAAAGCTCACGACACAAAGATTAGAGAAAAGATCGCTCTAAAGCTCATTAAGCCTGAGATCGCTAAAGATAAAAAGACTATCGAAAGATTCGGCAATGAACTCAGGTTGGCCCGGAAGATCAGACATAAGAATGTCTGCGGGATGTTCGATTTAGGAGAAGAGAAGGGGACTCACTATATAACAATGGAGTTCGTCCCTGGTGAAGACTTAAGGAGTTCTATCAGACGTTTTGGCCAACTTCCCATAGGAAAATCCATATCCATAGCAAACCAGATATGCGAGGGATTAGCTGAAGCTCACAGATTAGGCGTTGTGCATCGTGATTTGAAGTCTAGCAATATTATGATCGACAAAGAGGGAAATGTACGGATCATGGATTTTGGGATTGCTCGATCTCTCGAAGCCAAAGGAATCACAGATGCAGGAGTGATGATAGGCACGCCTGAATACATGTCACCCGAGCAAGTGGAAGGGAAAGAAGTTGATCAGCAGTCCGACATCTATTCGTTAGGAATCATTCTGTATGAGATGGTTACGGGCAGACTTCCTTTTGAAGGAGATACACCTTTCACGATCGGAATGAAACACAAAGGTGAAATCCCTCAGAACCCGAAAGAATTTAACTCCCAAATATCAGATGATCTCAATCGTCTCATACTGAGATGCCTGGAAAAGGATAAGGAAACTAGGTATCAGAGTGCAGGAGAGGTTCGAGCCGGGCTGGAAGGTATAGAAAAGGGCGTTCCCACCGCTGAGAGGGAGATTTCTGAACGAAAGCCCCTTACCTCCAAAGAGATCACTGTGACTTTCAGATTGAAAAAGTTTTTTGTTCCCACCCTTATCGTTGCATCGATTGTGATTGCATCGATTGTAATCTGGCGGATTTTTCTCCAAAAAAAACCGACATCGCTGCCGCCTGCACAGCACTCTATTGCTGTTCTTCCTTTTGCAGATGGAAGCCCCTTAAAGGATCAAGAATACATATGCGATGGCATGACTGATGAAATCATCGCCAAGCTCTCAACACTCAAGAATTGGAAAGTGATTTCCCGGTCATCTGTGATGCATTATAAAAACACGAATAAAGATATAAATCAGATCGGTCAAGAATTAGGAGTTTTGACCATCCTCGAAGGTAGTGTCCGCAGGGAAGATGATCAAATCCGTGTGATGGCACAGCTCGTGAATGTCGAAGACCGCTTTCAACTCTGGTCAGATACCTATGAACAAAAACTGGAAAGTGTCTTCGCAATTCAGAGCGCCATTGCTGAAGAGATCACAAAAGCTTTAAAGACCACCCTCTCTCCTGCAGACGAGGAACGTCTTCAGATGCAGCCAACGGAAAATCTCGAGTCCTACAATCTCTATTTGCAGGGACGCTTTTTATGGAATAAACGGACACCCAATGACTTGAAGAAATCTATCGAATTTTATGAAAAAGCCATCGAAAAAGATCCTGATTTCGCCCTTGCCTTTGCAGGGATTGCTGACTCTTATATAAACCTTGGTGATTTAGAAGCCCTTCCTTCTATGGCAGCCTACCCCAATGCAAAGAAAGCCTTGTATAAGGCCCTCGAATTGAATAATTCATTGGGTGAAGCACATTGTTCTCTAGCCTGGGTGTTATATGTGTTCGAATGGGATTTTGAATCTGCTGAGAACGAATTCAAACGAGCTATCGAACTGAAGCCAAATTATGCGACAGCTCATCAGTGGTATGCACAATATTTAGCTGCGATGGGACGTTTTGAAGAAGCCTACAAGGAGATCGACAAAGCTCTTGAACTGGATCCAATATCCCTGATTATCAGCAACGCTAAAGGACAAATCCTCTTTTTTGAAGGCAGGTATGAAGATTCGATAGAACAATTGAAGCTGACTTTAGAAATTGATGATAGATTTCTTGTTTCCTTTTTATTCCTGGGTTTGAATTATATTGCAAAAGGAATGTATCAAGAGGCCTTCGACATAACTCAAAAGGCATTATCATTTTATGAGGGTTATTCTCCACTATTAGCCAACAGCATTGTCATTTATGCACTTTCAGGTCAAAGAGAAAAAGCTCAAGAGATGTTTGATGATTTGATAGCTGAGACATCAAAAAAATATATATCCTCTTTCATTAAAGCTGCTGTATACAGCAATCTTGGCGAGAAGGATAAGGCATTTGAATGGCTTGAAAAAGCTTATGAAGAAAAGGCCATTCCACTGGATTTTTTAAAATACATGCCTTGGAGTGATGACTTCCGATCAGACTCCAGGTATAAGGCACTTTTAAAGAAGACGAATCTTGAATAATTCCAGCCAAAGCCACCGAAAGGCACGAGAAATTCCTATCCTTTCGACTGGTCGTGGCAGCTCTAACGCTGATAACACTATCGGCATTTGCCGCTGATATCTAGGCTGTTATGACTGACCATTGATTAACCTATATCGAGGAGGAGATCATGATTGGAGCAATACTGGCAAAGAGGAATATACCGAAGGAGGTTGAGGCGCTCAATAACCGCGATCTTGATACGTTTCTCGAAGGGTTTGCGGATGGCGCGGTCTTAATTCAGCCTGGTGGGGTGCCTGGCGTCAGCGGAACGCACACCGGTAAGGCGGCTATTCGTGCCTTTTACCAGTACGAATTAGAGCAGTTTCCGAAATTGCGGTTAAGCCCCAAACACATTGCCATAGACAACATCCTTGATATGACAGGTAATAACGTTGTCATCATGCAATGGGAGGCCGATATGACCAATGGAGATGGCTTTCGCTTACTGAACAGCGGTGTAAGTGTGATGACCATTAAAGATAGGGAAGTCGTTCACATGCAGAATTTCGTCTTCGACACCGGTGAAAACTTTCGCAAAGCCTGGGGACATGGTAAACCAAAAAGGGAATAGAGCAACCCTCACACTCGCTATGATCCTCACAAGGTATGTATTTGACCTACTCCTTCGACTTGAACATAGCTAAATTAATTATTTAACGACATATTTTTTGTATAAGGAGAAGCTTAACTTTCCTTGCATTTGCTTATGGTTTATATTCTAATTTAAAAAAGGGATTGATTATTCTACTGTGATGCTAGCGAAAAATAGTCCTCAAAGTGGAAGGAAAAATGGGGGGCATATCCAATTCTTGCATTAGATCAGAAAGAAGCAGAGGGAAGGAAAACATGAGTACTCAGAAAAAAACAGCGCCTGTTTTGTTGGTTGCCTGTCTTGTATTCATTGCTTCTATAGCATTAACTCATTGCGGAAGACAGGAATCCGATATCAAAACGACTCGAGCAGTTGCCTTTGTGGGAGTCAATGTGGTGCCAATGGACAGGGAACGCATCATCGAGCAGCAGACTGTAATCATACAGGACGGAAGTATTGCAGAAATAGGTCCTGTTTCAAAGCTCAAAGTGCCGTCTGATGCTCTTCAAATTGATGGTCATGGCAGGTACCTCATGCCCGGCTTGGGGGATATGCACGTACATCTCAGCCACGAAAATGAAGATGAGCTTGTCCTGTTTCTCGCTAATGGGGTGACGACCGTTCGGAACATGTGGGGAGCGCTTCTCCACCTTGAGTGGCGCAAACGAATCAATGACGGCGACCTTCTCGGTCCTACTATCTATACTACCGGCCCAATCATAGACGGTAACCCTCCGCAAAAAGAATACTACACGGTTATAGAAACACCAGAGGAGGCTGAAAAGGAAGTTGCAGCTCAGAAACAAGCAGGCTATGATGCCATCAAAGTCTTGTCGAATCTCTTGCCCGATGTCTATGAAGCCATTCTGGAAGCAGCGAAAGAACACAATTTACCAGTGTATGGTCATGTTCCAAAACGAGTTGGCCTTGAGAAGGCGATGGATTCCGGACAACTTTCATTCGAACACATGAATCACTTCTTGGATGCGTTGCAACCAAGCGACTCTTCGGACGAACACGCAGACCCAGGAAAAATTCCAGACCTTGCCGCTAGGGTGGCGGCCAAAGACGTTTGGGTCTGTCCCACTCTTGAAATATTCCGTATATATGCCGCTGATTCCGAGGAGATTAAAGCAATCCGCAATCATCTTTCAATGAAGTATGTTCCTGTACAACGAAGGGATGCCTGGAACGAATTGGAGCGTTATCTTTTATCCGACCAATGGGACAGTAAAGGGAAGAAGCGAGTGTTCGATGTTATGTTCCGTATGGTCAAGGGGCTGCATGAAGCTGGCGCCAAGCTAATTGTCGGAACTGATTGTCCGATACCGTTCGAGGTGCCTGGATTCTCTTTACATGGAGAACTACAAAACTTTGTGGATGCGGGCATGACACCATATGCAGCCATAAAGGCTGCAACGCGGGATGCTGCCGAGTTTGTGGGAGCATTGGACAAATTCGGAACGGTTGCAGTTGGGCGGCGTGCGGACTTGATACTTGTCAAAGCTAATCCGCTTAACGATGTGGCGAACGTTGCCAAACGCGTTGGCGTGATGGTTCGAGGTCGATGGTTCTCGGAAAGCAAGCTTCAAGAGAAGCTCGACCTGCTTGCAGAAAAGTTTGCGAAGAAAGATACAAACGACAATTAAGCCCCGGTTTCCCGGTGACGAAAAGATAGCTGAGGGGGATTGATGCCTCACTGAGATAGATGTGTAAAGGGCAGTAAATTCCTTTCCCTCTTGAAGGATGCTGACCCTGCTATTGCTGAGGTTGAAGAGTCAACTCCCCTAAAGCCCAGGATTCGCATTTCTTCCGCAACGATACACCCATTCAACTGATGAGAGGAAAAAGGATGCCGTTGAGCTGTTGAGCAGAGAATTTGAAGGCGAAATCTGTGACGTATCTGTGACGCAGGACAATCTGTCCAAGCTAATCCATTGAAAATGAAGAAAATGGGAAGGGTGAGTGAGGGGTCTCGAACCCCCAACCTCTGGATCCACAGTCCAGTGCTCTAACCAGTTGAGCTACACTCACCACAAAGAGGGGGGTTTCAAATTTTCGCATCTATCGGGGCTGATGTCAATACGTGATGCTGTGGGGTGATCAAGAAGGCTTAATTTTCCGCGTTTCGAAATAGGACAGAGAGAATGAAATCTATTTTTAAAAGTCGTGGATTTTGAATCGGATGATCTTGTCGGGCGTCAGTTCGCCTTTCCACTTGCTCCTGATGTATTCAATATATTCTTTGTCTATGTCGTGGATTCGAAAGCTGATCAATTTTGAAGGTGAGATATTTTTAAATCCGGCAGCTTGAATGTCTTTGATGAAGTCAAGAGTCACATCGTGAATGGAAAAAGAAATGAGTTTGGTAGGGTCGATGTCTCTATATCCGAGCTTATGGACGCCTTCTATAAAGCTGGGCTCAACATCGTGGATGCGAAAACTGATCAGTCGCGAGGAGGAGATATTCTTGTAACCTAAAGAATGGATGGCTTGAATATATTGGCCGGTGACATCGTGGATAGCAAAGGATACGATTTTAGAAGGGTCGATATCCGCATAACCCAGGTCCCGAAGACTTTCGATGAGCTCTTTTTCAACATCATGAATGCGGAAGCTGATAAGCTGAGAAGGCTCGATATTCTTATAACCGAGGGAATTCATATCTTTGATGAATTGGGCTGTGACATCATGAATGGCAAAAGAGATCAGTTTCTCAGGCGATATATCAGGATATCCAAGCTTATGAATGCTTTGTATGTAATCGGGCAAGACATCATGAATACGGAAGCTGAGGAGTTTTTCGGGAGTGATGTCTTTATAGCCGAGAGCGTGAATGTCTTTGATGAAATCGACCGTGACCTCATGAATGGCAAAAGAGATGAGTTTAGACAGGGAAATGTCCGAATAACCGAGTGCGAATAAGTCATTCACGTACTTCTGAGTGATGTCATTCAGGCAGAGAATCAGCATTTTTTTTGTCGTTATCTCTTCAAAACCTTTGTTTTTGAGGAATCTTTCAAATCTTTGATCCGCCTGGAAAGTGAAATCACCGGAACCTTTGTTTCCGGTGAATGTTCCGTTAAAAATGATTGTGCCGGCCTCCCGCATCATCTTGAAGGCATGCTCCTTCTCCCACTCCAGGCCTGAAAAATCGCTCTTTTTGAAGTCGCTGCAGTAGGTCCAGCCCTTATGAAAATCATCTCCATCCAGGACTCGAAGACGCATCCAGATCATTTCATCCTCGACTTCTGCTTTCCATTTTCCTTTGACGATGTCTTGTGTCAGGAGAGGACTCGTCAAAAGGCATAGTAAAATTCCCAGACATAATAGTACTTTTTTCATGTTTCCCTCCGTGTAGAAGTAAGCATCATTATTTAATACTTATTTCAGGAGTGGATTGTTTACTTGCAGATGAAAAAAAACAAGACTGATGAAGTCAGGCTTGATTGTCGGATAGTAGAGAAAGTCCTATTATTATATCTTAATCCAGGAATCGAAATGTAAGGCGCTTCCTTTGGTGAGAGCCCTTTTTATGAGCTGGTGTTTTAATTTTGGGAAGGAATTACTATAAAAAAGCCTAAGGTGTCCCTTTGGGGAACGTCCCCATTATTGGCCTTCGATGAGGTCGAGGACGTCGGCTTTATCCCGCCATTTTTCTTTGACTTTGACCCAGAGGTCCAGAAAGACTTTTTCTCCCAGGATTTTTTCCATTTCCCTCCGGGCTTCAGTACCGATGGCCTTTATGATCTGTCCGTGTCGGCCGATGATGATCCTCCGGTGGGTGTCTTTCTCGACGAAGATCGTGGCCTTGATGAATTTTTTCGGCTTTTGCTTCGGAGAAGGCTTATCTTGAGAGAACCTTTCTTGATCATCATCCATGGCATCGACATACACCGCTGTGACCCAGGGAAGCTCCTGCTTTACGTGACTCAAGAGCTTCTCCCGGATTATCTCTGAGAGGAGAAACCTCTGGGATTGGACGGATTTTTCATCATCCGGGTAGATCTTCTCAGCTTCAGGCAGAAACTCGTATATCCTGTCCTCAAGGACATCCACATTCGTTCCCCGGAGAGCGGAGATGGGGATGATTTCCTTGAAATCCAGCATCTCCTTGTACTGGTCGATGATCAACAGGATCTTCTCTTTTTTGATGATGTCCACCTTGTTTATCAGCAGGAAGAGGGGAGTCGATATCTTTTTCAGAGTTTCGATGACGAACTCGTCTCCGTGCCCGAATTTCTGGGTGGCGTCGATGAGCAGGCAGACCAAGTCGGCTGTTTCCAGAGAAGAGTGGACAAAGCTCATCATCCGCTTGTTCAGTTTATGCAGAGGCTTGTGAATCCCGGGATTATCGACGAAGACTATCTGTCCCCTGTCAGTGGTCTTGATTCCCAGGATGCTGGTTCGCGTGGTCTGAGGTTTGTCGGAGATGATGGCGATCTTCTCGCCGAGCATATAGTTGAGAAGCGTGGATTTTCCCACGTTGGGCCGGCCGATCAAAGCGACATATCCTGATTTCATGTGTGTTCTTGGTGAACGCAACCCCTATTCCTTGGTCTTTTTGATCCTCAGCTTCTTGACCGTCCTCTGACCGACATCCAGGATCTCCAGGGAGAGGTCCTTGAGCTGAACTTTTTCTCCCAGCCGAGGCAGTCTTCCCAGGTGATGAGTGATCAGGCCGCCGATCGTTATGTAGCTTTCTTCCCCGAATTCCGTATCAAAGAGCTCCTCTACTTCTTCCACTTCCACATCTCCGGATATTATGTAATCGAGAGGCCCTTTCTCTACGATCTGGACCTCCTCACGGTCATACTCATCCTGGATCTCCCCCACGATCTCTTCGACCAGGTCTTCCATGGTGACCATCCCTGAGACTCCGCCATGCTCATCGACGACGATAGCCAGCTTCTGCTTTCGCTTCTGGAGCTCTTTAAGGAGTTCGGTCACTTTCATCGATTCAGGAACAAAATACGCGGGACGGATCAGGGGTTCGATCGGGTTTTTTCTGGATTCTTCGTCCGCGTATTCGAGAAGGTCCTTGGCGATGATGACCCCTTCGATGTTATCCACCCGGTCTTTGTAGACAGGGATTCGAGAACGTTTTTCTTTGACCACCAGCTCCCTGAGCTTTCCGATGGTCGAATCTTTCCTGATGCAGGCCATATCCACCCTAGGAGTCATGATCTCCCGGACAGTGATATCGCCGAATTCGACCACGCTTTTCAACAGCGTGCTTTCTTCGGTCTCGATGATCCCTTCTTCTTTGGCCTCCTCGATAAAGGTCTTGATCTCCTCGTCCGAGGCTTCGCGGATCTCTTCCTGCTCATCATTCCCAGCTTTGATCTTGGCTATGGCCAGGAGTGGGGCGGCGAGAAAATGGGCCAGCCTATAGGAAGGGAGAAACAAGCTGAGGATTCTTTTTTTAAAGAAAGCGCTGAGAAACCTGGGCAGGGAATCGAAGAACAGAAAGTAGACGGCGAGCGATATTAGAAAAAGCCACAGCGGCCAGAACCTCAATCTCGGAAAGACTGTAGAGATATAGACAAGAAAAGCGATAAGGAAGACGATGCGCATGAACCCGACCGAGATCCTGATCTCATCATAGATGTTCAGGATCTTCATCCGGTAATTCTTGTCTTTTTTTTCGAGGAAACGGCTGAGGGCTATTTTGGAGAAGGAGATCAAGGACATGTAAAAGAGAGAAAAAAGAAAAGCGGCCAGGAAGCTCAAAAAGAGCCCTATCCATACAAATAATTCTACGTCCATTTCAATCTTTGGCAAAGAGACTCCTTATTTTTTCTTCCTCCTCTTCTATCCCCTTTGAGTGTTCGTATCCGAGAAGATGGAGAAGTCCGTGGATGGTGAGAAACTCCAGCTCTCTCTCCAGGCCGTGCTCCTTGGAGAAACACTGCTTGAAGGCCTGAGGGACGGATATGACTATGTCTCCCAGGTAGTACTTCCCATCCGCGCCTTTTTCCTTCATGGGGAAGCTCAGTACATCGGTCGGAGCGTTTTTTTTCCGGAACTGCCGGTTCAGCCTGGTGATAGTTTTGTTGTCCACGAAGACGAGGGTGACTTCGGGATGATTCAACTTGTAGTGCTTGAGGAGTTTTTTCAGCAGCTCCTTGAATTTTTTAAGGTTCAGCCAGTATCTATGTTGCTGGTTTATTATTTCTATCATTCGATTTTTTGTTTTTCACGGCGGTTTTCTTTTTTTTCATCTCGAAGTCAAAACCAGGATATTCGATCCGGGGATGGTAGAGAGTGTAGAGGGTGGCCATGAAAGACGAAGCCATAGTCCTGAATTCCTTCAGCGAGAAATCGCAGTCATCGAGCTGGCCGTCCTCAAGATAGCTGTTGATGATGTCGTTGATCATTCGTTTCAGGTTGGTGCGCGAAGGTGCTTTTATGCTTCGGGCAGCCGCCTCCACGGAGTCGGAAAGCATGACCAGGGCCGCTTCTTTTGTTTTCGGTATGGGTCCCGCGTACCTGTAGCTTTCTTCTTTGATGTCATGCATTTCCGGGTCGTATTTTTCTTTGGCCTTCTGGAAAAAGTATCGGACCAGAGAGTTTCCGTGGTGCTGTTCGATGATATCCCTGATTTGCGGGGGGAGCTTCAGTTTCTTTGCCAGCTCCACTCCCTCCTTGACGTGATTGATGATCACCAGAGTGCTCATGCTGGGCGTAAGGTCTTTATGCACGTCGGGATTCCTCATTTTGTTTTCGATGAAATATTCGGGCATCTTGGTTTTCCCGATATCGTGGTAGAGGGCACTGGTCTTGACCAGCATTGGGTCCAGGTTTAATTCTTCTGCGGCGGATTCAGCCAGGGATGCGACCAGCAGCGAATGATGATAGGAACCTGGAGCTTCTATGGCCATCTTCCTGAAAATCGGCAGGTCTGAATTGGAGAGCTCTAAGAGCTTGGATTGGGTAAGAAAGCCGAACAAAGGCTCAAAAACAGGCAGGAAAAGGAATGCCAGGGATGCACTCAGGAGGCCTCCGATAAGCCCCATGAGGAGCTCGCTGACGAAAATGTCCGCCGGCCCGATGCTTTCCTTTATGAGATGGATGATGATGATGACAAAGATATTGATAGGGGCTACCAGGTGAAAGCCAGCCCGAAATGTGGAATTCCGGTTATGATTCCCGTAGTACTTGATTCCGTAAATCGCCGCCAATCCTCCGATGAAGCAGAAGAGAACAAGGTTGAAATCACCTTTGAAAAGATAGCCGACAAGGAGGCTGTTGATAACTGTATAGAACAAGGCAAGCTGGCTTCCTGTGAGAAAAGCGAATATAAGCACGCCGAATTGGAAAGGGAAGGCAAAGGTGTAGCTATCAAGATGCTTGAGCAGGAAGAAATTCGAACTGCCGCTGAAAGTCCCGGCCAGGAAGAGACAGAGTTTGTAGAAGAGAATGCTGAGGATAAGCGTGACGCCCATCATGATGAAATTGTTCAGCGCCCGCTTGAATTTCAATATCGATTTGAGATAGTACCAAAGCGTGAGGAGGATCAACCCGAAAAGGAGGAATGTACCGGAGAAATTGGTCAGCCAATTCGGTCTGGCCCGAAGGTTCTCGTTGATCACCCTTATCTGATTCAGCTCATCCTGTTTGATTTCGTCTCCTTTGCGGAGGATGACCTTTCCCCTTTTTATGGTGTAGAAGACAGTTTCTTGGCTCTGGCGTGCCTTCTCCTTTCGCTCGTCTGATTTTATCCGGTTGTATTTGATGTTTTCCTTGAGGAAGTGATGGGAGAGTGCGAGGAGAAGGTTTCTTTCGCTTTGAGAAACACTAAGCTGGTCTATTTCTTCGCTTAATTTCTCCTTGGCTTCGCTTATGTCCAGTATTTGATTGACTCTCACAGTCTGCTCTGTCTGCTGGTCGCTGTAAAGAATGAATCCCTTATCCTGCTCTCCGCGGTAAAAGAGCGTCTTGGAGGTGATGATACCTTGTTGAGAAACCTTTCCCAGGAGGCTGATCAGGTTGTCTTCTATGCTGGCGTCGAAATCGGTCCTCATCAGAGTCCGCAGATCATTGTAGGAAAGGGTAAGGTCATATTTTTCAAATATCTCTCTCTGGAACTCTTCGCTCCTTCGGGCCGTGATCGGCTCCTCGAGCCACTGCCTTCCGAGAATGAAGAATTCGTGGATTTCCTCTTCTGCGGTCAAAAAGACATTCGGGTCAAAGTCGTAGACCAGAAGTGCGGCTTCAGCGGCCTCTCGCTTTCTTTTTTGGGTCGTTTCTGTATCCTCGATGACCAAGTCTTCAGGAGCTATGATATCCGAAGAGGCGATGTCTCCGACTACAAGGTCATCGGGCAGGGATTTTGATGGAAGGTAGGAGATGAAGTAGGAGATAACTACCACAAAGATAAAAAGATAAACAAAAGGATTCTTGATGAGCTTCCTCCACAAGCTCAGTTTTTCTTCTTTTGGAGAAGCGCTCTTTTTTGGTTTTTTGGCGGAAGGTTCTTTGCTTCTCAAGAACTTGATGTCTTTAAAGGATACGATGCTCATTTACTTTTTACGAGATTTCGCCTCAGCCTTCTGGTAGGCTCTTATGATTTTTTGAACCAGTGGATGCCTGACAACATCCCTTTCGCTAAAATGGACGAAAGCTATCCCGTTTATTTTAGAGAGAATCTTCATAGAATGCAAGACGCCGGATCGTTCAGGCCGGGGCAGGTCGATCTGAGTGATATCCGCGGTGACCACCATCTTGGAATCGAAACCGGCGCGCGTAAGGATCATCTTCATCTGCTCTTTAGTCGTGTTTTGAGCTTCATCGAGGATGATAAAAGAACTGTTCAGCGTTCTTCCTCTCATGTAGGCGAGGGGAGCGATCTCAATGATGCCTCTCTCGATCAACCTGTTCGCCTGCTCTGTCTGGACCAGGTCGAAGAGCGCATCATAAAGAGGGCGGAGATAAGGATTGATCTTCTGCTGCATATCTCCGGGCAGGAAGCCCAGTTTCTCGCCGGCTTCAACGGCAGGCCGGGTGAGGATGATGCGGTTGACAACCTTGTTCTGGAGGAATGAAAGGGCCATGGCCATGGCCAGGTAGGTCTTGCCTGTTCCGGCAGGCCCGATGCCGAACACCAGGTCATGGGTTTTGATGGTCTGGATGAACTCCTGCTGCGTCAAGCTCTTCGGAGTCACGGATTTGCGGGATAGATTGAGCGGCTCGGCCGGAGAAAAATCATCCAGGCGATGAGTGCGGCCTTCCTCTAAAAGGTCGAGCACGATATGAAAATCCTCTTCTTTCAGATTGTATCCTTTCTCTTCGAGTTCATTCATTTTATTAAAATAGCTTTTGGCGAATTCTACTTTTGCCTGGTCACCGTCTATCATCAAGCTGTCACCTCGCACAGACAGGGAGATTCCGAGTCTCTTCTCCAATTTTTTCAAGTTCTGGTCCAGCACCCCAGAAAAAGAGTTTTTCCTGAAGGAGGGATGTTGGATTTTTTCCATATTATAGGTTAGGCGGGGGTTCTTCTGTCATTTCTAAAACAAATTATAAACAATATTGGGTGGACTTTGTCAAGTTCACCCTGAAGCATATCTATTTCTGTGGTAATTAATTATGTATGTTTAATCTGTTAAGGCGCCGGTTCCCTTCCATCCAAGCCAAGACCCTCCCCCTCCTCCATGGGCTTCGGATGGAAATGAACCGTCGCCGTACCTCTCTAATCATAATAAGGTAATAATTCGCGTAACTTATTCTATGGAGTGGACCTGAATACCGCCCTCGAGCCCCCGTAGCGGAGGGGGGACCCGTCGGCTTATCCGACGGGGGGAACC
>Ga0209636_10002367_pt1 | contig 19196 bp, 18 predicted proteins | sample DeeMarSWOR152_54_FD_187464 | JGI IMG/M metagenome (GOLD analysis project Ga0209636, IMG submission 187464) | Marine sediment microbial communities from White Oak River estuary, North Carolina - WOR-1-52-54 (SPAdes) (version 2) | ecosystem: Environmental > Aquatic > Marine > Intertidal zone >... | reverse complement strand
ACTCCTGTGAGAAAGAAAAGATGGGTCCTCTGTACCAGATTAAGCTTTTTTGGTCTGCCAGCAGATTGTGCAATGGTAATCATTGATACTGCCTGTTTAACGAGTGAAGGAAAGTCATTAATTCGCTCTTCTACCTCTTTTCTCCGTCTTTCGTACTCAGCAAAATCGTACACCTGTCCTATTCTCTCTAAAATTTCCTTTGTTTCTTTGGAGATTTTCTCACGAGTCTCATCCAGAACACCAACAAGTTCTCGTGCCACTTTCTTTGTGATTCTCATGCGCATACAGAGATGGTAACCTTTATAAGTATTTACTAGTATATACCAATTATGAGGAAAATTCAAATCATCCATGATGAGATCACACTCACAGATGAAGTAGAAATTGTGTATGAAAAGAGAGTAACACCCTTCGGAAATGGTGCAAAGGTTGATGCACCAAAGAGGTATATCGGTAATAGAGTCTATGTAATAATCCTTAAACAGTGATCATGAATTTTGTCCCAAAGCCAGGTGGAATGGAAAAGCTATAAATGATACTCCCTACGAGAGTGTATGAACGAACCAACCACAAAAGAGTATCAAATACTAGTTGAGAACACTCTGTCACGAACTGTATACCTGAAGCTGCTTCTGCTCATAAATTTCAATAATTGGGCCTTTTACTTTGTTCTTGCAGTTTTAGCTTTCTTAACTGTGTTGATACATCGTTTAGGAGACTATGGATTCCTCCTCTTTTTCGCCTGAGGAATATTTGGGTTTTATCAAACGGTTGTGATAACCAGTATACTGTACACTGTGTTCTCCTCCCAGAATCGGTTGTTCTTCTTACCCACGAGATATACCTTCAGTGAAGAAGGAATTGGGGAAGTCTCAGAAGTAGCACACTGCATGGTGAAGTGGGACGCCTTCATCAAGTGGAAGTATGTTGCAGATCATTATCTTCTCTATCTTAATATCTTGAATGAAGCTGTGATACCTCGTTCAAAGACTCCAGATCACCAAATTTCAGCATTTGAAGAGTTACTGCGCAGCAAGCTAAAAAAGAAACAAAGATATCAGTTATCCATCACACTTGTCATGACGTGAGCAGAAGACATATATTGTAAAAGTCCTACTCGTGTTCATGAATGTAGTTGATTTACTCCGAGAGTTAATTGCAATTGAAAGCCACACAGATGGAAGACCTATCATCAAGTATGTGAGTGGCATCCTGAAAGACTTGGGCGCTGACATTTCTGTGTACGGTATAAAGGAGAAACCTGCAGTCCTCGCTGAGTTCGGAAAGGGAGGTGTCATTTTTTCTGGACATCTAGATACTGTCGTCATGGGCGAGTGGGACTATGAACAGGGAGAGATCTGCGACGGTAAATTGTATGGAAGAGGATCAAGTGACATGAAATCAGGGTGTGCTGCCATGATTGCAGCAGCAGAGAAATTAAAGGATGAAGTACCTTTCTCTTTAGCTTTTACCACTGATGAGGAAATTACCATGCATGGAGCTGAAGAAATGGCCAAAGCAAAAGCTTTTCAGCATACAAAAATGGTGGTAGTAGGTGAACCCACAGGATTAAAGACTGGTACAGGAGAAAAGGGTATTTTGTGGTTAAAAGCAGAAACTGAAGGAAAGCCATCACACGGGAGCATGCCCTGGATTGGTGAGAATGCAATTGTGAAAATGGTGCACCATTTAAAGGGGATCAAATCCTATACAGATAAAGAGGGGATAACCATAAATATTGGGTTGATTCAGGGAGGAAGGCAAATCAATGTGACACCTGATAAGTGTGTAGCTCAGTTAGATGTGAGATATCCCCCTACCATGAAGAAAAATGAGGTTATCAAAGAAATAGAGCGGATAACTGGCCTTCCTTTGGAAGTGCACTACGATCTTCCACCTATTACTATTGATACGTCTAAGCCGGAAGTTCAGAGAATGATTGATTTATCCTTGGGCGTGTGTACCTGCTATTACGCTACTGAAGTGGTTAAATTCTCTCCTGTTGCTCCTACCGTGATTCTGGGACCTGGTGAACAGGAGATGGCCCACCAGAGGAACGAATATGTGGAGATCTGGCAGGTAGAAAAGGCTGTGGACATCTATACCCAGTATGCTCTGGATGTAGCGCTCTAGATTTCAATGTCAATAACCAGATAAATGAAGTGTTACACGTGTAACAATTGATGCCAACGGTAGAATAATTCAAAGCAAAGGTTCAATGACAGCTACATTACAATGAAAGCAGTGTTAATGACAGCCTACATGAAAGATAATGTAAAAGCAAGAATGAAATTAACCCAACAGTTAACAGAAAAAAATTCATGAGTGGAATAGGTCACTATGAAATAACGAGGTTTAAATGATTTTCTGTGCATTTGAAGGAATGAAACACAATTTTAATTTAGATTTCCATGGTTTCACCTCCTCCTCGGTGTATCATTCCATCAGGTTGTACAGAAAGGGGATTTTAAATCCCCTTCCTGGGTGATCCCTTACGCCTCCTTACTCGACCCCATTTCCCCTACCTCAAAAAAAGGGGTGGGATATCCCATATTCATCTTCGTGTTTGTACCCTCAGGGGGGCATCCGACTCATAGGAGGAAAGAATATGGGGGGAGAGGGATATCCCATTAATCATTATTGATTAACAATACTATATAAAGCTTTCGGTTATACATACTAGTTAAAGTTAATGATTACTCAGAAAAGCTTATAAAGATTAAAAGGAGTTAATAGGTGTAGGGGTGTTCCTTATGCCTCCTACCTAGAAGGAAATCCAAATCATGTGGTTCGTCTGGTATGTTCTCTCCACCTGATTTGAGTTCTGATGGGAACACCCCGACCTTTTTCTTTCAGTATTATAAGATAGATTAGTGCAGGCTAGTAAACCAGAGCACGTAATTTGTTAATTTTTGAGGTTGTAAAGGAAGTTCAGTAAGAATAACTACAGTAGTAAAAAAGGTAATAACCTGATGTATTGAGAAAAAGAGTCATACCCGTAAAACAGGACAGGTCATACAGTGGGGGCCTCCTGCAGCTTTCACGAGCTCGTGCCCTTCGAGTGCAAAAACCTCACACGATCTCTCTTCAAGCTCTGAAATAATGCGGGTATTCCAGGAGTAGGAAACCACAAGATGCGGCTTAACCACAAAAAGGTTGGGTCCAAAGGTTTTGGCCTCTTTATCTGTTACTTCAATAAGATCAAACCCCTCATTTTCTAGGAATTCTGGGAGTAAAACAAGTTCGTTCTCTTTCAGGAGCTTAGCAGGAAAAACCAGCGACTCTGGATGGATGACCGCCAGGTCATGGCTGAGGATCATTAACGCTCCATCTAAATGAACCCTGAAGCTGGGTAAAGGAACAGCAATGATCTCTTTTACTGCTCTTCCCAGAAGTAATTCCTTTATCTGCAAAAGACCATCAAAATCAGTTCTGGGTCCAAATCCCACCATTAAAATATCTTCACTCAGATAGACTAAGTCACCACCTTCACAGCATCCGTGGGCAACCTGTAATAGAGGAATGTTCAAAGCCTCAAACGTCTTTTGAAGGTAAAAGGGCTCAAAGAATCGAGTAACAAATTTGGGACGCATGAGTACAGCCCCCATCTTGGTGACTGAAGCAGTATCTCGAGTGAATACCAAGTTAGGGCACAGTGTGTTCTCCACCAGAATGACCTCAACGTTTTCTTCCTCCAAAAATTGAACACATGAATCATGCTCTTTCTGCATTTTTTCCTTTGAACCGGTCTCTCTGTACAGAAACTCTCTCTTGTTAGACTCTGTGACAAAATCAACTTCATCTGAAGGTCTGTGCATGATCACTCTCTTGAGGGGGCAATACTCAGATTGAGCACCAAACATGACCAAACATTGGAGAACTGCTTTATAATGTTAACTTACTACTATCTTTTGCACAACAGATCACCAGTATTTAGAGGAGTTGTCGACCAGAAGTATGGTAGCAACACCTGAAGTGACGAAGGAAAAGATAGCTGAAGTTTTGGAATACAAAGGAGAAAAATATGCAAAACCCTGGGAAACGCAACAAGTAGATGAAGAAGAAGTAATCTTTAGAAAAGCATTACACCAGTTGAAAAGTGTTGGAATTGCAATTCCCTACGGTCGAGAGTTGGCCAGGAAGTACAATGGTGATAATGGGCATATACCGAGAGTAATGAGAGACTATGATAAACTGATGGGATTAATTGAAATGAGTACATTTTTACACCAGAGCCAGAGAGTCTCTGTTTTAATACCTGTTAACGACAACGTGCAGGAGTACTGTATTGGAAATGAAGATGATTTACTAGTAGGGTTTACCCTTTTTGAATCAGTACGAGAGACAACCATTACAGGGTTACCCAGTCTGTCATTGATTTTTATGTCAATGTTGTTCTCCCCATAGAAGGTGAGGTAACCTACCATTCATTGATTGATGGGTACACCAAATATTACAAAAGGACTATTTCCCAGGTGCACATAAAGTACAAGTTCATAGATCCTTTGGTTAGTACAGGTTATCTTTTTAGGGATCGGCATCCTGTAGATGGAAGAAAAAAGATATTTGAAAAAAGGGTATCTGCAGAGGAAATGAGAGAAAAACAAAGGAATACCAAGCTTTTGTACTTAAGGATATATTTTCCGAGGATGAGCTAAAAGAGTACCTAAATGGAATAAAAAATATACTACAAAAAAATGGAGAAAGTGAGGGGGTTAGTGACTTCACAGGGGATGGAAATAGTTGGTTCTATACAAATGGAAATCTGTATAATTTCTTAGAAGAAAATAATTGTATTAAAGAAGATATAAAAGATGAAAATAATCTAAAAATGCAAAACTGCCTAAATCTTGGTAATTCAGTGGAAATAAAACTAATATGTGAAGTAGAAGAAAATCAATTAATAGACCAATATGATGAAGAGACTGTTTTACAGCAGATCCCAGAAGAGGACACTAAAGTTGAGGACGTACTAAACAAGTTCAAGTATCAAAACAAGGCAGTAGACACCATAGTTGTCTTGCAGGAGAAGGGAAAAGTCATTGCCGGATTCATTGATGGCCAGAGTTACATGAGAAGGTTATCAAGCACTTCACAGAAGAAAAATCCTGATGTAAATAAATCTGGGCTCAATACCTGGGCCTGTGGTAAGTGTGGTATAAGATTCAAGGCTCGAATACCGTATGAAGATTATGATGGTAATGCGATTTGCGAGGATTGTTGGAATAATCTAGTAGAAGGGATGAAATGATCTATTACGTTAATTTGAAGGATTTTTTAAGAAAAAGGAGACTATACTTTAGAAAGGAGGTCGAAAAATGAAAGAAATGTATGTGCAATTAGGCCATTCATCACTGGATCCAGATAAGCACTGTTTTGATGGTGACAGTTCTTACGTTACTGGATCTTTTGAGAATGAATTGGTTCGTCTGTTGGGTGTTGATGCATTTGAAGTCAGAGGGTTAAACCTGTACTACTTAAGGAAAAGTGGGTTTTTGAGTAGACTGAATGGCAACCTCAGAAAGTACTTGGAACCTAAACTAACGAACGAATCAATAGGAATTCATAAGAATCTGGGATTTGAAGCCAGGGATTTCCTGGAGAGTATTCTAGAAGAGGAGCTTGTACTCTCTTTTGAGAGAGAGGTATTTGATCGCTATGAAAGACCATTAGTGTACTTGGCAGCAAAAGATCAGGATACATACAACTTGAGACTGGTACAAGCAGGGCATGCTCTCCCCTACTTCATCTATCCTAATGCAGTCTCACCCGCAGAAGAAGGGGAATTCACCTATGATATTCTTGAGAAAATGAGGGATGCAGCAGTAAAAGCCAAGAGAAACAATGTTGGCATCTGGGAGTTTATGGATCGTACATTACTTCCTATGGAACTCCGATTTCTCACCAGAAGAGAATTACCTGTAAAGTACTGTGCAGATCTAGCAGATGATCTGTTGTATTCTCCTCAATATTACTTTAAAGTGCCAATTGAGAATCGCCTCTTCTTTTATCCTAAGGATGTCTTGACTGCTCTTCAGAAGAAATTCAGACCTACGCCAGATTGCGATGGATGGCTACATAAGGTATGGAAAGCTCTAAAGGAAGAAGAAAAAAGAGAGAAATAAGAGGTGGTATCATGGAAGAAGATAGCAAAAAAGCCCAACCCGTTCGCATTGAAGGTGTCTGGCAATACCGGTATTGTCCCTACGAAAAAAGGGTCTATCTTACGTACCGGATAACTGATATCATTCCAATGGATGATCTGTGATGCCGGGATTCTTTGTACTCTTCTTTGTTGCATGCGTGTGTGAATATACAGACAAAGAAAAAAAGGAAAAAAGGAAACTGAAGAGCATATGCAGGCTAAATGACCCCGAAATACCTACTGATACTTTGAGTTCATCATTTTCTTCAACAGATAGGTTGAGTCTACCTGCAAACTCTCAGATCAGTATTTCTTAAGAGATAATCTGGTATGAACATAAAGAAGGATAAGAACGATTAGTACCAGGAAAACATAGAAAACACCAAACTCGTGTCCAAATACTCTCACTTTTTCTATTGTTGTTTTGTCAAAGAGTATTGAGGTAAAATATATTATGAACCCTAAAATGATATCTGATAAAATCAAAAGTATTTTTTTCAGTGTTCCTGGTGTTTCTCTTAGTCCAAAAGTTTTCATATGTCTTTTTATTATACTGTACATTGCGTTTTTAATGTTTTCCCTGTAATTCCGAATCTTTGGAAATCCTAATTCTACAATTGCCTCAATAAATTCGTTGGACATGGAGTTAATGAATTCCTGTTCTATGTCTCTTGAATCGCTCACAGGCAATCTATCACCTGCCATTTTTAGTACATCTCTGAAAAGACCAATATCTGGACTCAAATTTCTTGTATTTTTTCTTGATTTTTCTCAGCCCAACAAAGGAGAATTCCATTACTCTCCCTCCTCCTTTCCTAGAATAATATCTCTTACGCTCAACTCCATTTCTGTGGCTATTTTTTTTCCTTCTTCTAAGCCTCTAGCATAGATCCTCTTTTGCTTCTTTTCTATTATAATATAAAATGTTGAAATCAATAAGGTAGCTGTAAAAGAGACAATAAGCAGAATAAATGTAAAGGGAGAGATTTCATATTTCGCAACTTCCCCGTTTACAGTATTGATGTAGGCTTCTACGGCTTTGGAAAGGTAGTCTTCAGCATTTTCCAAGTGTAGAATATACTCTTCAGAAATAGCTTCCTTTTTTCTAGCTATTAAAACCTCTTCTGAAGCTAGGCGTGCCAAAACGGCTGATTCTGACACATCTATTTCCGTATTTGCCAATATATAATCGAGCATTTGGAGCCGCTCTTCCAGTGTACTCGGAATAGTTAGAGCTAAGGATTCTTCTGCTATTCTTAAAGCTTGTTTAGGCGCCCCTTGTTGAAGACACTCTTCTGCTATAATCAGAAGAGACTCAGCCTTAGCAATAATATCGTCAATGGTTGCATAATCAGAATTGGAAATGTTCCTAAGCTTTTGAATTCTGGTATAAGCTTCTGCAATTTTTAGCTTTGCATTATAAATATCATGAGAAGTAAGTATGAACCGGTCAACTTGTTTATTTTCTATTCTTACTGGAACTTCTTGGATGAAAATTCTAAATAATTCAATCTCTTTCTCACCAATGATAATTCTATCATCCTCAAATGTGGCAGGATCTCCCTCAACAACAATGAGGGCTTTTGGAGCCCTTCCTTCAAGATTGACTGTTATATTCTTAAGTCCATCGAGATCAAATTCAAGTATACCCTTTGTTGTTGAGCGCAAGTTCAACTTTTCTATATTAATGAACTCAGATAGAATCGAAACGATCTTGATTTTTTCTAGATACTCCTGTGAGAATGTCATTTGAATTTGAATTAAATAATCTTCATCCTCAAAAAGATAGATAGTTTCGTTTTCAGTTACAATATGGCCCTTCACTACACTTATGTCTTCTATTTCAACAAAAAATGACTGCTGCTGATTAGCCTGTAGTTCAGAAATCGGAATTTGAACAAGCAAGACGTAGACTAGGACAGCGAAAAGTCGGGAGACTGCTCTATTTTTCAATTTTATCGATTCAAAATCTTTTGCATTTTTCTTTATTGACACAAATAATCTTCTCATTGCAAATCACCTCATTGATAGGTTACCCTAATTGTTACCTTTGATAGGTTATATTTAAGTTTTTCGGGTTGGGTTGGGTCAGATCTGAACTCGAACTCACCTAGGAATAACGAAATAGAATGCAGATTCCAATCCATATACACTCTCTGCCCAGACTCTCCCTACATGAAAGCTTCTTAGACCAAATTCGGCTATTTTTTCTTACTGATAAGTCCATGGAAAGGTGAGCTTTCGGATGAGAATTTCTTTAACAGGTGGAGCTTCATCGACCATACCCTATGTCTCATTGAAGAAATTTATTCAAACACAAAAGCAAAAGATTCCAAGCTGTGGTATTCTCTTCCATTTCTGAAATTGATCTTTCTAGTTCTTGTGTTATTTTTCCCACTTTCAGAGATTCAGTTATTTCAGAGAGGATTTCAAGATATTTCTCATTTTTCGTGGAATTCTTAAATGAAAAAATGTCTTCTTCAAATCCAGTTATTCCTCTCAGAAAATAAAGAATAATTTTCTCAGGAGATTCATCCAAAGAAAGTCTATATGTCCAAACATGGCCCAATAATCTCAGATCAAGAGAATCTCTTAGATAATCTACTGCAATTGCGTAAACACCATTTTTGACACGAAATTCGAAACTAAAATCTCTTAGATTCTCAAATATCTGTTTGAAAATGTTCTGAGCGGTTTTTTGAATTCCTTTCTCGAGTATGATCTCAAAAGCTTTAGAATAGTTATCTTTGGCTTCATCAAACTTTTTCAACTCATAATTGATGCTTCCGCAACTAATGTAGGCTTCTGCTAATTTTGAATCTAGTTCTATGGCCTTATTGAAATCTTCCATAGCTTCATCAAATTTCTTCAACTTACAGTAAATACTTCCTCGATTATAGTAGGCAAGAGCTAATCCAGAATCTAGCTCAATGACCTTATTAAAGTCTCTCATAGCTTCATCAAGCTTTTTCAGCTCGTAATAAACACGCCCACGATATAGATAGTGTTCTACTGCCTCAGGATCTAATTCTACAGCTTTGGAGAAGTCATCTAGCGCTTTGTCGAATTCCACTAGTTCAAAGTAGACAAGTCCACGAGTTCTATAAGCTATCGCTAGCTTCGGATCCAGCATCATAACTCTATTACAATCCTCCAATGCTTCTTCAAACTTCTTCAGTTCATAATAAACATTCCCTCTATTTACGTAAGCTTCCAAATACTTTGGATCCAACTCTAAAGCCTTATCGTAGTCTCGTATGGCTTTATCGAACTGCCTCAGCTCATAGTAAACAAGTCCACGTATTCTATATGCTCCTGCTAATTTCGGATCCAATTCTATAGCTTTATCAAAATTCCTCATAGCTTCATCAAACTGGTTTAACTCATAGTAAACACCCCCACGATTGCAATAGGCTTCTGCCAGGCAGGGATTCAACTTTATGGCCTTATCAAAGTCGTCCATAGCTTTGTCAAACTTCTTCAATTCATAATAATATGTTCCTCGATTGTTATAGGCCTCTATGTAATCTGGATCCAACTCTATAGCTTTATTACAGTCTCGTATGGCTTTATCGAACTGCCTCAACTTATAATAAACATTTCCCCGATTATAATAAGTTCTCGTAAGTTTTGGATCCAACTCTAAAGCCTTATCGTAGTCTCGTATGGCTTTATCGAACTGCCTCAGCTCATAGTAAACAAGTCCACGATTGTTGTAAGCCCCTGCTAGGAAGGGATCCAACTCTAAAGCCTTATTACAGTCTCGTATGGCTTTATCGAACTGCCTCAGCTCACAGTAAACAAGTCCACGATTGTTGTAAGCTGCCAAGTACTCTGGATTCAATTCTAAAGCCTTATTAAAATCTTCTATAGCCTCATCAAGCTTTTTCGATTTGGAATATAGATTTCCACGGACCAAATAGGCCAGATCATATTCTGGAACTAACTCAATAGCTTTATTGGAAAGCTGTTCTGATTCTTCATAGTCTTTTTCAAGTAGCAATGAATGTGCAGCACTAAGGAGAATACCAACATGAAGAATCTTTGGCTCTAGATTCTTTTCGTATATGCATCTGTAAAAATCCCTCACTCCTAGTCTATCTACTTCGAAACAGAAGATCTGGGCGTCTTTTGAGATTATTATTCTGCTCTCCCAAAGTTCACTATATTTTGTTGATATCCACTTCTTTTTTTCTAGATTTTCAAGAGAAAGTGAGAATTTGTTCAAATCGCCATGAAAAGCCTTGCTGTATACATCTCTCACAAACTCTTCCTCTGGAATACCGAAATTCTCTCTTATCATTCTGAGACTCTTCATCAAACATCTCTCATTGCCATCTAGGTACGTGAAATATCTGGACCAGATTTCATGAACCTCTTCGGGGAGGCTCTTTATGAATCCGGTTGTGAAAGACTGAGGACACAGAAAAACAGATGCTATGTAAAAAGGTGTTCCGTCAGCTTCCATAACTCTCTTTATAAGAAGAGGTTTCAGATCCTTCAAGGGTTTCTCAAACTCATTTTCAAGAAGTTCTACTAATTTTTCCACTTCCTTCTGATTGAAATCCTCCATTTCAATCTTTTTGAACTTAGTCTCTCCGAAATATCTATCCTTCTCCAATTTTACATAATCTGTCGAACGAATAGCCCCAATAAATTTAATATTATCAAGTTTTTTTATGGTGGGAAGGGCCTCAAGAAATTTGTCAATTGAGTTTTGAATATCGTCCCATATTACAACACATTCTCCAAGATGCTTTATACTATATAGTTTTTCAAGACCCATTGTTCTTATGTCATTCTTTATTACTACAATCAAACTAGGCTTGGATCTTTCGACTATTTTTACAAGAGAGGTAGTCTTTCCAGCACCTATTTTCCCAATCAATATTGTGAAATCATCAAGCTCAGTTTTTTCAACATTTCTTTCTACATGGCTCTTGACACTATCAGGAGAAAATTTCAGAACAGTCTTCACCTCTTCAAACTGATGAGAGTGAAATGCCTGATAAGGAAACATTTCTCTTTCATATTGTCGGGCTACTCTCTCTAGTGTGCGAATAGCTAGTTTTAATTCTCCAATCTCTTCTCTATGAAATGTCTCCACCTGTTCTTCAAGCTCTTTCGACAAATGGAATATCCTAAAAAGAGCCTTCATCTGAAGAGCATTATCGCATGAAGAGAGTGCAGTTGAAAAGTAATTTCCAACATAAGGGATAGCTGCCAATAGACTCTTCATGTATCCACTTATTAGCTCTCGAAGTGAAATCTCACGATAAAGACTCTCCATGAATTCTTCAAAGTCCTTTTTCCATTGATCTTCCATTACTTCCAACTGTCAGTTGTCATTTAAATTCTTTATGCACGAGCTGTAGCTGTCTTCCCAGTCAGAATGAATAATTCTCAAAATGGGCACCCCTAAAAGGCATGGCCATTCTTAAACCTGATCCAAAAGAGCTGCAAAAATTAAGGTCTCTCAGTATCCTGCCCAATGAAAGGGAATTGGTACATTGCCTCAAGTCTTTGTACAACGCGTTCTGTTTTTTTATACGAAGAACCTCCCATTTATACATTATTCTATGTTGCATTTTTCCCTTAATAGCTTCGATCTAAAACTAACATCAAATTCCTCTACGTAGTAATCGTCTTTTCAAGCACTGATTGTAGCAATTTTGCCATTTTTTCTTCTGCGGCAACAGAAGTTGATTCTTCTTTTTCACCTATTGATCACCGGAAGAAATAATCAAAGCAATACTTCTATATGTTACATTACATGCGAAACCAGTAGATCGAAACCAATGTTTTGAATAAGTGAGAATAGCTTCACATACCAAACCATTATCTATGAAGATTCCTTCATTAGCTTCAATAGATCTTTCTGCGCATTTATCATGACATATCTGACTTTTTCCTTCTTCTAAACAGAATCCCAGTTACGGTAATTACCGCAGCAAACCAAAATGTGAAGTAGAAGAAAATGTGTTAATAGATCAGTATGATGAAGAGACTGTTTTACAGCAGATTCCAGAAGAAGATACTAAAGTTGAGGATGTACTAAACAAGTTCAAGTATCAAAACAAGGCAGTGGACACCATAGTTGTTCTACAGGAGAAGGGAAAAGTTATTGCCGGATTCATTGATGGCCAGAGTTACATGAGAAAGTTATCAAGCACTCCACAGAAGAAAGATCCTGATGTAAGTAAACCTGGGCTCAATACCTGGACCTGTGGAATATGTGGTACAAAATTCCAGGCTCAAATACCGTATGAAGATCATAATGGTAATGCGATTTGTGAGGATTGTTGGAATAATCTAGTAGAGGGGATGAAATGATTCAGAATGTTAATTTGAAGGGCTTCCTAGGAAAAAGGAGGCCATACTCTAGGAAGGTGATCGAAGAATGAAAGAAATTCATGTGCACTTAGGCCATTCATCACTGGATCCAGATAAGCACTGTTTTGATGGAGATAGTTCCTACGTTACTGGATCTTTTGAGAATACACTGGTTCGGTTGTTGGGTGTTGATGCATTTGAAGTCAGAGGGTTAAACCTGTACTACTTGAGAAAGAGTGGATTTCTGAACAGATTAGATGGTGAACTCAGAAAATATCTGGAACCTAAGCTGACGAATGAGTCAATTGGAATTCATAAGAACCTGGGATTTGAAGCCAGGGACTTTTTAGAGAGTATTCTGGAGGAAGATCTCGTACTCTCTTTTGAGAAAGAAGTTCTTGATCGCTATGAAAGACCATTAGTGTACTTGACAGCTGAAGATCAGGATATGTACAACTTGAGACTGGTACAAGCAGGGTACGCTATCCCCTACTTCATTTACCCCAACGCAGTCTCACCAACAGAAGAAGGAGAATTCACCTACGACACTCTTGAGAAATTCCAGGATGCTGCAGTTGAAGCGAAGAGAAACAATCTGGGCATCTGGGAGTTTATGGATCGTACGTTGTTACCCATGGAACTCCGATTTTTAACCAGAAGGGAATTACCTGTGAAGTACTGTGCAGATTTAGAAAGAAATCTCTTATACTCTCCTCAATACTACTTCAAAGTCCCAATTGAGAATCGTCTCTTTTTCTACCCCAAGGATGTCTTAACTGCTCTTCAGAAGAAATTCAGACCCGCAACAGGATGCGATAGATGGTTACACAAAGTCTGGAAAGCTCTAAGGGAAAAAGAAGAAAAAAAGGAGGAATAAAAGGTGATATCATGGAAGAAGAGGACAAGAAAGTTCAACCCGTTCGCATTGAAGGTGTCTGGAAGTACCGGTATTGCCCCTACGAGAAGAGAGTTTATCTTGTGTACCGAATAACTGAGATCATTCCAATGGATGATCTGTGAAATTCAAATTCTTTTTACTTTTTGTTACACGTGTAACAACCATACAATCAAATAAAGACAAAAAGGAGGTGATACAACGGATATAGAAGAGATGCTTGATACCATAGACAGCCATGTTGCTGGATTTGGAACCAGAAAGACTGAAGACTGCCAGAATGCTGTGTTCATTGCAATGAAGTTATTCAACCTAGATTTACCACTTGAATACAAAGGTATGGGACGAGTTGGAGTTGAGTGCCTCAGACTCTATTGCATTTTGAGAAATGACTTGTATATTTACCAGATCCTTGAAGGGTTAAGGTTCTGGCCAGGATCTCTGTGGAGATGGAAGTTTAGCAAAATGGAGAAGTATTTCCAAAATATTGACAAAGAGTTGGAAGACCTAATAAAGCAAGAAAATGAAACTGCATCAAATTTGAGTTCCGTGGAACGTAGAAAACTCAATTTAGATATACGAAAACTTTCAGGTAAAGCAAGGGAATTTCCCAGATCTAATCAGTCCAATTTCACGGGGAGGTATCCCAAGAGCCCTACACGATTTGGTAATGTGCTTATTGAATACGAAGAATACTCTCTTAATCGTTATGGAATTCATATGATGGTTTTTTGGAATCACATTAAACAGCAGATACCAAAGGAGGTAAAAGAGGAACTTAACCTAAAAAGTGCCATTGCAGACATATGCGTCTATCTATGCCTTGCAAGTCTTGTATATATTTTCATTGGTCCTCTGTCTTTATTACTCCAAAAAGATTCGTGGATAATGATCTGGGATCATCTATTTCCACTCAAAAGTTTTCTCTATCTGTTACTCTCTATCATAGCTTTTAAAGCATTTTATGAACTCTCTATAACACATCGCAAAAATTATGGGAGGTTGGTAAAATCAATTTTTGACTTATATCGACTTGAACTCGCTAAATCTTTGGGTATTAGAATCAAAAAACGGTATCATACAACAGAAGAGGAAATTGATGAAGAAAAGGCTCTTTGGGAAGAATATCAATACTATTTTCTCGATTACAATTTGCTTCATAAGAAATTTGCCTCTTCCTTTGAGGAGTTAGATGAAATTTGACATTTGTCATCATAAGAATTGAGTTTGATGAGAATTGGAGAATGGAGAGGTTTAATAATTGAGAAAAGCTTTCTTCTAGTATGGAAGAATTCTATAGGCGAAGATATTTCCAGAATATCTGATAAACTCAAGATATTGACAGTGCATAGCTGTTCTGAAATCGTTTGTCCCATGCCTTGTGAAGGTCCAGGACCATGGCCTATCTCAATCAAAATATGGTATTGTCAACTTGAGTCCGCACTTTTTTGCTAAAGAATGGCCCCAACGTGAGTTGGATGGACTCGTCGCTAGAGAGACTAGTTCAAGGAAAGTCATACTCCCTGTTTGGCATAACGTCACTCAAGAAGACATTGAACGCTTTTCGTCGATTCTTGCAGATAGATTAGGTGTGTCAACAACCGGTGGGTTAGATATTGTAATACAAGAGATTTTTCTTTTTCTGTTTTCTGAACAACAGTAAAAAATATTGTAAAGAATCGCTTTATTACTTCGGATGATGTATCTTCCACTTTTCAAAGATGCGTCTACTTGTTTTACATCGCCTACTGTTTTAATTTTCGGTAATGGCCTATTAATTGGTTGGTGTCATCTTGAAAATCAAAAATTCCTCCTCAATCCGACAATATCTATGAAATGCAGACTACTAACAGTGGACCTTTACCACAGCTTTATTAATCCAGTATTTATTCATAGCAATATGTGATTTCCTCCCCTGGCATAAAAATTTCTTACTTGGTGACAATGTTATTATGGAATAGCGAAAGTCTGCTGGATATCATTTGACAAAATTCTTTATCCAGGCTTCTATTGCCATTTCAAAGGTTTTTCCTGCAAGGCTTCGAAGTTCACTAATAATCGTCTCACCACCCCTATGGAAAATCTTTTTATTACGGTCGTTCTCAATAGCATTGAGCGGACTCTTTTTCTCAGAAACTGCTTTTTTGATTATTGAGAAAAGTGATCGCATCTTTCTGGCTATCTCCTCAGATGACATGTCCCCAAGTGCAATTACAATATGGTTGGAAGAGTGAATATCCTCAAAGATAATAAGACAAGGGTACTGATTGAAATCATTAATCCCAAATAACTCGGCAACTGTAATGCTGTATCCTTGGGGGACTTCTTCATCCACAATAGCACCCCATGAGTCTGGGCTTGACCTTTTTGATGCCTTTTTGCTTAGTCCAATTACGAGGCAGCTTTCTCCAGATATCAAATTGAGTTCTTGACCAAACTCCCTCACATAGCGTCTTGCTTCCTCATCAGAGGGAAGTAGGAGTAAGATAGCGTAACAGGAATAACGTCCATGATCACGTAGGACCTGGTCCCACCAAAGTTGAAGTGAAGACTGATTTTCCGGATATTCAGGCGGCGCTGAACCCCCTGAATATTCAAGTGGTGATGCAAATCCAGTTGGCCATCTATCTTCTCCTGGCATATTAATATTATCTTCTTTATCCTTAAAAAGGATTGTGTAAAACCAGTACTCCATGAACTCATATTTGAGCTGGAAGTAGCTATGTTGTCGAATGTATGCGATTATAACCAAAAAGCTTATATCCACCTTTATGCTCAACTATAGTATGACAGCAAAGAAGAAAAGAGAAAGAGAACCCAAAATTGTGGAAGGCCCCTTCAGCTTTAAACTTGGTGGAGATACTCACAAAGTAAAAATAGGTGTGACAGTTCCTCCCTTGGCTGTACTGTACATGGATAAAGCTATTGAGGCTGGTTTCTTTGCCAATAGATCTGATTTCATCACCCAGGCTATGCTATTTTTTATTGAAAGGAAGAAAGAAGAAATCAACTTTGATCAGATGCTCTCTATGGACGTCACTGAGTTCTACAAGTTCGTGTTCAGAGAAAAGGAGTAACCCTTAGTTACAACCTTTGTTGAAGAGGTGAACTTCCAATTGAAAATCAAAAGAGATTGTCACATCTGTCGTTTGTTACACGTGTAACATTGGTTGTGGCTTGAAGTCTACCGTCTCTTAGCTGGCTATGGAGAGCATCCTATAAGAACAGCTATTTCCTCCTTTTTAGCTATTCTCCTATTCGCTTCACTTTATTGGGTTACAGAGTGTTTGAAATATCCTAAAGACATTCACACAGTTTTTGAGAAAATAGCAAGTTCTCTATATTTCAGTTTTGTTACCTTTACAACGCTTGGATTGGGAGATATTCACCCTGTCAATAATCTAGGGAGGAGCTTGGTCTGCTGTGAAGCAGTTATTGGAGCTTTCTTGATCGCTTTATTTGTTGTAGTGTTTGCTAGGAAAATGATGCGGTAACTTAATAACCCTATTGGAAGCAAAAAGGAGAAAAAAATCAAGAAATATGCACACTATACTAAGGGTCTCCTCAGCGTTTTCTTCAGCCATCCTGGAATGGGATCTACGACGTCAAGGATTACAGACTTTGTTTTTGCTATTTCAGTCCCCCATTCTTGGATCGATTTCAACAATTTCTTGCCCCCTGGAGAAAGGACCCATTTAGGCCACAGCTTTTTCCATTCGGAACATAGATAACCCTGTAAGGAAAGAAAAAGTGTTCAAAGTCCCCATGATAAGCCCCATCCTCATAGTCTGTTTCAATCATGAAAAGGTAAGGATCAACTTCACAGATAACAAACCCGGAGCTATATATATCCGAATCTCCAGAAATGGGTCTCTTTTTGACAAATGCCTCTTTCTGTACGCTACTTTTTCTTTCCTTCTAGATTTTCAGAAACCTTCTAGTGATCTCTATTCCAGGTTTTTTCGTGGCGAGAGATTTTGGCCCTTTTCCGACGTGTTCTCCATTCATCAAAAATCCAAGACCAGAAGGGAAGCCCTAATACACCTCCAAGAGCCACTGCACCATATACAACTGAACCTGGAAGCCCAATGGGATCACGAACATCTATTCCCAATATCAGATACGCAAAATTCGGAACTTGAAGTCCCTCTTCATCTGTAAGATAAATACTCACTACAACATGCTGTTTTCCAAGCCTTTTCTCTTTGGGACTCAGTACCCAACTCCACAGGGCAGGCTGATTCAAAGTCAATTGTTGCCCTGATTGAAGACTAGGATCTTCTCCTATGTCAAAGTTGACTGCCTGAATTGTAGCCTTTGCCTGATAGGACTTATCAGGTGCAAGCCTCACGTCTTCAGATGGAGCTACGCCTCGATCTATCCACACTTTCAATATTATGACACTAGATGTCCCGAAGCGAATTTCTTCTGGCCCTGTAATCTCAGCGTTAGCAAAGTAGTCACTGCCCTGACCTAGTGCTGGCACTGTCTCATAGTAACCAGTTAGAGTTTGGAATGAAGGTTCATACCCGCCAAATTGCCACGCAAAAAGGGCAAAAAATAAAAAGACTCCTGTCAGTAGTGCTGCCACCATGTATGCATGCGACCACAGCCCCCTGCCAATCTCTTTTGGTAGGGTCCGAAAAGGTTGTCCACTTTTTTTTCTCCACACTACTAACCACAGAAGTATGAGGAGCAGTGCAAGTATCACATATGGAAATAGTACACGCCAGAGTGGAGTAAAATATATGCGACGCCCAATTGGAGGACCGTACCGTGCAATTTCGTAGGAGACCTTCTTTGGACCGTATGAGTCATAAAGAAGTGCAACTAAGACAATAAGTAATATTGATGTTCCAATTGTACCAACTATGACCCTTTTTTTAGACATAAGATCGACTCAACCAATACTGAAGGCCTGATTTGCTTTCTGGCTATTTAGCGGCTATCAAACTTCTTTCTCTTCATTATGGGGATTAATAGGAAGCCAATCTAAACTCAGGTCTTCACAAAAATATGAACATAAACCTCAATATAAACTTTTCTATTGGAATCTAATATAATACGAACATGAGAATTTCATAATTGTGTATAAAACAAATAGACATGGAAATCTGAGTGGTAATCTTCAAGGATTGTCTCTACTAAGCATTGCCATTTTCTGGATCAAGAGTGTGTTTTCCTTCTAACATGCTATCACCCCATTTTTCATTGATTGGTATGTATTTAAACCTTTTCCGAGAGCACTGGAAAAATATAGCTTTAGTGTTTTTTTAATAAATTTTGTTACACGTGTAACATCTTTTTGAATATATGTCGAATTTTCCAGGGCACAACCGCACAAATCATATAGGAAAGATGTACTGCGGATGTTAATGACTCTAACTGTTGTCGAGAGTACCTTTCTATGAGTAACTGAGTTTATCATTCGAAAGTCTGTTTTGATTCATCCTCCAAGACATGTGATCTTGTATAGATTTGCATTCACCCATCGTGCTGTGTGCGTATTCAGTAATTCTAAGGCTTCACCCCCATTCTGCAATAGGTATACTAACAACCCTTTGTGGTCATTTAGGAACTTTTCAAATCCAGTCAAATTATAATTCATGTCCCATTTTCTGGCCAACTCTAGTAATGGATACTCCCGGGGTGATATTCCCTCAAGCTGATTGTACACCTTTTCAGGGTTCGCAAGTCTGCACACAGAATCGTAGTCCCACATCCTCTTATCAAATCTGGTGAATTTCTTATCTGTGTACAGTACTGCAGGTACACTCACTAACCCACTCTTGCTGTGTAAGGAGAAGACACTTCGCAGCTTCC
>Ga0209636_10002366_pt1 | contig 19216 bp, 15 predicted proteins | sample DeeMarSWOR152_54_FD_187464 | JGI IMG/M metagenome (GOLD analysis project Ga0209636, IMG submission 187464) | Marine sediment microbial communities from White Oak River estuary, North Carolina - WOR-1-52-54 (SPAdes) (version 2) | ecosystem: Environmental > Aquatic > Marine > Intertidal zone >... | reverse complement strand
CAGCCACCAGTATTGAGGAGTTAAAGCCATAATCCAGAACAGCAGTCCAAGCAGGAGAATCATGAGGATTAATCCCACTAAAAAGGACTTAACCTTTTCCCAGGTCCAGCTCTTTACCGTTTGGTTGGAGAAATTCCATTTATGTTCGTGGACGTAGCCTGAATAAAAGGACAGAGGGAGTCCAAGTATTACTGAAATAGCCTGAAACGAGACCATATAGAGGAGAAAAGTCAAGATTATGGAGCTGCCGATTTGGAGATTACCAAGCCAGGCACTCAGGCCACTGAAGTAAAAAACGAAAAGGATAATCATAGAGAGAAACACGCTGGCCAGCCCGAGCAAGCGCTTCTCTTTTTCATAGCCTTTGGCTTGGATCTGTTTGGCTTTGTCCAAGAGGGGATGTATCTTCTTCATAATTATTCATTTCCCTAATCTAAATATAGTCCCACCGAGCGAATAAATACAAGTTGCTTAAGTAAATTTAGGGGATGGTTTTGTTTTTTATGGTCTCACGAACAGTCTCAGGCGACGATATTTTCTATTATAAAAAATACAACCGTCCCCATCTTAGTTTTTTAAATCCTTTTCTATCACGGAATTGGGAAAGATTCTTAGAGTTCTTTCTGGATAGGAAAAAGAGAAAAGATTACTTTTTCTTATGATATTCCATCAGTTTTTGACTTAACCAGGTCCAAATTTTCTGGTGAAAAGCAAGACTTGGAGGATTGTCCTCCAGAACATTCCTGTAGGTTTTTTTTTCTTTATCTTCTGGAGTCAGTTTGAAGATTGACTCGGCATTCCAGAGATCTACAGCTTCAGGATGGAACTGAACGCCGAGCACATTGGGAAATTTTTCGTGTTCTATGGCTTCCACGATTTTTCCGTCCAAAGAAGTGGCAGCAATTTTAAATCCTTTTCCCAGTTTTTTCAGCGTCTGGTGATGACTGCTGAGGATGTAAGGCCTGTCTTGCTTTTGAAAGCCCCATTCAGCACAGAATTTGCCTTTCTTCCTGAGCTTGATGGAATGGATATTGCGCTCACTCAGTTTCGCCTCAGGATAGAGGTCAGCAAAAGGATTGGCATGCCACTTTTCTTTAGAGAGCCTTATTCCGTCTTCCAGGTATTTTTTTCCATAAACTTCTGTCCAGATGTCCTGAATCAAAGTTCCTCCTGTGCCCACATTGAGGCTCTGGAAGCCCAGACATATGCCCAGGATAGGAAATTCCGGATCGGTTTCCAGAAAACCTTGAAAATCCCTATCTTGGTGTCCGCCCAGAAGATGATAAATACAGGAGAGCTCGAGAAAGTGGCGAATAGGAGTTTCAATATCGGTGAGAAGAAGGGTCTTTTCCTTGTAAATATAAGGAGGCATATCCCCTCCTCCCAGAAAGATAATGCCGTCCGATTTTTTAAAGATCGCCTCAAACTCCATAGTGCAGGGATTGAGTTGAAAGAGATTGTCTTTACTTAAAGGTGCAGAAATCTTATGAAATTTAAACCAATCCAGCCTGTTCTGCTCTACGAATTCCTTTGCTTTCTGGTAATCGGTCTTCTCTCTTTCATGGTAGACGCCGATAGCTACAAGATTCTCGCTGGGGAGAAGACCGTTTTTTCTGAGCTCAACGATGGATTTTATTCTGCTGACAGAGGGAGCGAAAATGGTGAGCCTGAGCTCTTGGGGATCGAGATCTTCATCGAAAAACCTGTCCGGAACTTGAGAAACAAGGATTCCGCCAAGAATCCAGAGAATACATAAAGTGAGGAAAAAAAATTTCTTTAGGAAAATCCTCTTCATTTGCTTTCTCCGTTTATGTTTTTAATCTTTTACACCAGTGATAAGACGGCCCTGGAGAGAACGACCTCGAGGAGTTCTTTTTTATACTCGTTCTCCCTCAAGGGTCTGGCTTCCTTCAAAGCCTCTCTGGCTGCTTGCTTCAGAAGCTCATCAGAGGCAGTTTTTCCCTTTATAAGGTTTTCAGCCTTTTGAAGCCTCCAGGGAACAGGAGCCACTCCTCCTAATACTATTTTTATGTCTTTAAAAACGCCTCCGGAAACGACTCCTATGACCGCTGCTGAAAGGAGAGCGAAATCCCAGCCACCTCTTTCCTTGAGTTTGTAGTAGGTACTTTTTTCTCCATTTTTCAGGAGAGGAATTTTGATGTCTTTCACCACTTCATTGGATTTCAGAATATTCTCTCTCCGGACATTAACTTGGGGAAGGATGTAAAAATCCGCCAGGGGAATGGTTTTTTCTCCTTTAGGAGATACTATAGATATTTCGGCGCTGAGAGAGATAAGAGCTGGAGCTAAATCGGAAGGATGGACGATGTAGCAGAGCCCTCCTCCGAAGATAGCATGGTATTTGTTTCTTCCCCTGATGGCAAAGCACTTGCTTCCGCCTTTTTTGCGGCACATGACTTGAGGGTCACGGTAATACCAGCAGCGGGGTCTCTGGCAGAGGTTTCCTCCAACTGTACCCATATTCCTGAGTTGAGGGGTGGCCACAGAGTTCGCCGCTTCATGAAGCCCAGGATAATCATTTTTAATCAGGGGATCTTCAGCCAATTCAGCCAAGCCTGTCAAGGCTCCGATATGAACTCCATTTTTTTCTTTTCGAATGTAAGAAAGACTGGGAACGGATTTAAGGTCCACAATGACTTCAGGTTCAATGATTTCATCCTTAATTTCTCCCAGGAGGTCTGTTCCTCCAGCCATAAGGAAGGATTTTTCTCCCCTCTCCCTCAAGAAAGCAGTGATTTGGTCGATTGTCTGAGGTTCAGCTATTTTAAAATTTTTCATCAGCCCACCTCCTTTTGCTTCAGGGCTTGGAGAACCTTATCTGGAGTCATCGGGATTTCTCTGAGGTGAACTCCTAGAGCATTATAGACGGCATTGGCCACAGCTGCTGCAATAGGTATACGAGGGGGTTCTCCCAATCCTTTGTTGCCGAGGATGTTTATTCTTGGATCAACCAGGTCCACAAACAAGGGGACAATCTCGGGTATATCGACCGAGGTGGCAATCTTATAGTCTCTTAAATTAGGATTCACCAGGTTTCCCGTGGTCTCATCCATGATTCTCTCTTCGTAGAGAGCCGTGCTCACTCCCTGAGTAACTCCGCCTATGACTTGGCTTTCTGCAGTGAGCTTGTTGAGGATTCTTCCAGATTCATGAACAGCGACAACTTTAAGGACTTTTATCTGGCCTGTCTCAGTATCAACCTCGACCTCAGCGAAGTGGGCACCAAAGGTGTTATAAGCATATCCTGAAGGGCGGCCGATGTACTCTCCGTGAAAAACTTTCTCCCTTCTAAGCTCTCCAAGAATTTCTTTGAATGATATTGACTGAGAAGGATTGCTTTTATCAAAGAGCTTTTTGTGCCCGATAGAAACCTCAGCGGCTTTTATATTCAGCTTATTTGCAGCTTGCTCTTTGAGGAATTCGGCCGCTTTCAGAGCTGCATCCCTCACAGCCGGAGCCACTGAAGGTGCTGTTGTGCTTCCGCCTGAGGCTCCGCACCAGGGATAAACGGTCTCTCCGATTTTCACGGTCACATCCTTTGGTTTTAGTCCCAGAGTTTCTGCTGCAACTGTTGCCATATAGGTTCTGGTTCCACAGCCGATATCTTGAGTGCCGCATACGACTTCCACACTTCCATCTTGATGAAATTTGATATCGGCCAGAGTTCCAGGCCTTCCAACACCCCACCATATCTGACTGGCCATTCCCAGCCCGCGGCGTATTTTGTTTTTATCCTGGCCTGGCTTTTTATTCCGTCTTTCCCAGCCGATTTTCTTGGCCCCCAATTGATAACATTGATCCAGTCCTTTTGAGGAATATGGAATTCCAGTCCCTCCTCGGTTTTCAGTGGTGTAATTTTTACTCCTTAATTCTAACGGATCAAGACCAATTTCATTGGCCAGTTCATCCAGGAATCCTTCCAGGGCAAAAGTTCCCTGGACATGGCCTGGACCTCTTGTTGGTCGGGCGGCTCCTGTATGAGTGAAAACAGTATATTCTTCGACCTTCACGTTGGGGCACTCGTAAACGTCGATCATAGGCTCAGAGCATCTATCGCCTCTGCCAATACCGCCGCAGGTGTAATTTTTCAAATAGAGGGCAGTTAGAGTGCCGTCTTTTTTAACCCCCCCTTTGATGGTCTGAAAGGAGGAAGGGCGGTTGCCAACACAGAGGGCGTTTTCTTTTCGAGAGAGGATGATCTTTACCGGCCTTTTTGCTCTCTTGGCCAGCATTGCTGCAACCACGGAATAATCGTTCAGACCCAGTTTGCTTCCGAATCCACCTCCCATATAGATCTTAATGACTTTCACCCGGCTGGCTGGTATCTGGAGAGCCCGGGCAAGCCCGTCCCTGACATTGAAAATAGCCTGGGTAGAATCCCAGACAGTGAGCCGGTCTCCTTGCCATTTGGCCAAGCTGCCGTGGGTCTCAGATGGGTGATGGATTTCCACGGCTGTTTTATACCTGCGCTCCAGCACGACATCAGCTTCCTGGAATCCCTTTTCTATGTCCCCTAGGTTGTAATCATTAAATTTCTGGACATTGGCCGATTCATGAACTTGAGGGGCTCCTTCTTCCATGGCCTTCTCTTCGGTAACCACAAAAGGTAGGGGTTTGTAGGCAATTTTGATCAATTTCAGAGCTTTCTCTGCTGTCGCCTCGTCCTCTGCAGCGACTGCAGCCACTTGCTCGCCAGCATATATGAGTCGTCCCTTTTTTAATTGGACAGCCGTGTAGACTCCAGGAAGGTTTAGGGCTTCACTCAAGTCCATAGAAAGGATTTCAGCGCAGGCATGGGGTGATCTCAGGATTTTTCCATGGAGCATTCCCCTGAGTTTGAGATCATGAGTGTAAGGAGCTCGGCCGGTAACAATCTTTTTACCGTCGATTCTTGGGGTAGGCTTCCCGATAATCTCAAATTCTTCTTTTTCAGGAAAGGGGAGAACCGCAGGCTCTTCTGTTTCCTTATCCCTGAACTCCTCATGGTAAAGGAGATTGGCCTCTTCAATCATGGATAACTCTTTTCTTTTTCTCATCTTAAGAGCCCCTCATTTTTCTTGAAGCCGCAGAGACTGCTTCGTAGATTTTCAAGTAGTTTCCACAGCGGCAGATGTTTCCTGCCAGGCCTGACTTGATTTCTTCCAAAGTGGGATTTTTATTTTTTTCAAGAAGAGCCAAAGAAGACATGATAAATCCTGGCGTGCAGAATCCGCACTGGTATCCATCCTTATCGATAAAAGCCTGTTGGATGGGGTGAAGTTTGTCTACAGCTCCCAGGCCTTCGATAGTGGTGACTTTTTTTCCGTCTGCTCTTATAGCCAGGGTGAGACAGGAGTAGACGGATTTCCCATCCATGAGGACTGTGCACCCTCCGCATTCGCCGTGGTTACAGGTCATTTTCGTCCCGGTCAAGTTTAACCGTTCTCTAAGCACATGGAGAAGAGTTTCCCTCGGCTCAACTTCAAGGGAGTAGTTCTTCTTGTTGACAGTGACATTGATCTGCTTTCTCGAATAGAGAGGAACTTTTCCTTCTTTTGTCTGGAGAGCAGCTAAATCCCTGGAAAGGTATTTAGGAACAACGGCAGCACTCAAAGTTCCTCCACCGAATCCCTTCAAAAAGTCCCTCCGGGTGAAGGTTTTTCTTTTCTTCCTCGCCTTTTGCATCGCCTTTCTCCTTTATAAGATTAGCTTAAATCAGCCTGATAAGAGCAGTGATAGCCAAGCATAAAACGAGAGTCGAAGGGGAGACAAAATAACTTATTTTTCTCATTTGATTTGTTCTTTCAAGTTGTGTCTCTAGAGCTTTAATTTTTGCCCCGGCCCAAATACCGATAGGGACTGTGAAAAAGGAAAGAGAAACTGCCAAGGGCGCGTAATAGAGGCAGAGGGGATAACCTGTTCCAGGAAAGACACAGGCAGGAATGCCGGTAACGTATTTGACAAGGGGAAAGAGGTTTATGGCTAGGAGAGCAGCCATTCCACCCAGGAGAGCCTGGCCAGCTCTCTTTTGCTTCACCTTTTCCTTAATAAGTGATATCAGAATCAGAAAGGCTGCGCTTTCCATCAAAAAGGCAAAAATCGGATTGGCCACAGCTCCGTGCTGCACAGGCAGGGAAAGAAGCAGGGCATCAAACATTTTAAAGAGGCTTGCAATAACGACGAGCAAAGCCACACCGAGGATGCGCCTGGAAATAATCCAACTTGAAGCTATGAAAAATAAAGCCACACCGGTCATAATAGAGCCAGATACAAAAGAAGCGCAGCTTCTCAGCCCCATGCCCAAAGCGGCTTCGGACAATCCCCATACAGCTCCAAGCATAGCAACAATGCCCAGATAAGATTTGGGAATTTTTTGGTCCATCCTTTCCTCCTTTCCTCATTGAGATTAAATCTTTTCTGTATTTCTAAATAATGTATGCATTATAATTTTCTCATTCTGTTTTGGCAATATTTTCTTTAGCTCGACTTCATCGACTTCCCTCTTAGGCCGAACTCCGAAGGCTAAACCTGAAATGGTCGCTTCATCCATCCTCAAATACTTTTCCATCACGGAATAAGAAATGCTTACGAATAATAAGGAAGCATTTTCTTTTCTGTGACGAGAGGTTTTGGGAAATGGCTTTGCTCCCTTCAGATTTTTAACGCCATTCCCTCACCGCCCCTCTCAGCGGCTGCGGAACTGCGCCTGTTAACTCTAGACCCACTGGGATGATGCCCTCTGTTCAAACCTGAGCTCACCTCCTTTTCCAAAGCTGTGCTCAATACATCCTCGCCGCATGACTATGTCATGTTCCTTCGAAGGACGGTGAGGAAAGGCTAAATCTTCAAGGTCGCTTCATCCATTCCCAAAACCCTTTTTCCATCACGGAATAGGAAATGCTTACGACTTATGAGTGTATTTTGACAAATTATGAAGCAGAGATTAAAATAATATTTGAATAATTTCCCCTTTTACTCAAATAAAGAGTCTTGAAATTCAAAGTCAAGTTTTATTCCGGCCATAAAGGAGACGAGACTCCGAGGTCGGTTGTCATGGGCGAGAGGGAATTCTGGATAGAAAAAATCATAGAGAGAAAAAGAATTCTGGAAAAAGAATCAGGGAGAAGATATGAAATCTTTGTCTGCCAGATGGAAGGAGAGATTGTCCAGATCGAAAGATACGAGTCGGGTGAATGGGGAATTTCCTTCCTTGAAAAATCTTAATAATTCCTGAAAAAATTTCATCCCCTTGAACTTTTTTTTTGTCTTTTTCGTATACCTAAAAGAAGAACAAGGAGAGAGAGTTTATACTGGAAGCTTATGATGATAAGAAAAGAAAGAACAAATTCTTCGTATATACTGATACCCGCTGTTTTCTTGATTTTCTTTTTCAGCCTTTTTCTCCTTCCCTGTTTCTCGCATTCATTCGAGGAGAAGATACTGAACATTCCCAGGCTTTCTCATAAGCCTAAGATTGATGGGGTTATAGAGAACCCCCTCTGGGAGAATGAAGCTTTAAAAATAGAAAATTTTCTCCAGTTTGCGCCCAAGGAGAAGGGCGAGCCGACTCAAAAAACAGTGGCCTACATCGGCTATGACCATAAGAATTTATACTTTGCTTTCCGCTGCTATGATACCGAGCTCAAGAAAATCAGAGCCTCGGTGACCAACCGTGATGGCTGTATTGATGATGATTGGATATTTGTCTTTCTGGACACTTTCAACGAGAAACGCCGGGCATTTTCATTCATCATAAATCCTTTGGGCGTCCAGTTTGATTGCATTCGCACTGAAACAGCCGGGAGCGAAAATATGGACGATAGCTGGGACACCGTTTTTTATTCAGACGGAAAGATTGATGAGAAAGGCTATACAGTGGAAATGGCCATTCCCTTCAAGAGCATCCGGTTTCCCGATAAAGAACGAAAAATCTGGGGAATCACTTTCGGCCGAAACATCCCCCGCAATGGTGAAATCGTTGCTTGGCCTGCATTCACAAGAGCGATACCTGGGATACTTGCCCAGGAAGGTCAGATCATTATCCATGGGGATGTGGAGAGGGGCAAAAACCTGGAGATTATGCCCATCTTGACATCCCTTACCACCCAGGATAAGAAAGCCGACTTTCAGCCGGGAGCCAATATTAAGTACGGAGTGAGTTCTGACTTGACCCTGGATTTTACCATCAATCCCGATTTCAGCCACATCGAAGCTGATGCCCCTCAAATCGATATTAACCAGAGGTTTGCCCTGTATTATTCGGAAAAGAGGCCTTTCTTTTTAGAGGGTATGGAGATTTTTCAATTTCCCGAGATCGAGATGGTCTACACCCGGAGGATTATCGACCCTGTCTGGGGAGGAAAAGCCACCGGAAAAGTCGGGCGTTTCACTTATGGGCTTTTAACTGCCTATGATGTCAACCCCACCGAGAGCCTCTGGGAGGTTTCCGACGGAGGAGTAAACGAGGATGACAATGCTCTCTTCAACATCTTCCGCATGAAGACAGATATTTCTAAGGATTCTTACTTAGGATTCTGCCTGGCTGATAAAGAGATCGACGGCTCTCACAATCGAGTGGCCGGTATTGATGGAGCTCTGAGATTCGAGAATAAATACTTCTTCACCTTTCAGGCTATCGCCTCCAAGTCAAAATTCGGGGAAGAGAAAACCGGCCTTGCGCCCGCCCTTTATGCTGATTTTTTCTACTACACGAAAAAAATGTATGTGGGGCTATACTGGATGTCCATGCATCCCGATTTTGAGGCTGCCTCAGGTTTTATCAATCGAGTGGACTATAAAACTCTGGGAACTTACTTAACCTTCCGCTTCTATCCCGAGAAGCAATTTATGAATATGTGGAGCATTGATTTGAGAGCCGGGCAGAGGAATGATTATTTCGGGAGCGATGTGCAGGACACCTGGGCGATAGGACAGCTTTATTTGGAATTCAATCAGTGGAGCCGGTTGTATGTCAACTTCAGGCGGCAAATGGAGAGGTATGAAGGAATCGACTTTAGAAGAAACTCCTTCACGATTGAAGGTGAAACCAACTTGCTCGCCTGGATGCCCCTCGGCTTTTACTTTGAGACAGGTGACGGCATCAATTATGATCCAGACGATCCTTACCTTGGATATAACAATACTTATGGTCTTTATCTAAACTTTAAACCCAGTAAAAGACTCCAGATGTCAGTGGATTTCAGCAAGAGCACCTTTTGGGAAGAGAAAGGAAGCGAACAGGTCTGGGATTACAATGTCGTCCGGCAGAGAACAACCTACCAGCTATCCAAGACTCTTTCCTTGAGAGCTATTGTCGACTACAACCACTATTACAAAGAGTGGTACGGAAGTTTCCTGGTCAGCTGGATCCTGAAGCCAGGCACCGTGTTTTTCCTCGGTCTGGACAGCAATTACATGAAAAACGATTTTGGACATTATACTCGAGAAGGCTACAGCATTTTTATAAAATTCTCCTACTGGTGGAGAGTGTGAGACATTTTATATCCTCTGTTGTTTCTATATTGCCTGTTTCGTTTTCATTCATTTAGGGCATTCCTTTAAATAAATCCAATTGCTTGCCTTGCCATTCTCTTTTTGATACTCCCTGCTCTTCAAAAAACCATTTTATATTTTGAAGTTCGGCCCAAAGTTGACTTTCTCTTTGCATTTGGTGATAAATTAGCTGAGTTTTGATGTCCTAAGGAAGGCGAATCACAGGATGCATGGTTAACCTTGTGCTCAATCTCCTCTTTTTTATATATTAAGATTTAAGGATATCGAGAATATGAGCTTAGATTTTCTGAAAGAACGGGAGGAATTCAGGGGATTTCTTCAGGCCATAACTCAGGAGAAAAAAGACCTGAAAATTGCAGGCCTCATCGAGCAGGCCAAGCCCTATTTTCTCGCTGTGCTGGCTCAAGAGATTGGAAAAAGAATAGTCTATATCAAGCCCCACTCATTTCCTCTGCCCCAATTCCAGGAGGAATGTCAGTTTTTTCTTGACCAGTTCTCTTCGTCCTTAAAGCTAAATTCTCTCCTTCCCTTATCAGAAAATCCTTACCAAGAGATTTATCCTTCTCTGGAAACGGTCTCTTCAAGGATGAAATTTTTCTATGATTTTATCCATAATCCGCCTCATTTAATCCTCACCAATCTCTTCGGCCTCTTGAAACCCTTTCCTGCTCCCCAGGACCTTGAAAAGTTTTTTTTAGAGCTGGAATTGGGAAACGACATCGGCCGTGACAAACTGCTGCAAATTCTCAGTGAATACGGCTACACAGGAGAAGATCTGATAGCATCGAGAGGAGAATATGCCTGGAGGGGAGGAATTGTCGATGTTTTTTCTCCTTGGGAGGAATATTCCTTCAGAATCGAATTCAGCGGCGAGGAGATTGTCTCCCTCCGCCAATTTGATCCCTCTACCCAGCGGACGATGAAAAAAGTGGAGCGGATTCTCATCCCTTCCCTCAGAGAATTTTTAGGCTCTCCTCGATTCTTCAAGGAATGGGGAGAACTGGCTCTGAGCAAAGGAGGGAGAGAGAGAAAAAAAGATACAGAGGAAAAAATTAACTGCTTGAATAGGGGAGAGCTCTTTCCCTCCTTTGCCTTTCTTTCCCTCCTTCATCAAAAGCACTTTGTTGCCTTTTCTCATTACCTGGAGAGCGCTCTCTTCATCATCGATGATTTGGATCAGGTTGAGAAGGAATGGCAGTCAACCAGGAAGGATTTAAAGAGCCAATGTGAGGAGCTCCGGGCGAGTCACGTTTTGTGCCTTTCTCCGGATGAGATATTTACTTCTTCGCTTGGGGAGAAGATAAAAAAAGAGGCCATCATCTTTCAGGAGTTGGTATCCCCAAGCAAAAAAGGCTCCTTTTCCTTTCCCTTCCAATCTGTCCCCAAATTTGAGAACAGGATTCCTTTTTTTCTTGATTATTTAAAGAAGCTCCAGAGAGAAAGAGATAGGATTTTCATTTATATTGCAAGTGATGGGAGAAGGCAAAAACTGGCTAACCTTCTCTCTCAGCACGATATCGAGCATGGTGAGTCTTCAACTCCCTTCGTCTCTCCCAGAAAAGGCGAAGCGTTTCTTCTTCTGGGTGATTTGAAACAGGGATTCAGCTTTCCCAAAGAAAAAATCGTCTATTTTTCTGAGAAAGACATTTTTACCGAAGAAAAAGTCATCGTCAGCCGTCATCCAGTCAGGCCTTTCCTTTCCCATTTCCAGGACCTTCAGGAGGGGGATTACGTTGTTCACACCGATTGCGGTATCGGGATTTTCAAAGGCCTGATAAAATTGGAAGTTGATGGAAGAAAAGGAGATTTTATCGAGATTGCTTACAGAGATGGAGATAAACTTTTTGTTCCAGTCGAAGATCTGAATCTCGTCCAGAAATACTCTAAAGTTGGCCTCACTCTTCCTCCTCTCCATAAGCTGGGCAGTCCTGCCTGGCAGAAAATAAAGGCGCGGACAAAGAAAGCCATCGAGAACATGACTAAAGAACTACTCCAGCTCTATGCTCAGAGAAAGGCCATAAAGGGGATTAGTTTCAGTCCTGAAGGAGAATGGCAGTCTGAGTTTGAGAGAACCTTTGAGTTTGAAGAAACAGAGGATCAATTAACCTCCATAAAAGAAATAAAAGAAGATATGGAATTGAATTCTCCTATGGATCGTCTCTTAGTTGGTGATGTTGGCTACGGTAAGACTGAAGTGGCGATGAGAGCCTGTTTCAAGGCCGTCATGGACGGAAAACAGGTAGCCGTTCTCTGTCCGACCACAGTGCTGGCCAGCCAGCATCTGAAGACTTTGCGCAACCGGATGGTCCTTTTTCCCTTAAGGATAGAAGCGCTGACCAGGCTGCAAACAAGGAGCCAGCAGAAGAGGATTGTGGAAGAGCTGAGAAAAGGACTGGTTGACATCATCATCGGGACTCACCGTCTCCTTTCCAGGGACGTTCAGTTTCATGACCTGGGATTATTGATCGTCGATGAAGAACAGAGATTCGGAGTCAATCACAAAGAGAAAATCAAAAAGATGGAAGCGAACATTGATGTTTTAACTCTCACCGCAACCCCGATTCCGCGGACCCTAAATTTTTCTCTCACCGGTCTTAGGGACATGAGTCTCATCGAAACCCCTCCCAAGGACAGGCTGGCCATTCACACCGTCGTCACTCATTTCAGCTCCAATCTTATAGCCTCTGCCGTAAAAAAGGAGATCAACCGGGGAGGTCAGGTCTATTATATCCATAACAGGATTGAAGATATTGATAAAGTCGTCCGGATGATTGAGAGGTTAGTGTCCAATGCTAAAGTCGTTGTTATCCATGGAAAAATGCCCAGCATGACCTTAGAGCAAAGGATGATTGATTTTATCAGTGGGCACTTCAATGTCCTGGTTTCAACCACCATCATCGAAAACGGTATAGATATCCCTCTGGTCAACACTCTTATCGTGGACCGGGCAGATCTTTTTGGCCTGGCTCAGCTTTACCAGCTACGAGGGAGAGTGGGGCGTTCTTCGCGGCAAGCTTTCGCTTATTTCCTGGTTCCTCCTTTTACAGAGCTGACTCCAGTCGCCAAAGAGAGACTCAAGGCCCTGCAGGAGTTTAGCGAATTGGGCTCAGGCTTTCGCCTGGCAGCCAAAGATCTGGAGATAAGGGGAGCGGGGAATTTTCTTGGAGCCCAGCAGCATGGTTATATGGAAGCTGTGGGTTTTGACTATTTCATGTATCTTCTCGAACAGACAGTGAAAGAACTTAAAGGAGAAAAAGAGGAAGAGATTAAAAGTGAGATCAACCTAAAGGTAGACATACGAATCCCTGAGGACTATCTCCCTCAGATAAATTTGAGGCTGAACATCTACAAAAGAATATCTTCGGCAGAGAATCTCGATACCATTGAAAAGATTAGAGAAGAAATGGAAGACCGCTTTGGACCGATCCCTGCCTCTGTCAGGAACCTACTCCGTTATGGTGTGATCAAGTTTTTGGCTCAGAAGCTAAAGATCAAGGCTGTTGACCGCGTGGGAAAGCGGCTCATTTTCAAATTTCTTCCTTTTACTTCCGCCAAGTTAGACCAGATGACCAAGCTACTAAATAGGTATTCGGGCTCGGTCACTCCCCAGGGTATGATGAGCCTCATCCTTCCTGAAGGAAACGAAGCAAAGGTGATGGATGAAACGATCTTCGTCTTGAAGGAGTTATATGTGATGTAATATAATGAATTGAATTTAGAAAATATGAGCGGACATAGATTCAGAGTTTATTTCTTTTTCAGCCTTTTTTTAGGCTTATCCCTGATTTTGGTCCATTGCAGTCAAGAAAAAGCTCCAGAAGCTTCCCCGGATTTCATTCTGAAAGATCCCCAAAAAAAGAATGATATCATCCTTAAGGTCGAAGATTCGTCCTATTCGAATTCTGATTTTGAGGAGCATGTTAGCAGCATTGTCGGAGAAGATCAAAGTGAGCTGACCATTTCTTCGTTAAGCCGTCTTTACGATAGATTCGTGGAAGAGAAGCTTCTTCTCCAGGCTGCAAAGAGCCAGGGAATTTCTCTTACCCTGGAGGAAAAGAAAGCCTATTTAGCAAGACTGGGGAATGATTCCCGGGCTGAAGTGAAGGACGCATTCCTGGAGACGGTAGATTCTCAGCTTCTCTTTGATAAGCTGTTGATTGCCAAATACACTTACCTGCTGGTGGAAAATATCGAGGTGATAGAGGAAGAGATCGAAGAATATTATAATCTCAACAAGAAAGAATTTCTCCAGCCTGAACAGGTGAAAGCAAGTCAGATTCTGGTGAAGACAGAAGATAAAGCCATCGAGATCTTGAATATGGTGAAAGATTCCTCAGAAGAAGAATTCAAAAGAGTTGCTCAGGCCTATTCTATCAGCAGGGAAGCCTCCAAAGGCGGAGATATGGGATGGTATGAAATGGGCCAACTTCCGTATGATATGGAAAGAGTTATTTTTTCGTTGAAAGAGGGAGAAATTAGCCAAGTCATGGAATCTTCTTACGGGTACCACATTTTCAGAGTGGATAAAAGGCGAGGGCCAGAGCTTGTTTCTTTAGAGGATGCTGAAGAGGCCATTAAAGTGAAGCTTCTGGATCTTAAAATAAAAAAGGCAACTTTGGACCATATAGAAGGGCTGAAGAAAGATTTGACCTGGGTCTCTTATCCTCAAAATTTGCCTTTTCCGTATAAGAGGAAAGAATAATGAGGAAGACTTTGATTCTCTTGATATTTCTGTTTCTAAGCGCAGGAGCAGTTTTTGGTTCTCAAGATGTCGTCGAAGAAATCATTGCTATCGTTAACGATGATATCATCACTCGCTCAGAATACGAAGCAAATCTCAGATCGCTCTACCAGATGCTGCAGTCTCAATTAGAAGGAGAAGAATTAAATAAGCAGTTCAACCTGATTAAAGAAAACCTATTGGAGAGCATGATAAGGGATAAGCTTCTTCTTCAGGAGGCCAGAGAGAAAGGATTCGATGTCACCGAGCAGGTCAATCTTTACATCGAAAACTTGAAGAAAGAGAACAACATAGAAACCGACGCCCAACTGATACAGGAGCTGAGAAAGCAAGGCCTGGATTATGAAGTCTGGAGGACGCAGTTAGAGGAAAATTTTATGAAGCAAGGTCTTATTTATACTGAAGTTGACAGACATATTGTCTTAGATGATTCAGAACTCATTAGTTATCACAAAAGTCATCCTGAAGAATTTACTGAACCTGCAGAGTACAGGGTGAGAGTGATCTATCTTTCACCAGAAGGGAAGAGTGAGGAGGAGCTTCAAGCGAAAAAGGAGGAGATCAGCCGAAGGCTTGCAGAAGGGGAAGACATGGCTGATCTGGCAGGTCAATATTCTGAAGGTCCGGAGAAGGAGTCCCAGGGAGATTTAGGGAGCTTTCAAAAAGGCGAGCTCGAAAAAACCTTGGAACAGGCTGTGGAAAAGTTAAATCTAGGGGAGATTCATCCCTGGGTAGAGGCCAGGAATGGTTGGTATTTGCTGAAACTCGAGGAGAAAAAGGAAGCCCGGCTCAAATCCTTGGAAGAAGTAAGGCAAGAGATTGAAGAAAAGATTTTTTCTGAGAGAAAGAGAAATAAAACCGAGGAATATATAAAGAAACTTATAGAGAGCAACTATGTAAAAATTTTTAAAAATCCCAGCGATTAATAAATTTATCCCTTTCTTTTGTCTGCTTTGCTTCGTTTTTTCCAATACCCGACACAGAAGATTGAGGTTTGTATCCGACAGGCGGGAAAAAGCAAAAAACGATTTGAACTGAATTTAAGGAACAAAAATTGCTGCAGCTATGGCTGTTGTCCAGAAGCCTTTTTCGCCGTGAATTGTCTGGGTGATATTTTTGGTTGTGACTGTGACCTTTTCAGAAATTTGGTAGAGATTTTTTTTCTGATTCCAGATTTGTTCTGTGTCAAAATCGACTCCAAGATTGACACCCAGAGTAGTGGCTAACATGTAGGCGGCTAAGTCTTCGGCATACTCACCAGCTTCTTTTTCGTCTTGGCCGAACCCGTGGTGTTCTGAGAGATATCCATAATAGTTGGGGTCATTAGGAATAGCCACGCCCACCGAAGCAGAAATCAGCCGCTGGGCCTCATCTGTTGCATTTTCACTCATCACTAAGAAAATGATCTGACCGGGTTTTTGAAAACTCAGTCCTTTCTCTTTGGTTATCAGGCGGCAATGAGGGGGGATGATACTCGATGTTTTAACCAGGTTGAAGGGAGCTATTCCGGCTTCCCGGAGGGCTTGCTCGAAACTGGCTAATTTTTCTTTATGCCGTCCCTTTCCTTTAGCTAAAAAAAACCGGGTGGGGATAATCGCATTCATGAATTTATTTCTTGTCTTTTTCACCCATATGAACGGATTCTGGTTCCTTGAAATCTATTTTCTTGGAGACTTCCCATTCTCCCAGCTGAGCGTATTGAGAACCTCTTGAGGAGGCAAAGAGCCTAACAAAGGCGATTCTCCAGTGAGGATTATTTTCGAAAGAATGAATAGTTTTTCCCTCGACTCCATAATTGCTTTTTAGGGTGATAACATCGCTTAATTCTCGCGGAGGGATAGATTCCTTACGGATAGCGGCCAGGAAGGCGTCTCCCAAATTCTCATAATCAGCCTTGAACCTGAAATTGGCGTTAAAGTTTATGTAATTGAGAGGCTTATCAGTGAGATTTTTCACTCGAAAGGAAATAGCGGGAACAAGTATCAATTTTGGAGGCCAGGGCTGGTAATATTTATCAACCCATTTCGTCTCCACCTCAACGATTTCTATAGCGTCTTTAAGCTCTTCGGCCGTCATTGTCTGTACCGCGCCCACTTTGTAAAGAATAAATACGATAAGCGCCGCAACTGCAATGACGATTATCAAAAACATCCATTTTTTCATCATAATCCTCCTCTTTTTAATATAATTTAACAAGGAGAATTATTCAATCTCAAATTTATTAAAAGGATCAGGCTTTATCGCATCGGGATCAGTCCTTGCCATTGAAAAGAGTGATTTTTGCATTTCTTCGAGGTTTAGAGTAACTTGGATTTGTGCTGAAAGAAAAAGTTCTGCGTTTTAATCTGTATATAGGTCTTTTTATTCTTATCTCCTCCGAGGGGCTTCTGCTCCTCGGTGTGCCTTTCATAAAAAATTGGTTTTATTCCTTTGCTTGGTGGTCTTTCATCTTGATGATTGACAGCCTGAATTTCAGAAGAAACAAGAAATCCCCTCTTTTTGAATCAAAAGAGATTTTTCTTTTTACAGCTTTTATTTCTGTATTTGTCTGGCTAATCTTTGAGCTTTTTAACCTGAGATTAACAATCTGGACTTACCATGACCTTCCGCCTTCCCTTTGGGAAAGATGGCTGGGTTATTTCATTGCCTATGCCTCTGTCATTCCCGCAATAAAAGAAATAGCCCTCTTCATCCGTACTTTTTTCAAGGGAACAGAATTTTTTTTATTTAAGATAAGAGTCACTGCTGCATTCCTTAAAATTATATTTATTTTAGGATTGCTTTCCATCATCCTCTCTCTCAGTTGGCCTCGAATTTTTTTCCCTTTCATTTGGCTTTGCTTCATCTTAATTCTTGAGCCTCTAAATTACCGGTTGAAAAACAGGACATTTCTTAGAGAAGTAGAGGAAGAAAGCTGGAGCAATCTCCTGAGCTGGATTTTGGCTGGCCTGGTGGCTGGCATTTTATGGGAATTCTGGAATTTCTGGGCGACGTCTCATTGGCAGTATTCCCTTCCCTATCTAAATTTCTGGAGAGTGTTTCAGATGCCTGTCTTCGGATACACTGGTTTCCTTCCCTTTGCTCTCGAGGTTTTTGCCCTTTATCAAATTCTTTTCTGGGCCTACAAGAAGCTGGAAGGGAGGATTCTTGTCAAAATCATAGCCTTTATCTTTTTGCTGCTGTTTTATGGAGGATGTTTTTATCTCATCGATACCTTCACCCTCGTTCACTCATCTTTGCTTTATTGAGCTTTTCTTGCCTGCCTTTATGTTTTTCTTCCTGAGCGCGGAGCGTTGACAGGCCAGCCAAAGCAGGTCCAGGGATGCAAATGAGTGCAAAATGATGCCAAGTTTTAGATAATCGTGAAGTGAATTAATGGATGAGATTCCAGAGTTAAGACAGCCTCGCTGTCATTGAACGATTTGGGAGGCGAAGATAAGCTCGAGATTGTTTTCTTCTACAAGGTGTATCTTCTCCTTTAGAATCTGCAGGGTTTCCTTGAAAGGATGGCAGATGACCACAGTGTTATTCCTTTGTTGGGCTTTAAGGAAAAGCTCCTCCATTTTTCCTCTTATGTATTCTTCATCGATTATTGAATCAAGAAAGATATAGCGTCGTGCCGAGGGAATTCCCATCTCTTGAGCCACTCTGAAGGCAATGGAATTGCTGGTTGTCAGGCTGTCAATAAAGTAGAGATTCCTCTCTTTGAGATGCTCGAGAATAATGCGCATCAGGGACTTGTCAGTTGTAATCTTTGAGCCCTGGTGGTTATTAACTCCCTTGACATGAGGAATCTGCAGATCCTCTTCCAGAATCTCCTGAATCTCTTCTTTGCTCATTCTAGAGAGGATATATCCCTCTGGGATTTCTTTATTCTCGCTGTTTACGGATTCAAGAGGAAGATGAAGCATGACCTCCAGACCATTCTCATGGGCGATTAAAGCTGTTTCCTTGGCATAAGGGCTGAAAGGCAAGATAGATACAGTGAAAGGCTTTTTCAGGGAGATAATCTTTTTTAAGTCCTCCAGATTGTAGCCCATATCATCGATAATGATAGCGACTTTGTTTTTTCTCAAGTCTCGGAAAGGTCTTCTTTCTTTTTCAAAGGTTTCTCTTCCTTCTTTTGAGCAGGAAAACAGAATAATTAGATTTTCCCCGCCTTTGGCTTCGACTTCCCATAAGTAAAAGCTTTTTTCTTCACTCCGCTGCTCGACTTTTTGAATGATGGACGAGTTTGCCTCCTTGAGCTTGTCTTCAAGTTTATTCTCCAGCAGGGTGTATTTTCTTGAGGGAAAATCAATCTTTAGATGGAGAATATTATTTTTATCCTTGTATTGCTGGACGTTATGAGCTGCCATCCCGTGAAAAGACAGGCTCTTGAGGATAATTTCTCTAAGCTCTTCCTGGGAAGATGGAACTTTCCTCTTTTCCCTTGAGGAAAGAGAGAAAAGGGATCTCTCTCCTTTATCCCGGTTGACATAGTCTAAGACCAGTGCTGAGATGAGAGCAAAAATAAGAAAGAGGAGATAAACAAAGGGAGGAATGACAGGAATCCGCTTTCCCTTTGAAGGGACGGTTTTTTTCATATATTACATATGATGAAGAACATCGAGAGTCTTTTCTAAGTACAGGGGATAGCTCTGGTCCTTCATCTCAATTCTGACAGCAGGCACCACTCCTTTCTCCCACAATTTATTCCCAGACTTCAATCGGAACACACTGGTAGTTAGGAGCAAAGCACTGCCATCTTCGAGAGGAAAGAGTTTCTGTTTTGCTGCTAGACCAAGAGTAGGAACTCCAATGATTTTAGCTTGACGCATTTCTTGTAGAACAGAGGCCACAACCTCTGCTGCTCCTATTGTAGCCTGATTCACCCAGACGACCAAAGGCAATCTTTCAAGAACAGCATTTTTGGGGGAGGAAATTTTTTCTTTTGCGCCTCTGTTTTTTTCGAAGTAACCA
>Ga0209636_10002365_pt1 | contig 19220 bp, 19 predicted proteins | sample DeeMarSWOR152_54_FD_187464 | JGI IMG/M metagenome (GOLD analysis project Ga0209636, IMG submission 187464) | Marine sediment microbial communities from White Oak River estuary, North Carolina - WOR-1-52-54 (SPAdes) (version 2) | ecosystem: Environmental > Aquatic > Marine > Intertidal zone >... | reverse complement strand
CTCCACCTGTCCCACGATCTTTTTGATGGAGGGGTAGCATCTAAACGCGAGTATGAACTCTTCGTGCGGGTTCACTGGGTACAGCTCCCCCTTGAATATGCCTCTCCGTTTGTTGTCCACAAAATTCTTGAAGATGACGTGCCCAGCCTTCGTGACCCTGCGCGAGGCTCCCACAACCGCAACTGATTTCGGATCGAAAAATCGGTGCATTTGCTCAATAGCAGATTCCATTTTGTCTGCACTTCCAGAAATTTTTGTGATTGTTCAGGCGAGTTCCATTAATGTTTTCTGATCCTACGTTTAATAAGTTAATGGACTCTTACGATCACGATTGGTTTGTGTTCAACAATGTCAAGCATGGCCCAGCTAACATCTGCCATGGGAACCTCGAAGGTTTCCGCCATGGACCAAATGGTTCTGCCAGCGCCAAAACCTTGAGCTCTATTAGCGATTTCTGCTATTTTGAGAGCTTCTTCCACAGATATTGCGAGGGCGCGCGCAGAGCCTGCAAGTCCAATTGGTGTGGCTCTTTTCTCCATCTTTAATAGCCTTCCGATGATATAGGCGACGACACCTCCCAACCAGTGAATTCCGTTGATTGGATTGGGACGAGGGGTAAAATGAAATGTCCTAAAGGAGTATGTTTTGTCCGTGTCAACTATCATGACCACGACTTTTTTGCCAAGCATACACCTGATGTAATCATGAATTTCTCGTGCTATAACTTGCGCGTTTTCAAGTGGAAGGCTCACGTATGAGTAAGGCAGATTGCTCCCGTCAATTCCTCCCTCTGATCCCATCATCAAAGCCTGCAGAAGGCCGGTATGCTCTAGGACCACTTGTTTGTGGGCCGCGCCCTCTTCTGGAGGATATTTTCGAATGTGCTGAACCGTGTCTTTTCGCAAACGACAGAGCGGCCCAAGAATGTAGCCCCAAATGTAACGCATCCAATATTTTGCGAGGAAACGAGCGGCCAATCCTGGACGAACAGCGCTTTCATCCACAAGGTTGCCCATGGCGGTTGAGACGGCCTTCTCAGAGACCGTTACAAAGTCGCCGTCCGTCACCTTCATTTCAATAGATTCAGCGATCTGCTTCAAGTAGTCTATGCCGGGTCTCCAGTAGCAGGTCTTCACCGCCAGCCTCTTGTATTCTCTGACCACCCTGAATCACAGCATCCTATTGATCGGCGAAACTTCTAAGCGTTTATCAAAAAAGCTGCATGAAAACGCGCATCTCGAGGAGGCTAGCTCTTTTTGCCATGTTCCCTTTTCCTTAAGGCTCTTCGTAGGATTTTTCCTGCATTGTTCTTTGGTAACTCAACTACAAACTCAACTTCCCGGATTCTCTTGTACGGCGCTATTCTCTCTTTGCAGTACTCAATGAGCGCATCGTTGGTTAATGTAGCTCCTTCCCTCAAAACAACGTAGGCCTTAGGGATTTCGCCAGCAACCGAATCTGGTCTGCCTATAACAGCGCATTCTTTAATCGATGGATGCATGTAAAGTACATTCTCGACTTCTGTTGGAAATACGCTATAGCCTTTGTACTTAATTGTATCCTTTAGTCTATCAACAATGTAGAAATAGCCCTCTTCATCCATGTTTGCGATATCCCCGGTGTGAAGCCAACCGTCCCTAAGTGTCCTCTTGGTTTCCTCTGGGCGCTTTCTATAACCTTTCATAACCTGCGGTCCTTTTACGATTAGTTCGCCGACTTCGCCTGCGGGAAGTTCTTTTGTGCCTGTCGCGATGTCAACAATCTTTGCATCGGTGTCAATTATGGGTATGCCAATAGATCCTATCTTCACCTTGTTCGGGGGGCTGTCGTGGGTTTCAGGTGAGGCTTCCGTGAGGCCATAACCTAATATCAGTTCAACGCCAGTCAAGCTGTCCCATTTTGTTTTCGTGCTATCCGGTATTGGCGCAGCTCCTGCTTTGACACAACGCAAGGAAGAGAGATCATACTTAGTGAGAGCTGGATGATTCACGATGATGGTGAACATCGTCGCAGCGCCATACCACACAGTGACTTTCTTCTTTCCAACAAGTTCAAGAATTTTTTCAGGGTCGAAACGTGCAGTCAGCACTAAAGTAGCTCCGACGTAAATCGTTGAATTCATGTAGCATGCGCCCCATGAATGGCTGAGAGGTAGGATTCCGAGGACGACATCGTTACTAGTCCAGCTAAACCAGTAAGCGTTCATGATGGCATTTGACACTAGATTATAATGCGTTAGCATGGCGCCTTTCGGTGTGCCAGTTGTGCCACCGGTGCATTGAATGACTGCGACATCTTGTTTTGGTTGTATCTCGGCTTCCAATCCCCCAAAAGCGCACTCTGTCATAAGATCTCTGAAAAGATGGGTGTCTGGATATCGCTTTTCGCCGACCACAATTATGTTTCTCAGATCGGTCCTTCTTTGAACGTTCCTGACAGTCGGGTATAAAGATTCGTGAGTGATTATGGTTTCTGAGTCAGAGTTGCCCAGCGCGTATGCCAACTCCATCTCTTTGGAAAGAGGATTTGCTGGCGCAACTACTCCTCCAGCCTTTAGGATCGCATAGTAGCTGATTGCAAACTCAGGAATGTTGGAAAGGAAAATGAAGACTGAATTGCCTTTCTTTACGTTCATATCTCTTAGGGCAGAGGCCAGCTTGTCGGAGAGTACATCAAGCTTCTCGTAGGACATCTGGCTTGTTTCACAGTCGATTGCCAGCTTTTTCGGATGTTTTTCAGCTGAGTCTTTGAGAAGTCGTTGAAGAGGCACCTCGGGATAGTTGATAGTTCTGGGTATTCCTTCGGGCCAAACGCTGAACCAAGGCCTTTCTTGACACACTGGCATCTGAAGCTCATCTGAATCCTGTTTACGGAGAGACAAAAGTAATATACTTTACCTTCATAGATTCCGGTTTACCTATACTTTTTTGCTTCGCTATTTTGGCTTTCTAAGCAGCGTCAAGTCTTCGTGCCCATTTTATTGACGTAGCCTCAGAAACTAATTGGAAACATTGGGTTGCGCAGAAACGTCCAATGCATGCAGGCATAAAAAGCATCTGCGGAAAATGTGGTAGACAGATACGGGAAGACTTGAGAATATGTCCTGATTGTGGGGAATTGCTGTTTGAATAGGTGTTTGGGTTGAGGGGTTAAAATTTAATGCACACACACAAATCAAGGTGGCATCATGCATGCATTTTCAGAATTTCCCACAATGCGAGACAAAATATTAAATACTCATATTTTATTGGCATTTTGGAGACACAGGCTCATGAAACTGAAGGTTCCATACAATTTTGATACTTGGGCACACGATGAACGATATGATTGTAGCTCTACGCTGACCGAAAGAATAGCTAACAGCGAAGTTGCCTTTCGCTTTGATGACAAACATGACCTAGTTGGTGTTGATGTTTATGTTCCCAATGTCACTATCAACAGAGACGAGAGAGGGGCGATTGTTCCCATAATAACAAACGACCAAGAAATTCAAGTCTACTCACTGGTCAATTATATCTCCAACGTATTGTGGAAACAGACTGGAAAATCAAGCTTTTCCCGAAACAAAAATCCCGAATATGTGGCTGAAACTGAACGAATAGAACTGGAAGGACAAACAGTCACACGTTCCCATTCTATCTCAGGGAATGCTTGCATAATGGGACACCCAGACTTCTCTCAAACGGCTTTAGCTCGTTACTTGAATCAGAAAGACGCATTGGCAATGCTTGCTGATGCTGATACAATGACCAATCCTACAGGTAAGTATCGTGAACTATTCAGAGTTCTGGACCACTATTTTCCATTTGACTACAAGAAATTTGACCAAGAAGCTTCAAGGTATCTGTCTCGTTTTAACCCTGCGTGGACTGAATGTCGAATGTTCGAACTTCGAGATTTGCGTAATAGATGCAGTCACGCTAAACGTCACCGTGATTATATAACTTCAAATTCCCTTGACGGAATGAGAGAAATAAATGAAAACTTGGGCGACCTAAAAATGATGGCTTTCACTTTACTCGATAATCCACCGCCTGCATGCATGCGAAACTGTCAAAAGAATAGCGCGCGAAGCCGATAGAAAAATAAGCCGTGTGCGCAAAAGAAGATGAATCGTAGTCGTGTGTGCGCTAAGTGGGAGATAAGAACTGTCAGTACAGATGAAAGTTAACCTACCGCCAGAGAAGGTACGTCAACATCTGTCGAAATACTTTGGAACGAGAGACGATGCAAAAGTCAGAAGGTTAAACGCCAGTTCCGTTCTGGTACGGGTTTCAGGATGGAGACTACCCCCGTGGGTGGACATCAAAATCGGAATGTCTGTAGAGGAGGATAGGACAAGATTGGGCATTAACTTTGATTTCCGCATGGTCTACTTTGTAATTGCAATACTTCTAGTGATTGTCGTAGCTTTTTTCAGGGGTATCTCACTTATTCGTCCAGAGAACGTGGGATTTGCAAGCGGCTGTACAGTAGGAACGTTGATAGGTGCTCCAATTGCATTCGCTTTAGAGATAAACAAAACCAAGAGAAAATTCGTAGAAGACATCTATGAAACTTTTTCCGCGCGCGCTTAGAGAAGTCTTCCAAGTCTACGAGAATATTAAATGTGAGAAATGCGGAAAAGCTGTTTCGGCATCTTTAAATACCCTTTTTTGGATCATGGCTTAATTGCATGGTATATCCATGTATCGAGGGTTTTTCGGGGGATATCTCCAGCCTTGTGTGGTTGCATATCTTACATGGATGGTTCTAAGCCGCTTGCGCAGGCAACTATTCATTACTAGCAGTATTTTTCTTGGTTTCATCTTCAAGGGTAAACGTTTCCAACAGGATGTGAGTGCAGACGCCCAAAGAAGCGGGTGCATACAATAACGATTGACTTGTGTTTTCAGCCTAGATAGAAATAAATAGTAGACCTGTGGTAAAATACGGAATCTTAAATATTTTGGTCGGAGGTTTACACGGGTGCCGCGAATCTTTGTGTGCGTCAAACAGGCTCTGGATGTAGCTGAATTGAAAATAGATTCGGCTACGAGACGTCCGATAATCGCTGGTGTGCCACGGAAAATTAGCGATTTTGACAAGAATGCTATCGAGGAAGGTGTACGGATAAAGGAGAAAATTGGCGGAGAAGTAACCATTCTAACCGTCGGCTTGGAAGAGGCTAAGACAACTCTTAGGGAGGCTTTGGCAATGGGTGCTGACAAAGCTTATTTGATAAGCGACCTGGCCTTTGAGGATTCAGACACTCTGGCGGTCTCCTACATTCTTGCTGAGGCAGTCAAGAAATTGGGCGAGTTCGATTTGATCATTTGCGGCGAAGGTTCGATCGATAGCTTTTCAGCTCAGGTTGGACCTCGCTTGGCTGAGAGATTAGGCATTCCACAAATAACGTATGCCCGAAAGGTCAGGTTGGAAGGAGACCGCGTGGTGGCTGAGCGGAGCCTAGAGGACTGCTACGAGACTGTGAGGGCAAAAACGCCGGTTTTGTTGGCTGTCACTGGGGAGATCAACGAGCCTAGGATTCCCTCCTTAATGGCTATCATGAAGGCTTCAAAAAAAGAAATCGTGATTTGGAAGGCAGAGGACCTTAAAATCTCTGAGGAAAAAGTTGGAAAGACTGGTTCGGGGATTGAAGTGATGGATGTACTGGCGCCAAAGATGGAGAGAAAACAGATCGAGATAAAGGCTGAAACCGTTGAGGAGATAGCGGAAAATCTGGTTAAAGCTCTAATCAAAGAGGGTGTAATAGCGAGGTGAGCTGGTTGAGCGAACATCGTGGTGTTTGGGTATTCTCTGAAAACAAGGAGTTGTTGCTTGAGCTTCTCGGACAAGGGAGTGAACTGGCAAAGAAACTACAGACAGAAGTGACAGCTGTAGCATTGGGGTCCGGAGCAGGTAGCCAAGCAAACGACCTTGTCGCGCATGGAGCGAACAAAGTCTTTGTGGTTGACCATCCCATCTTGGAAAAAATCCATGCGGACCCTTACGTAAGCGCCTTGTTCACGTTAGTCAACAAGTACAAACCTGAAATTCTCTTGATAGGCTCAACGAGAAGAGGAAAGGAAATAGGCTCAAGGCTCGCCGCCAAACTGGAAATTGGATGCGTATCAGACTGCTCAGAATTGGAGATTGACGATAAGGGTCAATTGCTAATGAGACGTGTAGTCTACGGTGGCAACGCCATAGCCACAGAGACCTGCCTCACAAAGCCACAGATGGCAACTGTGCCTCCAAGAACCTTCGAAAAACTGGAGCCCAAGGAAAGAAAAGGAGAAGTCGTCAAAGCAGATGTCAAGGTTGAAGAGCCAAGAACAGAAATCATCGAAACAAAGGAAATAGAAGCAGCAACGGTCAAGTTGGAAGAGGCAAAAGTAATCATCGCTTGCGGACGCGGCGTCGAAAAGAAGGAAGACATTAAGATATTTGAAGAGTTGGCAGACATCTTGAGCGGACAAGTTGGGTACACTAGACCGCTATGTGAAGACCGAAGATGGTACACAGAATGGATTGGACTCTCCGGCCATTACGTCAAGCCAGCACTCTATATCGCCGCCGGCATTTCAGGAGTTATCCAACACATCGCGGGAATACGTGACTCCCAAATCATTGTAGCCATCAACAAGGACCCAGAAGCACCCATCTTTGAGATCGCTGACTACAAAATCGTCGATGACATCTATCAAGTAGTGCCTGCTTTGTCAGCTGCCTTGAAAAAACTGAAAAAGTAGCTCAAACTCATAATTTCTGAACACAAGAATCAAAAAAAGAAAAAGAGAAGAGGATTATTTGTAGGGGACGAACTCCTTGCCGAGTAGTTCTCTTCCAATGACGATTCGTTGGATGTTGGCGGCGCCTTCAGCTCCAACACAGTAAGACAGTGTTCCTCTATAGCCCATTTCGAGAGGACATTCTTTGGTGTATCCCCAAGCCCCAAGCCATATCATAGCGGTTTCGAGACATTTGAGCGCATGCCAAGGAGCCATTAGTTTGCAGTAGGAAATCCACTTGGCAACTTCAAGGGGTTTCATCTTGCCTTTTTCACGCTGATCAACCATCCATGCGACCTTATGGCATAACACTCTGATTGCCTCGTTTTTCGCGTAGAGGTCAGCTAGCTCGAACTGGATTCCTTCAAATTTACCTATGGGCCGTCCAAAAGCTTTACGTTCTTTAATGTATTCCATGCCGATTTCAAGTGCGCGTTGAGCAACTCCCACCGCACTGCATGAGATTAGAATTCGGGCATTGTCAAATCCTTCCATGGTAGGATAAAATCCCTTGTTCACCTCTCCCACCAAGTATTCGTCTGACAATCTGACATCCTTCATCGTGAAGGCCCCACACGAAAGCGACATCCTTCCCATGTCATCGTATCGTTTCGATATTTCAACGCCCGGCGCGTCAAATGGTAGGAAGAAACCAGTCATGTTTCTGTGGGAGGCATCAGGAGGAGCAGGTCCTGTTCTGACCAGGATCCAGAAACCGCCGCCCCACTCTTTGCATTCTTCGGTACCGCTGATATACGCTTTTTCTCCATTGAGGATCCATTCGTCTCCTTCTTTCTTGGCTGTGCATTTGAATGCAGCAACGTCAGAGCCGCCTCCAGGCTCAGTCGTTGCGATACCTACGAATTTCTCGCCCCTTATCGCAGGTTGAATATGCTCTTTTCTGACTTTTTCTGAACAATACTTGTCAATATCATGTCCCCATCCACCCTCAACTACCACGAAGCCTGCTGGGATTGCGATGGTGATGTCTGCGTACCCCATTTCTTCAGCTATGAGGCACGCGGTTACCCAGTCCAGTCCCGTTCCACCATGTTCTTCCGGAACAGTTGGAAGAAGAATGCCGAGCTCGGCCATTCCCTTGATGATTTCGCGGGGGACTCGTTGTTTAGTATCCATTTCCCTGATCTTTTCTAGAGGTAAGTTTTTCGCACACCATTCTCGCACGGATTTCCTGACCAGCTCTTGCTCTTCTGTAAAGTTAAAATCCACCATGCTTTTCACCTTTGGAGTCGGTATCTACAGCGTAAGCATCATATAACATTTGCTATTAAAAATTTGCTAGCCTATCTTCTCTAGGAGGTTGTCCACGGGACTTCGGTTCAGATGCAGCCCCAGTTTTTCTTCTTTGATTCCCATGGCAATTCCCAGAAGTTGACTGTAATACAGAACTGGAAGATCCAGTTTGCTTCCTATGGTGGAGGCGACGACTTTCTGTCTCTCATCGAACATCATGTGGCATGCTGGACAGGAAACCACCAACCCGTCAAAATCGCGATCTTGGATTGCCTTCAATTTCAATCCTGCAAAGGTAAAGGCGGCATCGTGATGTGACCAGAGGAGCAAGGCTCCACAGCAGTCCAGCTTCTCGGGGTACTCGTCGCTTCTAGCTCCCAACCACTCAATCAACTCATCCAGTTTCTTAGGGTTTTCAGAGTCGTCGACTCTTCCGATACTGCTGGGCCTGATGGTGTGGCAACCGTAGTGGGAAGCGAGTTTCAACCCGTTAAGCTTCTTTCTTGTCGACCTTTGGATAGCCTCCTTCTTAACAACGCTGTGTAGCAGATCGATAGTGAACCACAGATTAATAGAGCCCGTATACTCGAGTCCTTCGTCCCTCAGAAGAGAGGCTATTTTCTCCCGCAGCTTTCCGTCGTGGCTTAGATAATGCATGGCTTCAGAAAGGGAAAGATGACAGCCGCTGCATGGAACGAGCAGATCCTTCAGGCCAGTCTTCTCTGCAATAGCAAGGTTTCTCGTCGCCATGTAAAGAAAGGCATTCATGTTCACGCTCATAACAGGGATCCCACAGCATGAAACACCTTCCAAATCGACAAGCCCTACTCCGAGCTTCGGAAAAATCTCTCTGACAGACAACTCATACGCATACTGAGCATGTGGAATAACGCAGCCCCAGAAGACTGCCGTCCTCAACTGTGACACCTCTAAGAAGCTTCCAGCGCCTTCAAGAACGTGGCTTTGAATTTTTCACCTGGCTTAAGAAGCCTAGGCAACCCTAGTTTCTCGCGACTGAATTTTTCAAGCTTACGCGTCACAGCCTCCCGCGGCAACAAAATGAAACCGGTTTCAAGGATCATACTTACATTCTTAAGATGGCCCTCCGGGACTTTAGCCTCCGTCTCCACCGCTAAGTTTCTTAACGCGAGAATAAGATCGACAGGCGCTACTTCTTGAGGACATCTCTCTTTACATTTCAGACACATGGCACAAGTCCATATGACGCCCGAGTTAATGATGTCCTCGATGAAACCTAATTTGACTAGGTTAACGATTTCATGAGGCTTAATTTCCAACATCTTCATTGCTGGGCATCCGCTGGTGCAGCGAATACATTGAAAACAGCTGTAGGGTTTGTGCTCGCCAACTTTTTCCAACACCTTTACGCGAAGCTTCGAATCAGGCTTCTTTGTTGTCATAAGGTCTATTATTGTCATATCTTTTGGAACGTGTCAGAACTAGAACTTATAGGTATCGTTATTAAGGGAGTTAAGAGATTTTCTTAATCTTGCGACATGCTATGAGAGGGAACATTGGATGCCAAATAACCATTCAGCACTTGTAATCGGCGGAGGAGTTGCTGGGCTTCAAGCTGCCTTGGATTTGGCTAAAATTGGCTTTAATGTTTCTCTGATAGAGTTGAAACCTCGCCTAGGGGGCCACGTTTCTTTACTATGTAAAATATTTCCAACATTAGAGAGTGCCGAAGAATTGAGCAAAAAACTGTTTCAAAGTGTCTTGGAGCACTCGAATATCAAGGTTATTCCATATTCTGAAATCGATAAGGCTGAGGGGTCAGTGGGCGATTTCAAAGTCAGAGTGTTAAGGAAAGCGAGGTACATTGATGAAGAGAAATGCACGGCCTGCGGCGAGTGCGAAAAAGTGTGTCCAGTTTCTGTTCCTAAGCATTATGAAATGGGAATCGGCTTAAGGAAGGCTGCTTACCTTCCCTCTCCACATCCTGTTCCGTCTAAATACCTGATTGATCCTGAACATTGCCTTCAGTTCAAGGACGGTTCTTGTCATGCTTGCAGAGAGGCTTGCCCAGAAAATGCCGTTGTCTACGAGCAAGAAGCGGAAAAAGAGATTGTTGATGCAGACATCATTATTGTTGCAACGGGCTTCAAACCCTACGATGTTACGAAGAAGAGCCAATACAAATACGGCGTTTACAGAAACGTGATAACAGGAATGGAATACGAAAGACTGTGTAGTCCCAATGGACCTACCCAAGGAAAAATCTTGAGAATTGATAACAAAGAACAGCCGAGAAGCGTAGCCTACATTCTATGTGTCGGTTCACGGGATGAGCAAAACCATGGGTACTGTTGCAGAGTCGGATGTCCAAACGCTCTGAAACAGGCTTATCTTCTAAAGAAACAGTATGGAAGCAAAGTGGAAGCTTACGTTTGCTACACTGACATGCGTGCAGTTGGCAGAAAAGCAGAGGAGTTCTATCGAAACGTCAGAGAATCAGGAGTCACCTTTATTCACGGCGAACCCTCAGAAATCAGAGAGCTCCCAGACGGATCATTGACCATCGATGTTTATGATCAAGCGACCTCCAAATTACTCTCTATAACGACTGAACTGATAGTTCTAGAAACAGAAGTGGAGCCTGAAGTCGGTCTTCAAGAAAAGCTTAAGATACCCCTTGACGAGGACGGCTTTTTCAAGGAGGTTCACCCCCAACTTTCGGGAAACGAGACGCCCGTCAAGGGAATATTTTTGGCAGGGGCAGTGCAGGAGCCAATGAACATAGCCGAGGCCATGACACGCGCATCTGCCGCAGCTGCAAGAGCGTTCATATACATCCAGACGCTATGATTGAAGCTCGTTTACCATCGTACGCTGCGTGACATCAGTGTTTCCGATGAACAGATGAAATAACAAGTGTACTTTACCCGTGACATATCGCACTTTAACAGAGCAGGATATCAAGCACGTACGCGCGTAGAAAAACTTAATTCTGTACGTGACCAAAAACGACTTTGGTGATGCCGATGGAAGCCTATATTTTTCTAAGCACTCGACCCGAAGTTCACTGGAAGGTGGTCAAGGAATCTCTAAAGATCGACGGAGTCAAGATGGCTCACGCCGTCACAGGTCCGTACGATGTTGTGGTCTATGTTGTTTTTGATCATATGGAGATGCTAGGAGAACTGATACGCAGGCTCCATAGAATTGACGGCGTGGAGAAAACTCAAACAGCTGTAGTGGTGCCTCCGAGACTCAATGACTAGTGCACTAACACAGAAAGAGAGAAGGCCAAGCGCGTTGCTAAATGTCTAGCATGCATGCTGAGCCTCGAAGAAGCGATAAAGATTAATGAAGAAGCACAGAAGTTCGATGGCATACAGGAGATAAAGGAAGACGGAACAGTAGTCTTCACCGAAAAAGCTGTTCGTACAATGAGGGAGATGCTGAGCTACGAGTGCAAAGAGCTTAAGCTGGAAGAAAGCGAAGAAAGAGCCATAGAGCTGAGGACGCTTTACAAGAATTTCGCAAGAAAATACGAGTAGGAAAAACGCATAATGCCCCTCACTATTCTCCATTATGGCGTCGCCTATCTGATAGGCAAATGGAAGCAAAGCGTAAGCTTTCCAGGGCTCATTGTCAGTTCCATGATGTCTGACGTGGAGAGGCTGATCTATCTGTTCACAGACAATCCATCAGGAAGAGGCTTGCTTCACAGTTTATTCGGTGTTGCAACTCTCGGCACGGCCATATCATTCCTGTTCACTATTTACGCTTATCCAGCGGCGATTTCAGTTATATTCAAGGTGGAGAAGAAGAAGACAACGGAGAAGTGTCGATTTTCAAAAGGGCTATTTGCGGCATGTCTTAGTGGCGGTGTGCTTCATGTACTCGTCGATTCGTTGCATCACGAATTTAATCCTACACTTTATCCCTTCATGAATGACTCTTTTGACGCATTTGTGCTTTTCAGTAACTGGCAACTGGCGACAATAATCGTCTATTCGGTGTTTTCAATGCTATTTTTCACCATATTTGTCTGGGAAGCGGTCAAGGGAACTGAGGGTTTCTGGAACCGTGTGCTTGTAGACTGATTGCTTTGGAGAAAACAGGATAATTCTTCCGTGACACAGAGAAAGAAATAAAGATGGCTCTCACAGCATGGAATAGATAATCGACCTGTGCTTCAGCTGTGGCGAAGATCTGAAATATAGAAAGTTGAGTGCTGCAAAAATGGGGAATCTCGTGAAGGTCTTCTTCAACCCGATGAACAGAGAGATCGAAGTAGAGCGAGGTAGGCTGCTACTAGATGCAATTCGGGAGGCTGACATAAGGATTGAAAGTATATGCGGTGGAAAAGGCGACTGTGGAAAATGTAGGGTGATTCTCAACAAGGGCGAAGTCTCCAGCCTGTCGACCAGCCAGAAAAAGCATCTCTCACCTCAAGAAATCTCCGAAGGCTACCGTCTAGCATGTCAAATCCGTGTTCTAGGCGACAGCGAGTTTACAATTCCTGTTGAAAGTAGAATTGACCGTCCCAAAATACTGCTCAGCATGGAAATGGCTATTGATAGACTTGATCCAGCGTCGAAAAAATTTCTTATGAAGGTGTCGCCTTTCCGAAACTACGAACAAATGCTCCTACACCGCTCGGTTAGACTTGAGGGCTACTCCGGTCCAGTGCCAAGGATGGATCACAAAGTCTATGAGAAACTTCTTTTGATGGAGCATGAAGAGCCCGTTACCGTGACTTTAACTAAGACGAACAATTACCCTGAAATCATTAACGTTGAATCGGGAAATAGAACCAGTTCAAACTACGGTCTTGCCATAGACGTTGGAACGACGACGATCGCTATACTGCTTGTTGACCTAATAAGCGGTAAGATTCTAGGCAGAGAGTCTGGGTTGAACAGACAGATCACCTACGGAGAGGAACTTATTCCAAGGATCGCATTTGCAGGCGACCCCAATGGGTTGAAGAAGCTTCAAATGGAAGTTGTCAAAAGCATAAACAACATTGTGGATCACCTTGCATCAAGAATTGGAGTAGAAAACGAAGAAATCGCGGATATCTGTGCGGGCGGAAACACAGTTATGAACCATCTTTTAGCGGGGATGGACCCAACATATCTCAGCATGGCTAACGTAGAAGTCTCAAGAAAGCCCATCATTACAGAATCGAAGGCTGTGGGAATTCACGCAAACCCAGATGCTTATCTATATTGTCTCCCCAACGTGAGTCGATTCCTCGGAGGAGACGCTGTCGGCGACGTGATAGCCTCTGGAATGTATGATTCTGATAAGATATCACTTATCGTTGACATGGGAACAAACGGGGAGATAGTCTTCGGAAACAAGAGTTGGCTTGTATCTTGTTCCTGTGCATCCGGTCCCGCTTTCGAAGGAGAAGGAATCAAATTTGGGATGCGGGCGATGCGCGGTGGAATAGAACACGTCAAGATTGACTCCAAATCTTTCGAGTCGGAGTACACCGTTACAGGGGATACCCTTCCAAAGGGCATATGCGGTTCAGGCATTATTGATCTCGCGGCAGAAATGTTTTCAGTTGGCATCTTAGATTTCGCTGGGAAAATCGTGAAGAGTCGAACGCCCCTTGTTAGAAAGGGACGGGACGGGCTGGAGTATGTGGTAGTTCCCGCTGAGAAGACGGCTATTGGCCGAGACATAGTAATAACGCAACGCGACATGGATTATGTTATGGATTCGAAGGCTGCTGCTTGCGGGGCGATAACGGTTTTGATGAAGAAACTTAAGCTGTCTATCTATGATGTCCAAAGTCTTTATCTCGCAGGAGCATTTGGAGCATATACTGATTTGAGAAATGCGACAAAGCTGGGAATCTTCCCCGAGTTTCCGAAGGCAAAGATCTGCCCAATTGGAAACGGTTCGCTTTCAGGTGCTTATGCCACACTGTTGTCAGTTGAGAACCGGGAAAAGGCGAGGGCCATAGCAGAGAACATGGTGTATATTGATCTTCTTGTCGACGTAGAGTTCACGGAGAGATACTCCGAGGCGATATACATTCCTGGTAAAAAAGAGTTTTTCCCAAGCTACAGTTCCTAGCGTGTTCAAAAGTCACTTTTTTCTTGCCAAAAAAGAGTAAAGGAGAACACTCGGTCTTTCAATTCTCTTTGCGTTAATCTTCCTTGGGAGGCCACTTTTCGCTCATAAACTTTGGTATTCCAGATGAATCTCTTGGACCCACCAGAACGCGCCATCCAGTTAGATCTTCTATCTCCCCGCTCAACCTAGCGGCCATGCCAGGAATAATCAAGTGCCTGTGTTTAACTTTCTGGTCTATCTCTGATTCCTTAATTGTGTCCGCGGTTTTTTGCGCCGTAAGGTATCTTCCAGCCACAGCGCTTTCAACGCTGATCCCTTCAGTGTCAACTACAAGTAGATAGCAGTTGAGCTTAGCCGATTTGATGTCGGATTCGACAGTGAAGTATGTCAAAGCATAGTTTGTCGTGAGCAGCAAAGGAGAATTTTCATCAGGCTCCCCGAAGATTCTCAATCCAGGCTCAACTGCAACTGGCTTCCTCGGATCTGTATATATGTTAAATCTCCATATAACCGTCGGTAGCTGAACCCACCCGTCGAGACTGTGCATTATTAATATGTCTGCATATCTAGACATCAACATGGATGCGATGTAAGCTTCCTTCCACGCCAGCATGTCTTCCGAAGCTTCTTCGCCGATCCACGCAGTGATGGGAGTTCCAATTATTGGAAAGCTGAGTAGCGTATCGCCTTTGTGGCATGCGTTTCTCCTTACCATGGTGAAGTTGTTGATCGTGTCTGAGAAGCCTTCATCAGCGAAAGTTCCTGGGTCGAGCACTATGTTCTCAACTCCATACTCAATCATTGTCTTCGCCAAGGATCTAAGAAGCTTGAGATTGTTCGGAGCAAAAATGGCTAATGGACAGTCGTACATCAAAGCCAATTCGGCCATGTCTCTCCAATTGTCCTTTGTTGCCGCGTAGATTAGAGGCTTTCTGTCCTTAATTGCAACTAAACCAGCTTCCATAACGTTGGGTGTGAAAGAACATAAGATCAACGGTAGCTCGCAGGTTTTAGCAACCTTCTCCACGGTTGACTTGAAGGCTGTTGGATCATTTGATGTAGACCGTATAGCTATCATATCAAGGTTAACTTCTCTTCCGATATAGTTGTAGGAGAAACCCTCAACTCTCTTCACCTTGTCCAGAAGCTCACGTTCAGGCATCTCATCCGTTACTTCTATCGCTATGGGTGTCGGGTTGTGATAGGTGAACTCGTGACGGTACATGACAAGTTTGCCACCAACCTTCACTTCATGGTTTCCTGCCCCAATAACAATCTCCTTGACGGCCGGCGCAAGCATTTCTTGGAGTTTCCCGTACGCTCTTTTGTGCTTTTTTTCTAGAAGCGGAGGGCAACTTTCTATTGGAAGCTCTCGATTGACAACCTTGGTGGCAAAGGCCATGCAGTTGGCTTCTCCGCACTCTTTGCAGTTGGTTCTGGGAAGCAGCATATACACGTCGATAGGGCTGAGTTCCTTTATGCCCTTCTTCACTTCCCTCTCAGTCACATTTCATTCCTCCTATATCTTAACGGTCACCCAATCAGCTATCTTGTCAGGCCTAGCCTTGCCCGTGCTCATCAATCTCCTGACCACTTCCTTCATTGTTCGAACGGCAGCTGGATGCATCATCATGAACAGGTCAACTCCAGCCAATAGCAGGACCAGCGCTGTGACTGTCTCCCAAATGGGACCTCTAAGCTCTCGAGGTTCCCATTCAGGTCCCATCTTCATCCAAGCCTCTCTGGCGGCCCAAGAGTTAGTGGTCCCAGATAGTACCGGATGTTGAAGCTCCTGATCTCCCATCAATGCTGCAACTCTGGCACGCTCATGAATTGTAAAGGAATACTCAAGCCCATAACCTAGGGCAGCAGTTGTTAAATCCATTAATATCCTATCTTTCGGCAGAAATTCGTAGAGCCTCCTATTCAGTTCCTTAGCCTGATTCAGATCTAAAGCTGTGAAAGCAAGTGCCAAATGGCCATCGTCACGAGCGGCCTTAGCCACCTCACCGAGAATACCTGCTTCAGCCATATCAAGCGTAAGAGAGCTTAGCACAACTCTCTCGCCTTGAGCTACCTCGCTCACTTTCTTGAATACTGTAACATCTTTTTTTGGATCTCCGCAACCTCCAACAATCAGCGGAACATCCACAGCTTGCAGCACTTCCTCTATTGTTTTTGAAGCATCTTTTGGAGACGTATCCTTGATAAGTGGATCCGTGCTCACTAAATGAACTGTGACCATTTCAGCCCCAAACTTGTCAACTGCAAGCTTTGCCCATGCAGCCGTGTCCTCCATAACCTCTTTAACATGCATTCTTATGGCCTTCGGGAGCGATACCGCCATATCGAACACATCCAGAGTGACCACTGGCTGGTTTGGAGGAGGTTTCTCAAACATGCAGAATGCTGGCGACGTTGCACCTCCAATCACAACATTCTTGCCACGGGAACCACCTTCGCCCCTAGTGGCCCCAAGCTTCACTTCTAAGACGCTCCCAACATATTCCTCGATTGGAGGAAGGAAAGCCTCCTCGAGAATCGCTGTTGGTTTCACCTTCAACAGAGGAGGCACCGCAACCTTCGGGGGAGCTGTTAGCGAAGCGGTTGGTCGAAGCCAAATCTCTAAATCTCCAACCTCTATGTCCACATCTTCGAGTTCAATCTCTTGAAACCTACTTAAAAGCTCAATTAGATCAGGGCTAAACTTGATCGACGCTTTCTTTTTCTCTTCCTTTTCCTCCATCTTCATCACTTCTTTTTCTCAGTGGATCTAATCACAACTTTCTCTGCGTGAATTTTTGCATTTTTAAGGATTATTTTGAAGCCTCCACCAGCGATAGGCATGGTTGGAAGCTCTGCTACTACTGCCGGTGAGGTAACTGGAACTTCTTCCTCCTCGAGCTCGGATACAACCGCGGCAGGCATCTCCTTCCAACGTTCAACTACGGGATGCGCCTTTTCTTCAAGGAAAACCTTCAGTTCGTCAACTGTTTTCACATCATTTTCTGTAGCTATCTTATCAATCACTTCATCAAATATGAATTCTTTAACTCTCTCCTTAACATCTGCAGGCATCCACACAATGCGGTTCCATCCTCCGTCAACTTGAAGGAACTTCGGAGATCTCATGTATTCAATTGAAATGCCGTGGAACCCGTCTACTTGCCTGCCTCCAGCGGTGGAGTCGGCCATAGTGGAGAAGGGCAAACCGTTCACAGTCGTTCCTCTGAAAGCTCGGTCAACTATTCCTAAACCATCAACCTCAGGTATGTAGAAGGCTATACCTTCGAAACATCCACAGGATGTGTGAGGATAATCAAAACAGGTATACAACCAGACTTGAGTTACCTCTCCCAAAGTTTTTTCTTTTAGGGTTGCATTGGCCCCCGTGTATTCTCCCTTAAACGCGTCGACGCATTCACCTTTATCGATGGCAAAGATTGGGCCTTTAGGGTCTACTCGCGCTGACGCTCGGCCGTCAAACCAGCTGATTGCTCCGCAGTTAGCGTACCTTTGGGGCGTAATCACACAGCAATGAGTGGGAGCGAAGGATTGACACAGCGTGCAGCCATAGAACGCATCCGCCTCCTCGTCTTTCATTCCTCGAGCTTTGGCATCGCGAGCCTCGTAAGTCTTCATTGCTTCTTTCCACATTTCCCGAACCTTTTCAGGGTCGGTCACAAATGTGACCTGCATTGCCTCAATGAACGGCAGTTCACTTTTGAATAGCCTAAGCAAAACCTTCCCAATTGGCTCGAAGGAGTTCAAACCTTTCTGAAAAGATTTCTTGTCTAGTCGCACCCAAATGTCGTAGCGTTGATTAAGGTGCATGAAACCTTGAATGTAATTGGAGTATTCGTGGATGCGCCGTTCGATGACGCCTTCAAGGTCCTCTTCAACATCTTTGCCAGCAACTTCGATGTATATGCCGAGCGGATGAGTGCTTCCCTGCTCCAAATCTTTGATGTCCGGTCCGATTACCCGAATTCTCTTGTCCTCAATCTCGTCTAAACCTTTGGCTTTCACCAACTCAAATTTATGTTCTTGTTTAGGACCACCCAACTCTACGTACATGTCATTTCTCCGAACCCGCTCCCCCTCATAGATCACTCCAACGTCTACTGGAATATCCTCAAACATCGACATTTTCGTTCTCTCCTAACCCGTTTAGTGACTGTTTAGAGATTTTATTGCACTCAGAGTCTAAACCGTTTAGAAACGTGCAAGTTGTCATGAATCTTCCAACAACCCTACTTTTCTTCCTCAATCGAAACCCCTCTCAAGATTGTTTTTCAATTGTGATTATTGCAACATCTGGGCACACGGTTTGACAGAAGCTGCAAAGAGCACATCTAGTTTCATCTACTAATTTGGGTGGATGAGCCCCCTTTTCGTTAAGTTCCTCAGAAACATCCAGCACATCCTTGGGGCAGAACTCTATGCAAAATCCGCATCCTCTGCAACGCTCCTTTATTATGCGGATTTCAGCCCTCCGGATCTTTGTCTTATCCAGATCTAGTGGTTCACGCCATATTCTCAACGGCATAACAATCACCCAGCCTCTTTGAAGAGCGGTCTCGACTTCTCTATCTCTTCTTTGTTCACCCTTTCAACAATATTCTGCATTCTCTTGATTGTTGATGCGAATTTCTCGCCTTCAGCTGCGCTTATCCAAGCTAGTTGCAGGCGTTCTTTGTTCAGTCCTAGCCTTTCCATTTTCTTCCATAATTTTTCAATTCTTCTTTTGGTTTGATGGTTGGCGTTTATGTAGTGGCAGTCTCCTATGTGACAACCTGCAACCAGCACTGCAGCTACTCCCCTTGAGAAAGCTCTTTCAACGAATTTTGAGGCTACTCTGCCCGAGCACATGGTTCTGATTATGCGAACGTTAGTGGGGTACTGCATTCTACTAACTCCGGCGAAGTCGGCGCCAGCGTAAGAGCACCAGTTGCAACAAAATGCCACGATCTTCTTGTCTGCGTCTTGCTCAGTTGCAGCATCAATCTGACTGAACATCTGTTCGTCAGTGAAGTGACGCATGGTTATTGCGCCGAAAGGACATTCGGCGCCGCAGGTGCCGCACCCTGCACATGCAGCCTCTATAACCTCGGTTTTTTTCAGTTC
>Ga0209636_10002364_pt1 | contig 19221 bp, 18 predicted proteins | sample DeeMarSWOR152_54_FD_187464 | JGI IMG/M metagenome (GOLD analysis project Ga0209636, IMG submission 187464) | Marine sediment microbial communities from White Oak River estuary, North Carolina - WOR-1-52-54 (SPAdes) (version 2) | ecosystem: Environmental > Aquatic > Marine > Intertidal zone >... | reverse complement strand
AATTCAGCCCCTTATCAAGGAAAGTGATGAGAAGGGAGAGTGGCCGGGAAGTCTGACTGAAAAATTAGGCGAAATGGGGTTATTAGGGATTGTGATTCCGACCGAGTATTCAGGAGCAGGCTACTCGTTCGGAATCGAGGGGGTCAGAGCTTTACTCTTGCTGTTTTAGAACGGAACAGGATTTGGCCGAAAGGGTCACGGTCAGAAGTGTGGCTCTATCTTTGCGGTTGCGGAGCCCATTGTCAGCATCTCGTCACATTCCGCAGTTCGTTTACTGGTCCCGACGTGTGCTAGTATCTGTACGAAGGCGGCCTAGTGATGGAAAGCACCGAACTCGAACGGGTCATAGAGGAGTTGACGTTGCTCCTGCTCTTTCTTGCATCCTGGGAGGAAGAGCTGGTACCCGGCGCGCCCACGGTGCATCGGGCATGGAAAAACCACCGGTTTGAAGTCCTGGATGCTCTGGTGGAGAAAGGCTGCCTGGATACGACCCACAGGGCGAAGTCGGCTCGAATCACTGCCGACGGCCTCGCAAAAGCCCGCGAATTCCAGAAGAAGTACTTGGAAACGTAGCGGCTGAATTACAGGCCAGCGCCACCTACCTGTGGCGGAAGACGGCCTTCGGGTTACCTATCCATTAGGCGGTGTGTATGAACGCAAGACGAGGAAAGGAAGCGCCACCAACTGAGGTCTATGAACTGGAAATCGCGTTATTGGGCATTGCACCACGGATTTGGAGACGCTTTGCAGTGCCGGGAAGAATATCGTTGGCAGGGTTGCACGACGTGATCCAATGCGTCATGGGATGGACAGATTCGCACCTTCATGAGTTCATCGTCGGCGAGCGTCACTACACGGCCTACTTTCTTAACATGGATTGGGAGCTAGCTGAAGCGATGATCGACGAGGAGACGGTTCAGCTACGCGAGATCGTGAATGGACAGGAAACACGTTTGAGGTACATTTACGACTTTGGAGATGGTTGGCAACACGAAGTAGAGGTAAAAAGGATCGGTCCACCAGACTCAACCGCCCGATATCCTACGTGCCTGGCAGGAGAGCGAGCTTGTCCGCCGGAGGACTGCGGCGGTGTGGGAGGATATGCTTACCTGCTTGAGGTTCTCTCAGACCCGTCTCATAAGGACCATGAGGAACTGTTGCAATGGGTTGGAGGACAATACGATCCGGAGCTGTTCGATGTGCGGATAGTGAACCGCGTTCTCAGATTTCGCCAAGTATCCTGAGGAAGAGAGAACCAGCGCGCCGGGAATCCCACGAATCTTGAGCTGGGGAGGAAGTGTCCCCGTTAGGTGGGCGTTTTTCACGCCATGCGAGTCCCTCCTGGATTGACAGTTCTTTCAAGGAAGCCTGCAGAGGCGGAACTTCATGCTTAACATCCACAAGGAGAACGATTCGGCGAGGGATGGCAAACGTTACTTGACAACGATGGTCGGACGGACCGATTACTATCGTTGTTCTCATCCCCAAAGCGCGTTGCCGACAGACTGGGGGAGCTTCCGGGAAATAACACGTGATTCACTGAAAAAGGGGGCCTGTACACGTTGTCCTGGTTCGTCCCGGAGCTCCACGACACAAAAACCGAATTGCCCCTTGGAAACAGCGCTCTTATACTCTACCCAGGATGAGCGATCAACTGTTGGCGGATCTCAATCCAGCGCAGCGGGAGGCTGTTACCCACGGCGAGGGACCGCTTTTGATCCTCGCCGGTGTGGGGACCGGCAAGACAACGGCGATCACGCGGCGGATCGCGTGGCTGATCGCCGGGAAGAAGGCCCAGCCCGCAGAGATCTTGGGCCTCACTTTTACCGAGCGCGCCGCCGCCGAGATGGAGGAACGGGTCGATCGCCTCGTCCCCTACGGCTACATCGAGGCGCAAATCGGGACGTTTCATTCGTTCTGTGACCGTCTGCTCCGCCAGAATGCGATCCTCCTCGGGCTTTCGCCTGACTACCGCATCCTCACCGAGGCCGAGCAGGTGATCTTCCTCAAAGGGCATCTGTTCGATCTGCCGCTTGTGCGCTTCCGTCCGCTGGGGAACCCGGTCAGGCATCTAAAAGCAATCCTCACCCTGTTCTCCCGCGCCAAGGACGAAGATGTGACCCCGGGTGAATACCTGGCCTACGCGGAGCAGCTCGCGTCACAGCGCAATGGGCAAGCAGAGGATAATGCGCAACTGTTCGAGGAGGAGCTCGCCGAGCAGACCGAGCTTGCCAAGACGTACGACGCCTACCAACAGCTGTTGGCGGAGCACGGGTTCGTGGATTTCGGCGACCTCATCACTCTGGCGTTGAAGCTTTTCCGCGAGCATCCGCTCGTCCTGAAGCAATACCAGCAGCAATTCCGTTACATCCTGGTCGATGAGTTTCAAGACACCAACTACGCCCAGTTTGAGCTTCTTAAGCTTTTGGCCGAGCATCGCAACCTGACCGTGTGCGGGGACGACGATCAGTCGATCTACAAGTTCCGCGGTGCCGCGATCAGCAACATCCTGAACTTCCAGAAGGAGTATCCGGATGCGAAGGTCGTGGTCCTCACCGAGAACTACCGCTCCACGCAGCCGATTCTCGATGCCTCCTATCGGTTGATCCAAAGCAACAATCCCGACCGCCTGGAGGAGCGTGACGGGATCGTCAAGCGCCTTCGCGCCTTACGCGGAGACGGGGTCCCGATAACGCAGCACCACTTCGAAGCCTTAACGCAGGAGTGCGACTTTGTCGCCGAGACGATCGCCAAAGGAGTGCGTCACGAGGGACGCACTTTCCGCGATTACGCCATTCTCGTGCGCAGCAATGCCCAGGCAGCGCCGTTTCTTCGCGCGTTGAACCTCCTTCACATTCCCTGGCATTTTACCGGCAGTCGCGGACTGTACGATCAGGAGGAAGTCAAGACCGCCATTGCCTTCCTGCGCGTGCTCGCCGATCCGCGCGATAATCTCTCGTTCCACTATCTCGCAAGTTCTGCGCTCTATCGGGTCGATCCAGAAGCCCTAACCCTTGCCACAAGTTACGCCAGGCGGAGAAACAAGAGTCTGTTTGAGGTCTGTCGCATCGCCAGCAAGAGCGCGGATTTTCTTGACCTCTCCCCTGAAGGAAGAACCGCAATGACGAAGCTCCTTGACGATTTCACCGCGATGCTGCCGCTTGCGGCGCAGGAGCGCACCGGCGAGGCCCTCTACCGATATCTGGCAACGCAGACGAATACGATCGAGGTGCTTTCCAATTCGGAGAATCCCGGTGATGCCCTCAAGGTACAGAATCTGGCCAAGCTGTTCTCGATCATCGAGCGCTTCTCTGAAGTTTGTAAGTACGACCGCGTGCCGTGGTTCATCGACTACCTCGACGCGCTAATCGAGGCCGGCGACAATCCGCCGGTGGGGGAGGCCGAGTGGGACGTCGACGCGGTGAATGTGCTGACGATTCACCAGGCAAAGGGACTGGAGTTTTCGATTGTCTTTCTTGTCGGGCTTGTCTCGGGCCGATTTCCGTCGACGCACCGCCGCGATCCGATCCCGCTTCCGGATGCGCTTGTGAAAGACATCCTCACCACGTCTGACTTTCACCGCCAGGAGGAGCGTCGGCTGTTTTACGTGGGGATGACCCGCGCCAAGGAAGCCCTTTATCTGACGAGCGCCCAAGACTACGGCGGCAAGCGTCCTCGCAAGCCGAGCCTGTTCGTCTCCGAGGCCCTCGATCTTCCCGCCGCTCAGATCAAGGTGTTGAAAGGCTCGCCGCTTTCCGCGATCACCCGCCACGGGAAAGTGCAGCCCTCGGCGCACTCCGAGGAGCAACAAGAACTCGTGCTTGTTCCCCGCGGCGAAGTCAGTCTTGAGCTCAGCCATCAGAGAATCGACGACTACCTCACCTGTCCGTTGAAGTACCGCTACATCCACGTCCTCAAGGTGCCGATTCGCCAGCATCACACCGTGATCTACGGCTATGCGATTCACCAGGCGATCAAGCAGTTCAACCTCAGTCGGCACGCGGGAAGAGACACGTCGGTTGAGGAACTCAAAGAGATCTTCCGTAAGAGTTGGCAGGCCGAGGGGTTCCTCACCCCGAAGCACGAAGAACTTCGGTTCCAAGAGGGCCTGGAGGCGCTCGAGCACTTCCACGTCCACGCCGTCCAAGAGGAAACTGTTCCCACCTACGTGGAACGTCACTTCTCTGTAAACGAAGGCGATGTGAGGATTGTCGGGATCTTCGACCGCATCGACATCGCTGATGGGAACGGAATTCTCATCGACTACAAAACGTCTGCGATTGCCAGTGAAGAGGAGGCGGCCAAGCGGACCAAGGAGAGCCACCAGCTTGCGATCTACGCGCTGGCCTACGAACGCCTGTTTGGCAAGCTCCCGGAGTGTCTCGAACTACGCTTCCTCACCCCGCAGCTTCTCATCGGTCGCCACAAGCCGGACGAGAGGACGATCGCCCGCGCCCTATCTGACATTGAGACCGCCGCGGAGGGAATCCGCAGCAACCGATTCCCCGCCGAGCCGACCTATCTTGCTTGTACCTACTGCCCCTATCGCAGCATCTGCCCGGCCAAGCGGGCGGATTGAAGCGCCGCAGGGTTAGTTTTGGGCCACCGAGGATCGGTCATCCTATCCTCCGCTCCCTTCGCCACTGCACGAGACTTGCCCCACCGATCATCAGGAGCAGGGCAGCAAACTGAATGCCCGTCAATCGTTCGCCCACCGTGACCCCGGCGATCAAAGAGGTCCCCAACGGCGTAAGGCTGACGAAGATGTTTGCCTCGACAGCGTGGAGCGTTCTGAGCGCGTGGCTGTAGAACAGATAGGGGATAAGCGTATTGACGACGGCAAGCCCTATCACCACACCCCAGCCCACAAGGGGGATGTGCGGGATCCCTTCGAGGAGCCCCGCAAAGAGGAGAAGTATCCCCCCTCCGATTCCCAACGGCAGTGCAGTCAGAGTCACGGTATCTACTTGCTTCTCGCGCGCTACCCCCCGCGCCAATACTGGGAAGGCCGAGGCACAGATCACCGCGATGCTCAATAGAAGCAAAGCGAAGGGTTCACCCGGTTGAAGGCCGCGGGAGAAATACAGAACGCTGCCGCCGACGGTCAGTGCGAGGCCTGCCACGCGAGGCCAGTTCGCGCGCTCCTTCAGGTAGGCCATTCCGAGTAACGACACTGGAATGGGCAAGAAACACAAAGCGAGGGAGCCGGTCGTCGCGGACAGTGTCTTCATTGCGATGTACAGTACGCCATTCCCGATAGTGTATTGCGCTATCCCCATCAGTCCGAAACGTAGCCACTGCGAACGCCTCAACCTGGTAAAGGATCGTCGTCGCAGCAAAAGCCACGGCAGTAGAAAAACAAAGGCGAGGAAGTAACGGTAAGCGGCAACGGTCAGCGGCCCGGTGTAGCACAAGGCCACCTTCACTCCCACGAAGGAAGACGACCAAACGAGTACAACGGTCAACATTTGAGCGATCGCAACCGATCTGCGCCGCCAATCCCTCTTTGACTCCAATGTGTTGTGCATCATAGGACAGCAACCTACATTAGAGCGAGCCATCGGCCATGTCAACAGACGATAACCTGATTGGGAAAAGGGATGCAGGAAAAAGGGCTCGACGACGTCATCATCTATGGTGGTGGGGTGGGCGTGAGACACTTTATGTTTCTTGTCAAGGGAGGCGTTTCATGTTATTATCATTTGAAAAGGGATTATCAATAATTGAAAAGGAGGGCCGAGGGTGGCGGAGTCAAGCACTTTAGCAAAGGGCCTAAATATTCTGGCGCTCTTTGATAAAGACCATTCCGTAATGAACATCCCAGAGATAGCGGCCCGGTCAAATCTCCCCGAGAGCACAGCCTACAGATATATTGCCACGCTTAAATCACGAGGATTGATCGTGGGGGACACAAGACCAGGATATTACCGGCTGGGTCTTAAGATTCTCGAGTTGGCGCAAGTTGCGCGGGAACAGCTGAGCATTATCGATATTGCCTTACCGGTGATGCAACGACTCCTAAAAAAGACTGAGGAGACTATCGTCTTAACAGCTATTCGTGGACAGAGGGTCATCTGCATTGAGCGGGTTGAAAGCAACCATACGCTAAGACTCTCATTTGGACCGGGTTTAACAATGTTTATGCATGCAGGGGCATCTGCGAAAATAATGATGGCCTATCTTGATGAGGAAGACCAAGATAAGATTATTAGCGAAGAAGGTCTGCCCAAGTTCACTGAGAATACAATCACAGATCCTGTGAGGTTAAAAGCGGAACTCAAGGACATCCGCAAGAAGGGGTTCGCGATAAGCACCGGAGAGCTCGATCCCGGTGCCCGCGCCATCGCTGCCCCCATATTCGACGAAGTTGGAAAGACCATATCAGGATTATCCATCGCCGGACCGGTCGATCGGATCAAGGGTTCAAAGGTCAAAGAGTTCACTTCGCTGGTTATCGAGGCTGCCGATGAAATAGCTGAGAGGATCAATAAGACGGGGTGGATACTTTGAACATCGGTTTGATCAGGGTCTTGACTCTTTCTGACCAACGAGAGATTGATAGGCACGGTTCGATAATTGAGAGTGCTTTTCCTGGACTCAAGGTCACATCCAGTTGTATAGAAGGCCAACCCAAAGGGTTGTATGACAAGGCGTCTGAAGAGGAGGCGAAGCCAAAGATCATAGGCCTAGCCAAAGAGTTAGAAGAAGGTGTTGAAGCGATTATCGTTAGCTGTGCAGCAGATCCTGCTTTAGTGGAGCTCAAAGAAATGCTAACCATCCCAGTCGTAGGAGCCGGGGAGAGCTTGGCTGCTGTGTCTCGAACGCTGGGAGGCTCTGTCGGTGTCCTCACCATCACCAATGAAGTGCCGGACCCAGTGGCAAAAGGCCTACAGGACCATTGTCTGACCTGGGCAAAGGTAGAGGGAGTAGAGACCACCCTTGACCTAGAGGAAGAGGACATAGTCGCTCGTGCCATAAATGCTGCGAACGACCTGAAAAACCGGGGGTGCGATGTGATCGCCTTGGCCTGCACGGGTTTCTCCACAATCGGTGTAGCCCCAAAGATTGGCAGAGGGGTAGGAATACCAGTGGTAGATCCCGTCTTGGCTGCTGGATCGATAGCCTATCACTTGATGTTGAATAGGGAAGGCTGGAACCGTGCAAAAGATTGATGAAGAATGGGTCAAGGCGGCTGTCCTCGGCGGGGCCATCCTCGGTGGTGGCGGTGGAGGAAGTCTTGAGGAAGGAAGGCGCCTCGGGAGGCTCGCTCTAGAGCTCGGTCGCCCGACTATCCTTAACTTAGACCGGCTTCCCGACGACTCTCTTATTCTGACAGTTTCGGTCGTGGGTGCTCCATCAATGGATCAGAACCCCATCCTATCCTATTATGTTAAATCCGTAAGAATGATGATGGACCATCTTGGGAGCATAGGGGGATTGATGACCAACGAGCTAGGAGGATTGGCCGTGGTCAACGGTCTTGTGCAGTCGGCGATCTTGGAGGTTCCGTTGGTCGATGCCGCTTGCAACGGGAGGGCCCATCCCACAGGAGCAATGGGATCAATGGGATTATCGATGAACGATAATTTTGTCTCACACCAGGCCGCCGTCGGCGGACTTGGTGAAGACGGGAAATATGTTGAGATATACGCAAAAGGGTCGCTTCCGGCGGTATCGAAGTTGGTCAGAAAGGCTGCGGAAGAAGCCGGTGGAACGATTGCGGTGGCCAGGAACGCTGTTCCAGCCAAATATGTTAGGGAGAACGCTGCAGTTGGAGCCTTAAGCCAAGCGGTCCAAATAGGGAGGGCCTACCTTGAACGCCGGACGGGGGAAGAGAGAGCAGATAAGGTCGTAGAAGCCCTCAATGGAACTGTTATCGTCCGGGGGAGAGTGGATTTGGTGGAACTGACTTCGCGAGGCGGGTTCGACCTGGGGGCAGTTAGCGTAGGCGATTATAAGCTGGCTTTCTGGAATGAATACATGACCTTGGAGCAAGCTGGGAAACGTTTGGCCACTTTCCCCGATCTGATCATGACCATGGAAGCGGAATCTGGCCGCCCAATTACCACAGCAGAGATACACCAAGGCCAGGAGGTCATAGTCATAATGGTCCCCCAAGATAACCTAAACCTCGGTGCCGGCATGAAGGACCCCAAACTCTTTTGCGTGGTGGAGGAGGCAATAGGCATGGAGATTGTGAAATACGTCTTTCCGGAGGAGCAATAGCATGCTCTTGAAGGAGATAATCAAGGCCTTTGAATTGCTAGACGATCCTCGAGCATCGGGAGAGAGGGCCGCTAGCAAGGTCAGGGAGATCGACCCTCAGGCGGAGGTTGAGGTGAGGACAGTAAGGGGGGACGGAGGGTCCACGGATTTCATCAAGTTGGTGATTCCAGGGTCCAATGGCCGTTCCAAAAGAGGGGATGCGCCTACCCTGGGGATCATCGGAAGGCTCGGAGGCGTGGGGGCAAGACCAGAATGTATAGGGGCTGTATCGGATGCCGATGGGGCAATCGTAGCCATCGCAACAGGGTTTAAGCTGATAGATATGCGGCAGAAAGGAGATTTGCTGAAAGGGGATGTGATCATCTCTACACACATCTGTCCCAACGCTCCCACAGCACCCCATGATCCGGTCCCCTTCATGGATTCTCCAGTGGATATGGAGACCATGAATCGGCTTGAGGTGGATGAGCGGATGGAAGCGTTACTCAGCGTCGATGCCACGAAGGGCAATGAGGTCATCAACTATAACGGCTTTGCCATCTCTCCCACCGTGAAGGAGGGGTATATACTGAAGGTGAGCAATGATCTTTTGAGAATCATGCGGCTGGTCACCGGAAGACCTCCCGTTACTTTTCCAATTGCTATCCAGGATATCACCCCCTATGGAAACGGCCTACATCACATAAACAGCATTATGCAACCATCAACCGCGACCGATAGTTCAGTGGTCGGAGTGGCGGCAACCTCAGGCCAACTGATTCCAGGGACCGGCACAGGAGTCAATGATCCCCTAGTGTTGGAATCGGCGGCTCGGTTTTGCACGGAGGTAGCCAAGGAGTTCGGACAGGGCTCCTGTCGGTTCTACGATAAGGAGGAGTTCCACCGAATCGTTGAGCTATACGGTTCAATGAAGAGGTTGCAGACACTGGGAGGTGATATATGAAGTGACAAGATTTCTCCCAGTGCTAGAGCATTAAATCAAAAGGAGGGAAACGGCAATGAATAAACCAATCAGGTTTACTTTGGTAGGATTGGTGGTTGTTCTGCTAGGGGGATTGGCTATAGGGGTAGTACACGCTGAAGAAGTGGTCCTGACATATGTTACCCACCAAGAGACGATGTGCTTTGACCCGGCGAAATCCGTCGATGAGACGGAACTTGGGAACGTGTTCAACACCCATGATCTGCTCGTGTACCCACTCGAAACAGGGAAAGCGCCGGTGCCTTGGTTGGCGGAATCGTGGGATGTCTCGGAGGACGGTCTGACCTACACATTCCATCTGAGAAAGGGAGTCCTGTTCCACGATGGGACGGAACTGACAGCCGAAGACGTCGCCTTCTCCATGGATCGGATGCTTCGCATTAACATGGGCTTCTCTTGGCTTTGGAAGGGGATACTGGATCCTGGGGACGTTGAAGTCATCGATCCGTACACCGTCTCTTTCCACCTGAACACGACTTTTGGACCCTTCATTGCTACCTTGGTCGAATTCGGGGTCGTGAATAAAGACCTGATCATGGCCAACATGAAGGAAGGGGAGTTTGGGGAATTCGGGGATTACGGCCAGGAATACCTCGAGACAACCGATGCGGGATCAGGGCCTTACACCGTGGAGAGTGTCGAGCTTGGCGACAGGATCATCTTCAGAAAGTTCGACAATTACTGGAGAGGTTGGGAAGAAGGCCAAATCGATAAGGTCAGATGGTTGATCATCCCAGAGCCAGCGACGATCGTAGTGATGATGAAGAAGGGCGAGGCAGATATGTCCGAGCAGTGGCTCTCTCCAGAGGCATTCGAGGATCTGGCAGCAAGCCCGGGGGTAGTCGTCGAGGAGAATCCCCAGATGCAACTGTTCTTCCTGCAGATGAATAACCAGAAGCCTCCATTTGACGACGTGAACGTGAGAAGGGCCATATCCTACGCCTTTGATTACGAAACGGCGATCGAGGCCATCTTCAAGGGTGGCGCACAGGCGGAAGGATCGGTGCCGGTCTTGATGCCGGGCCACAACTCTGACATAACCGTTTACCAGCGAGATCTCGAGAAGGCACGGGAGTTCCTGGCAAAATCGAAGTACAGCAAGGAAGAGTTGAAGGCAATGACCCTCACCTACGTCTACGTATACGGCATCGAAATCGAGAGAAAGATCGGCCTCCTTTTGGCAGACAACCTGACGGAGATCGACTTCAACGTCGAAATCCGAAGCGAGCTCTGGAGCACAATAGTCGATATGGCGACAAAGGCTGAGAGCACGCCTCACTTCACTGCCATCTACCATACGGCCAAGTATCCCTCACCGGACAGCCACACGTATCTGATCTACAACCCCAAGGCCTGGGGTAACTACATCTCGATGAGCTGGTACGAGAACCCCGAGGTGACGGAGCTAACCGACAACGCAAGAACAACTGCGGACACGGAGGAGCGGTATCGACTGTACGGCAAGGTACAGAGGATCACCACCGATGAAGCTGCAGCCCTCTTCATCGCCAATCCCATACTCAGAAGAGCCTTCAGAGATCACGTGAAGGGCTACAGATATCCAGGCATCCTCGGATATGACCTAGTCTTCTACAATCTCAAGATAGAGAAGTGACGGGCCGGAGGCCCCTGGCGCACGTCAGGGGCCTCCACGATTTCCGAATCCATTATTATCGCTCATGCGCGGCACATATTTGTTGTACAGACTGATTTACATGGTGCTGGTATTGTTGGGGGTTTCCCTCCTCATTTTCTTTCTAGCAAGGGTGGTGCCTGGCGATCCGGCCCGGCTTGCATTAGGACCGGAAGCGACCCAAGAGCAGGTTGCCTCTCTGAGACACAAACTCGGGCTCGATCGTCCCTTGTACGCGCAATACTATGTATTTATAAGAGGCTTGTTCAAAGGAGAGCTGGGCATGTCCCTGATCACCAAACGAGACGTGTTCAAGGACCTGATTCAGAGGCTGCCGGCCACCCTTGAACTCGTCGTGACGGCAATGCTCATAGCTATCATAGGCGGGATTCCGTTGGGTGTCCTCTCGGCGTTGCACAAGGATCGAACAATAGACCAGATAAGCAGAGTATTCGCGTTTGCTGGCGTCTCGTTTCCGCGATTCTGGATCGGGATCATGTTCCAGATTGCGTTTGCCTATATCCTCGGCCTGCTCCCGATAACGGGGAGGATAAGCGGAGATCCTCCCACGCATATTACCGGCCTCTATCTCTTGGACAGCCTCATCACCAGGGACTTCCCAGCGTTTGTCGATAGTTTCAAGCATCTAGTGCTTCCCGCACTGACGCTCTCCCTCTCGCCTTTGGCGCAAATAACGAGAATAACGAGAGCAAACATGATCGAGCAGCTGAGGAAAGATTACAGCATCGTCATGCGGACCATCGGGATGCCAGAGGCAGTAAACATCTACAAATACATGCTCAAGAATGCATTTACGTCCACGCTGACCGTAATTGGACTCCTAACGGGATGGATGATAGGAAACGCCTTCGTTGTTGAGCAGGTCTTCTCCTGGCCCGGGATGGCTCGCTACGGGGTCAATTCCGTGCTGCGCAATGATTTCAATGCTGTCGTCGGGGTCACATTGGTCATTGGCGTGGGGTATGTGGTGATTAACCTGATCGTTGACCTGCTATATGGGTATTTGGACCCACGGATCAGGTTGAAGAGGTAGGGGAGCAAGGATGGAAAAGGTGTCAAGGAGAAGACAGAAGGGGAACTTGGCAAGAGCGTTTCATCGTTTTAAGAAGAATCCCCTTTCATTTGTCGGCTTAAGCATTATCTTGATCATGGTCTTGGTCGCGATTCTTGCCCCCTTCATAGCGCCGTACCCAAGAGACTCAGCCGGTGCGGTTCACTTCAAGCAGATGTTCCAACCACCTAGTTGGAAGCATCCTTTCGGTACTGACGAGGTGGGAAGGGATGTGTTGAGCAGGGTTATTTTCGGATCACGGATATCCCTCATGCTGGGAGTCGTGGTGCTGTCTGTTGCCGTGGGGGTAGGGGTACCACTGGGCCTTTTCGCTGGTTATTTCGGCGGCAGGGTAGAGAGCGTCATCATGAGGATCACGGATATCTTTCTGGCCATTCCTCCTTTGGTTTTGGCCCTGGCTGTAACTGCGGTACTGGAACGCAATCTCTACAACAGCATGTTCGCAATCGCCTTCACCTGGTGGCCTTGGTACACGCGATTGGCATACGGGGAAACCCTTTCCAAGAAAGAAGAGGATTTCGTGGAGGTCAGCGAATCTCTGGGCGCCTCTCGGTTGTATATCGTGTTTCGTGAGATCCTGCCCAATATGACGTCGTCTCTGCTCGTCAAGATAACACTCGACATGGGATACGCCATCCTCGTCGGAGCGGCATTGGGATTCTTGGGTCTTGGGGCGCAACCCCCCACTCCAGAATGGGGCACTCTGGTGAGCCTGGGGCGCATCCACTTGCCCAAGATGTGGTGGCTGTCCACTTTCGCAGGACTGGCCATCTTCACAACGGTATTGGGGTTCAATCTGTTGGGAGACGGCCTTAGAGACTTCTTCGACGTCGAGGTGGAATAAGGATGGGACTCAAGTGACTGTTCTTGGCATCGCGAAGTTGAAGATTCATTTTGACACCATCGACGGGACCGCAGAAGTACTGGACGACGTCTGCCTCTCAGTCAACGAGGCCGAGGTTGTCGGCCTCGTTGGAGAAACTGGTTGCGGAAAGAGCGTCACAGCCAAAACCATCTTGGGTTCTCTCCCGATGCCTCCCGGCAAGGTGCTCGACGGGAAAATCCTCTTTTTCGGCGATGACTTGCTGAGGTTGGACAAGCGCGATCGACATCGGGTGATGAGCGAGAAGATGTCTTACATCCCACAAGACCCGATGACCTCCCTCAATCCCGTCTTCACCGTGGGAGAGCAGATGGGCGACCTGATCAGGTGGCAAGGACGGCGCAGGATCGGTCCATTGGAGTTCCTGGGGCTGCGAAGAGGGCGTCACAACTCCGTGGCAAAGGCGGTTCAACTACTGGACCGCGTCGAGATACCTGCCCCTAAGGAGATCGTCAGAAGATACCCCATTGAGCTAAGCGGCGGGATGCGACAGCGGGTATTAATAGCGATGGCCCTGATCGGGCGCCCTTCCCTCCTCATCGCCGATGAGCCGACAACTGCCTTGGATGTGACAATTCAAAAAGGGATCCTAAAGCTGATAGAGGAGAAGGTGGAAGAGGAAGAGCTTTCCGTACTGTATATCACGCACAACCTGGGAGTCGCCAGGAGACTCTGTAACAGGATCTATGTGATGTACGGGGGAACCATCGCTGAGACCGCCAGGACTAAGGATCTACTGAAGGCCCCGATGCATCCCTACACGTGCGGCTTGATCCGCTCTATTCCAAAACTGACCGGGGATGAATTCAAGGGAATAGACGGCAGAATACCTGACTACATCGATCCACCCACCGGTTGTCGATTCCACCCCAGATGCCCTCAAGTCATGGAAATCTGCGAACAGGAAAAGCCCGAATTGGTCAAAGTTGAAGAGGACCGTTTGGTCGCCTGTCACCTCTTTTCTCGTGGGGGTGGACGTTGAGTCAGGCGCTGATAAGGACAGAGGGCTTATGCAAATACTTCTTCAGAAGTAGCGGGCTGCTGCAGCGAAGAGAGCAAGTCATTAAGGCCGCCGATGCGGTTGATGTAGCGGCAAGGGCAGGAGAGACATTGGCATTAGTCGGAGAATCTGGATCGGGAAAGACGACCTTAGGCAAGACGATGATAAGGATTTACAAGCCGACCAAGGGAAAAATCTGGTTCAACGAAGAGGACATCTCCTCCATTGTCGGAGCCAAGTTAAAAAAGCACCGACAGTATATGCAAATGGTCTTCCAAGATCCTACTTCCGCGTTGAATCCTAGAAAAACCGTGGTAGATATCGTCGGGCTCCCGCTAAAGATTCACCAGAAGCTATCGAGGTCAGCGCGTCGGGCACGGGTGAGAGATCTGCTGGAGATGGTGGAGCTTCCGGCAGACTTTCTGTATCGATACCCTCACGCCTTGAGCGGAGGACAAAAGCAGCGAGTCGGAGTCGCTAGAGCCCTGACCCTGAACCCATTGCTCGTCGTTTTGGATGAGCCAACTTCGGCTCTGGATGTGTCGGTCCAAGCGAAGTTACTAGCACTCTTGGAGCGACTACGCGGGCAATTCAAGCTGACTTACGTCTATATCAGTCATGATCTCGGCGTGGTCAGAAACATTTCCGACAGGACGGTCGTGATGTACTTGGGCCAGATCATGGAGGCAGCTCCTACCGCCGAGCTTTTCAAACGGCCGCTTCATCCGTATACCAAAGCCCTGCTTTCTGCGATACCAATCATATCCGATGAGGAGCAGGACATAATCCCTGAGGAGATAACCTTGAAGGGTGAAATCCCCTCCCCTTTAGATGTGCCCCCAGGCTGTCGATTCATCTCGCGATGCCAAGAGAAGACATCGATATGCAAGAGTGAAGAGCCGCAGCTTATCGAAATCGCGAACGACCATTACGTTAACTGCCATCAGTGTTTCTCTAGCTCCCAGCAACTCCCAGAGGAGGTAGCTGCGCAAAGCCCTTAAAAACGAAGGCACAAGCGAACTTATAATGACACAAGGAGGGTCTTCTAACATGCTTCTCTACGAGTACGAATTAGGCAAAGCGGCGGACGTTCTTACCAGGGAGCTGTTTAAGCTCAAGCCCGGCGAGACCTTTGTCATTACTGCGGACACGGAGAGTGATCCCCGCGTGGTGAACGCCACCGCAAGGGCAGCTTTCAGTCTCGGAGCAAAACCAATGGTAATCTGGCTTGCCTCACCGCTGGGCGTCGGCAAGCTCGCTGACCCGATGCTTCCCGTTGACTCCCTCGTGGGAGCACTCAAGGGCGCCGACGCGTGGGTCGAGTTCAATAACCAATGGCTGCTGTATTCGACCCCGCACGAGATCGCAATGAAGGAGAACAAGAAGCTTCGCTACCTGAACTTGGTGGGAATGAATCCCGACATGATGATTCGATGTGTCGGTCGTGTCGACCATCCCACACTGAAGCAATTTCTTGAGAAGGCTACGGAGAAGGTCCGAGCAGCCAAGAAAATCCACATGAGTTCCCCGGGCGGTACTGATCTGGAATTCAACAACATCGAAGGCCGAGGCGCCCTGATCCGGGATGGCTACGCAGACAGGCCAGGAACTTACATGATGGCCGGCTTCATCGCCTGGGCACCTGACCTTGAGTCGGTCAACGGGACGTTGGTGTTCGACGGATCCCTCGTGCCACCCTGCGGTAAATTGGAGGAGCCCATTCGCCTTGCCATTGAATCGGGCCAGATCGCCAACATCGAGGGCGGTAGCCAGGCCCGGCAGTTCGAGACCTACATCAACGGGCTCAAGCATCCCCAGATGAAACGCCTCGCCCACTCGTCGTTCGGCTTCCATCCGGGTGCGAAGCTGACCGGTGACATTGTGGAGGACGAACGGGTTTGGGGATGCACCGAATGGGGTATTGGTCAGGTAGGTGCCCACTTGATCCCGCCCGACGGGATACCCGCACCGTCCCATTCCGATGGACAATCCCTGAACAGTACCGTGACGCTGGACGGAGAGTCGTTCACGGAGAACGGCGAGGTCGTCGACCCTGAACTGAAAGAACTCGCCAAGAAGCTGGGCAAATAGAACGGTGATCGAGCATGGTTCTTAATGAATATGAGTTGGACAAGCCAGCCTTTCACACAGGGGGTGCAATAACGTTGAAAGAGTACTTCCAAAAGGGTCTCACCCTGGAGGAGTACACGCAGTTCCTCGGCGAGCAGAAGGATTTGCACGAGCTGCACTACCGCCGCGCGGAGATCAGCGACGAGGCAGTGGCAGCGCTTCGAGGCCTTAAGCCACGGCGTGTTCTCGTGATCACCGAGCCGTGGTGCGGCGATTCACTTGCCATCCTGCCGGTGGTGTTGAAGTTCTTTGACCGGGCTGACTCAAGCGAAATTCGAATAGTTCTGCGCGATCAGAACCTCGAACTGATGGACCGCTATCTCACCCGCGGCGGACGTGCGATCCCGATGGTCATTCTCCTCGATGACTCCTACGAGGAACTGTTTCACTGGGGCCCGCGGCCGGCCCCGGCGCAGGCAATCTTCGAAGAGCACCGTGAAGACATCAAGGCCGACCGCATCGACAAAACTGAAGTCTTCAAGAGGATCCGGGCCTTCTACGGCCAGGATCGCGGCCGATCGATCGTCCAGGAGCTTCTGCAGCGCCTGACCGCTAGTGAGTGAATCGGGTGGACCTTCTTCAGTAGGTGGTGTCCGGTAAGCCATGTTGGGAAGTCGAAAGGGAGGCGATCGCGTGCTCCACGCACCGAGCATCGCAGATGTACTGAGAGCGCGCCAGGTCGTGGCGAAATTTCTGCCGCACACACCGCTTTACTGCTACCCCCGCCTGAGCGAACTTCTGGGGTGCACGGCCTACGTCAAACACGAGAACCATCAGCCGGTGGGCGCGTTCAAGGTGCGGGGTGGAATCTACCTCATGTCGCGACTCAGCGAAGACGAACGCGGACGTGGGGTGATTGCCGCCAGCACCGGTAATCATGGTCAATCGGTGGCCTACGCGGCACGCCTGTTCGACGTAAGCGCGATCATCGCTGTCCCAGAGAATGCCAATCTGGACAAGGTCGCGGCGATAAAGGCCCTCGGTGCACAGGTGCTGTTCCACGGCCCCGACTTCGACGCGGCCCGCGAACACGTCGAGCAGTTGGCAAGGGAAAAGGGCTATCGCTACGTTCACTCCGGCAACGATCCTGATCTTATTGCCGGGGTGGGCACCTATGCCCTGGAGATTCTCGAGGATCTTCCAGATATCGACGTGATCATCGTCCCTGTCGGCGGCGGAAGCGGTGCCGCCGGAGTCTGCATCGTCATCAAGACCTTGAAGCCCCAAGCGGAAGTGATCGCAGTACAAGCCGCAGCAGCTCCAGCTGCCTACAAGTCGTGGAAGGCCAAGAAGCTGGTTGAAGACAGAATGGAGACGTTCGCAGAAGGGCTGGCCACGCGCACCGCCTTTGCTCTACCGCAGCGCATCCTGTGGGACCATCTCGACGACTTTGTGCTGGTAAACGAACAGGAGATTCGTCGCGCGATTCTGCTTCTGCTCCCGTACACTCACAGTCTAGCTGAGGGTGCCGGCGCGGCACCTCTGGCCGCAGCGCTCAAGCTAAGGGAGCGGCTGCGTGGTCGCAACGTCGTCTTGGTGTTGAGCGGCGGGAACCTAGGCCTCGAGACACTGAGAGAGGTGCTACGCGATTCGGGCTGAGGGCTCGGGTGTGCATTGCTGCGTTGTACGCCTGAAACCCATAGCAGAAAGGAACTGACCATGGACAAGATCAATCTGACGGAGAAGCTATCGCACATTCGCGAGTTCTGGACCCCAGGGATTATCGCTGAGCTAAACGATGCCTACGTCAAGCTCGCCAAGTTGAAAGGCGAGTTCATCTGGCATCAACACGACGCCGAGGATGAGCTGTTCTTCGTCCTGAGTGGTCGCCTGCTCGTGCGATTCCGAGACCGTGACGTCTGGCTTGAAGAAGGCGAGCTTCTCATCGTTCCAAAGGAAGTAGAGCACATGCCCGTGGCGCATGAGGAGGTCCACCTGATGCTGATCGAGCCGAAGACCACCGTGAACACCGGCGACGGACGGAGTGATCGGACAGTCGAGGATCGGTGGATCTGAAGGAACTTAAGTGTAGTTGGAAGGTGCCTTTTCCCAACCTACGCCGTTGCCACTCTTCCGCGAAACTGACTCACGTAGAGGCGATGGTACGCACCCCTTTTTGCTAGGAGCTCTTCGTGGGTGCCGCGCTCGACGATGCGGCCCTCCTCGATCACGACCACCTGATCGGCGTTGCGGATCGTGGACAGGCGATGGGCGATGACGAAGCTTGTGCGTTCCTTCATCAGCTCGTGCAACGCCTCCTGGATGTGCACTTCCGTGCGGGTGTCAACGGAGCTTGTTGCCTCATCGAGCACGAGAATCGCCGGATCGGCGAGGATCGCCCGCGCGATGGCGATCAGCTGCCGCTGCCCCTCTGACAGGTTTGTCCCGCGTTCGGAGAGCACGGTGTCGTAACCCTTCGGCAGCCGGCGGATGAACCGGTCCGCGTTGGCGAGTGTTGCCGCACGGATGATCTGCTCGTCGGTCGCGTCGAGCCGGCCGTAGCGGATGTTTTCGGCCACCGATTCCGCGAACAGGAACGACTGCTGCAGCACCGTTCCCAGGTTGCGCCGCAGGCTGGCACGGGAGACACGGCGCAGGTCGATCCCATCGATCCGGATCGATCCGTCATCGAGGTCGTAGAATCGTGACAGAAGGTTGACGATCGTCGTCTTTCCCGCGCCGGTCGGCCCGACGAGCGCGACCCGCTCGCCGGGACGCGCGTGGAGGGAAACGTCCTTCAAAACGGGAACTCCTGGGACGTAGGCAAAGTTCACGTCCTCGAAGCTCACCTTGCCCGCGATCCGCTCCAGTTCTACGGCGTCGGCGGCGTCCGTTTGGTCGGGCGCGGTATTGATCACCTCGAAGATCCGCTCCGCGCCGGCGAGTGCCGCCTGCACTTGATTGTAGAGGTCGCCGAGCTGACGCAGCGGCTCGGCGAACCGGCGCGAGTAGGCGATGAACGAGGCTATCGTCCCCACCGTCGCCAGTCCCTTGAGCGTCATCCAACCGCCCAGACCGGCGACGACGGCGATGTTGGCGTTGGACAGGATGCCCATCATCGGCATCACCAGTAGCGCGTAGGTCATCGCGTGGACTCCCACCCGGCGAACCGCGTCGTTGGCCTCGTCGAACCGCGCAAGCACGCTTACCTCCTGGCCGTAGGCCATCACCACCCGTTGTCCGCTGTACGTCTCTTCGAGGATCCCGTTCAGCGCACCGAGGTTTGTTTGGTAGCCGCGGAACGCCGTCCGCGGCTACCAAACAAACCTCGGTG
>Ga0209636_10002362_pt1 | contig 19224 bp, 14 predicted proteins | sample DeeMarSWOR152_54_FD_187464 | JGI IMG/M metagenome (GOLD analysis project Ga0209636, IMG submission 187464) | Marine sediment microbial communities from White Oak River estuary, North Carolina - WOR-1-52-54 (SPAdes) (version 2) | ecosystem: Environmental > Aquatic > Marine > Intertidal zone >... | reverse complement strand
ACAAAATTTTTTGCTTGACTTTTTGTGTTATTTTTTATATTCTATTATTAAATTCCTTCAATTCAAGATCGAGGGCAAATTTTCTTCCGCGCTAACTATTATTGTTTCATATCTTTTTTACACTACCATCATAAATTTCATCATAATAATCCCATTCATCGAGTTCGTCATCATCCAGGATATCCTCCTCGTAAAGGTAAACCTCAAAACTATGTTCGAGCATGCGTTTCAGGAACGGATGTCTCTCTGGAGGATATTGGAATAATGTCTCCGCGGCTACGATGGCTAACTTTGCCCGTTCTTTCTTTCTTCCTATAAAGCAAAGGAAAGCGTACTCATTCAGTCGATCTGCCAGCAATTTTAAAAAATCTGTTTTGAATAAGCGTTTTGATGTTTGCTCCATTAAATGCTCAATTTTCCTGTTGATGAGTTCAGAATCGATCGAGTCTCCATATTCCATTTCTAAAGAAATGTATTTATCCACCGGTTCAGCCATTAAATCATAGTCAATAAACCAGCTTTTGCTGATTTCTTCATAATCGTATAAGTCTTCTAACAAATCAAGTAAATCTCCGGGATCGGCAAGTATCTGTTCTCTGAATTCAGCATATCTTTGCTGGATTTTCTCATAATCGCTATCATCATAACTCAGATTTTTAAAAATATCTCGATAGGCAAGATACTCAATCGGAAGAGTTCGATGATTCTGTTTTGTTAATTCCTCTGCCAGCTTAATTTTTTCCAAAATATAAGTTGGCGGGACTTTTACGGAAAGAAAGCCTGATTCTGCTCTTATCTTCTTAATGAAGCGATTAAATTCTTCCTCACCAAACACGCTGCCAAAAGCATCTTTTATACCCTGCAGGTCATTTTTTACAAAGTCAATGAACCTGATTTGGTTATCTTTATCAATCACAGAAAATATAAAAATACTGCTTCCTGACCCATCGCTTGAGGTGGTGTAAGCTTGATGAAATTTGTATTGCGATTCCTGATCTGTCACATCATCTTTAATGTAAGTTCCCAATTTAAAAATCGCCTGGCGTGCCATTCGTTGGATTTCTTTAGAATCTGTTTTTTTTATAATTTGCTGTAAATAATCAAAGGCACGTTTGTCATGACTATTGACCAATATGGAGATAACATACTCAAGCTGCTCATCGTCAACAAGTTCAATCAAAGGACCAACAATATTTATTACTCGCTTATCTCCTTCAAGAAGCAAAAGATCTTCTAACGCTGCAAATTGACCTTCTCTAACTATTCGTGGGAAATTTTCAAGAAAGGTCTGAACAAAAAATGGATTGTCAGCTTTATCGAGCATGTTTTCGACTAATTTCTTTCCCAGCCCCTGTGGGTCGGCTAAATTGCTCTCTAGCAAATAACTGTCGAAATAGCCATCAAGTTGAGAAGCAGTAACAGCTGCCATTAATTTGGTCTCATCATCGTGATCAGGATTGGTGATAATATCTCTTAATTTAGCAATCGTTTTCTGGTCGCCTATTTCACCAAGAAGATTGAATAAAAAATGCTTTCTATCTGAATGTGCTGTTTGAATTAAATCAAAGATGACGCTTGAAGCAATATCTCCCAAATGCTTTAATCTTGCGAGTCGTGAGGAAAATTCGTCCTCGTCTAATTGTTCAGAATAAAGTTGATTAATATATTGAATTATGGTTTTTTTCGATGACATTCATACCTCAAAACTTGTAGTATCATGCTATATAAAGAACCGATAAGCTATCCCGGTGATTAATGCTCCACTGAGGGCGCAAATTCCATTGACGACATCGTTATCAATCACATTAAATCCCGAAATCAAAGTTGTTTTGCTGCCCTGGCAGTGATGCTTTTTTTCGGTTACTTTTCCACAGATAGAGCATCGATATTGTGCCTGAACAGTTGCACCGACAATACTATCGACAATACTCCCTAATAGACCGACGATTATTATTACCGCGATCAATGTTATTGCTTGAACCACATTATCATACCTTGATGTGACAAAACTACCGATAAAAACGATCACAAAACTCCCTAAAAGTCCTCCTCCCAAACCGAGCCATGTAACGCCACCAGACGTCCCCGGTTGAACCTGTTCAAAGGTTAAAATATTTCGCGGCGCAATCTTTGAAAACACTCCAATTTCAGTTGCCCATGTATCAGCAGTAACCGCAGCAATCGAGCCGATGAATGCAAAATACCATACATCGTCAGGAAAATAATTCCATAATAGAACAATGATGCCGGCGACACCGCCATTTGCCAAAACCTGGCCTAAATCTCGCCTGCCCTCTTTTTGAAAAGTGTCTGCAAATTTTTGTTTCCATTTTTTACCTATCTTCGAAAGCAGGCTTGATAATATGAAAAATAAAAGAATAGGCAAACTGAATTCCCACTTTCCTGTTCCAAAAACAACTGCTCCCAAAAGAAAAGTTGACACTGCCCCGCTTCCACTTAAAAAACGAAAGTAATATGAACCAACGGCAACGAACAATGCGATACCGATACCGATTGCAAAGATCAAATTCTGAGCCGGTGAATGGCTGATCATGTAATGAAGCGTGAAAGCAGCGCCCAAAGGGACGGTTAAATTATCAGACCCCTTATATGAAATCGATTCACAGGCTGTTGCAATAATTGCGACAATCACAGCAATCCACAAACCCGGAGTGAATTTAATCGATAAATTTTCGAAAGCGGAAAAAAACTTTAATCCCATAGCGGTGATAACAAAAGTTGTAATCAACATTACTGCGGAGCCCTGGACTGATTTTTGCTCTCCTGAAAATTGATAGCGTTTCGGCTTGTTGAGATTTTCTCCAATAATTGCTGCCATGGCATCGGCTATTGCCATGATTAACATTGACATCACTAAAATCGCCCGATGATTTTTCCAGAGTAAAAGAATCAAAATAAAAAACGAGATGGGATAAAAAACGGTGCCATAGCTTGTTTGCTCAGTGGCATGCATACCTGGCATCCACCCCATTTTAATAGCAATCAAATTGACAATAATAAATACTCCTGAAATGATGAGTAAAGGATAGGGTTGCTGCAATAAGAATGGCGTGATCGCAATCAGAATTCCAGTTAATATATGAACGAATTTCCGAGTAACCTTAACCGATATATTTAACTTTTTTCGAATAAATTCAGAACAACCGATAACAAATGCCAGAGCCAGAAGCAGGATTCCTGACCAGATCCAATCCATCATGATAAAGAATCAATTTAGATATTGATTTTAATGCTTTTTTTTATTATAATAAATAAGCATTTTTTCGTTTAAAGTCAATAACAATTTCTCGTTTTTTAACTAGTTCGACATTCAATATTTAATATTCGATATTCATTATTGAGTCTACTCTAAAAATCGATTCCGTCGCTAAAATACATTTATTTTATTGCATAAAAACAATAACTTATGCAAGCGATGGAATCGATAATCCACCTTTTTAGAGTGCACTCATTATTTATTATTATGCTAAATCTAATGATATTGGGACCTGGCTTCTTTATCGCCTTTGTGGTTAAAAATAATTCAGGATTAGACCAGGTATCCAAAATGTGGCGTGTCTGTGAAAGTTATCCACATTCCTGAATTAGGAAGCGGGAGAATTATCCACGTCACAATTCTAAGCTCAAACTGTTCGATGTATAAGAGATTTAATTGTTTAAACTTAATTACGTTTGTGTATTTCGCTGATTAAATTTTTCATGTTTTTAACATTTTTAAGTATCACTATTTTTGATTGTTTTTTATAATGTTACGCAACAATGATTTGAAAGAAAACTAAATATTGTTATATATGCTTTATGATCACCAATATATTGAGTTAACAAAAATTCATAATATTTTTTGAGCAAGTAAAGAAACCAGAAAATATACCAGAAAGTTATCCACTTATTCACAAGTTATCCACATACCTACAATATATAGATGTGTATTTTTTTAAACACACTATTGGGTTATTTTTATTGATTACTTTTATGATAATCGTATATGTTATTTTAACCACAAAGACTCGAAGGCAGAGGGGATTCATAGTGTTTTAATTTCATAAAGTAACATTAAGGAACTTGGCTCTTGACTTAAGAATATGTTTTTAAAATTCAGTCAAATCTATGCTATTGATTCCTGGTTACTTTGTGTTTTGGTGGTTGAAATCTTGAATAATTTAAGATAGAGGTAAGTGAAATATGAAAAAGAAGCTTATTTTGCTCATCATGAAAAAAAATCAACATTTCGATCAATTTAAAAATATGCTTGATAGCGATGAATTTGAAGTCATCACTGCAAACGATGGAAGAACCGGTTTTGAACTAACTCGTGATGCCGAACCCGATTCAATTTTGTCCGCTACCCGGTTGGATAAATTAGACGGAATTGAACTTTGTTATATGATTCGGCAAAATCACAAGCTTTCTTCAACACCATATATTTTGATTGCTGATGATGACAATCCAGAAATCCGTATCAACGGTTACCGAAGTGGGGTCGATGCGATCATACCGACCACGATCTCCAGCCGTGAACTGTGTACCAGAATCGAAACACTTATAACACGTTATGAATTATTGACCAAACAAACCTTAAAAACCAACCAATCAATAATCGGCAAACTGACAGATTTCCGACTTATTGAAATCCTTCAAATGTTAAATTTGAATCAAAAGACAGGAATGTTAAAAGTACATCATCAAAACCGGCTCGGAGAGGTTGGTTTTTATGAGGGGAAAATCACCTGGGCACATTCCAATGGCGCGGATGGAGAAGATGCTATTAAACAAATGGCGTTCTGGAAAGAAGGATTCTTTATATTTGAAAAAGACCTCATTCAATCCGAAACAAACATTGAAAAACCAACCATGCAATTAATTTTAGATTGCTGCCAACATCTTGATGAGTCCAAAAAACCTTCTACCGATAAGGGGGGTGGGATTAGATAACATGGATGTCTGAATTTTAAAATGCTGTCTAAAAATAATTAGCAATAAAATCAAAACGAGTAACCTATTTTATCCCACCCTCTAAATTGTAATCGATCGAGTCAATTATCTTCGAATGAGACAACTTATCACTTATTTTTCCTCGCCTTTAACAATTTTTAATAATTTTGTTTCAAATCACATTTTCATTTCAATACTGTTATATTTTATTGGTAGCCACTAAGTAATGAAACAAGGCGGCTTAGGTGTAAGAAAAAAATCTGGATCTTCTTCAGAATCTAGGTAATCGTAGCGCATACAGCGTAAGGTTCGCAGTGAAAACGACTTACGCCCTATAATATTACAAGTAAAATCTTTGTTTTTTTGGCAAGAAAATTAAAAAAATGATATGGCACCACAGAAAGGAACAAACACTGAAAAATAAATTTAAAAAATTTAATGTCTGTGTTTGTACCTTTCTGTGGTTCATTTTACATGTGCAGCTTGCTGTGCTATGCTCCACGCCCAACGCGCTACGATATTCTGATAAATGTTATATATAAACCTTAACGGGTAATGGCACAAAAATTGCTAATTTCAAAAATGAAATTCCCGTTTCCCTGTTCTCAAAAATAACCAACCTGAAGAGGTGACGCTATGAAAAAAGGAAAGCTTTTCATCGTCGTCAAAATGACGCTTATCATTTTCTTTTTTATTGGATTATTCTCTGCCGTTGCCATCCCAAAATATTTCAACCTGAACAAACAGAACGAAGCTAACCAATGCCGCGCCAATCAAATCATTGTCGAAACCGCGCTTACGCTTGCTTATGCTGAAAGTCTCGCAGTAGGCAGTGATCAGTTTCCAGAGGAATTAATCCCTGAAATGTTCGCCGATGGCAAAATTCCCAGCTGCCCGGTCGATGGAAAACCGATTGCGTATGATCGGAAGACAGGAAAGGCTTATTGTCCGAATCATGTTGAGGAGCATGAGAGGAATTATAGATCTATTATTGATGTTTTATAGTGTTAACATATTTAGTGCAAAATGATTTAAATTGTTTTAGATCAATGATGCAATGTGATTTAATGTTAGTTGATCTGCCCGAGTGTTACGACTCGGGCAGATTTTTTTGGGGGGATTACCGCACCAACACCATCTTCTTCATTGCTGCAAAATCACCCGCTTGCATCTTATAGAGATAAACGCCACTACTCACAGCTTGACCCTGATCATCCAATCCATTCCAGAGAATTTGGTATGTCCCTGGATTTTTCTTTTCATTGACTAAAGTACGAAGTTTTTGTCCAAGCAGATTAAACACTTCAATTGTAATGAATGATGTTTTGGGGACATCATAGCTTATTGAAGTCTCAGGGTTAAATGGATTTGGATAATTCTGGCTCAATTCATAGCGAGTGGGAACAAGGGATGAATTATTGAATCCCGTCAAAATTAATTTACTTACAGTTTGATTGATAATGATTTCCTTTTGACTTATAGCCTGTCCCAGCGTTCCTTTTAGCTGATAACTGCTATTCGCCTGGGGTGTATAACCATTCCCGAACACACTGTTAGCAATGGAATATTGTGCTTTAACTTGAGGTGTGACAACACAACTAACTGCGAAGACACATAGGATAAAAAATATTTGATTCATTTTCATTTTAGATTCCTCCTTCTGCTTCGATTGCAGAACTTATTTTCTATATTGTAGTGATGATTATGGTATAGTTTATCAACTGCCTGATATATTCCAAGCGAATTATTTTTCGAATTTAAATCCTTGCGAAGGTTTAGAACCTTCGCAAGGTTCGATATGAATGGCATCGTATTCTATTTCATTTCCTGTTCTGCTTGCTGATGCTTTTCATAGTTTATGCTCATAGTCTCAGGTAGACCGAAGGCCTCTGGATGCAGATATTTTCCTCTCTCGTCCGCTTGCTTCGCTTCTTCGACTGGAATGGGATTTGCATTGGCATAAGCATCCTGGCGGATTCCAGTCACCTGCCAGGAGACCTTCATCCCTTGTTCTCCACCAGCAATTCGGAAGCTATTATTAGAAATCTCTTCGGCAATATAGAGATTTGGTCCCGGTGCACCAATGGCAGTCAGTTGATAGCGAAAATCACGATTTAAAGCTTCGAACCATTCAGGCAATTGAACAACTGCTTCACCATTGGCATCCAGAACGACATTGCCATTATAAATATTCATCATATCAGGTGATTCAACAAAAGAATGGTTGAGGTATTTATTCTCTGGGTCAAGCGGATGATCGATTGTGAAAGAGCCACTTCCTTTGTACAAACGACCTGTAACACGAACGTTACCAATAAAATAGCCAGCATAGTTACCACTACTTCCGCCATAACCATAAACACCAGCCACTCCATCACCCAACATGCCCCATTTACCAGTACTGGAGCTTCTCCCGCGAATTTTACCCACTGTGATATTTGTCGAGCTGTTTATATCAGAACCTTGAATCGTATTATCGACAATATGAGCACTTGTAATACTATTGTAGGGAATTGGACCAGGGCTTGCTGCTGTTGTTTGTACTGAGCCATCAGGAAATTTAATACCGCCAGTCGTAGAATGGATGATTCCAGCGACCTGAAGCTTCGCAGTTGGATTTATGGTGCCAATTCCAACATTTCCATGATCGTGAATAAAAAACTTGGGATCCGTACCGGTCTCACCCATCCGGAACTCGAGCCCATCGGAACCGATATCATACACAATCGTGGCTTCATGATTATCTCCGTTAGTAAATCTAAATTTAGTATCCCCGGTTGATGCAATGTGTAGATCTCCTTTTGGATTGTAGGTCCCAATACCGACATTTCCTCTAAGATATATGGAATTTTTATAATTTAACCTATTAAGTGCAAAATATTCGGTACCAGTACTATCGCAGAAACTTAAACCATAATCATTTGTCTGATTCGCATTATGGAATATATCCCAGTAGCTTGTTGCTCCAATTCCATGTAAACGTAACTGCCTTGCTGGCCAGTGTTTAATATCTAATTTTGCAACAGGATTCGAAATGCCGATACCTACTTTACCGCTTACCGTCAATCCATCTGGACCAGTGATATTCACCGCACCTGCATCTGCAACAATTTGCCTTCCCATGCCAGGACCACCCTCGTCGTAAGCCATATCGAGTGTGTTTCCACCATTATTCATAGAAGCCGCAGAAATCATTATCGTATTGCCACTCGTATCGATTTTCACATTGCTACCGGCGACAATGTTAACATTATCCTTTAAGGAATTAATGCTCTTAACCACCTGACTCCTGGATATCTTTTCTCCAGTTAAGCTGCTATCAGGCACTGTTCGGGCACAGAAGCTATAAGCAGAAGAAGTCAATTCAATTCTTGGGCTAAGCTCTGAACCTTGATTAACAGTAATACTTAGCCAATAGGTACGATCAAATTTGAGATTTAAAGGTGTGTTTTTTCCCAATATCACGTTAAATATACCCGCATTAATCGCCACATTTTGGTCTTCTGACCAGAGAGCCGTTCCTTCCATGGCAACATTATATAATATAAATGTGATTTTATAGCTGCCATCAGGAACAATTTTACCATCTGCATCTTTTAGGACGCCCTGGTAACTAATCGTTTCAGGCACCTGTGCCCAGGCTGTTGAGATAACCAGCATTGTTAAAGTAAGACCGAGAAAAATTGATCGTTTCATGATACTATCCTCCATTGTTGGTTAAAATTTTTGTTATCTCAAATTTATAGTTGCCTAAAAAGACAACTTTTACACTAGGTTCGATTAATAAACTTTTGACTTCAATATCACCAATTACACAATATGGAGAATGATCTTTAGTCCACGTCTCATTGATAATTGGTCCTTTTACAAAAGCAGAATCTGCAAAAATATTTGTTGAAAAGAGAAAAACCATAGAAATAGCTACGATTAATAGCTTTTTCATTTTTTAGTCCTCCAAATTTTAATCTAGTGATTAATTTTGTGATGAATTTTAATAATCTACATCTACATATTTTAAAATTAAAACCAGAAAACCTCCTTTTTTGTGAAATAACTTGCTATGATAAATTGCTAAATAAAGCTAAATGAATATTGAATTATTCAAAATTACTCCACCTCCCTTCGTAATAAATGAAAACTTAATCAGTTAAAAGTGAGATAATCATAGGATTCACCCAAAAAAAGTAAAATGGAATTAAAAAACCTAAAAAAAGTGCTGGTGCAACGAGACCCAAAAGAAAAGGCTTTTTACCTTCTGGAGTAAAATCTGCTGCTCTTGGAAGATTTTTCTCCCTTAAATAACCAACGATTGTACCAACCAACATTCCTGCTGGTCCACCAAACACAGCGCCGACAAGGAAAACTCCCAGGGTTGTAATAAAAAGACTGCCAACCATTCCAGCTATGTTTATTCCACTTTTTACTGCAATTAATAAAACAATTGCGGGTATCCACCAGCGTTTAGAGAGAATTGCTACAACGAACAATAACCGTAACCAGCCTAATCTTGAATCAACGTTAAAAAAAGTAATGGTTGTATCCAAAGCTTTGAGCAATATTCCGATGAATGTCCCAACGAACATACCTTTCATTGAATGAGCCGAGATTGGCTTGTAGAGTGTCTTTAAATTGAATTCTGTTTCGCAAACCTGTTCGATCGTAATCCAGTCGAATTCTTCATCAGACGTGCTAACTGGTCTAATCTTATAATTTTTCTTTACAGAACCAGCAACGATTCCATCAACCACCTCATCGAAATTCTGATATACCAGAATTTCTTCATTAGGTAAACAAAGTTCAAATTCTGCCTCAACATTGTCTGTCGATGTTGTTTCTGAATCATGAACTTCAACTACCTGGGCATTAGTTGTGAATTCGTCCAGAATTTCGATTTTCGGTTGTTGGATCGTTTGTGTTTCCATTCTAATCTCCTATTAAATTTTAAGATTTAAATAAAAAATATTTAGATTAAGTTCTAGAACGGCATTTCGTGTACCCAATACACCCATTTCATAAAAAGAAAAAATCTTACAAAAAAAATTGTAACATTTTTCTTGACTTTTTTATTTATTTTTTATAAATAATCCTTACATGAAATATTATTCTATTTATAAATAAAAAATAATGTTGAATTATAAAATAATCTGACCTTTGATTCGTTGTTCTTCGTTTACTTCTAAAATCTTGAGAACTGGTATTTGAATCGTAGAGAGAAATACTATGTGCGATCAAACCGATATCAAATATATTATTAAAGCCGCCAGAGCTGGGGACAGAAGTGCTGTGCAAGAATTTTTTTCCATATTAACTGTAAGATTTTTACCTGTCATAAAACGTGAGTTACAGAAGTATCCTGTGTTATTAACAAATATTAATTTGGAGGAAAAAAAGTGGGAAATTTGTGACCAATCTTTTGAAGAAATCAAAAAAAAATACTTGATTAGCAATTCAGAATGGAACCTTGCACGTGTGATGAGTTATTTGCACAATTGCATAGATGACTTTGTTGCTAATTCTTTAACCGACTTAGCTAAGTTAGGAAATTTAAATGCGGAAAGATCGCTATTTTCAATCATTAGAATAAAGCTACTGGAATGGATCGAAAAAAGAAGATAGAGGAAGTGTGAAATTGAATATAATAACGAATGAAGATCTGGTTCAAAAAGCCTTATTGATTATTTATCAAAAATATAAAACAGCGAAGTTAAGAAAAGGGATACTACCCTGGGCTTATAGAATAATGAGAAATGTAATGTGGAACGAGTCTAGAAAAAAAACACGGCAACAAGATATATTAATTGAAAATAAAGAGGAAATCCGTAAAATAGAACAACAGATAGAAAATTTAGAAGATCAAGTTTATGATAACATACTTTTTGACGAGGTTAAGAAAGCAATAAGACATCTCAAAAATAAAGAAAAGAGAATTATCGAACTCAAATTGGAGGGATATTCAGGTAAAGAGATACTGGAGATAATGAATATTAAACGCTCTGCATTGGATGTAAACGTACACCGTGCAATTAATAAGTTAATTCAGATACTTGAACGCAGAGGGGCTATCTAATATGAAATGCAAAAAACCACAAATGAAAGAATTACTGAGTTCTTACCAAATGGGACTTATCAACAAGGATCAGGAATTGGATGTCGAAGCCCATTTGTTAGAATGCGAATCTTGCTTTCAGGAAGTTTACCGATTAAGACCAGTATTTGAATTATTTGAAGAAATGCCCGCTAGATTCAAAGAGGATTTACAGCCCTCAGGAATTTTAGGAGAATTTATTGAAAAGCCATATCATCTAATAAATAAAACGTTTAGTGAAGGATTTCAAAAATTAATAAAATGGTTTGAGGAAACGTTTTGGATTAAGATTTTGGCACCAGCTTTAATTGTTACCTTAATAATTCTACTAATCTTACCTCGTCATCCCGATAATTTTGCTGATTTAGCTGTCATCGAAAAAGCACCCTATTTAGCGTTGAAATTCAAAGGACCTATTGAGATTACTCCCTCCCAACAACTCTTTTTAGAAGGAATGAAATTTTATGAACAAGATAATTTTGCTGAAACGATCCCAAGATTATCTAATTTTTTAGAGCATGAACCTGATAACGCCTTTGGACATTTCTACCTCGGTGTGTCTTTACTATTACAACATGAAATTAAAGATGGAATAGAACATCTTGGAATAGCATCTGATCTAAGCAAAGAACAGGATAATAAGTTTTTATTAGAAAAATGTTATTGGAATTTGGGTAATGCCTATTTGAAAAAAAATGATGCAGAAAAAGCCTTAATAGCTTTTAAAAGAGCAATAGAACTCCAAGGAGAGTATCAAAAAAATGCTAAAGAACAGATTAAAAAAATTGAAACAATTAAAAAGAAAAAAGCAGATAGTTGATAAATTCGTATTGATAATATTTCCTCTCTTTTTAAATAATTATAATCTCTATTTACAAGGGAGATAACAAATCATGTTAATTAAAAAAGAACGGTATTTTAAAAATATAATCATCTTCTCGATTACATTTTTATTTTTGTTTTCATCAATGAGTCTATTTGCTCAAACGCTACAAATATTATCGCCGAATGGCGCAGAATTTTGGGCAATGGACACATTACAAACAATAACATGGAATTCATCAAACTTGTCTGGGGATGTCAATATCGATATTTCTCTCGACACTGGGAATTCGTGGTTGCCAATTGCTCCAAGCGTTCCCGATTCAGGCAGTTATTTCTGGATACCAAACTTCGACCTTATTTCAGACAGTTGTTTAATAAAAATCTCTTCAGTTTTGAATAGTTCTGTTTATGATTTTAGTGATTCGTTTTTTTCAATATTATTGAAAGGGGATGTTAACTTCGATAAAATCATTGATACAAGAGATGTTGAGCTCATATTACAAATTATATTGTTAACATTAACACCAACACCTAAACAATTCTTCTCTGCTGATTGCAATAGTGATAGTGCAATTAATTCATTGGATCTTCAATATATAAATATGTTGTGTATTAGAGTTAATTCACCAAAAGGTGGAGATATTTGGGTAGCTGGTTCATCTGATTCTGTTAAATGGAAACCGTCAGCATTATCTAACAATGTAAAAATTGAAATTTCTATTAATAATGGTAATTTATGGACAACGATCGCTCCTAATATACCAGATACAGGCCTTTATATTTGGACCCCAACAATAGAATATATTTCAGATAGCTGTTTGATAAGAATCACAAAACATTCTAGAAGTTATATTGTGGGTCAAACTGACAGTTTCTTTTCTATCGTTAGACCACCAAATCTTCCACCTGATTCTGTCTTATTAATTAATCCTCTTACTAATAGTTTTGTTAATAGTAGTTTTCCCACATTATCCTGGCAAATTCCATTCGATCCAGACGGTGATAGTCTTCATTTTAAAGTGGAATTAGATAATGATGGAACTTTTGGAGCCAACACATTAATCTTTGAATCCTCAAAAGATACAACTGGATTTAATCCCACGCATCCTGTTCAAGAAGGTCAGGGAAATGCCAGTTATACGATGCAGACAGCTCTTTCAGAAGGAGAATGGTGGTGGCGGGTATTAGCATGGGATGGGCAGATATATAGCCCTCCTTCTGAAGCTTGGAGTTTCACCATTAATCTACCACCAAATCCACCCCAAAATCTTTTCGCAGTGCCTGGAAACCGACAGATAACCTTGTCTTGGTCTCCTAACACAGAACCTGACATGTCCTACTATGTTGTGTACCGTAGTCAACATTCAGTTGTTAAACCCTCATCAACTGATTCCGTAGCAAGTGTGAATCATCCAAATTCCACTTACTCTGATTCAAGTTTAACTAATGGACTCACTTATTATTATCGAATTTCAGCCGTTGATACTTTCAATAATGAAAGTGGATTCAGTGAAGAGGTAGGTGCTACTCCTTTATCTCCTGTCATTCACATCGATTCTACACAACATTACTTTGGTGATATATTAGTAGACAGTTCCAAAATTTGGGTTTTAAAGATAAATAACATTGGCAATGAAAAATTACTAATCATTGACATAAATTGGAAAGAATCTGTTTTCTCAGTCAGTGATACTTCTGGTTCAATTATACCTAATGATAGTTTCAAAGTAACGATCACTTTTATTCCTGACACTGCTCGAGCTTATTCAGACACTTTGACTATCTTCAGTAATGATCCTGTGGACTCTATTTTACATGTTGTTCTCACGGGAAATGGGATTAATCCTCTTGAACCCAAGATAGCTCCTTCGGACATGAGTCATGATTTTGGGGAAGTGTTGGTGGACAACTCAAAAAGTTGGATATTGACGATTAACAACGTTGGTTCTGATACATTAATAATCAATGATATAAATTGGAAAGAATCTGTTTTCTCTGTTAGTGATACTTCTAGCTCAATTTTATCACAGGAAAGCTTAAAAGTCACTATAACTTTTAGACCGAAAGCTGCTCAGGATTACCAGGATAGTTTAACAATTTTCAGTAATGATCCTGATGAATCCATTGTAAAAATTGTTTTGATTGGTCAAGGTATATTTCCAATATACAAAACTATATCAGTTTTACCTAATCCTTTTACACCAAATAATGACGGCTACAACGACTATGTAGAATTCAAATATCCTGAAATGTACGATCAAGAACCTATAATTCAAATATACAACCTTCGTGGAAGGAAAATCCGCGAATTAAAGGACTTTTCTGGATATGAGTGTCGTTGGTACGGCAAAGATGATAATGGTAGGGAATTAGAACCAGGCGTATACATTTACATCTTAGAAGTTCAAGGCAATAAAATATCAAACGGAACAATAACTTTAATCCGTTAAAGGTTTTGTAAAATGAAAAAAGTTGTTTTGTTTACCTCAACAATTTTACTTATATTAGAAGCTTTTCAAGGCAATGCACAGGAATACGTATGGTACAGCAGCAGCAATTTCTATGAACCTCAAATAATCTTCACCAATCCTGCAGGCTTATCGTTTCAGGAACACAGACAGGCAATTTTTTCCAGCCAACTTCTCTATACAGGTTTGGCGAATGACAAACTCTACAATCACTATTTGGGTTACATTGAGCCTATTAAAACAATCGGTGCATTTGGACTTCGTGGCAGTCACTTCAATTCCTTTATTCTAAACCAGAATAATTTTTCATTACTCTATGGCAGATTTCTAATAAATTCAAAATTGAGTTTTGGGATTAATTTTAACTTGATTCAATATTCTTATAACAGTGATAATTTTGAAGAAGTAGATCTAGGCGATCCATTATTAACAAATGGATTGTCAAAATTAGCGATTGGGACTGGCATAGGGATTATATATACACCAACAAATGATCTTTATTTTGGAGTGAGCATCGATAATTTCAATCGCCCAGACATCTCTCTGCAAGGTGGCAAAGCGAAAAAGCCATTGACTGCTAACTTTGGAATTTGTTATCGCATTTTCAACCTGGTACCAGAATTAGATTTAAAGTATTTTCACTATTCCCAGCGAAAAGAGACCTATCTCGTTCTTGGTTTAAAACAATTATTATTGGACAACTCTGCGAATCTTTCTGTTCAATTCCAGCAGAATAGCTTTTCCGTTGGGGGTGCCTATACATTTAAAACTTTTCGTTTAGACTATAACTATACCTATCCATTAAATGAACTCCATGAAATTAGCAATGGCAGTCATCAGTTTACGCTAAGCTATAATTTCGGTAAATATTGGGGATATCCGACTGCTCCAAAAATCAGTTTAATCTCTCCCAAAAGTGCAGAAGTAGATACGAGCTATTTCCGTTTTCAAACCCAGGTAATGGATAAAAGAGGGATAAAACAGATCAAGGTTCAACTCAACGATGAAACCATTACAATGTATGATTATACGGAGACGGATAAATTAGTCACGATTGACATCCCTATTTCTCCACTGAACGAAGGTGAAAACAGTATTAAAATAATAGCCACTAATGCGGTAAAGCAGTCTTCAAAAAAAATTATTGTTAATTACAAAGCTCCAGATACCATCCCCGTCATTGTTTCGTCACCGAAAATCGAAATTTTAATCCCAATCGATAAAGAAACGGTATCCAGTTCCATGAGATTAAAATTTTCTTTAGAATTTGTCCTGGAATTGAAAGATATTAAGATAAAAGTAAATGGAAAAGAGATCAAACTCAGAGGAATTCGGACTCTTTCTAAGGGAAAAGATAAAATGGATCTTGAGGCAGAATTTAACCTGGAGGAAGGAAATAACGAAATTGAATTAATCGCCTATAACCAAAGAGGCAGTGGATCTCAAAAAAGAAAAATTCGCTACAACCCCATTACTGAACCTTTTTACAACAAACTCTGGGGTGTGGTTATCGGCATTGATAATTATAGAAATAAGGATGTAGAAGATTTGTCTTATGCTGTTCATGATGCCAGGGGTGTGGAAAAACTACTAAGGGAACACTATCAATTCGACCATATCGTTACACTTTATAATAATGATGCATCAAAAGAAAATATAATTAGAGCAATTAGTACTGATCTAAAAAATGCAAAAGAAGATGATGGTATTTTTATTTTCTTCGCAGGACACGGTAGCACGGGTGAAGGCATTACTGGCGGACCTTTAGGTTATATAGTACCTGTCGATGGCACTTTCAATGAAAGCGAATTTTATGTAAAGAATATACCAATGAGTCTTGTCAAAGAAATATCACAGACTATTAAAGCAAAACACATCTACTATGTCATGGATTGTTGTTATGGTGGACTTCTTCTTAGAAAAGGCAGAGATCAAGTGGAGCCAGTATTGAAAGCGGATTATAACTTTCTGAAAAGTCTTGCTAAAAATAATGTAAGACAAGTTCTGACTGCAGGTGGTAAAGGACAGCCTGTTTTAGATGGCGGATTATCAGGTCACAGCGTGTTTACTGGAAGATTTATTCAAGGTTTAGAAGGAGAAGCAGACTTCAATCAGGATGGGTTTATCACAGCAGAAGAACTAAATTTTTTCGTCCGCCAGCGGGTGTATACTGATGTCGATGATATTGTAAGAGGGCACCCACTCTATAGAGACGTCGAACAAACCCCCCAATATGGCAAATGGTTCGGCGAAGGGGAGTTTATTTTTCGTATTAGAATACCTTAGATTATTGAGAAACCAGGTTTCCTTAAGAAACCTGGTTTCTTCCATAAATCACTTCATCAACGCCATCTTTTTGATGCAGCTAAAATTTCCTGCCTTGATCTGGTATAGATAGAGACCAGAAACTACCTTATTGCCATTGTTGTCCCTTCCATCCCATTGAACCGTATGATTGCCTGCCTGTTTTGTTTCATTGACCAGCGTTTTGATTTCTTTACCCAATAAATTGAAAACTTTGAGTACCACATAAGATTCTTCTGGTATCTGGAAACTGATAGAGGTTTCGGGATTGAAGGGATTGGGAAAGTTTTGACTTAAGGCGAACTTTTCAGGAACAGCGACAGCGTTTTCTTCATTGCTGATCGGTTCGTTGGTTTCAGGCTTAAGCAGCTCACCATCAACCGTGTGAATGATCAGCTTATCGACGTAAAGTTTACGACCGCTGGCGTAGGAATCATTTTTAAAATCAATTTTAACCAAATGTTCACCAGCCGTAATGCCTGTGACATGAAATAGATATGATGCGTCACTTGCATTATCTACGGTAACGGAACGAACGTCGCTGTCGATGCAGAGCTCCATTTCTGGCCAGCCACCGCTTCCAAAATCAGCCTTAGCAATAATTTCAAAATTCAAGTCTGGCTGTTCAAAGAACATGCTGTGAGCGACATAAGAATAGTATTGATAAAGCACAGCATAATTACCAGGTAAATTAGTATAATTCTGTTGGCTCATTTCTTCGGCTTCAAACGTGAAGCAGGTAGTTGGCAGCGGACCAAATTGACATCTGACCACAACTTTATCCAACAGCAAGTTACGATCACCAACATAAGGATCGCACCAGTCGTTCAAAAAAGTCAAGCTTAATTGATGGATTCCAGCAGTCAACGAGGCGATAAAACAGTAATTATCCCAGACAGTGCTGGTAATTTCACAGGTACCTTCAAACGCACTTCCGAGTTGAACTTTTAGCCATGGCGCGGCATCGCCAGCCATTTCGCCTTTTGCTGTTACTGTAAAATGATAGAGGAAATCAGCCGGGAAATCCACATCTTCATAGATCGGCTGATCCTGTGTGCATAAACGCCAACCATTGGTGCAGGAACTGCCACACCAGTCTCTTAGATCCTGCATGGCTTCAGCTTCTATGACGACTCTCATGTCGATGGGAACTGCTGGTGATAATGTTTGCAAATCGCCAAAATCCTCGCCATCACAAGGTTTAACCGTAAAATGCCAGTATTCGGTGGCGGTTGTAGCACTATCAGGAACAGTCAAACTATCATCGAATGCTGGTTGATGAACTCCATTTTTATACCAGCGGATTTCTGAGCCATTTTCAGGATCCCCATCAATATCGCTATATGTATAAATAGCACGAAGAGTATCCGTGTCTAATGGTTTTGATGGTGAAATAGCTAAATCAGAAGCTGTTGGCGGTGTGTTACTAATGTGCACAGTATCAGAATACGCCAGATCACCAAATTCTATACCATCATGAGGCTTCACTGTAAAATACCAATCCTGACACTTGGCAGTAGCTGTATCAGGTACTATTAAGACATCATCATAATCTGTTTGATGAACACCATCTTTGTACCACCGGATTTCAGAGGGACCTTGGGGATCACCTTCAACATCAGTATATATGTAGCTCCCAACTAAATTATCTGTAGTTTTTGGATTAGCGGGGCTAATTGCTAGGTTTGTCACGACTGGCGGAAAGTTTACATGAATGTAGCTTGTTTTAGTTTCTGTATCGGATCCTCTTGGACCTGTTACAGTTAATGATACGGTGTAATCACCAGGTGTATTATATTGTTGAGGAGGCGGAGTTGGAGTACCATCTATGTTTCCATTATCAAATACCCATGACCACGATGTGATATTACCTTTTGAAAGATCCGAAAAATTAACAATCAGCGGTGCTGGTCCGGATGTTACATTTGCTACGAAATCGGCGATTGGAGAGATAAATAGGTAAACTCTCATGGTTGGACTTATAGTGGGGAATTCTAATGCACCCACACCGCTTGTTGTTCCACCATACCATTCCGCATCGCAAGATGTTGAAAGATCATAAAAGTCATATTCATTTGCGTCCCATAAATCATCTGCGTCTCCACGATTAACCTCAGCATCCATATCATCGGCATTTAAAAAATGTGAACTTGGATGCTCTGCAGTTTCCACATCGACCCCTTTGTGGGTTTCATCAACATTCACATTATTCCAACCAAAGCTGATCCAATCCTCAATTTTTTGCTCGTCAATGTGGTATATAACGATTCCATCATCCGGTAAGGTTCCGCTCGGCGCTACTGGCCATCCTACTGTTTCATAATAAGAATTCGCGGAATGCCGGTTCTCAATCAAAAAATATTCATCACTAGAATATGATGGATTGATTAAGATGAAAGCTTCGGCATTTGTCTCTACATCATCAACATCATAATATCCATTCGTTGTCACCACAGTGGGGGTGATCCAGCCAAGTTGGATTTTACTCCAAGCAGTTATATGGGAGAAAGTCCACGATCCGCCGCCCATGAGTCCATAATTTCCGATGCCTTCAGATCCTCCCGTAATAAGATCACTTGTATCGTAGAG
>Ga0209636_10002359_pt1 | contig 19234 bp, 15 predicted proteins | sample DeeMarSWOR152_54_FD_187464 | JGI IMG/M metagenome (GOLD analysis project Ga0209636, IMG submission 187464) | Marine sediment microbial communities from White Oak River estuary, North Carolina - WOR-1-52-54 (SPAdes) (version 2) | ecosystem: Environmental > Aquatic > Marine > Intertidal zone >... | reverse complement strand
TCTCCCAGACGCTGCCCCACCAGCCGTCGACCTGCATCGGCGCTGCCGGGAACTCCTCGTCAAACCAGGTCGCTTCTCAACGTGAGGATTCTGCGGAGGGATTTCGCCACTCTCGCTCCGGTGAGCCTCTTCTCTTTTGAAGCTTTGAGCAACGCGTCTCGCGCTCTTACGACGGCCTCGCCACCGTTGGCAAAAAGGAGTAGATCGCATCCGGCACGCAGAGGTTCCTCGGGGCCCGCAGCCTTCGCCATGAAGTCGGTGGCCGCTTTCATCTCAAGGGCGTCGGTAATGACTACGCCTCCGAAGCCAAACTCTTCTCTGAGGATCTGCTGCACGACGCGCGGTGAGAAACTGGCGGGTAGGTCCTCTCTCTGTGTCAGAGCCGGGCAGGCGACGTGACCCATCATCACTATGCGCACTCCTGCCTCTATGGCAGCGCGGAACGGGAGGAATTCAAACGTGTACCATCGTTCCTCGGAGTGTCTGATAACGGGCAGCACTTTGTGGGAATCGACTTTCGACGAGCCGTGTCCAGGGAAGTGTTTGGCGGTGGCGGTGATCCCTGTGTCGGCAAATCCCTTCAAAGCTGCTGTCCCAAGGGATGAGACCACTTCCGGATTATCACCGTACGAGCGATCGCCTATCACTGGGTTTTCGGGCTCGTCGTTCACATCAAGGACGGGAGCAAAGACTACGTTGAAACCAAGCCACTTGAGTTTCTGCCCGGTGTCTCTCGCGTGGAAAAAGGCAAACTTCGTGTTTCGAGTTCTACCTATCGTTGAAGCGGCCGGGGGAACGGAGACCAGGTGACCTATCTGCGAGACGCGTCCTCCTTCCTCATCTACAGCAATGATGGGTGGAAAAGTCTTAGGATAGAGCGCTTTCAGTTCTCGGATAAGTTTCCTCGTCCCCTCCACCGACTCTATGTTTCTCTTGAACAGTATGAATCCTGCGAACCGCCCCTTCGAGAGAACATCTGCGAGCTCCCCCGTCAGCTCTGTGCCTTCGAAGCCGACCACCATCAGTTGCCCGATCTTCTCCTTTAGACTCATGGAGGAGATTAATGCATCAATCTCTTTCACCCGGTAATGCCCTCAATCTGAAGTAGCGACCTAAGAGAGGCCCAAGCCTACGCACGAGACTGAAATCTCATCATGTGGTCCTGTTAAGATCCGACTGTGAGGGGAGAGCATGCGGCGAACATCGGCTCAATAGACGCGTGAGAGCTTAACACCCCTATAGTAGTGGGTGAGGATCTGTCTGGCGTTCATTCCCTGTCTTGCCATTCCGATGGCTCCCATCTGACACATGCCGACGCCGTGGCCATACCCGCCGCCAAAAAAGACCACGGTCTCCGCGTAGCCGTGCTTTCGCTGCACGTCCACGTCAAAGAGAATACTCCGGAGTATGGACCTCTGCTGATTGGGTCTTCTGATCACGAACCTGATGGTATCGCCGGATAACCTGTACACACTGTCAGTTGTGATGACCTCGAGCACCGCCACCCTCCCGGACTTCGTTCGCCGGCCGACCTTGACGTTTACGAGCTTTTCGTTCTCTGATGGGGCCCGTGCGTTGGGGTACTGGCGCGGGAAATACGTCTTGAAGATAGATTCAAACTCCTCCCCCGTCCAGACTTCCTGCCACCTGAAGTTCGACGAGTGGCTGCAGAATGCTTTTTTCTGATAGGGTTTCTTGTCTGATACTCTTTTCAAGTAGGGAACGGGCTTCTCAGGCCAAACCTCTTCTATGGCGGCCGTCACGCCCCCACACGTGGAAGAATAGTTGGCGCGTATGGGCTTTCCCTTGTACAGCACAATGGTTCCGTACGTTTCTGCGATTGCCCTGTCACTGACCGGCTTCTCGCCTGCAACGCCGGAGTAAACCTGGTCCTGAACTGTCGCAAGCACGTCAAACCCTTCTTCCTCATACCTTCCGTGAAAATAGAAAACGTAGGTGCGAGCCGCTATGGCTTGGGCTTTTACAGCTTCGATAATCTCAGGAGTGAGGCCGCCGATCTCATTGGGGACGACGCCTCTCAGGTAGGACTCGACATCCACAACATTGACAAGCGTGAGAAGCCCGGAGCTACTGCGGAATATCTCAAGGCTTCCCCTGTATCTCTCGCCGCCGAGCGTCAGAAAGCTTTCCGATCCGCTGCTGGAAACTACTAGAGTCACGTCCATCGTGCCCCTGGAGAGTCCGTCGGGGTCTATTATCTCTATTCCCTTCTCCCCGCCTGTGCCCGTACCTGGAAGGAACGTCCACCTCTCGCCGCCCCTACACAGCTTAGGTTTTCGGGCACTTCCCTTTATTGAAATCTCAAATTCCCCCGTCGCAGACACAGTTATGGTTCCCGAATCAACCCGAAGTCCCACTCTTACCCTCGGGACTTTCGGCAGAGCGGGGACGGGGGGCCTTACGCGGGCGCAACCAACCAGCGACAGGAGCACAAGTGACAGAAGAGCGAAGGTAAAAAGCCGACTTCTCATTTATCTGAATCCCTATCCTTCAACTACACTCTATTCATTTCGTGACGCGGGAACAATCTTCCCTAAGATTGTTCTTCTTCTAGCGCCGGTGGCTCCCGGAAGGTTTGCACTTCCTCCGCATATCGTCTCGTTTGCCAGAACTGCAAAGGCAACGGCCTCCTTGGCCACGCTACTGATGCCGTAGTCGTCAGAGTGCAGGACCGGAACCGGGTCAAAACATTCCTTGAGAAGGCCAACCAGTGTCTCGTTCCTGGTGCCACCGCCGCTTATGATAACCTCGTCTATGTTCACAGTCGGAAAGACGAATCTTTTACACGCAGCCTCGATGGAGCGAGGCGTCAACGCCGTCGCCGTTGCCACAAGATCGTTATCGCTCAGGCCAAGTGCCTCTGCCCTTCCCAGAAGAAGAGTGAGGAACTCTTGCCCGAAGAGCTCCCGCCCGGTGGATTTCGGGGGCTCAGTTCCGAAATACTCGTGTTCCAGCAGCTCCTCTATGAGTCCCTCGTGAACAGTCCCGGCCGCTGCCATCCTCCCGTCTCTGTCAAATTCCTCTCTCCCCTGCGTTATCTCTCTCACGACTGCATCAATAAGCATGTTGCCGGGCCCCGTGTCAAACGCAAACACATCGTCAACTGTGCAGCTCTTAGGAACCACCGTCACGTTAGCGATTCCACCGATGTTCACCATCAATCTCGATTTCTCTTCGGACCTGAAAAGAACGAAGTCGACATAGGGCACGAGAGGGGCGCCTATTCCTCCAGCGGCGATATCCCTGGCCCTGAAATCTGCCACGGTCGTGACACCCATCCTTTCAGCGATTATGCACGGCTCCCCGATTTGTAGCGTGGAAGGCGCACCCCACAGTGTCTGACCACCGATTGGGCTGTGATAGATAGTCTGTCCGTGAGACCCGATGACGTCTATGTCAGTGGGTTTGAGTCCCGCCTGCTCGGCTATTTTGCGCGCGGCCTCGGCAAAGAGCTCCCCTATTACGAAATTCAGCTCGCTCACGAGTTCAACTGAGCTGCTTTCGGGTGTCGATACCTTGAGCAGAACTCGCTTGATTTCTGGATCGTAAGGGAACGTAGCGTGTTCGAGAAGGTCTATCCTGGTTTCGATTCCACAACCAGTAATCTGTAGAACAGCCGCCGTTATGCCGTCGAAGGACGTTCCCGCCATTAGCCCCACTGCCCGCCTCGTTCTCTTTCTAGCGATCCTTTGCAGTTCTTTCATGAAACGCCTTCCGAAGTTCGCGGCTCTCCCGACCCCGTGCACTCTTGGAAGTTCGCGGTTCTCCCGACCGCCTGTACTCTTGGAAGTTCGGAGCGGTTCCGACGACCGCCTGCACTCTTGGAATCTCGGAACCGAAAAGCCGCAAATCCTGGTAGCTTAAGGTCTCGAGCTCCTGCGCCTTTTGCGAAAGCCCGACTCCTACTTGACAGCTCCCGCCGTTATTCCCTCAATTATGTGCCTCTGAAACACAAGAAACACCAGGATAATCGGAACCGCGCAAAGAGTGGAGCCCGCAGTTAAATGTCCCCAGTCAACACTGTGTTCCCCCAGCGAATACAGTGCGAGACCGACAGGCAGGGTACGCATTCTCTCTGTGTTTGTCAATATCAAGGGATAGAGAAAGGAGTTCCAGTTAATAAGAAACGTATTGATAGCGACCACGGCCAGGGCGGGCCGTGACAACGGCAAAACAATTCTGAAGAAGATCTTCATGTCGCTGGCGCCGTCCACTCGCGCTGCTTCTTCCAGCTCAACAGGAAGTGAAGTAACGTACTGGGAGATGAAGAAAACGTTGAAGGCATCAACAAGAAACGGCAGCGTGAGTGCGAAATAGGTGTTTATCATGTGCAATTTCGAGATGAGGAGATAGAGTGGAATCATCGTGATCTGTCGAGGTATCATGAGCATCGACACAACGGCGATGACTACGAGACGTTTTCCTCGAAACTGTCTGCGCGCTATGCCGTATCCGACCATCGAAGCGAAGAGGAGATTTCCGAAGACTACGACTGCACTCACCACAACACTGTTGATGAAGTAACGGGCGAAGGGTCCGCTCTTCCACACATCCACGTAATTCTGAAGGCTGGGGCTCTCCGGCCACAGTTCCACTGCCCTCTTAATGAGCGCCGCCTCTCCTCGCAGCGACGTGGAGATCATCCAGTAAAGCGGAAAAAGCGCAGAGGCAAGCAGGAGAAGAAGCACAATGGAGAGAATGAACGTACTGGCACGAATTCTCATTCTGATTGTCTCTCCCCTCATTCTCCGGCTGCCCGTCCCACCCGCAGGTATTTCATCTGCAAGACCGAGAAGGTCATGATTACAATGAAAAGCAGGTACGCTACCGCACTGGCGTATCCCATCTCAAAACGATAGAAGGCTCTGTCGTACAGGTAGAATACCGATGTCAGGGTGCTGTTGAGCGGGCCGCCTCTCGTCATAACGAATATCTCGATGAATATCTGAAAGGAGCGAATCGTGTTTATCACCACGACAAAGAGCGTGATGGGCCTTATCATCGGCACCGTTATGAAGCGCAACGTGTTCCAGAAACCGCTTCCATCAATCCGGGCCGCCTCGTAGAGTTCAGAAGGTATGGCCTGAAGACCGGCAAGAAAGAGGATTGTGTAGTAGCCGAAGCTCGCCCATACGTCCATAGCCATTATGGACAAGAGAGATGTTCGCGGGTCTCCAAGCCAGGACCTGCCTTCTCCGCCCAGAGATTCAACCAGCTTGTTGACAAGCCCTGCGGGGGCGTAGAGCTGTTTGAAGATAATCGCTATGACGACTATGGAGATTACTGAAGGTATGAAGAATCCGCTCCTGTAGAGCGAACGGCAAGGAATCCTCTGGTTAATCGCTACAGCGAGAAAGAAGGCGATAACTGTTGTAACCGGTACGGTACCTGCCACAAAGACAAAAGTGTTTCTGAGAGATGTCCAGAAGAGAGGATCCGTGAGTGCCCTGGAGAAGTTTGAAAGGCCGACGAAATGTACGAGGTCCGGCCTCAAGGGATTGAAGCGAACAAAGCTGAGAACCAGCGAGAAGAGTAACGGAAAGACCCAAAAAATGCCGAACGAAACGATCCACGGAGAAAGAAAAGCTAAAGTAGAGCGGTTCTTCTGCATCCCGTCTACTGTTCCCCTACATCAGCCATCTGCACGCGAGACTATTCTTTCTATCTTCCTGTCTGCTTCAGCCAATGCGTCTTCGGGAGACCTGATTTCGTAGATAGCCTCCTCGATTGCCGTGTTTATTGCTTCCTCGATCTCCACCCAGCTGGGGTGCGGGGGAGGAGGCACCGCCGTCCCAAGTTGGATAACGAACACCCTCTCCAGCGGATGTGATTCGTAGTAGGGGTCGTTCTCCGCCCCCTTCAAGGCAGGCTGCACACTCTTGGCGCTCCGACACAGAGAGATCACGTTCCCTTTCGAGATGAGAAATCTCGCCAGCTTAAGCGCTTCCCTCTTGTGTTTGGATTTGACAAATGTAACAAGGACTTCACTTCCGGCAAACGATGCATGGAAACCGCGATCCAATGCGCGCTTCGGTACAAGCGCAACTCCGAATTCGAGCTCAGGAACATCGGATGGAATCGTCCTGAGATTCCAACCGCCAGAAATCTGCAAACCAAGCTTTCCCTGCTTGAAGGCCATATCCAGAACGTCCTGCTTCTCCATCAGCGAGACGTCTCTAAGAGAACAGTAAAAGTGCAGTGCGTCCACGTTTTCTTTCGAGGAAAATACAGAATGAGCAAGGTCGTCACTGAGGATGTCACCCCCGCTACCCCAGGCGAAGGGCATGAACTTCTTGTACAATATGTAGCGCTCACCGGCGTTCATTCCGAATCCGTAAACGTCCTTGCCCAGCGCGTGGATTCTATCCGCGCAGTCGATCAGCTCCTCCCACGTCCGGGGCGGAATCTCGGGGTCCAATCCGGCTCTCTCGAAGAGCCGCTTGTTGTAAAAAAGAACCCTGGTCCCCGCGACCCAGGGGATTCCGTATATCTTCCCGTCCAGAGTGCAGCTGTCCCAGAAAAGGTAGCTCTCCCTGAGGTCTTTCACTTCTGACGTAATGTCGCTCAAAACGCCGTCGGCAGCAAACCTGGGCACCCAGGTGGAGCCGAGTTCGCAGAGGTCCGGCTGCGTGCCGGAAGAGACGGCAGCAACTATCTTCTCGAAGCCGTTCTGCCACGTCAGCTGCTGCATTTCGACTTTGACGCCTGGATTCGCTTTCTCGAATTCAGTGATAATCGGAGTTATGATCTCCGAGGGCCAAAACTGCCAGAACGTCAGCCGTGCACCCTTCTCCTGCCCACACCCAAGATTCACGAGCAAAAAAGCGAGGAGAAGAAAGGCCCAACTCAAGAAGCGTGTATCTCTGCCCCGGGCGAAGCGCCGCTTTGCCACCTCAGGACCTTTGAGCTGTTCGTCGCACTTCATCCTGAACGCTCTTTCTTTTCCTTCGCACTACCGCGACTGATTCCCGCTCGTCGCCCGGATTTGCCGGCGTCATCGCGGGGTGAACTATATGCTTTCTGCAGGGCCTTTCGCACAAAACCGTCAGCCTCGGCCAACAGCTTCTCTGCTGTCTGGGCGTCAACCTGGGCCTCTATCATCACGATTGCCTTCTTAACGCTCCCCCCTGCATCCTTGAGACATCTCTCCGCAGCGTCATAATCAAGTCCGGTCACTGTCATCACGACCCGCTTGGAACGCTCGGCAAGTTTTCTGCTTGTCACCATAAGATCCACCATCATGTTCTCGAAGACCTTGCCCATCTTCACCATCGTTGTTGTAGTGATCATGTTGAGAACCATCTTCTGAGCAGTACCTGACTTCATTCGTGTTGAGCCCATGATGACTTCGGGTCCGACCTCAGGACAGATGACAACGTCAACGGGAAAATCGACCGTGGAAGACGGATTACAGCTGATGTATGCGGTTTTAGCACCCCTTCTTCTGGCTTCGGCCACGGCGGCCTTGGCGAACGGAGTACGTCGGCTCGCAGCGATTCCCACGACCACGTCACCCGCGTTTACTCGTAGCTCTCGAATGGCCTCGACCGCCTCTTCTTCCCTGTCTTCAGCCCCCTCCACGGCTCGATAGAGAGCCCGCTTGCCGCCAGCGATCACTCCCTGAATCATCTCCGGGCCAGTGCCGAAAGTAGGCGGACATTCGGCGGCATCAAGCACACCGAGACGCCCGCTCGTTCCCGCACCCGCGTAGATTAACCGTCCACCCTTCTTGAGAGAGCGAACAGCGAGCTCAACTACCTCCGCAATGTGAGGGAGTTCTTTCTCCACGGCATACGCAACAGTTTTGTCCTCTTCGTTGATGGCCCGAAGAACCTCAAGCGTGGGGCGCGTATCGATGTCCATGGTGCTAGAGTTGCGCTGCTCAGTGATCAGCGCCAGGAGTTCCAGGAAAACTTCCTTGTTCTTGTCGCTCGGCTCTACGTCCGGCTCATGCCCGATCTGATGCTGACTCCCGACTTTCCCGCGCGTCTTCTTCGGCATAAGCTCTTTACCTACCCTTCTGCATCACGATACCGATAAATCCGGCTGTCAGTAGTTGTGAGAAGTAGATTTCGAATCCAGAAAGCTAGCGAAGGAGCACGACCTTTGTGGCCCTGCTTTCGTCTCCGCAGCGAAGGGAGCACAGATAGACTCCGGAGGCAACCGAACTGCCACTCTCGTCAGTGCCGTCCCACACGGTTTCCCCTTCGATAGGAGTGACCCCGGTCTGCCCTTCCTCCAGAATCCTGACAATCCTACCAGCAGGGTCGAAGATTGCAAGAACGTAGTTGAAGGACTTTGTAGTTGCAGGGAGTGTGAATGGAATGTGAGTGAGCGGATTAAACGGATTCGGGTAATTCTTTCCCAGGGCAATCTGTGAAGGAGGCACGGTCTGAGGAGGAACACTCAGGTTTGCAGTGTCAACTGCGGCAAGAGAAGCCAGCGAGGCCACGGCGAGCTTCGTAACGTCCGTTACAAAGGAAATCGTGAGATTGCCCACAGTGTCGCCGGTACTGTGGTAGTAGGGGTTTGTCATGTAGTCGACCTCGATCCCACAGAGGGCGCTGTAAGCTCTGTCCCAGAACGACGCATGGTCGCTCCATCTCATGCTGGCGTTGATCTGCTTTCTGAGGCCCAGCGAGGTAACGAAGCTGTCTCTTACATCGGTGCAATAGTCGACAAGCCACTCTGAAGCACTGTTTCCTATGAGGTAGATGACGGGGGTGCCGTATCCCACCATGTCGAAATTAAGGACTCCGGCAATGTCGTCACCTGCAGCGTGCGCGTCAGCCGCGTAGTGATCGCTTCCTATGAGTCCTTGCTCCTCGCCGGAGAAGCAGATAAATCTGATGGAGCTCAGGAAAGGAAATTCCTTGAGTACGCTGGCCGCTTCGAGTACCAGCGTCGTGCCAGTTGCGTTGTCGTCTGCCCCCGGAGCTCTCACCATCGGATCTTCAGAAACGCTGTCGTAGTGACCACAGACTATGTATGTCTCTGAAGGCGTTGACGTCCCGACCAAAGTGGCAACGACGTTTCGCCACTTATCGGGAACGTTCTCGTTTAGCAAGGTCCAGGTGGAGCCTCCATCCGCGGTACGAACTAGCGAGGAAGTACCGCCTGCCCACGCGCGGAGACTGTCCATGCAGGAAACGCCGAAGAAACGACAGCCCGTTCCGCTGTCTTGAGGAGACCAGTTCTGCCCGCCGTCCTGTGTGTGAAGTATTTCTCCACCATAACCCACAACCCAACCGTGCAAACTGTCTGAGAAGCACACGCCCTGCAAAGACGCAAATGAACCGGAGGACTGTGCCTCCCACGTTGAACCTCCGTCGCTCGTATGCAGTATCGTGCCCGAGTAGCCTACTGCCCAGCCCTCCTGGGAACTCACAAAACATACGTCGTGCAGTCGATCGCTGACGCCGCTTGTTTGCGGAGCCCAGTTGCTACCTCCGTCGGAGGTGTGTATTATTGCGCCCGAGGTGCCCACGGCCCATCCGTTCTGCGAATCCACAAATTCGATGTCGTAGAGACGTTCCGCGGTGCCGCTTGATTGGGCAGACCAGCTGAGTCCTCCGTCAGACGTCCTTCGCACGGTTCCCTCGGTGCCGCACATCCAGCCATCCAGGGCATTGAGAAACTTCACGCCGTAGAGGTAGTACCATGTTCCAGTAACGAGAGAATCCCACGTTGAGCCCCCGTCGAACGTTCTAATACAGAGACCCACGGAACCAGAGACCCAACCACTGTCTGCGTCTATGAACGAGGCCTTAAGAAGGGTCTCGCCCGTCCCCGAGGTCTGGCTTTCCCAGCTGTCGCCTCCGTCCTCCGTGTGAAGAATCGAACCGCCGCGGCCCACGGCGTACCCCTCCACGCCCACAAAGGCAACATGGTAGAGGGGTATTCCGAAGTAATCGTCGTACTGAACGGCCAGCCCCATGCTGTCGAACTTGGCGTAAATATATTCTGCCGCATCCCTGCACTGGGGATGAAACGAGTACCGAGTGAGTAATGTGTCGAGCCCTCCCGAAAGATAGACCTCCTGTTCGCCGGTGATAGAGTTGAGATAATCTAGAACATCCGATTCTGATACCGCGTCAACCATGAGACCGATGCAAGAATCCTCGACCGACGAAGCGGTGCGGAAAATCTTTGAGGACACGTGCCTGACTGAAGCAAGGCTTCTCTCAACGACATCGACTCGATCCAGCCGAAGGCCCAACACGGCGGCCCCTTCCTCGACATCCATGCCAGTGATGACCTTGCTGTCAGCACAGATGAGATAACTGTCTCCGTTGCTCCAGAGAACTTCACCCAGGCGTGAAACGGTCCTCTCACTGACCCAAGGCGACGCACTGACCAGATAGTAAGGTCTTGCATCAAAGTACTCCCCGAGTACCCGAGTCGATACACCTGCGGCTTCAAGTCTCTCGAGGAGTGCAAAATCAGCAACCAGAATGCCAGGAAGATGCGTTGCCCGAGGTGGGAGAAGCCACGGAACAGAGAGCTCGCTCGGAACCCCCGTCGCCTCTATCACGGAGACGTCGTAGGGAGGAGTCGAACTCGCGGTAACACTAACGGATTGTGAGGCAAAGAGAACGGCCGGACAGAGGATAAGAAAACTCAGAGTAACGAAGACGAGAGGCCGGAGTGCTTTTCTTCGCACGCTTGTACTCACGAGAACCTCTCTTTGCTCGCCCTTCCCACCCCGGCGCGAGATGACAACGACGCAATACACCAACAGTTTAACACGTTTTCGCGCTCCGGTCAATGCCGGCCTGGAAGCGCGGGTCGTTGAAGACACGGAATTCCGCGTTTTCAGCAGTTCAAGAAAAGCACGCAACCCGCCTCATCAGACGAGCTGCGCGCACACGGAGATATCGAAAATGTGGCTCTCTATTGCTCTGCTACGGAAATCCTATTCAGGCATCCTCAGCGCCACGAACAAGGTCGCGCTCTCCCTTCTTATCAGAAAAAGCGCCGCTTCTCCCGGCTCCGACTTCGCCAGGGCCTCTTCGTACTCAGAAGTATTCGTCACTTTCTCCCTGTTGATCTCCTTGATGAGGTCACCTTCGGCGATTCCTGCCGCCTGAGCAGCGCCCCCGGCCTTCACTTCAACGACTACGACTCCCTTCTCGTTCTCATATCCCAGTTTGGCCGCCAGCGAAGGGCTGAGCGTCTGAACTGACATTCCTATCTTGCTCACGGTCTTCTCTTTTGTCTCCGCCGAAGCCACTGTCTCGGCGGAAAGCTCGCCGAGCGTGAGAGTGATCCTTTTCGTCTTGCCGTCCCTCAGTATCTTCACCTCGACCTCTGTCCCGGGTTCAGTCTCAACAACCATGTTCCTGAGGCCGACGGTGTCGTCCACCTTCTTGCCTTCTAATTCTAGAATGATGTCGCCCTGTTTAAGGCCGCCCTTATCTGCAGGACTTTCTTTCGTCACCTCGCTCACGACCACCCCCGTGGCCTCATCGAGACCAAGAGCTTGAGCCATCGTCTCGTCAATGTTCTGAATGATGACCCCCATCCAACCCCTGACGACCTTTCCTTTGGCAACAAGGTCCTCCATGACTTTCTTGGCCATCTCGATGGGGATTGCGAAGCCGACCCCCTGGTAGCCGCCGCTCCTGCTGAGTATCGCAGTGTTTATGCCTATGACTTTTCCTTCGAGGTTCACAAGCGCTCCACCGCTGTTTCCAGGATTTATGGCGGCATCGGTTTGAATGAAGTCTTCGTACTCTGCAAGACCTACGTTCGAACGCCCCTTCGCACTTACAATGCCCGCCGTCACAGTCTGCTCGAGCTGCTCAGAGAATGGACTTCCAACAGCAAGCACCCATTCGCCAACCTCGATGTCCCTGGAGCTCCCGAACCTCGCCACCGGGAGGTCTTCGGCGTCTATCTTTATCACCGCAACGTCGGTCTGTGGGTCGGTTCCGACAACTTCGGCATCAAATCTTCTCTTGTCAGAAAGAGTCGCACGTATCTTCTCCGCTCCAGATATAACGTGGTAGTTGGTCAGGATGTATCCGTCGCTGCTGACAATTACGCCGGAGCCCAGACCTCTTTGTCGCAGCTCGCCCTCCGGGGTAGGCGTGCGGAAGAATTTCTCAAAGAAATCCTCTCCGAAGAAGTCATCGAAAGGAGAACGCGGGAGATTCCTGTGAAAGCTCGGAATGTCCTTCAAGACCCTCTCGCTCGAGATTGTGACCACAACCGGGCGCACCATCTTCGCGATAAGAACGAAGGCCCTGCTTGTGTTCTGCAGTTGTAGGAGCTCCTCCGGAGTCCCTTCCGACGAGCCAAGGTTGATGGCCTTCGCCTTGTCCGAGCCGAAACCTGTCCTGACAAGCTCCAGGTCCGACGTGATGTATATCCCCAGGGCAAGACCGATGAGAACGCAAACAAGCGGAATCAAAAAGCCTTTGCTTTTGAGTTTCATAATGCTCCTCCTATCCAGGCAGGCCCGGATGCCTAGTGATCCAGCCCTCCCTCTTTCGCGAATTCCTCAATGAGCTTCTTCTGCTTCTCAGTGACTTTCTTGGGTGTGACAACATCTATCTTAACAAACTGGTCGCCCTTGAGTCCGTTTCTCTTAAGGCCCATCCCCTTGAGCCTGAACGTTGCTCCATTTTGAACACCGGCAGGGACTTTCAGTTCCACGCTACGACCATCAACAGTCTTGACCTTCACTTTGGCGCCCAGGACGGCTTGGGCAATGTTGATTGGTACGGTACAGTAGATGTTAGCACCCTTCTTGGTGAAGAACGGATGCGAGCCCACTCTCACCTGGGCAATTACATCACCGGGCGGTCCCCCAGCAACACCGAGCTCTCCCTGACCCCTAAGTCTTATCTTTTCTCCCGTGGAGATGCCGGCGGGGATCTTTATCACGTATTTCTTTGCGCCTCGTACTGTTCCCCTTCCCCCACACGCCCTGCACGGGTCTTCTGTAAGCACACCCCAACCCAGGCATTTGGGACAGGGTCTGCTGACGGCGAAACCTCCCTGAACAAACGAGACACTTCCCTGCCCCTTGCATTCTGGACAGGTCACAGTCTTCGAGCCGGGCCGAGCTCCGCTCCCGCCGCACTCCTTGCAGTGATCCTCCTTCGAGATGACGACAGTGGTCTTACCGCCCCTGACAGTCAAATCGAACGGAACCTCCAGCTCAACAAGGATGTCGTTGCCCTTCCTGGGGCCGTGGCTTTGGGGCCTGACTCTTGAGCCAAACAGATTACCGAAGAGGCTTCCCAACCCACCGAATCCACCCAGGTCTTCAAACGTGAAGCCTCCCCCTCGGCCGCTTCTGGAGCCGCCGAAAAGGTCACCTAGATCGAATCCCTGAAACCCTCCTCCTGCATACGCCCCAGCTCCAAGTTTCCTCATCTGATCGTACTGCGCTCGTTTCTTCGAATCACTGAGGACGTTGTAGGCTTCAGAAACTTCCTTGAATTTGGCTTCCGCAGTCGTGTTCCCGGGGTTGGCGTCGGGATGGTACTTTTTTGCGAGCTTTCTGTAGGCTTTCTTTATGTCTTCAGTAGATGCGTTCTCGCCGACCCCCAGAGTCTCGTAGAAATCCTGTTGGGCTTGCGGCATTGTTATTCATCACCTGAATCAGTTTGAAGCTGCGTCACCTCGACCTTACTGGGCCTTATCAGCTTGCCCTTATAGGTGTATCCTTTTTGAAAGTCCTTAACGACGGTGCTGTCCTCCCCCTCCTCCACTCTTGCCACCATCACCGCCTCATGGAAGTTGGGATCAAAGGCCATTCCCTTACACTCAATGGGTTCGACGCCTTCTGCCTGGAGGATGCTGCTGAGCTTCTCGTATATCAACTTGACCCCTTTTGCAGCATCGTCATTCTGGCAATTGGGCCTCAGGCTCTCAATCGCTCTTTCCATGTCGTCCATCACGGGGAGCAACCTGCAAATGAGTTCGGATTTTGCATGGTCATAGGCTTCGACCATTTGCCGTTGCACCCGCTTTCTGTAGTTGGCAAATTCGGCCTGGACTCTCTGCAGCTGCTCAAGGTATTCCTGTTCCACGTCCCTTTCCTCTTGAGCAACGGCTTCCTCTTGGAGGGCAGCTCCTGAGGCCTCGCGTGAAGCTTCATCCTCTCTCTCTATGGAGATTTCGTGAGCTTCACTTGAAGGAGAAGGCTCCTTGCCCTTGCGAACCTTCCTTTTCTTCACCATCTATTTCACTCCTTGGTTTCAGGTCTGCGTTTCATAAACACTCAGGAATCTTCCGCACTTCGGGGGTCTCACTTCGAACGGGGCTTCGACTTCCTGTCACCCTTCTTCGGAGTCCTGCCCTTCTCTTCAGACCGCTTCTTCTCCTGTGCACGGGCCGTTCTCGTAGGCGAAGCCTTCTGCTTTCTTGCAGGCTCCCCCACCGTTTTCTTCTCTCCGGATGCGGGCTCTTCTGCCTTCGCGCCTTCCTCGGGCCGCCCCGTCTCGGGCACATCATCTCCAGTGCCTCGCTTCTCGGCGTCGGACGCACCTTCTCGGACACCCGGCCCCTCAGTTCCGCCAACCTCGGCCTCCGCCTGTGTACCCTGCTCTTTCGCAGCGGCCTCTTTCTCCGCCTCCTCCTTCTCCAACTCTGCGTGATTCTTCTTCAGCTCGTCCAGGTAGTTCATCCGTAATTCAGTAAGAGCCCTCTGGAGCGTTTCAGTCTCTTCATCGCTGCGATTGCCTTTCGTCTTCTCCTCAAGCATTCCGAGCATGTCAATCGTCATTCGTGCTTGATCCAGATTCCTCTCTATCTTCTGCGTCATGGGGTTCATGATCTTCCCCAGCCCAATCATTGCACTTGCCTGAAGATTGAGAATCAGTCCGATGAAGAGTACTTCATTCAGAGTAGCTTCTCTTTCGGCCATGAATTCCTCCGTGAATGGTCGTTGTCTGCGAATCCTGTCTCTAGAAATCAAAACACGGCGTATCAGGACACGGGCGACCCTCCGAGTCAACCGGGTCCCTCGGACCCCGACGGGTCGAGGCCGCAGAATGCTTACTCTACGACCTCGAAGTCGGCGTCAACAGCATCTCCCTCTTTCTCTTGCTTGGCACCGGCTTGTGGGCCTGCCTGACCCGCTTCCGGTCCCGGGGCCGACTGTGCACCTGCCTGGTGAGCCTGCGCGTACATCTGCCCGGCCGCCTCGTGCCAGATCTGAGTGAGAGCATCAGAGGCGGACCTAATCTCGTCCACGTTATCCGTCTTCAGGGCTTCCTTGACTCGCCCGACGGCGGCCTCTACTTTGGCCTTCGTGTCGGCGTCGAGCTTCTCTCCCATGTCCTTGAGGTTTTTCTCCGTCTCGTACACCGCCTGGTCTGCACGGTTTCTGATGTCGATGGTCTCTCTACGCTTCTTGTCTTCGGCGCCATGCATCTCAGCGTCTTTGACCATCCTCTGGATCTCTTCCTCAGAGAGACCGCTCGAGGCTTCAATGCGAATGCTCTGCTCGCGCCCCGTGGCCTTGTCTCTTGCAGAGACGTTGAGAATGCCGTTCGCGTCTATATCGAAGGCAACCTCGATCTGAGGAACACCCCGCGGTGCGGGCGGTATGCCCGTAAGCTGGAAACGACCGATGGTCTTGTTGTCAAGCGCCATCTGCCGCTCACCCTGCAGCACGTGAATCTCTACAGTAGTCTGGCTGTCTGCGGCGGTCGTGAATATCTCGCTTTTCTTTGTCGGAATCGTCGTGTTTCTCTCGATGAGCTTAGTGCACACTCCACCAAGAGTCTCGATGCCCAGAGAGAGCGGAGTAACATCAAGAAGCAAGACATCCTTCACGTCTCCGGCAAGTACACCGGCCTGGATCGCTGCGCCTACGGCCACTACCTCGTCAGGATTGACTCCCTTATGAGGGTCCTTGCCGAAAAGCTCCTTCACAAGCGCTTGCACCTTCGGCATCCTCGTTTGCCCTCCGACAAGGATCACCTCATTGATGTCGTCGGCCTTATAACCAGCGTCGGCCAAAGCCTTCTTGCACGGTTCCACCGTTCGCTGAACCAGGTCGTCCACCAGCTGCTCCAGCTTTGCCCTTGTCAACGTGATGTTCAGGTGCTTCGGACCTGATTGATCTGCAGTGATGAAAGGCAGGTTTACGTCTGTTTGCAGCGTGGTGGAAAGCTCGCACTTGGCCTTCTCTGCCGCTTCCTTGAGCCTCTGAAGCGCCATCGGATCCTTGCGAAGGTCAATGCCTTCCTGCTTCTTGAACTCATCTGCCAACCAGTCCATTATCCTCTGGTCGAAATCATCGCCACCCAGATGAGTATCGCCGTTCGTGGCCTTAACCTCGAAGACCCCTTCGCCAAGTTCCAGTATGGATATATCAAAAGTGCCGCCTCCCAGGTCGTATACGGCAATCCTCTCATCCTTCTTCCTGTCAAGCCCGTAAGCCAGAGAGGCAGCAGTAGGTTCGTTAATGATTCTCTTAACCTCAAGCCCCGCGATCCTTCCGGCATCTTTCGTGGCTTGCCTTTGACTGTCATTGAAATATGCAGGGACAGTGATGACTGCCTCTGTCACTTTCTCACCGAGGTACTCTTCCGCCGTTCGCTTCATCTTCTCGAGTACCATCGCCGAGATCTCGGGGGGCGTGTACTCTTTCCCTCCAGCGTTAACAGTAGCAAGATCGCTTTTCCCCCTCTTGACCTCGAAGGGAACCTCGGAAATCTCAGAGCTCACCTCATCGTATTTCCGCCCCATAAACCGCTTGATCGAGTAGACAGTGTTGTGAGGATTCGTTATGGCCTGCCGCTTCGCCACGAGCCCCACCAACCTCTCTCCGTCCTTCGCGAATGCAACCACGGAGGGAGTGGTCCTCCCGCCTTCAGCGTTCGGAATGACTACGGCCTCCCCACCCTCCATGACTGCAACGCAGGAGTTTGTCGTACCCAGGTCAATTCCTATTGTCTTTCCCATGTTCAAAACCTCTCTTTCGGAGCAAGAGATGGACGTTCTCCCTGCCGCCTAACGACAGGGAGAACGTCAGAGATCAGGCGGTGTTCACTCGATGGTGATGTCCTTCGCCTTGGCCTCTTCGGCCTTGGCTAGCCTGATCTCAAGAATGCCGTCCTTGAACTTGGCCTTCGCGTTGCCAGAGTCCACTTTGGTGCCAAGGACGAAGCTCCTCTCGAAGGAGCCGTAACAACGTTCCATTCTGTGGAAGTTATGCTCCTTCTCTTCTTTCTGGAGTTTCTTCTCACCCTTTATCGTAAGGGTGTTGTCGTGGACAGAGACCTTGACGTCTTCCTGCTTGATGCCGGGAAGCTCGGCCCTGATGACGTATTCATCCTCGACCTCGCTTATGTCCACGACAGGAGAGAAGAAGGAATCCCTCCTCTCAGGATGAAACCATCTGCCGAGTCTGCCCGAGACCAGGTCGCCAAACATCCTGTCTGCCTCCTCATCCACTGACAGAGCTTCCTTCCAAGGGTTCCACCTTACCAGAGCCATAAACGTTCACCTCCTCTAATGAACCTTGGCCGAATCATTCGCTCGGCCTTTCTAATCGTCTCAAGATAAGAGCAAGTGCCGTGCCACTTGCTGAGAGGCTTTCTGAATTTTCTAACCTGTTTGATAATAAGAAATTAGAGCATTGTGAAAGTCCTGAGAAGCAGGCCATTTGGGAGTTGGCTCAAAGAATGTATCAAAATGAAACAAAGAAATGCTCTATTATGAAACTCGACTTAATCCGTACCCACGCATCTTCCGCCAAAGCGTGGAGCGAGAAACTCCCAGGGACGATGCCGTGCGTGACAAGTTTCCCGAGTACTTCTGTAGCACCGCCTTTATGTGCTCTTTCTCCAGTTCCCTGAGGGTCCAGTCCGGAGAATAGCCGGCCAGCCCTTCCCGCGCCGGCCGCAGCATCCTCCGCTGTATCATGTCGGGGGGGAGCTCCTTTTCGGTTATCAGGTCCCCCTCGACCAGAGTCACGGCCCTTTCTACGGCGTTCTCGAGCTCCCTAACGTTGCCAGGATAGTCGTGCTGCAAGAGATAGAGCTGCGCCTCCCTGGAGAAGCCGGTAATCTGCTTGCCCTGTCGTCTGCAGTAGCGTTCCAAGAAGTAACGCGCGAGCAGCGGAATGTCATCTCTGCGCTCCCTCAGCGAAGGCAGTTCGATCTGAAACACGTTCAGCCTATAGTAAAGATCGTCCCTCAGCTGACCGCTCTCCAGCGCCTTGTTCACGTCCGTATTGGTTGCCGCTATAACTCTTACGTCTACACCAATGGCTGAGTGATCTCCGATTCTCCTTATCTCCTTCTCCTGGAGAGCCCTGAGTAGCTTCACTTGAATGAGCGGAGGAATCTCCGCCACCTCATCCAGGAAAAGCGTGCCGCCCTCGGCCTGTTCAAAGAGCCCTCTTTTCATGCCGGTCGCCCCTGTAAACGCTCCGCGCACGTGCCCAAAGAGCTCGCTTTCAAACAGCGTCTCGGGAATGGCCGCGCAGTTCACCGGCACGAACGCTCGACTGGCTCTGGGACTCTCGTAGTGAATGGCCCTGGCCACGAGCTCCTTGCCTGTTCCGCTCTCACCGGTGATGAGAACGGTGCTCTCGGTCGACGCGATCTTCGTTATCAGCCGCAGCAGTCTCTTCATCTTCGAAGAACGGGCCAGGATGCCCTGTAACATCTCGAACTCTTGAGACTCGGCCCCGCCGGTGCCCGCTTCTCTTGCCACGCTTCTCTCCTTGGAAACCGACCCCCGGGGAAGCATCTCCTCCCCGACACTCTCTCGTCGTCAGGACTCCCTGGTGCCAGAATGCGTCCCAAAATGAAACGACTCTCTGGGAATTATCGTCGACGTTATGTTTCGTCTTGAAACATATATTATACACGCGAGGGCAGGTTTGTGTCAAGGGGCAATCGGACAAAAAAAGGCCCGTTTCTGTCTAAGGAAACGGGCCTTTTCAAAGTCAAGCAAGGCTAGAACATAAAGCCGACGCCTACAGTCGCAGTAACATACTGGGTAGCTTCATCTTCCGTGAGTATGTGGTGCATCTGGGCTCCCACTTCAATCGCTGTAGTCTCGGCGACAGGGAACTTGATCCCGGCTCCTATGTTGAAGCCGAAGTCGCTCTGGCTCTCGCTTTCGGAGTCAACTTCCCAACTCTCGAAGTACATTCCGATGCCACCCTTAATGTACGGCGTCATGTTTCCGGCGGGGAACGATCCGACAAAATCGACCATCACCGGGATGATCTGTG
>Ga0209636_10002358_pt1 | contig 19238 bp, 16 predicted proteins | sample DeeMarSWOR152_54_FD_187464 | JGI IMG/M metagenome (GOLD analysis project Ga0209636, IMG submission 187464) | Marine sediment microbial communities from White Oak River estuary, North Carolina - WOR-1-52-54 (SPAdes) (version 2) | ecosystem: Environmental > Aquatic > Marine > Intertidal zone >... | reverse complement strand
GTGGCGGTGGCGGAGGAGATGACGGAGGTGATGGCGGTGGCGGAGGCTGCTTTATCGCCACAGCCGCCTACGGCTCGCCGCTGCATCCGCATATTGATATTCTTCGAGACTTCAGAGATAAATACTTGATGACCAATAAGCTGGGCCGTAAGTTCGTCGCTATGTATTACAAGTATTCCCCATCTGTGGCTGAACGGATAGCCAAACACAAAATATTGAAAGTTTTCATTCAAATTCAACTCTTGCCACTCGTAGCACTCAGCTATTCAACGGTTTACTTCGGGCCAATAATGACTGCCTTTGCCTTTGTCTTCATTTTTTTGTTTCCAGTTTTTTTGATTCCTTATCCCCGGAAAAAATGTAGGCGCACAAAAAAATAAGGTATTTAAGGTATCCGAAGCCTCAATTTTTTCGTCAACGCCTTTGGCCCCAAGAATTCCATCCGGTGAGTTCGTTCAGATTGATTAGTGACACATAAGAGAGGCTTTTGATTTTATTTCCTTTCCGTTGATATAATATGCAGGAGTCTTTTTACTGCCTCAGTAAGGATCTTGATTCAGAATTCTCAAGGCCTCTTCATCTTTTTGGGGATCTTATGTTTAAAAAGTGTCACCAATCGTATGAGCGAGCACATCCGGTTGACATCCCCTTTCTGATTATGATAAAAGTGTCGGGAAATAAAAGCGAACTCATTGCATCACACTGGAGTACAAACTTAGTAATGATTTTGTGAGCGATATGAGGCTTCGGTCTGCCTTAAGCAATACAACGGCCACTCCTCTTCGAAAGTTTCGTGTCGGCTCAAAAAAAGAGAGATTAGAGAAGTGAAAAAGAACTTCCTCTTGGCGATCATACTACTAACACTAGTATCTTTTTTAGCAAATTGTTTAGTCAAGGACGATAATAACATCGCCAACCAGAATTACCTGCTCAGCGGAGAGACGTTATATCAGGTATCGACCATTAATGCGATGCTTGCCGGCAACTTCGATGGAGCAAGGACGTTTGCCGAGCTGAAAGAACAAGGGGATTTTGGCATAGGAATAATTCATGCGCTGGATGGCGAGATGATTGCTCTGGATGGAATGTTTTACCAGCTCAATGTTGACGGACAGGCGCATCCTGTATCTGATCAAATGAAGACTCCATTTGCGGTTGTGACTTTCTTTGAGACGGATGAGTCACTGTCGATTGAGGATGGTCCTTTTAGCTTCTCTTCCTTGCAGAAATCTATAGATGCTCTGAGAACGAATAAAAAGATTTTCTATGCCATTCGAATCGACGGGGAGTTCGAATTTGTTAGGACCCGCAGCTTTATGGCACAAGAAAAGCCTTATCCTAAGCTCCTCAAGGTACTCAGGAGCAAGCAGCCGTTCCAGCGGTTCGAGAGTGTGAAGGGGACAATAGTGGGATTCTGGTTCCCGAAATATATGGGGGGAATCAGAGTTTTTGGTTATCATTTTCACTTCATTAACGAGGAAAGGACCAGAGGCGGTCATGTGCTCGATTTCAGGCTGGTGAAAGGAAAAATCGAGATTGACCGCACTCCCAAGATTTACATTGACATTATTGCGCCAAAAGAATTCGAGTGAACGAGCCTGGGATGAAAATAATGAAGTGGGTACAATCTGTCGAATTGAGACTCAAACTTCTCACTCATTGATATTCTTCCAATCTTTTTAAATCATAATATCAGACCTGTTCGAGAGGGATGGTGTTCATTGAGTCCAGCTCTTCTGGAGTTTCCTTCTGAGTAGCTTCATCTCCGCACAAGTTAAAAAAAATCGTCTGCGCCCGTTCCCTTGAAATTGCCGTTTTTCTTGTGATATAAATAAAAAGTCAGCAAGTATAAATCGAGGAAGGTAAGAAGGATAGGTGGCGAATCATAAAAAGAAATTCCTGCGATCTGCAAGAAATACCTGCTTTTTTTCTATCAGTGTGACTTTATCAGGTCATAGAAAAAATGAAGGAAGAAATAAAAAATTTATTCGTCAAAATTATGAAAACCAAGACAAAGAAAATTGAGATTCAAATTGTCAAAAGAATTGAAATTATCAATTGGTTCTGCCATTATAAAAGATGAGACTTAAAGTGAGAAGAAGACGCTTTGTCGTCGTTCTGCTTTTATCTTTTCTTATTCTATTCACTTTTTTTATTCCCTCATATCCCTCAGAAAAGATTCATATGCCAGCAGCGAGAAGCATTGGGGAAGATAAACTAAACCTGCTTCTGATTACGATAGATACACTCAGGACAGACAGGCTGAGCTGTTACAGCCCTGAACATTTAAAAACACCCAATATTGATTCTCTTGCCTCAAAAAGCGTCATCTTCACAAGAGCCTTCGCTCATACATCCACAACCCTGCCTTCCCATACCAATATTCTTTTGGGCACGACTCCGCTCTATCACGGTGTTCATGACAATTTAAATTTTAAGGTTCGGGATGAATATTTAACCCTGGCCGAGCATTTAAAGCAGGATGGATATTCCACAGGAGCTTTTGTGGGAGCCTTTCCGCTTGATTCGAGGTTTGGTCTTGCTCAAGGATTCGACACATACGATGGAGATTTTGGATTGACAGCTTCAGGAAAAGTGGTGTCGGCAGAGAGGCCAGCGGAAATCGTCGTGGAGAGGGCGCTTGAATGGCTGAATCAGCGCTGCTCCCCATGGTTTCTCTGGGTTCATTGTTATGATCCTCATGATCCCTATGAGCCTCCGGAGCCATTCAGGACCGAGTACAAGGATGCTCCCTATAACGGGGAGGTGGCCTATGTGGATCATGAACTGTGCAAACTTTTCGCCTATCTGAGAAAAAATCGAGTGGAGGAAAATACGCTTATTGTCTTTACCGGAGACCACGGGGAATCTTTGGGGCAACACGGAGAAATGACTCACGGCTGCTTTGCTTACAATTCAACAATTTGGATTCCTCTCCTTATTTATATCCCTGGAGTGAAGCCTCGAGTTGTTCATCAAGATGTCTCTCACATTGACCTTTTTCCTACTGTTTGCGATATTCTGAAAATTGAAAAACCGCCAATCCTTCAGGGGATATCTCTGATGCCTTGCATAAAAGGGAAAAAGTTGAAACGGCGAACTATATACTTTGAGTCACTCTCTCCCTATTACAATTTTGGGTGGGCTCCAATTAGGGGCACAATTCAAGACAAACACAAATTTATAGATTCCCCTATACCTGAACTGTACGATTTAGAGAAAGATTTTGATGAAAGAAAAAATATGGCTCAAAAAAGCAACCTTAATTTTTATCGAAAGCAACTGAGTCAGATCATCCAGATTCAAGAATCCAGCGAAAGTCTTAAAGCTGAAAAAGGGCTGGATAAAGATACTCTGGAGAAATTGAAGAGCCTTGGATACATCGGAAGTTATCCTGGAGAAAGGAAACAGAAATTCAGCACTGAAGATGATGCGAAGGTTCTTCTCCCCTATCATTATAAGTCTGTAGAGGCTCTCAGGCTTTGGGAAGAGGGGAAGGCAAGAGAAGGAATACAGCTTCTCAAGGAAGTCATCACGGAGAAAAAAACTGTTTCCAAAGCCTATTCCAACCTGGCTTGGATCTATAGATCCCAAGGAAAACTCAATGATGTCATCCAGGTTTTACAGATGGGGCTTGAATTTATCCCTGGAAGTTACATGATTTTTTCGTCTTATGTGGATTATCTTTCTGAGGCTGGCCGGTGGAATGAGATCATATCTGTTTTTGAGGAGCTGACTTTTAAGCAACTTGAGTTTGATCCTGTCATCTGGAATTTAGTCGGGGTGGCCTATTCGAATATCGGCAATTTTGAGAAAGCTCTATTGTTTTGCGAAAGGGCTATCTCCATAGATAAAAAATTTCCTCTTTCTTATTCCAATCTTGGGAGTATTCATTTTAATATTTTTAACTTAACAACGAATCCTCAAGAGCTTCCAAAAGCTCTTCTAAACTATGAAAAAGCCTTAGAACTTGATCCAAAAATCAGTGCCGCCCACGATGGTTTAGGCATTATTCACATGTACGAGGGAAATTATGATGAGGCCATCCTTCATCTGGAAAAGGCCCTCCAGCTCCAGCCTGGCATAAACCATGCTGTTTATAACCTTGGCTTAGCCTACCTAAAAAAAGGAAATAAGAGTAAAGCTTTATCCTATTTCAGCAAATTTAAAAACACCCCTTCTTATTTTAAATTTTCTCTAATGGAAAAAGAAAAGTTGGAAAAGTACGTTGAGGAATGCAAATAATGGCTGGAAAAGACAGCAGGGCTGAAAAAGCGCCTCGATAGGTAGACGAGCCCCATTATCAGATTTTCTTACATAAAATTCCGTATAAACGAGACTGGAATTTTAGTCTCATGATTCCGATCTTATAAGATGTTTTGTTGGGACCTCCTCCCTGGAAACTGGTCCACTGAAAATGTTAGTATTTTCTGGCAAAATCTTTAAGAGGAGGTTTTGTCTATGAAGAAGTCGAAGTTCACAGAGGAGCAGATCGCCTTTGCCTTGCGCTTGGCGGAGACGGGCACACGAGTGGCTGAGGTCTGTAGGAAGTTTGGGATCACTGAGCAGACATTTTATCGTTGGAAGAAAAAGTATGGGGGGCAGGTCAAGCTTGTTCCGAGCAATGCGAAGGAATACCATAAAACCTCGCAATGATAAGGAACATTAATCCTTTTTCATAGAATCAGCAATGTATAATTTCTTCAGCATGAGTGCATCCTGTTCCAGGTTGGGACTTTCGCAGATGACCCGACCTTCGACGCCGTAATTTTTCATCGCTTGAATCCATTCCTCATAGCGAAAATCGGATTCATTCAAGATGAGATGCTTTATCTCTCCTTTAATGCTGTACGCAATTCCGGAGATGTGAATATGCATATTCTTAATGGCCGCGCTCCCCAGTTTTTTTTCGATCTTCTTGAGTACACGGTGAAACTCATTGTAGTTGTTCACCTTTCCCGTTCGGGAATGGATATGGGAGAAATCGATGCAGGGGAGAATTCCGTCCAGGTCTCGACAGAGAAATAAGATTTCTTCAAGCGACCCGAATTGAGATTTTTTCCCCATGGTTTCCGGTCTGAGTACGACAGGATTCCTTTCTGATTTCAAAATGGAGAGAACGTCCTCCAGTCCTTTTTTTATAGTCTCGTATGTCTGCTCCGGGCGGGACTTTCCGTAATATCCGCAGTGAAACACCACACTTTTCGCTCCGCACTTCCAAGCCATCCTGGCCGAACTCAGGAGTCTCTCCTGGCTGGAAAGCCTTTTCCCCTCCTCGGGGGAATTCAGGTTAACGAAGTAAGGCGCATGGACACTGAGAGCTATATTGAATTCTCTGGCTTTCTCTTCTATCTTCTGGCATAAGTCACTTCCCATTTTTACGCCCCAGACGAATTCGATCTCGAGGCAGTCGAGCCCTAATCGTGAGATTTCCTGAACAGCGGCTAAGGTGGAATGGGAAGATGTGGATTGAGGGACTCCGGCTGTTCCAAAAAGAAGCTTTTTAGAAGCAGGGGTCATCGGCCTTTCCATCTCCCGAGTTGAGAAATTCGCTGACAATCTGCATGGCGCAGAAATCACCGCACATGGAACAGGCCTTTGATTTTGACTTCCTTTTCTTCCGGATGTCTTTAAATTTATGGGGATCAAGAGCGAGTTTCTGCTGTTTTTCCCAATCGAGTTTTTTTCGGGCTTCGGATATTTTTAAATCTCTGTTCAATGCGCCTTTGACACCCTTCACGATATCTGCAGCGTGTGCGGCGATCTTCGAGGCAATCAGGCCCTCCTTCACATCCTCAACTGAGGGAAGTCCGAGGTGCTCGGAGGGAGTGACATAGCATAGGAAATCCGCTCCGGCTGCCGCCGCGATCGCGCCTCCGATAGCCGAGACAATGTGATCATAGCCCGGCGCAATATCTGTCACCAAAGGTCCTAATACATAAAATGGAGCCTCATGACAGACTCGTTTCTGGAGCTTTATGTTCATCTCGACCTGATCGAGAGGTATGTGACCTGGTCCTTCGACCATGACCTGGACGTTCTGCTCCCAAGCTCTCTTAACGAGTTCTCCCAGGGTTAAGAGTTCTTCGATCTGGGGACGGTCTGTGGCATCCAGGATGGAGCCAGGCCTGAGTCCATCTCCCAAACTTAAAGTAATGTCATGTTTGTGAGCGATTTCAAGCAACCGGTCGAAATCCGCATAAAGAGGATTCTCTTTCTGGTTGTGAAGCATCCAGGCCAGATGAAAAGCCCCGCCGCGAGAGACAACATCAGCCACCCGGCCCTGGTTCTTCAGTCTGTCTATGGCTTTTGAGGTCAGGCCGGCATGGACCGTCATGAAATCCACGCCTTCCTTCGCTTGAGCTTCGATGACAGAGAAAAGATCATCTTCTTTCATCTCGACAATTGAATTTCTCTGCTCGATGGCTGTGATGGCGGCCTGGTAGACAGGAACAGTCCCCAAAGGGATCCTGGCTTTATCCAGGATCATTTTTCTGATTTTGGTGATATTGCCGCCTGTGCTCAGGTCCATCAGCGTATCCGTCTCATATTTCAAGGAGATTTCGACTTTCTTCAGCTCGTTCTCTTCCTGGGGAAAGTCTACAGATGTTCCGATGTTGACATTGACTTTAGTCTTGAGCTTCTGGCCAATTCCCACAGGATGGATGGGGGAGTGGTTAGGGTTGAGCGGGATGACAATCTTTCCCTGTGTGACTGAACCGAGCAAATCCTCCGGAGTGAACCCTTCGTCTTCAGCGACACTTTTTAAGGAAGGTGTGATGTTGCCCTTTTTGGCTTCTTCTATTTGAGTCATTGTCTGTCTGGATTAACCTGAATTATTCAAAAAATATGCCGACACTATACATTATTTTCAAATGATATGAGCTCTTTTGGTAGGTTTTTCTTAAAATCAAGATTCAAACTTTCTTTTATGTCCATTGATTAACTCTATGTCGGCATCTTTTACCCTTCGGGCGAGCAATCTGACGACCTTTTCATTAGATCAATGTCATCGCGAGCGAAGCGTGGCGATCTCATGTTCATGCGCAAAGGCATGGGATTGCCGCTGTCGTTTCTCTCCTCGCAACGATGTCTACAGCAACCTCGACTCGTGAATAATCCAGGCAAGTTAGAGATGAGGATCTCTTAACTGGTTTTTTCTAACATATAAGTATAGGTTACCTCTGGCTGCCTGTCAACAGGAATGCAGACTCTGTATGGGGTAAGAGTCAAACAGACAATCCCTTGAGGTGGCAATTTCTCATTCATTCTGATAGCATGGATACAGAAGGAATAATTAAATGAGTGTTGCTAGAAAACTTGCCTCTGCCGTGCTCGTTTTGTGTCTATCAAGTCTTGCTTCTGGAACTCAGAAATACTCTCCCCGGGAGGTCGATAAAGTTTTAAAAGCAATAGATAGAGTCGAAAGAGAAACAGCCACTCAAACAAGGCGTCCTCTGAAAAAAATTTCAATTACTGAGAGCGAGCTCAATTCATATATTGCCTACCTAGTAGAAATTAAGAATGAAAAATTCTTGAAAGAACTCCGGGTTAAGTTATTTAAAAAGAACAAGGTCGAAGGGATAGTTTTAATAGATTTAAGAGGGGAACGAGTCCCCGAGTTTCTTCGTCCCCAGATGACTTTGTATTTTGGGGGGAAGCTTGAAGCGAGTGACGGCCAGGTAAGGTTCATATTGAAAGACCTTTTTCTTGAGGAGCAGCGTATTGACCCAAAAGTGCTGGATTTTATCATCGCGTTTGCGGCCAAAATCGGAAATTATGAGGTCTGGAGTATAAACGAATGGTGGGAGCTTCCTCACGGGATAAAAAATGTCGAGACGGAGACTCATAGGGCCGTCTTCTTCTATTAGAATAAAAAAGCGGGAATAGAGGTTTGGGATTTAGAGAAAAAGAGAAGTCTTTATACCTAAAAACCAGATCCAGGTAAGAACCAGGCCTTCCCAAGAAGAGCTTTTGGTATAGGTCAAACGATCTATGATTCGGATAATCGGCGGAATTTATAAGGGGAAAAGACTGAAAAAGGTACCAGGCTCCCGAGTGCGCCCGATGCCCCATAAACTCAGGGAAACAATGTTCAATATTATTCAAGAGGACATTAAAAACAGCGTATTCCTGGATGGGTTCGCAGGCACGGGTTCAGTCGGAATAGAGGCTTTGAGCCGGGGAGCTGAGAGAGTGATTTTTATTGATGAGTATAATCCTTCCATAAGGGTAATAAAATCCAACCTGGCCAAATGTGAGGCTGAGGAGAAAGCCCGGGTCATCCGGAAAGAATTCAACCGTGCGGTTATTCAGCTTTCAACGGAGAATATGAAGTTCGATCTGATCTTTCTCGATCCCCCATACAGACTGCTGGATGAAAGAAATCCGCTTAAAGTCATAAAAAAGAGGGAAATCCTCAAGCCTGAGGGATTGATTATCCTGCGCCATCATTTTAAGACGCGGTTCAATGCGAAGTATTACCAGCTCCAGAGACAGACAACGATCGGCGATGACACGCTCTCTTTTTATGAATAAGGAGTTGAATGGGATCATAGAATGAAGAAAGCGAGTCCGAAAGACTTTCCAAATTTACGTTTGGAACCCTCATTCCAGGAAGATGAAATATTTTCGAGCGTGGCTGGAGATAAGGGAACTTCCCTGTTTTTAGGCCGCTACTCCTTAAATCAAGTCGCTGCGGTTTTAGAAAAAAGAAACTTTTTCAAAGATGCCAAAAAAAGAAAATTATGGCCTTTAGAGTTTGACCTGGACTCATCCGAATATCCCTTGCAGAGGTTTCGGATTTTCTATGAGCAAAAGAAACCTGAAAAAATGATTGTTGATTTGAAGATTAAGGAAGGAGTGTTTCGTTTAAAAAAGAAGCTGACTTTGGATTTCCCCATTTCTGAGTGCAATTTTCTCTTCCTGGAGTGGCTGACTCTTCAAAACCCTCTCTTGAACTTCTCAAGGGAGAAATCATCTCTTCCTGGACAGAAACATCCAGGCCTTGGCTTGGGGAAGAAAGTCGTGGATATTTTTATTCGCCTCGCTCGGATTACACGCAAAGACGGGATTATCGCTTTTCCAGCTTATTTCCACAATGCCCTGTTGTTTTCCCGCTATTTATATTTCATCAATCCTGAAAAGGCAGGTGAAGTTCAGGCAATCAGAGAGACTTTTCCCGATGTGACGTTCAAGCAGCTGGCCTGGATTGTCCATCTCAATTGCATGAGGGACAGTGAAGGTAAGAAGTATGAGTGGAGAGCCGAGGAGGAGGTTTATCCTTTGAATAAAGATTTGAAGAGATATTTTGATTCAAAAGAATATCGAGGAATAGTCGAGGAATCAAAGGAACATTTGAGTTTTCAGATTGATTGGGAATGCTTTGACAAAAAGATGAAAGGGGACAGGACTTGAGATTAGATTTTTTGTGGTCAGGCCTTATTGAGGTCGATGCCCGGTGACGGAGATCAAGCTGTGTATCTTGAAATCTTGATAAGGCCTGACCCCGCTAATCCCAAGGCCTGATCCCGAATTCTTCTTTACTCAAGGCCTTTAACTCTGGTATAATTCCTCCCTAAACAAGGAGAGGACAGAAATGAAAAAAGATATTCATCCCGAATACGTAGAGTGCACGATTACCTGTGCGTGCGGTAACACATTCACCACTCGATCAACGAAGAAAGAAATCCGGGTGGAAATCTGTTCCCAGTGCCATCCGTTTTTTACCGGCAAACAAAAATTTGTTGATAGTGCCGGACGAGTTGAAAAGTTCAAGAAAAAATATGGCGATCTTAAGTCCAAAAAATAACCGAGATGCTTCAAGAACTCGAAGATATCAAGGAGAAATACCGCCAACTCACACACTCTCTCTCTGATCCCGCCTTAATTTCCGACCCTCAAAAGATCAAAAAGATTGCCAAAGAGCGTGCGGATTTGGAGCCCTTAGTCAAAAAATACGAAGTTTACGAGAAGGTCACGAAGGATATCAAGGAATCAAAAGAAATCCTGGCTGATCCCGATTCAGAAACAGAACTCAAGAAACTTGCTGAAGAGGAACTGAAAGAACTCCAGAAAAAGCAGGAACGGATTAAAGACGAGCTTAAGATACTGCTTCTTCCAAAGGACCCCAATGATGAGAAGAATGTCTTGCTGGAGATCAGAGCTGGCGCAGGTGGTGATGAAGCATCCCTTTTCGCTCAGGATTTATTCCGGATGTATTCGCGGTATACAGAAATGAAAGGGTGGAAGATAGAAGTTTTCAACACCAGCTATTCTCCCATCGGAGGCTTTAAAGAGATAATAGCCAACATCCGGGGAGAGAAAGCCTATTCTCAACTCAAATATGAGAGTGGAGTGCATCGAGTTCAACGGGTTCCTCAAACTGAAGCCAGTGGCAGAATCCACACATCCACTGTCACAGTAGCTGTACTCCCTGAGGCGGATGATGTGGATGTGAAACTGGATCCGAAGGATTTGAATATTGAAGCCTTTGGAGCCTCTGGTCCAGGAGGACAGAGTGTTAACCGGAATTACACAGCTATCCGGGTGACTCATAAGCCGTCAGGGCAAGTCGTATCCTGTCAGGATGAAAAATCACAGCACCGCAACAAGGATAAAGCGTTGCGGATTCTGCGTTCTCGTCTGTTGAATATCGCTCAGAGAGAACAGCAGGAAAAAATGGCTCAAGACAGGAAATCTCAAGTCGGGACAGGGGAGAGGAGTGAAAAAATAAGGACCTATAACTTCCCTCAATCCAGGATCACCGACCATCGCCTGAATCTGTCACTCCATAAACTAGAGTCTGTTCTCGATGGAAATATAGACGAAATCATCAATGCGTTAACACTCCATTTTCAGTCGAAAATGATGGAGAAAAGAACCAGCTTATCCAAATAAATCGAGCTGTCGTTGAGTACAATCCAAGGATTATTCCAAAAAGGGAGGTCTCTGCTCAAGGATTTCCTCCATCCCCATCTTGACGCTAAACTTCTTCTTCTCAAGTGTCTGTCTCTTTCCGAGGAGAAGCTCTTGACTTCCCTGGACAAGAGTGTTTCGAAAGCCCAGGAGAGGTGTTTTAACAGGTTGATTTCGAAACGCATGAAAGGAATCCCGCTCCCGTATCTCACAGAATCCAAGGAATTCTGGTCGATTTCCTTTAAAGTTACCCCTGGAGTGTTGATTCCCCGTCCGGAGACGGAATTGCTCGTAGAAAAGGTCTTAGATTATTCCCCAGGAGGCAATGATATTATCGTGGATATCGGGACAGGGTGTGGAAACATAGCCATTTCTCTCGCCATGGAACTCTCCTCCACGCGGATTTTGGCTACAGATATATCACGGAAAGCTTTGCGGTTGGCGAGAATGAATGCGTCAAGCCAGAAGGTTTCCAATGTGACTTTTGCCGCCGGAAGCCTGTATACTCCTCTGGAAAAGCTTCACTTGGAGGAAAAATGCGATTTTATCATCTCGAATCCTCCCTATGTCTCAGAGGTAGAATGGGAAACCCTCAACGATGAAATACGAGACCATGAACCCAAAAGCGCGCTGGTGGCCGGAAAGACAGGATTAGAGGTCATCAAGCCATTAATCCAGGGAGCCCCCGTATACTTGAAGCCAGGCGGGTTTCTTCTTGTCGAGATCGGGTACAATCAGAGAGATGAAGTCCAGTCTATTCTTAATTCTTTCCCTGTTTGGCAGGATGTGAAATTTCATAAAGACCTTGCAGGAACGGATAGAGTCGCTTCCGCAAGAGCAAGAAAATAAATCTCTCTGTTGGCAGATTTTATGAATAATTCAGGAAGATTAACTCTGGACTGTCTTTTGCATACGACTCGTTTAGCGGTTTTAGCTGGCACTCGAGCACGATGCCCAAAGGAAATCATTTCAAACTGGATTGTTGGGACGGAAATGTCATCCCCAAAATCGTACCTGAAGAGGATTGAATTTTCTGTGCAAGTGTGGGAATATGTTCATAAGAGACATGATAAGTTCCATATTTTTTATATCTTACACAGGGGGAAGTTCCACTTGACAGCTTTACGAGTCGCATATAAAATACTATCAAAAGCAAAGGAGAATCGAGATGGCAAACGATGAAATAAAAAAGGAGATGGAAGAACACCTCAACAAGGCCGTTCAGATTCAGAAGGAAATAGAGGCATTGACAGAGAAGATTTACGAGGAACTCGAGAAAGTGAAGGAATTGAGCCGGAAGACAGAGGAAATCCCCTTAGAAATCCCGGAAGCAGAGAAAGAAGAGGCAGCTGAGTTCCCTGAGGTAAAAGAAGAAGCGCCTGAGGTAGAAACCCTAGAGGCAGAAGCCGAAGAGGATGAAGGTGCCGAACCAGGAGTGGATTTTACGAAAGAATTGGAGAAGGTGAAGAAAATTAAAGAAATGTTGGAAAAACGCGAGGAGGTTGAGCCCACAAAAAAAGAAGTGACTAAAGAAGAAAAGATTGAAGAGCCGGCTGCGGAAGAAGAGGTGAGCTTTGAAGTGGAAGAGAAAATTGAACCCGCTGAAGCTCCTCCATCTGAGAAAGAAATAGAGGTGGCCATCGGAGAGGAACCTCTTCCAGAGGTCGAGAAGGCGCCCGAGATTGAGATTGAAGAGAAACCAGCCTTTGAGGAGCCCCTTGAAGAAAAAGAGCCTGAAATATCCATAGAAGAGGAATCTCAGACAGAGGAAGAAAAGGTGCCCGAGATTGAGATTGAAGAGGAACCAGCGGCTGAAGCTCCTCCTTTTGAGAAGGCGCCTGAAATATCCATAGAAGAGGAAAAAGCGCCTGAGTTCGGGAAAAAAGAGCCAGTTGAGGCTCCTCCAGGGGAGAGGGAGCCAGAAACACCTTTAGAGGAGAAGCCGATTCCAGAGGACAAAGAGATAGAGATCGAGGAGAGCGATACTATGCAAACTATGTTTTCAGGAAGATGGAAGAAGCATTGGCAGGATAAGCCTGAATCTGAAGAAGAACCAAGAGAAGGAGTCAAGGAAGAGCCCAAAGTGGAACCTGAAGAGGAGAAGGTTCCTGATATCCATGAGAGAGAGACAGTTGAGGCTCCGACTCCTGAAGAGAAGATGGACGATACTATAAAGACTGAACCCCAGCCTGAAATTGAAATCGAACCCAAAGTAGAAATAGAACCTGGAGTAGAGCCGAGGCCAGAGGTTGAGATGGCACCAGGAGAAGCTGTAGGCAGAGTCAGTTCATTTACAGGCAGACGCGCCTCCGATGCTATTGAAGTATTGAATAAATTCAAGAAAACAGAACCTGAAGAAGACGGCGAAGTATGTTATTACGAGCACAACGAGAGAAGAATAGTTGACAGCGAGTGTCTCGTCGATGCCATGCAAAATCACCTGGATGAGGGGAAGAAGCTTTACGAGAAGCTTGCCCAGACCGAGGCGCCCAAGGATCAATTTTTCGTCAAACAGGAAATTATCAGACATCAAGAAGCTCTCCGGGGAATGATTGAAATAGCGACAAAATTATTGGAAAAAGAAAATTGCAGCCTGCCTCAGCACACTATTGAAGTCATTAATGAAAAGGTTCTCAAAGAAATGCTTGAAAGCTTGAGTATGCAGAACTGGAGCAACCAGGATGATTTCACGTTTTTTGATGAATACGCAAAGAAAATAAAGTATGAATTTGATATGCGTACAGAACCCAAAGTAGAGTTCTTAAAGTCCATAATAGATGGATTAGGGATTTAATTAACGAAAAACACTTCATCTGGAATATCACTCCTTAAACCCGAGGGAGTCAACTCATCCAAAAGCCAAAGAAGGGGACAGGCTACTTTATTTGGAGAAGAGGGACAGTCCCTATCTTACTTAATAAAAGGACTGAAAGGGACAGTCCCTGAAAAAAGTAGCCTGTTCCCCTTATCATTCAGTAATCACTCACTATCTGGTCTTATTATTGTCTATGCCGCTTTATCCTCGAATTATCCTCTACCGTTTACGCTTTCCATTTCATTGTGGTATATTCAAAGATAATCAGGATTCAGATATGGTTCGTGTCAGGTTTGCTCCAAGTCCCACCGGATACCTCCATATCGGCGCTGCCCGAACCTCACTCTTTAACTGGCTTTTTGCCCGCCATCATTCGGGGAAATTTATCCTCCGTATTGAAGATACAGATTTCGCCCGCTCTAGTGACGAGATGAGCAAGGGGATTTTAAAGGGACTGCAATGGTTAGGATTGGATTGGGATGAGGGCCCGTTTTCCCAGTCAGAAAGGATTGATGTTTACAAAAATAAGGCAGAGGAGCTCGTGGGAAAAGGCTATGCGTATTACTGTTTTTGTCTTCCTGAAGAAATTCAACAAAGGAAACAGGAAGCCTCTTCTAAGGGGAAATATTGGGAGTATGACCGCCAGTGCTTTCGGCTAACGGAAGAGGAGAAAGAGCGGTTTGAGAAAGAATGTCGGCCTCATGCGATCCGATTTTTAGTTCCAGAGGGAGAGATAAAATACACAGACCTTATCCATGGGGATATATCCGTGGAAAACCAGAATATTGAAGATTTTGTTCTTCTGAGAGGGGATGGCCTGCCCACCTACCATTTATCAGTCGTCGTTGATGATATCGAACAGGGAATCACTCATATCATCCGGGGAGATGATCATATTACCAACACTCCTAAACAGATTCTTCTTTACAGGGCTTTTGACTCCCCTCTTCCCGAATTTGCGCACCTTGCCCTTATCCTCGGTCCAGACAGGAAGAAGTTGAGCAAGAGGCACGGGGTGACTTCTGTTCTTCAGTTCAGGGAAGAAGGATATTTTCCACAGGCCATGATGAATTTTCTGGCTCAGATGAGTTGGTCTCCAGGGAAGGAAGAAAGAATTTATTCTGCTGAGGAAATGATTCAGGGCTTCTCGCTCGAAAAGTTGAGTAAAGGAAGTCCCATCTTTGATTTGGCCAAGTTGGAATGGCTCAACGGACAGTTGATATCCCGGATGACAGCCGAGGAGCTTGCTCCATATGTCAAAGAAGAGCTGAAAAAGGAGAATCTCTGGAAGGATGAATTGGCGCAAGAACGAGAGAAATGGTTCCTGAAATTGATCGACCTTCTCAAAGAGAGAAGCCGGAAAATTAAGGACTTTGCTGTGAGAGCCAGACCTTTTCTATCCGATGATTATGAATTTGATCCTGCCGGAGTCGAGAAGCACTTGAGAGATGAAAGGCTTGAGACTCTTCTTCCTCTTTTAAGAGATGATTTTTTTTTGATGGATGATTTTTTTGCGGATGATATCGAGCAGGTCTTACGGAAGCGAGCTGAAAAGGAGGATGTCAAAGCCGCTCTCCTCATTCATGCCGTGAGGATGCTCGTGGTGGGGACGCCTGTGAGCCCTGGAATTTTCGATGTACTCGAGCTTATTGGGAAAGATAAAACGATCGAAAGAATAGATAGATTTAAAACTCAATTTGGGAAAAGCGAGATATCATAGATGGTTGGGGAAAGCATCATTAGAATAAGAGGAGATGTTATTGAGAGCGGTAAGTTGAGATCTCGTATTTGTGCCATTGCGAGCTGAGCTCGGCAATCTCATAAGAAAAAAGATTATCAATGAATATAAACCTAAAACATCGGACTCCGTCAAGAGGAGGCTATCATGACTGATTCAAAAAAATATGAATACAAGGAAATACAGGCACCCAGAGGTGCACGGCTCAACACAAAAGGATGGTCCCAGGAAGGGGCTCTCAGGATGATGATGAACAACCTTGACCCGGAGGTCGGAGAAAAGCCCGAGGAGTTGATTGTCTATGGAGGCACGGGTAAAGCGGCCCGGAACTGGGAATGCTTCTGGGCGATCGTCTCCAGCCTGAAAACCCTAGAGAATGATGAGACCTTGATCGTTCAGTCCGGAAAACCGGTCGCGGTGTTCAAAACTCACCCGGATGCTCCTCGTGTTTTGATCGCCAATGCTCTGATTGTGCCAAAGTGGGCCACATGGGATGAATTCCGGCGTCTGGAAGCCAAAGGCCTGACTATGTATGGCCAGATGACGGCTGGCAGTTGGATCTATATCGGGACGCAAGGCATCCTTCAGGGTACGTATGAGACTTTGGCTTCTGTGGCCCGGACTCATTTCGAGGGAACGTTGAAAGGAAAATTAGTGTTGACTGCAGGGCTGGGCGGGATGGGAGGCGCTCAGCCTCTCGCTGTGACCATGAATGAAGGAGTGGCAATAGTCATAGAGGTGGATAAAGATCGCATCCAGAGGCGTCTGGACACCCAATACGTGGATACAATGGTGAAAGACCTGGATGAGGCATTGAAGCTTGCTGATGAGGCGAAAAATAAAGGTAAAGCATTATCTATCGCTCTTCTCGGTAACGCGGCTGATATCCTTCCTGAATTTGTGAAACGCAACATCACTCCCGATGTTCTAACAGACCAGACCTCCGCACACGATGAGTTGAACGGGTACGTTCCCCACAGAATTCCTTATGAGGAAGCCTTGATACTGCGGAAGGAAGATCCCGAAGACTATATAAAAAGAGCGTATCAGTCTATGGTTGTTCATGTGGAAGCCATGCTCGAACTCCAAAAAAGAGGCGCAAAGACCTTTGATTATGGGAACAATATCCGCGGCCAGGCACAGAAGGCCGGCTTAGAGGATGCTTTTGATATCCCCGGATTCGTGCCCGAGTATATCCGTCCGCTCTTCTGCACGGGTAAAGGCCCATTCCGTTGGGCGGCTCTCTCGGGAAAACCTGAAGATATTTATACGACTGATGAGGCAGTACTCAAGGAATTCCCGGAAGACAAGCCTCTTGAGAGATGGATACGGAAGGCTCAAAAACAGGTCCAATTTCAAGGTTTGCCCTCTAGGATATGTTGGCTCGGCTACGGAGAGAGAGAACGGTTCGGTGCGTTGATCAACCACCTTGTGAAGAAAGGCGAGATATCGGCACCGGTAGTCATCGGCAGGGATCATCTGGATACAGGGTCTGTGGCTTCACCGAACAGAGAGACTGAAGGAATGAAAGACGGCTCGGATGCTATCGCGGATTGGCCGATCCTGAACGCTCTTCTGAATGCGATAAGCGGCGCGTCCTGGGTGTCTGTCCATCACGGAGGGGGAGTGGGCATTGGCCTGGCCATCCATGCCGGGATGGTCATCGTGGCGGATGGCCAGGATTCCACAGAGAAGCGGTTGCGCAGAGTGCTGACAGTTGACCCGGGCCTGGGAGTGGCCCGGCATGCGGACGCTGGGTACGAGGAGGCTATTCAGTGCGCCAAGGAAAAAGGAATTAAAATCCCTCTATTGAAGTGAGAATCATTAATTTAAGAGTTGCATTATTTCCCCTTATTTTTATAGATTAATAGATGAAGGAGTGATGCCATGTTTAGAAAATATGCGTTTGTTTTAATAATTCTTCTATTTATTGGCTGTAGCCGGTCAATGCTCGTATCCGTGCCTCCGGCAGTGGATTTAGAACCATACGGAAACATCGGGTTGATTTCTTTCTCAACCGAAAATGCCGAGGGCCAGCTGGATGAAATGGCCACGCAGCGTTTTCTTCAGGTCATTACACAGTTTCAAAGAGGAGCCCAGCTTATTGAGCTAGGCACTCTTGATGAAGTCTTGAGTCAGGTCAACAAGCCGGCTCTCGATCAGGAGGCCGTGAAAGCGATTGGGAAACAGTTCAACGTGAAGGGAGTTTTTGCCGGAAAGATCAGTGTTTCTGACGTTAAGCCTCAGGTCAGTATAGGGGCCTTAGTCAAAAGCATGGGAATCAGCGCGAGCTTTACCATTTCCATGACATCCCGGCTTTACTCAACCGCCACTGGGGCAACATCCTGGACAGATTCTGTGCGTTGGAAAGATTCTTTGGCGAACCTGAGTTTGAGTGATGATGCCCTTCCTTCCTTTAATGTGAGGGATCAGAATGAGACTTACCAGAGTCTTATCGAACAAATGATTTATGAACTGACTAGAGATTTTCGTCCCACCCAAAGGCGTGTCAAAAAGCCTAAATATTAGAAAAAAGAATAAAAAAGGGGACAGGTCCCTTTTTGAGGGACTGTCCCTTTCAGTCCTTAATGTCAAAGAAAATAGGGGCTGTCCCTCTTCTTTACAAAAAGGGGCCTGTCCCCTTTTTTTCTTTTTTATTTAGTTTTATAGCTCTGAATAAGGTTGATCAATTGGACGCGGTTTTTGACATCGGTTTTTTGATAGATCCGGTAAACATGGTCTTTCACGGTTTGGAGTGAAATAAACAGAACGTCGCTTATTTCTTTGTTCGTTTTTCCCTCGCACAATTGCCGAATGACCTCCTCTTCACGCCTGGAGATCTTAAATTCCTCTAAGAATTGATTCCAGGTTAGTGTGTCGGTCTCCTGGGGAAGCGGCGCGATGAAATGTTTTTTCAGATAAGCTCTCCAGTAGAGGAGCGGAGGGATATTCCCTGATAGAAACACGAGTAGATGTATGGCGGCCAGTGTGTTGCTCCGCTGGGCGAAAAAATAAAGGATAATTCCTGTGCAGAAAACAATCAGGTTCAGTAAAGCGAATATACGGACAGCTTTTCGTTTATTTTCATCCTTGATTTTGTATGCATGGATAAAAAGTCGTGACAGGGCAATGGCGAGGACCAGGACTTCTAGGATGACATAAAGATATGAAATAGCGGATGAAAGGATAGCGTACTGTTCATCTCCATAATCGGAAAGATTGAACAAGATGATAACACTCCCATAGCCGAGGAAAATAAAGATCAGGGCAAAGAAATAGCTTAGAGTAAATGTCTGTGACGATTTCTTCTCGATGAGTTCAGTGCAGAGCCTGATGAACATATACCAGGCAAGGATCAGAAACGGGATTCCGAGAATAGCGAAAAAATGCCCGATTGTTTCAATCATCTGGAGGGCAGATAACTGTTGCTGGAGTATTCTTTTGGCGATGAGCTGGCCCAGGATTCCGTATATTCCGAAAACATTGATAAATATTTGAAAGTACAGGTAAGTGGAAAGATAGTTCAGTCTGTATTTCTTCTGCAGCTTATAAGTGATCAGGATGGCGTATAAACCCGCGCCTATAGAGAGAGGAATGAGCGTGAAGAAAAGAATGCTATTCATTACTGAGGCTCAATCATTCATTTTATATAAAAATATACAATAAAAATGATTTTTAAAAAACAATAAATTACCTTCCTGAACATCCTGGATTATTCACGAGTCGAGGTTGCTGTAGATGCGAGGCGTCGGCCCATGAAGCTGTGGT
>Ga0209636_10002357_pt1 | contig 19243 bp, 26 predicted proteins | sample DeeMarSWOR152_54_FD_187464 | JGI IMG/M metagenome (GOLD analysis project Ga0209636, IMG submission 187464) | Marine sediment microbial communities from White Oak River estuary, North Carolina - WOR-1-52-54 (SPAdes) (version 2) | ecosystem: Environmental > Aquatic > Marine > Intertidal zone >... | reverse complement strand
CCGCAGATTTTCATTCCCGAGCTGGTGCGGTTGATCGAGGAGAGGGCCGTCATGCGGAACCGTGTTCGCACGATCCCCATGACCACCGACGAATCCAAGCTGCCGAGCCTGGTTTCCAGCATGTCGGTGTACTGGCCTGGCGAGAGCCAGGAAACAACCGAGAGCGATGCCGCGTTCGGCGAAGTCAAGCTGACCGCCAAGACGTGCGCCGCCATGACCCACGCGTCCCTGGAGTTGGCCGAGGACGCGCAGATCGACTTGGCGGACTTGCTCGCCACGTTGTTCGCCGAAGCGCTCGCCGACGAAGAGGACAAGCAGATCCTCAACGGTACGGGCGCGCCGTTTACCGGCATCCTGAACCACGCCAGTGCCAATATCACCACGATGGGCACCGGACTGGACGCGTTTACCGACGTGTCTTTCAACGACATCGCCGATGTGATCGGCTCGGTGTCCTCGAAGGCGAAGCGGAACGCGATGTTCTACCTCCACCGGACCATCCTCACCATTTTGATGAAGGTGCGGGATCTCAATCACCAGTACATCTGGGGACCTGCGAATCCCGCGTCCAACATCCCGCCGACGATCTGGGGCTATCCCTACGTGGAAAGCGATCAGATGCCGTACACTTCCGCCGCCGCCACAAAGTTCATCGCCTTCGGGAACCCGCAGTACACGTTCCTGGGCGACCGCAAGAAGATGACCGTGAAGGCATCGGATGAAGTCGGATTCAAGACCGGCGACCGTTACTGGAAAGTAACGGAGCGGATCGCCGTGGTGGTCGGTATCCCCGCCGCCTACGGAGTCCTGAAGACCGCCGCCTAGTTCCCGTCAGCAGCCTGATAGGAGCGGGGGGTCGATCCCCCCGCTCCTCTTTTTAATTCGGTATTATCATGTAGAGGTGACACACTATGATGGAACGTTTACTGGTTCGCGTCAAACCCGGCGCGAGGATCATGGAGCAGGGAACGCTGTTCACCGGAGGCCAGACGTTCTGGGTTTTTCCGGAACGGTTCGCCGACATTGCCGACAGCGTTGACCGCGTAGAGGGAGCACAGCCGCCGGTGGTGAAGACGACCGCCATCGGAAGTCCACGGGAGCATCTCACTCCGGAGGCCATGCCGGTGCCCCAGGTACGCCTTTCGACTCCCCGGAAGATCAGCAGATCGAAGAGAAAGAAGTCATGACGATCAACGCCAGAGTCGATGTTAGCCCGGAATTGCTGTTGCGGTTGTTCGGGTTGCCGGACAATATCGAAGTCGTCGCCGCCGGATACAACGCCGGTACTAAGACGGTCGTGCTGTTCATGCACGATCCGACGCGGGAGGAGCCGGTCAGATACATACCACGGCTTGAGTGCCGGTATAACCTACATCCGGAGGAAGGGATGATCCTTATCCGGCGCGATCCGGAGGTGATTCCCAGTCGGCCGGACTCCGAAGACAAAACCAGAATCGTGGCGATGTTATGAAACGGCTGTCCATCGTGATGACCCTGAAGAACAGGGCCAAACTGCTGCACCGGAGTTTGGCCGCTTTGTGCTTCTGGCAGACTTTCAATACTTCACAAGTCGAGCTTGTTCTCGTTGACGATGATTCGGAAGACCGCGACGAACTGACCGAGCTTGTGGAGCTTTTCGGCGGATTCTTTTATCGTGTCGTATTGATTCGCATGGACAAGAAGCTGTCCCGCATACCCGTGTATTTCAACAATCCCGCACTGGGTATTAACATCGCCGTGAAGGCCGCCGAGAACGATATTATCTACAAGACCGATCCGGAGTGCCTGCCACTGTCGGAGACCGTGCTGAGTGCCTTGGCGCTTTTCGATCCCGCCGCCATTACATTTTTCTCCGTTCGCCTGTTGAACGAGATCGAGACGAAGCGATTCTCACTCAATGCCCTGGCCGCGAAGCATCCGGTCTCTATCTGTGATAGCGAGTTGACTGACTTGCCCGATCTCTGGTTTATCAGCGAGAGACATCGCCGCCCGTACTGGTACGGAGCCGTATTCAGCCGGGAGTTGTTTATGAAGATCGGCGGGGTTGACGAAGAGTTCCTGCGCGGATTCGCCGGCGAGGACGACGACTGGGCCGAACGGATGCAGAGAGCCGGCGCCGACTGGCGCTGGAACGACAGTCTTCGCATCCTACATCTTTATCACGGCGCGGAGAACAAGAGACATCATCTCTCGCCTGCGCACACGGCTAACATCAGCCGGTTGGAGGAGTCCCGCCGCCAGGCGCGCGTGGTCGCCAACGAGGGCTATGACTGGGGCTCTAGCGAAGTTGTTACCGGAAAGTCTGTATTTGACGATATCGTTTGTTGATCGTCATGTCCAATCCTGCCCACAAGTACCGGGATTTTTGGAAATGCTTTCACATCGTCTGCGCCGATTGCCGGACTGTTCTGGAAGTCGGTTGCGGAGACGGGAATATCATCGAACGTGTACCAGCGACTATCAGAGTTGGGATCGAGATCGAGCCGCTCTATCCTGACTCGCGGAAGAAGTCAGTGCAGTTTTTGATCGGCGATGCCCTGTACTGGTTGCCATTGATACAGGCCGGGTCCTACGATCTGATTTTGCTGGTTGACGTGCTGGAGCATTTCGAGAAAGATCGCGGATTGATCCTGTTGAGAGAGTGCAAGCGCGTGGGTCGCAAGATTCTGTTGTGGTCGCCCGAGGGCGAGTGTCCGCAAGACGAAGAACATTATGACGGACCGCTTCCCTACACACCGTCGCAGGACCATCGGAGTGCCTGGAGCCGGGGGGATCTTACTGCTCTGGGGTTTGATGTCGCCGTCTGGCCCGGTTATCACGTCAACCGCGTCACGGGAAAGAAAGACATCGGGGCGATTTTTGCTGTATATGGACCGTAAACACCCCGGAGGGACCGTTTAGGACCCCTCAAAACATCGCATTACGTCGCTTCTCAGCGCCTTTTGGACCCGAACAGGACCCTGACTACTCCTATGAGGACCGAACCCCTTGTAACCGAGGATTCCACGGACCGGCGTGTTACCGTACACTGCATGGTGCGGGATGAATATCCTACTGTCGTCTATGCCGTCATGTCGGTGTTGGCCCATGCCGACAAGATGCTCATAGTCGATACCGGATCTGTCGATAGTACGCGCCAATGGCTCTGGGATCTGAGCCAGCGGCATCCGGATAAGATTGATCTGGAGTACAGGGACGACATACCCGATAGCACCGATTGGAGGTTTCATCGCTACAATATGCCGAACCGGCGTTTGTCGAATCTGCGTTTAGAGATGATAGATAAAACACAAACGCCGTTCATCTGGATTCTGGACGGAGACGAGGTATACAGGGACATCACCTGCCAGCAGGTGAGAGAGCTTATCGACAAGTGGCCGGACGGCAAGCGGGCTGCCTACATACCGTTGCTCTGGTTCGCCAACGACATCTATTCGCTGGCTCGCACGGAGCCGGGAACGTACCCCTTCACCGGGCGGATCTTTCTTTCCGAGGGTTTGAGAATACACGGCGCTTTTCCAGGCGAGATGCATACGTACCGCGGGCAGGATCTTGGTTATCGCAGTCCGCTTACGTTCGACGCCAGGTGGATGGAGCCGTTTCATCATTACGAGATGGTCACCAAGCCATGGCGCCGCCGACTCCTGGGCACGGTACCCTACGACGGCCCGCAGCCTGAAGTGTTCGAGCGATTGACTTCTAGCAACGGGAAAAGAAAGAGACGGCGCGCATGAGCTGTGGGCATTTATTGGAGAGATATGAGTAGGCCGATTGTCATGGTGGGCATCCCTACGATGGGCAACGTTCGCGTGGAACTGGAGCAGCGATTGGAAGATTATGCCTTTTGCGAGAATCCGAAAGTCCACGTGCGGCGCATCGGGAACGTTTGCGACGTCGCCGCCGCCCGGAATGAGCTTATCTTCTACCATTTTGATCCGATGGTTTACACTCATCTGTGCATGATCGACGCCGACACCGAGCCGCCGCAGGGATTCCTGGAGAACATGCTTACCGCCGACAGACCCGTGGTCAGCGCCGTCGAGCACTTCTGGAAACCCCGCAAGGCCCGGAATGTGCCGGAACCGTTACTTGCCCTGTGGAAACGCCGCGTCCAGGCCGACGGTACGGATACCTACGACCGGATAGATGCCAACCCCGACGCCGCTATTATCGAAGAGCCGGGTATTGCCACGGGATGTTTTTGCATGCTGATTCGCGCCATGGTGTTCGTGGAGATGCGAGAGACGCTCGGGTTGCCGTGGTTCAAGACCGAGTACGAAGAGCAAACACAAACCAAGACGCGATCCGAAGACATTTACTTTTGCCGCAAGCTGGAGCGGTTGGGCATTCCGGTGACCGTGCTACCTCGGTTGGTTTGCCGACACTACAAGACCGTGCCGCTGTCGGAGGTGGAAGCTTATGGACGTGCCATGTTCGAGGCCGGACGCCAGAGTGCCCGAGGAGGCGATCCACAGGGGACCGCCGTCGCCGGAAACGATCACTAATATTTTTTACCTGACAGTCGTGGACAGTCGCGGCCGCATATTCTACCGTACCGAAGTCGGCGGTCCGTGGAAGCGGTTGCGGACGAAAGAAGATTTTGCCAGATTGAACGAGGTGCTAGACAGATGGCGACAGAGCTAGTCAAGAGAACCGAGTTGCAAGATTATTTCGGCGGCGACAAGCAGTTGGGGGCGAATGCCGATCTGGTTCGCCTGGGTGTCCATGCCGCTATTGAGAAATACTGCCGCCGCGAGATCGGCGCGGACGCCGAGGATCGTTCCGAAGCGATCCGGATTCTTTCCTACAACCAGCGACAGATCATTCTCGCCAAGCCGCCGATAAATTCCATTACCAAGATCGAGACTGGAGACGATTCGCTGAGTCTGGTTGACGCCACTAGCTACGAGATCGCCAGTGCCGAGGCCGGGATCGTGCGAATGATTGCCTCGTATTTTCTTTTCGATACCAAGTACACCATTACTTACAAGGGCGGATTTGCCGAGATCCCCGAAGATTTGAAGCTGGCGGCGCTGTCGATCATGGCGCGGGAGATCGAGACGACATCCAAAGGACGCTTCGGTATGCGCGGGCGCGCGTTCCACACTGGCAGTGTGGAGTTGTTCATCGAGGGGTTGACGAAGACGGAGAGGTTGATCCTGGACGGCTATCGCCTGATGAGATTCTGATGACGCCACAACAGCATCAGCGTCAGTTCGAGCGCAACATGGAAGCCCGTTCGCGGGCCTTCATGGAACGTGTAATGGCCTACGTCCGCAACGAGGTTATTCTCAACCTTACCGGGAAGGTGTTGCATCGCCGGACCGGCCGTTTGGTCGGAAGCATTACTACCAAGGTCGCCAGGAAGGCCAGGGGCGTGATTGCCGGAACGATTGGAACAAACGTCTACTACGGTGCTGTGTGGGAGACAACCGGCCTGCCTGCGAGAGTCGTGGTGCCGCGCCGGCGGGGAGTAAAAGCATTGAAAATTCCCGTCGGCCCGTTTGTCTCTGCCACGAAACGGGCCGGATTCATCTTCCGGAAAAAAGCCGTGATACCGCGCCAGCCTGCCCGTCCGTTTATCAAGCCCGCGGTGGAAAAGTCGCATCCGTTCATCAACGCATTGCATAAAGCGTACTTCGGGCGCCTTTTCCCGAAAGAGCCGGTAGTGATTAAAGTCAAGGCAAGGAAGTGATGCATGGGAGCGCAAGACAATACCTATCGCCTACAGGCCCTCGAAGATATCAAAGATGCGCTGGTTGCGATGAACGTCTTCCGGGAGATCAGCGACAGTCCGAAGGGGCCGGAAGAGGTGCAGGTGTTTCCTTGTGCTTACTACTTCGGAGGAGAGGGACCGCGGGAACCCGCCGATGTCCAGCACGTGCTGTTTCGGTCGGTAGTCGAGTATTCGATTTTTCTCTATGTACACGAAAGCGAGAGCAAGGGGAGTATCGCCAACGTTCCCGGACTCGCCGCCAAACTGGAGACGTTGATTCAGCTTACCATGGATAAGATGGACGCGTGTACGCAAGGAACGTTCCGCAACAGCGGTTACGATATGTGGGTCAGCCGGGTGGATACGGATGGTGGAGCATTGCGCATGACTGGTTCGCCGATCGCCATGGCCGTAGTCGTGCTGACCGCCAATTTTCCACCGAAACACAGCGCATAGGAGATTTTATGTCGTGGACTAAGCGACAGCTGAAACCGCCGAGGGCACGTCCCAGTGTGCGCAGTCTGGAGGACGTGCGTACACTTCCGATGATCGGGGATACCAGACCTGAAGTCAATCCCGGCTATCTCAAGATCGTCTTCTGCCGGACGCCGCCCGGCGGAAGATTCGTCCGCTGCTGCGGCCTGTATACGAGAGAGTTTCTGGCAAAGGGCCAGCCGTTTGTCGTCAGCCGTTCGGAATACGAAACCTATCTCCGGGAAACCGGATTATTTAAGGAGGTAACCTAGATGAGCATTTTGCAAGCGTTTTTGTTCGATTGGGCCTTCGGGCATCTGAAGCAGTCGGACATCTTCACCGGACTCAATCCCGCGTCGCTGACGCGGCGGTTGCCCTATGCCGAGTTCACTCCTGCCATGACCGAGAAAGACTTTCGGTCCGATGCAGCGTACTTCGGCAAGGGACATCCTTACGCGACGTACTCCATCGCCGTGACACAGCAGGAAGTCTTCGCCCGCACGTTCGATGCTTCCAGCGAGAGTCTTGCCTGGGCGCTGAGTCTCCTGATGGGCGACGTGAACACCAGCGGACCTGTGGGAAATATCTACACTCATGACATCCAGTTTGTCAGTCCGGTGTCGCAGAAAGAGTGTCTGTACACGTCCATCATCGAGAAAGCCGGTGGCGAGTATCAGGACTTGCTGACCGGAGCCTGGCTCGAATCCGTGACGCTGACAGCCAACAAGACGGATCTGGTTCGCCTTGCCCTGACCGCCAGAGCACGGAAGAGAACCACCGATGCCACGTCTATGCCGAACGTCACACCGTCCTGTTTCTTCCAGACGAATTACGCGACGTTCATTTTCGGCGAGAAGGGCGCCAGCACTTCCGTCTCGGAGTACGTGCAAGCCTGGAATCTGACCCTGAATCAGAATCCGGACGTGCGGTACGCGCCGGGGCAGACTTCCGGCGAGGAGAAGCTGGTTCGGTACGCCCTGATCGGCCGCCAGTCCATCAGCGGTTCCATCTCGCTGTTTATCAGCGCCGCGCATCGCAGTCTGTTCGTCAACGATCAGATGTGCGAGTTGCAGATCAACTGCAAGGGCATCAGCGATGTGGCTCACACCATGACCATCAAGATCCCCAAATTCAAGATCCAGTCCGAGGCTCTCGCCCAGGACGGCGAGACGACCGTGGCCACGTTCAATTTCAACGAAGACACCGTGCTGAAAGACGATACGATCAGCGACAGTCCGATTATTATCACGCTGGAGAACGAGATCACGGCGCTGATTCAGTAGGGAGTCGATTCGACAAGAGAAAAGAAAGGAGTTTATGTACGATCTTAGCTGGAAAGAGCTGGAATACTCCGTCCTCTACCGCAAGGGCGGGAGGGAGTTTCCGTTTCGCGTTGTGCTTACGCCCATTCCGATAGACGAGTTGATCCGCTACGAGCAGGCGCTCGTTCGCCCATACGTGGTGCAGCGGGACGGGTCTACTACTGCCGATCTGACTGAAACCAAGTCCGAGCGTATCGAAGAGAGCATGTTCGAGAAATTCTTTGTCGGACTGCATGGTTCGCTCGCGTCCAACGGCGGGTATCTTGATCTGAACCGGGAAGAGTTGCTTGCCAAGATTCCCGCCGTGGTCAAGTCTGCCGTTATCCGTAACTGCATCGGCGGCGTGGAACCGAAGATCGTCCGGGAAGAGATCAGCAGTTTCGATGATCTTCTGGACAACAGAGTTACGATTACTACTGAAGTCAACGGGCAGGTACACGAGCTGACACACTTTCTCCGTGAGCCTTCCGCCGGTGACGAGCTGGAGTACCGCCGTGCTGTGGGAGGGAAGGTCAGGACGTTGCCGGGGCGTCGCCAAACCGAGCTGGTGATCGTGGAGCGGTTTGCCATCTATCCTGAGTTGTACACACGACTGGTTGAGAAAGTCGAGGGATACTTACTTGGGGACACCGACGTTCCGCTCACCGCCAGCAACAAAAAGGACTGGGAGAAGCTGATTCCCTATCCGCACATGAAAGTCGTGGTGCGCCAGTTGTTCGGGCTGGCCGAAGTCGGAGCCGAAGAGGGGGAATAGCAGGCAGCCTGGCCGAGGTGATTCGCAGTCATCTGATTCGGTCGGCTGCCGCCGAAGAACGCCGCGCTCCGGAATGTTCCAAAGCGGGTGTAGATCCAGCCCTGTTACGCGACGACTGCGCCGGATGCCAAGAGAGAAAATTCTGCGCTCTGAGAGCTAATACCGTCATCGACCGTTCCCAGGTGCTCACGCCGAGGGTGCAGTTCATCGCCGAGTTGCACAGTCGTAGCAAGATTCTGCGACTCGGCTTGTCCGATCTAAGGTCCGATGAAGTCGGAGACATGATCTTGTTTCAGTCTGTCCTTAACGAAGTCGAGGAGCAACTGAGGCAGGAATCTGCAAAGTCCGATGCCTGAGATAAGATACGCCATTACGGTTGATGAATCCGGCGCAGTAACCTCCATGCGCCGGATGGCAGGCGAAGCCCAGTCAGCCGGTCGCCAGTCTGCTACTGCGTTCGGTCCGCTGCAACGTTCACTCGGGTCCGTCAAGACGCTGGTCGCCGGACTGGGGCTGACGTTCGGAGCGTTGGGGATCGCCCAGGTGGTTCGCGGAGGTATCGGCGCATTGGCCGGATTCGAGAAAGAGATGGCCAATGTCTCTACTCTGATGAATACCGCCACTGCCGAGGGCCAGCGCCAGTTCGAGCGTATGACACAACAGATCCTCGAATTGCCCCCGGCGCTTGGCAGTTCCGCCGAACTTGCCCGCGGTCTTTACCAGGCCTTGTCCGCCGGTCAAGCGCCAGCCAGCGCGGTGAAATTCGTCGGCGACGCTGCCGTGTTCGCCAAGGCCGCATTGACCGATACGTTTACCGCAGTGGACGTGCTGACTACGATCCTTAATGCCTACGGACTGACCGCCGAGAAGACTGCCAGTGTAAGCAGTACTTTGTTCAAGACCATCGAGCTTGGGAAGACCACCGGACCGGAACTGGCAGGCGCGCTCGGCCGCGTCATTCCCGTTGCCGCGTCTATGAACATCCGTCTTGAAGAGCTGTCTGCAGCCCTCGCCACGTTGACCATCGGCGGTATCTCTACTGATGAATCAGTGACCGCCCTGCGCCAGTCGTTATTGGGAATCTTGCAGCCCACCAAACAAGCGGAAGAGGAAGCCAAGAAGCTCGGTATCGACTTTGGCGATATGCGGAAGCGCATATCGACTGACGGACTGTTGCAGGTCATGGGAGAGTTGGCCGAGAAAACGAAGGGCAACAGCGAACTGACTGCCCAATTGTTCGGGAACGTCAGAGCCCTTATCGGCGTGCTGGCCCTGACCGGACCACAGGCCGGGAAGTACAGGGAGACACTCGCCCAGATCGAAGAGGCGTCCCAAGCCGCCAACCGCGCCGACGTTGCTTTGGAGAAACAACTGCGGACCAGCTCTGCCCAGTGGGAAGAGTTTTGGACTATCCTTGACCGCAACGTGCAGTCGCTGATCGGTTCCAAGGGAATCACCACCGCCCTGACCGCCGTGAACAAACTACTGCCGATTGTCATCGGAGGTTTAGCCAAAGCGATCGGCGTTGTGGTCTCTCTCACGTCTGCGATATGGCCGCTTATCGCCGCCTTTGCCGCGTTCAAGATCCTGCCGGTTGTCCAGTTGGGTGTTACCAAGTTGGTCGGTTCGATTGCTTTGCTGACTACCGGACTGACCACTGCCGGTGCCGCGATCCCGCCGGTCGCTCTTGCACTGGGCGGGCTGGCTGCCGTCTTTGGTACTGGTTTACTGATTGATCGGGCGTTGACCAAGCTGAAGACTTTGGATCAGGAACTCGCCAATGCCGAGGATGAGTTGCAGCGTGCGCAGAGAGCCGGCGGCACGATGGGCCAGAGACTCGCCGAACTGAAAGATCACTTTGACCGCGCCGGAGATTCCGCCCGCGGTTTCTCCGATGATCTCGATCTGGGACGCCGTGCCCTTGCCTACTATAACGAGCAGTTGAAAAAACTCAAGGAAGAGATGGACCCGCGAACGACTAAAGCGTTCCGGGAGGGTGCCGACAGCCTGACGCAGTTCAGCGACGCAGGTTACGAGTACAATGCCAGTCTGCAACAAGCCCATGAGACGACAAAGAAAATGGTGGAGATCACGCAGCGGGTAAATGCCTTGATAGAGATGTCCGGGTATTTGGCCTCGGAGACGGGCAAGAAAGTCAGCGTGGATTTGAACACCGCCATGGAAGAGTACGGAAACGCCGGTGGCCCGGTCCATCGAACCAGCGAACAGATTCGTAAGGATCTGATTAATCTGGGTGTTGACGTGGCCAATCTGGCCGCCAAGTGGCAGAGCGCGAGTGGGACTATCAAGGAAACGCCCGCCCCGACTCCTGCCCCTGCCATGACCGAGGAGCTTTCCAAGTTTATCCGCGAGTCTACCAAAGCAGCCAGGGAATTTCGCCAGTCCGTGGAAGAAGCCGCCGCCGAGGGACCCGCCCGTATTCTGCTCAACGTTCAAAGAGAACTGGAGCAGATGACGACGTTCGTTGACGAAAAAGGCGCGGTGTCGCGAGTGCGACTGACAGCCGAAGCCCGTGCCGACATGGAGAAAGCCCTTCAGGGCCAGGTACTGGCACTTTTGAAAGAGACCACCGCCAAGGTGAGGGAAGCGGACCAGAATCGCTATGATCTTTTGCTGGGTTATGAACAGACATTGTTGCAGCGCAAGATTTCCTTGGATGAGGAAGAGCTACGCAAGGCCAGCGAAGTCTCTGCCAGTCTGCAACAATTGGACGAGCGTGCCCTGACCGTACAGCGCGACTCGCAACTTCGCAATCTCGAACTGATTAATGCCAGTACGGTGTCCGAGAAGGTCGCCGTGGAACAGCGCAAGCTGGATATCGAGCTGGAATATTTGCAGCGCATGCACGACTTCCGGATGCAGGAGATCGCCACGACGAGAGATACCGAGATTGCCGCCTTGCGCGCCGTGTACGGCGAGAATTTGCGGAACAAGGAAGCTCTCCGGAAACTGGAAGAGATCGACAGGCGCGATGCCATCCGGAAGGCACAGGAACTTGCCGACTATCAAGCCGCCATCGACGCCGCCCGACAGACCGTCGCCATCCGGCAAGCCAGTATTGCCCAGGGTGAACAGCAGCGCGTGTTCGACTCCCTGAAACGGCAGGCTGAGGGTGTATTCGATGCTCTGACCGTGCGATCCGAATCCGTCGCCAGGGCCATCGCCAACGCTTTCAAGACAGCCATACTGACCGCTATAAAAGAGATCGTTAGTTCCCAGGTCGCCCGGTTGCTGATGCGCCTGTTCAGCGGCGTCGGTTACGCCCCTGCCGGTGGCGCGGGCGGAGGGGGCGTGGGATTCCGGAGTGTGGCCGCGTCGTTACTGGGAGCCGGACTCGCGTTTGGAGGGGCCGGTATGCCGGGAGGGACCGCGGGATTCGCCGGTCCGGTGGAAGCCATTCGTACCACATGGGGCGGGTTGAATGCTTTACAACTTGCGCCAGGGTCCATGGTTCCATTGGCGCAGGGAGCGCAGGGAACCGCCTCGGTCGCCCCAGCCATGGGACTGGGGACCAGCCTTACTGCCGGTCTCGGCGCTTTGCTGACTATCGCTGCCATTCAGCGCCGTTCTGGTATCGGTGCTGTTGGAGGATCTGCTCTGACCGGAGCCGCGCTGGGATCTGCCGGATTGCTGGGACCTGGATTCGGTGCCGCCGCCGGAGGTGTAGCCGGTGCCGGATTCGGTCTCGCCGCGGCCGGAGTGATGCGGGGCGGACTGTCCGGTTTGGGGATGGCAATCGGCGGCGGTGCCCTGGTAGGTTTGCAGTTCGGCGGTCCTATCGGTGCCGCCATCGGAGCCGGGGCCGGTGCGATTGCCGGATTGATCGGACTGTTCCGGAAGTCCGCCGTGGAAAAAGCCAGGGAAAAGATCCGCGCCATTTACGGTGTGGAAGTTCGCGACAAGGGAATCCTGAGGCAAGTTGTTGAGATCGCCAAGCAATCTTTCGGCGGCAGTCTTGATACTGCCATCCGGGGAGCGCAGATCCGGGAATTGATTGTGCTTTACGCCTTGTCTACCGGACAGCGCGGGAATTTTCCTGCCAAGATGCAGCCGCTCATCGTGGCACAGTCCGCCGGTGTCTTGTACCCGATGCCTGCCGGATTGACGCAACCAGCCGGGATCAGTCCTCTGCCGTCCGGGTTAGTCCAGCCCGGAGGTGCCGGACCCGCCGGGGAGCCGGGGGAGATCGGCGCTATCGGAAAAGGATTGATGAATCGCGTCATATCGCAGGTGAAGCAGGAAATTTCTACTGCGGTCCGAGTCGAGGTGCCGTTAACGCTTGACGGGCAGGTGATCGAAAGGAAAACGCTCGAGGTGATGCTGAAGAACGGACGCGCGGTTTCGGCTGCCATAGTCTCCGGAGCCAAGGCCAATGCCGGACGTAGGGAACTTGCTGCTCTTCAGTTGAGTCCGGGGGCGTTGACAAGCTAGAGGTGAGACATGAAGCCAGGGCAGTATGATCTGACCATCTACCAGGGAGCCGACTTGGATCTTCCCATGACGTGGCAGAGCGACGCCGAGATGGTGTACGATCTGTCCTCGCATACCGCCAGGTTGCAGGTGAGAGCCAACAAGGATTCCACTACGGTGCTGTTGGAGATGACCAGCCAGGGAGGGCAGATCGTTCTCGCCGCCGTGTCTCCTAACATCAAACTGGTACTGACTGCCGCCGTTACTGCTCTTATCACCTGGACGGAGGGCGTGTATGATCTGGAGCTTGTCGAGCCGGGTGGAAAGGTCATCCGGTTGCTGGAGGGGTTGGCCCGTGTCTCTGGAGAGGTGACGCGGTGATGAAAGATTTGCAGGACAGAATCAATGTCGCCGAACAGAGTGATGGAAGCTTGTTGCTCTCTCCCGATCCTACGCCGGTGTCCGTACCAATCGGATCAAGCGGCGCTCAGGGGGAGCAGGGGCCCGCCGGTTCTAATTTTGAGAAAGGGCTTCTCGCCGATCGCCCCGGATCGCCTACCGAAGGGAGCGTTTACTACGCCACGGATACGAATCAGTTCAGCGTTTTCTTTCAGTGAGGTATTATGAGTGTCTTGATTGTTCATGAGCCCGTTGCTGATACGGTACAGATCACCTCTCCGGGTCCGCAGGGCATTTCCGGTCAGGGCATTCTTGTCGGGCTGGAATCCGAGAAGCCCGGTTCGCCTTCCGAGGGAACCGTGTTTTCTGCTACTGATACAAACAAGGTGTATATCTATATCGAATGAGGAGGTGACCCGTGGGATCATGGGTTAACTTTTTGCTGACCGGCGATGCCATCAGCGAGGTTGAGGGCGAAGCTACTCTGGACTTGACTGGTGATGTTACCATTGTCGGTTCCGGAAAATCGCTGGAGCTTGTCAACCTGAAGATGGAGTCGCCAACCGAACTGACCATTTCGGGCGGGGCCATCACAAGGACGCAGGTCCACCATCGGGTTGACACCGAGGGGGATGCCGGTAGCGATGAGTTGGACACCATCGCCGGCGGCGCGGACGGAATGATTCTCATCATTCGCCCGGAGGACACCGCCCATACAGTCAACGTCCGCCATAACCAGTCACCCGCCGGGGCCAACAACATCCTGCTGTCCAACGGGAGCAACTACTCGATGGACGACGACAGTGACGTTCTGATGCTCTACTACGATGCGCTCTTGGATACCAATGGCGCATGGGTGGAGATTGCCCGCGGCGCTGGCGGTGTTGCGACGTTGAGCAACAATACACCAGAAGCCGTTGACGGTACTGCCGGGTCTGCCGGTGTTGGTGGTGCTGGTTCGCGCGACGACCACGTTCACGCACTGGGTCCACTGGTTGCCGATCTGGACTTTGACCAGAACGAAGCGAAGAGCCTGATTCTGGAAAATTCCACCGGCCCCGATCCGGCTGCTGAAGTCGAAGGTCAGATTTACTATGACACCGGGTCCAATCGCCCGAAAGTGTGGGTGATCTGATGAAGCCAAAGGCTGAGAAGAAAACCGTCAGCGAGCGGGTTATCCAATCATTACTCAAGCGTCATGCGCAGGACCTGGAGCTTGAGTATACAAGGGACCGTGCAGAGCAGGCGACTCGACTGCACAATGCAATTGTCGGTGTAATGGCGACAATCAAGCCGTCGGTTGAGACGATCCTGTACGTGTTCAGAATGATCGAGCACGAGCTTTGCATGCAGGAAAATCGCCGAGTGCGGCTGCACGGTCCCGGTGTGGTTCCACAATTGGAGAGACCGTTTACCGGCCCCGCTCGTTCCCCGCAACCGGAAGAGAAGAAAGAACAGCTAAAACCGACCGCCATAGTATCATCTGCGGTCTAGCCTCGGGGGTGGCTTCCGATGGGTGCGTGGGTAGGGTTAGCCTATCAATTTGAAGACGAGCACGCGTTGATCTGCGGCAAAGCAGGGGCTATTCCCTCTGCAACTGCCAACGATCAGGCCGATTTTCTCGTCGTGGTGCCGTTTAACATGACCTGGAAGCGGATCAAGGTCAGCGTGCTCACGAAGCCATCTTCGGACACGACCATTCAGATTCGGCGTTCCACGAACAGCGGTGAGAGTTTTAGCAATGCCTTTGGGACGTGTACTGTAACCGCTTCCGGGAACGCCAAAGCGTTTTCATCCGATCCGTCCGATCTTGATGTCGATGAGGGTGACGTGCTGAATTTTTCCATCACTGGCGGGGGCGGTGACGGTACCAACATTTTGGTGGAAGTGATCGGCGTGGCACGATAGGCTGTGCCCGGAATTACGGTTCCGCCATACAATCGAGAATTAGGAGCAGACAATGGCTCAAAGAACAAACGTCATAGGCGGTTTTGCAAACGGTTTGGTTCGGGCCGAGATCGACTGGAACGACGCGAACGGGCAGATGATTCGCTATAAAGTCGTCAACGCTTCGGACTATCCGGCCAACATGTACGCCCTGCTAGACCCGCCGATTGACGGCTACAGCAGGGTGGACCTGCTTTGTCCGGCACATCAAGAGGTTGAGAAGAATCTGCCGACCAACAAGGTGAAATACACCAAAGTCATCGACCCCGACGACGGGAGTGTGTCTTGGAGCCTGATCGGGATTTCGATTTTCTGCCGATGGCCTGCATAGAACAAAACAGATCTTGTTACTTTCGGGGCCGACGATGGGAACGGGACGGTCCGCTCTACCGCCCCTCACGCCATCGTTGCGGCCCGATGCACAAGCCGCTTCGTCCTGATTCACCTTTCTATCGCTGTCGCTGTGGCGGTCGCTGCGGCGTTCTGTTGTGGACGCCCGACGAGCAACGAGTTACGTTCTGGGTCGCGCTTGCAAGGACAGCACTTGGCACAGCGGTAGCCAAGACTAGCGGCAGTCTTATTGTCGAAATCTCCGGTATTTCGTCAGGACATCTGCTAATCGTCTGCTATGCAGGTGATGCGGGAGCGACAGCTCCCTACTACCGATACAACGGCGTTGATACCGACGTTACATTCACCCGAGATGTTTATGCCGATAATTCCGGGAATGTCATCACTGAAATTTGGAGCGCCGTTACCACTCAGGCATCCGAAAGCGGCGCGGACATAGTAACTTGGGGTGCTGATGCGCACGCAGTTGCTTGCGTGCAAGTTACCGGCAATGCCGCATCACCGTTCGACAAGGCATCCGCGGGTACGGGTTCGGGTACAAGTCCCTCTTCCGGTCCAACTGCCACAACATCACAAGCTGATGAGTTCTGCATAGGTGCGGTCGGGACTGAAGGTCCTGTAGAAGATGCCAGCGGAAGTTGGGCCACCAGTGGCAACGGTTGGTTAGGCACAAATGTCAATGGCCAGCGGGACGGTACTACTGGTCCTCCTGCGCACAAGAACATCACCATCAGCGAGGGCTACAGAATTGCCACGGCAGTGGATGAATATTGCGCCCTAAAAAACGGGATCGACGACGCCGACTGGGCGGCGTGCGTTGCCACTTATAAGGCCGAGACGGGCCCCCCGCCGTCCGCGATTGGTCCTCCGGTGGGTGCCCAGATTGTCTGAGGGAGACGGGAAGACGGGTTGTAGACCTATGAAAACATCGCATTACGTCGCATCTCAGCGCCTTTTAGAGGGTCTCCCGTGTCTGATTACCCCTTTTTGGAGTACGGGTTCTGGGAGGTAAAATGCCCGGGGCTGTGCAGATCGCCAATCCGTTGACAGTGATGCCGGAGAGCCTATGTTCCATGTTCGTGCATTCGCGCAATTATCCTCTTGTCATTAATGAGTACAGGGACGGGCGGTCGCAGCGTAGCGTCTGGGCTTCTACCAGTCGCAAAGAGTGGAGGTTGCAGAAGATTCTCAGCGCCGAGGAGACATCACTTCTTAAAGCCTTTTACGAAGCCCGCAAGGGACCGCTAGAGTCTTTTTATTTTTACGATCCGTGGGACACGTCGCCGCAGTTCAGCTACGATCCGTCCGGGGCCACGTACACCGGACGTTACACGGTGCGGTTTACGGGAACGTGGCCGCAGTTTACCGAGTTTGGTTTCAGCACAATAGAGATCGGGCTGATTGAGATTTACTGAATCGGTCCGAAAAGGAGAGATAAGAGATGAGAAAATATTCCGTGATTGGCAATGCCACCTGTACGCAGAGTGCCACGTTGCCGCTAATTACCCTGATTTCGACTGCGAACATCCGTCCTCGCATCAACGATGTCGTTCTCGGTTCGGGCGCTTCGCCGGTGGATCAGAACGGGCGCTTTGCCTTGCAGCGTTGTACGACTGCGGGAACGCCCGGATCTTCCCTCACGCCACAAGCTCTCAATCCCGACGATCCCGCGGCCCTTGCCGGGTCCGGGTTGGCCATCTTTTCCGCCGGTCCGACGCTGACCGCCAATGCCTTTGTGTTGCAACTGGCCGGCGCGATGCGGTCTACCATTCGCTGGGTTCCCAAAGACGGGCATGAGATCGTACTGCCCGCCACGGCCAGCTATGGTGTCGCCCTGATGGCTTTGCAGGTCTCAGCCGCCTGGGATCTGAGCATGATGATCCACTACACCGAGTAGTCATCATGCCGGAATACAAACACGTTCCCGATCCGCACGGGGCCATTATCGTGGACGGGCATGAGGTCGCCAATACACTACAATGTTGCCACTGCGGCTGCCACTTTGTCAGTGTGAAGGGTAGCGGCACTGTGCGCGGGTTCTGCCTGCGTTGCAGTGCCGTTACCTGTGGGAAACCGGAATGCGATCGGTGCGTCCCGTTCGAGAAGCAATTGGAGATTATCGAAAGGAAAGCCCATGGCCTACCTGGAAGCTGAATTTCAACAGGCGGATGTCACCGATGCCGTGAATCCGATTCCTGCCGATCCTCAAGTCTTCGCCGAGCCCGTACTGATGCTTGTTGACTGGCAGGAGCGCGTCACCGCCGACCGTTACTCCGCACCCGACACTTCCAGCATGGTCGCGGTGTTCTGACGAGCCGTGCCGGATTACATCGGTAATATTGCCGTTCCGGAGATCGTGCCAATTGGTACGTTCCCGCTCGTACCCGATCACGGTTACGGGACCGCCATTGAACCCGTCGTCGTTACGCACCAGTTCGGCAGCGGCGACGCCAAAATAGAACAGCGGTTTTACCTCGGATCAGGTGCGAAGAAATTCATCGTTAGGGTCGGTTCGCTCACGGACACCGAGCGCCAGAGTCTGCGGGAGTTCTGGGAAGCCAGAAGAGGCGGGTATGGCGCTTTCACCTATAACGCCCCAAACGATCAGGGCACCGGAACTACAGCCTACACTTGCCGGTTTGGCCCTGAGCCGTTGACGTGGGAGTTTCTGCTAGATCATATATCTTCGTTCGGCGTAACGCTGATCGAGATCCCTTCCACCACACCCACCTACAATATCGTTCAAACCCTGGAACGGTTTCCCGATTCATTGCTTGCGACTTCCCTGCTCTCACAAGTGCAGGAAATGATTCCGCTGATGAAGATTCAGCCGCGCGAATCCGGGTATCCTGCCATCTATATCTCCGATCGCCGTGTGCAGATTAGCGGAGTTGGCGGGCAGTTATACTTGCCCCGCCTGATTGACTTCGAGGGGATTGCCCAATCCCTCGGTAACGAATCCGATCAGGCCCAGTTCATTTTGGGCAATGCCGACCGGGTGATGAAGGATGTCGTAAACGATGTCGATTTTTTCCGCGCTGAGTTGGAATTTTCGCTGTACCACGTCGCCACCGGGATCAAGCTGGATCTGTGGAAAGGCGACGTAATCGACTGGCGCCTCGATGCCGGGCCGTTTTTATATCTCACCGCTGCCGATGGCATTTACGAGTTGAACTTGCCTTATCCCACCCGCCGGATCTCTCGCACCTGTTGGAAACCCTTCGATAGAGGCGACGCCTGTCCGTTTAGCCTGTACGGGAGTATGGACTACGGGCACTTCCCGTCTGCCAGCCCGGTATCCTGCGACAAGGGATATGATACACCCAACGGCTGTTTGGCTCACGGGATGAAGAAGTACCACGGCGCATTGCCGGTGGAGCCGGAAGGTGTACGGATCAAAGACAATTCCACTGGGACATGGGGATTTGGCCGGTCTTCGATCACTAGCGTGTCGATCAAATCGGAATCCGTCTACGATCAGGTGGTGCCGGAGATTTACACCGACGCCGATATGGCCGTGAATTGCAAAGTTGCCTCCGGTCGCGATGAGAGTGACTTCTATGACGCTCTGGGAATAGTCGGCGAGGGGCCGATTGTGTTCGGTCGCGGGCACAAGCTGGATGGACAGTTTCATCACGGATACCCCGGCGGTCTCGGGCTTCGCGAGGTTGAAGGCGACGATCCCGCTGCAGACGGGGATTATCTCTCCTTGAGCCAACTAGGTAACAAGGTCGGCGGCGACTGGCGCAAGGTCTACTATGGCGCGAGCACGTACAAAGACAACTTCGCCGCTGGCACCGCATTTCTCGAATTGCGCCGGGCAGACGAAAAGGGTTTGCAACTGAGTCA
>Ga0209636_10002356_pt1 | contig 19250 bp, 16 predicted proteins | sample DeeMarSWOR152_54_FD_187464 | JGI IMG/M metagenome (GOLD analysis project Ga0209636, IMG submission 187464) | Marine sediment microbial communities from White Oak River estuary, North Carolina - WOR-1-52-54 (SPAdes) (version 2) | ecosystem: Environmental > Aquatic > Marine > Intertidal zone >... | reverse complement strand
ACTGACCAATCCTGCCTCTCTCACCGAGGCCGTACTGAGGCCTTCGGTTCTGTGCAGTCTACTTGACGCCGTGAGTGTCAATCTCAGAAAAGGTGCGGAGAACATACGCCTCTTCGAGATTGGAAAGGTGTTTCACTACCAGGGAGGAGGTGGCCCCCAGGAGCGTTTTGCGATTGCCGGTGCCTTGTGTGGCCGCAAGCATCTTCCCTCGTGGCAGAGAGACGATGACGTACGTTGCGATGTCTTTGACAGCAAGGGCATTGTGGACGGACTGCTCGACAAATTGAAGGTTGACAGCCGTGAAGTGCTTTGTTATGATGGCGCTATACTCGAAAGGGAAGTATCAGGCTCAATTTGCTGTAATAACAACACCTTAGGCGTCTTCGGATTGGCAAGTCAGAAGTTGCTACGGACGTTCGAGCTTGACCGCGACGTCTACGTTTTTGAAGTCGACGCTGACATGCTCCGAGGGATCAGCCCTTCGCGTGCGAAGTTCAAAGAGCCTTCACGCTTTCCTCCCGCCAAACGCGACATTGCGGTGATTACGGATGCAACGCTTCCTCAGTCAGAGGTTGCTGAGCTCATAGATGGTCTTGCCGGCGAACACTTGCGGCGCCTCGAGTTGTTCGATGTGTATGTCGGCCAGGCCGTTCCGGAGGGTAAGAAGAGTCTCGCTTACTCTCTGAGTTTTCAGTCGGCGCGCAGGACGCTTTCCGACTCGGACGTGGAAGCAATCATTGAGCAAATCGTCCGTGGATTGGAGACGCGCGGAATCAGTGTAAGAGGAAAGCAGTTCGGCGCTAATTAATAGAATACACGTTGATTACGGCGTGTACTTAAAGTCATTTGTAATGGAGAAGATTCTTGCACAGCTGGAGAAGAAAGTCGAACGCGTTGCTTCGGCGATCAGCAGACTTAAGGAGGAAAACGCTAGTCTCACGGCAAGTAACGAGGAACTGAACGAACGCCTTCGCGACCTGGAGAAGCAAGGTTCCAGTGGCGACGGCGCTGTCAAGGGGCTTCGATCGCGGATTTCGAAACTGGAACAGGAGCGAAAGACTCTCCTGGAGTTGCGAAAGCGCGTCGAGACCCGTTTGGAGGCGGTTTTGTCTCAGTTCGATTGGCTCGAGAAGTAGCTCGTGAGCCGACGATTCTGGAGACGGTAGGGAAAGGAAGCTGGGATCGCTTGGACCCCATGGATTGAATGAGAGAAGAGATGAACGAAAGCCAGAATGTCATCAAGGTTCAGATATTTGGAGGAGAATATAAGATTCGCGGCGAGGCTGACCCGGAGTATATACTGGAGGTTGCGCGGTACGTCGATTCGAAGATGCGAGAAATAAACGAAAAGTTATCCGTGGCCTCGCTGGGAAAGGTTGCCATTCTTGCCTCCTTGAATCTTGCGGACGAGTTGTTCAAAGAGAGAAGGGAAAGGGAACAGACACTCTCGCAAATCCGTGAGAGGGCAGCCGGACTGGCCTTGAAACTGGAGGAGGCCGTGGCTGGTGACTAGGTCCTGCTTCCACCATCTGGTTGGCAGCGTCAATAGGAAGGAGGAATTCGCCTAGGAAGGAATTCTGCCAAGGTAGATGAGCACAATGGCTCTGCACTGTGTAGAGATCCCTACCGTGCCCGTGATGATATAGGCGTTTTTGAGCCAACAGCTGTTCAACGGGAGCCTGTTCTCAGAGTAAGAGCGGGACCCGCTTGCTGCGGGGGCGCAAAGACTCGGAGTCTGGCACCCACCTGGATTCTCCAGGTTCAAAAGTCTCTGTCACACGGCTGACCGGTGGGGATTTCTCTTTTCCGGGCGTGCCGACAGGTTGGTGGTTATAGATGGACTATCAAGGTGGTGGTTTATAGATGGACTATGCAGTCATGTTCTACGTGATAGTGGGTGTGCTGGTGGCCATAGGCGTGTTCTTCACCGGGTGGTACACCTACAAGAAGGTTTCAGAAAGCAAGGTTGTCAGCGCTGAACGGCTTGCCGAGAAGATAGTCCGTGAGGCTCAGAAGGAGGCCGAGACAAGGAAGAAAAGTGCGGTTCTGGAGGCGAAGGACGAGTGGTACAAGGCCAAGGCAACGTTCGAAAAAGAGACCCAATCTACGAGACAGCAGCTTCAGGCACTTGAACGCAGGCTGGGAGAAAGGGAGGGGAGCCTGAACAGGAGAGCCGACCTGCTTGAGCGGAAGGAGAGAGAGGTACGGAGGCTCGAGCGGAGCACTCAGACGAAAGAGCAGGCCGTTGAGGCGCGAAGCAGAGAGCTTGCAGATCTGATAAGAGAGGAGAATTCGAGGCTTGAGAGGATTGCCGGTCTCAGCGCAGAGGAGGCAAAGCGTCTTCTCATGTCCAATCTGGAAAGCGAGGCACGGCATGAAGCCGCGCGCTTGCTCAACGAGATAAGGGAGACGGCACTGCGCGACGCGGACAAAGAAGTACGAAAGATTCTTACGCTGGCCATCCAGCGATGTGCGGCCGAGCACGTTGTTGAGTCTACGGTCTCAGTGGTGTCTTTACCGAGCGATGAGATGAAGGGAAGGATAATCGGGAGAGAGGGACGAAACATCCGAGCTTTTGAGACCGCTACGGGCATCGACGTTATCATAGATGACACTCCTGAGGCGGTCATTCTTTCTGGATTCGACCCCATCCGCAGGGAGATCGCGAGGGTCTCTCTAGAGAGGCTGATAAGCGACGGGAGAATCCATCCCGGTCGCATAGAAGAGGTCGTTGCGAAGGCTCAAGGGGAGATGAACGAGCAGATAAGGGAGACAGGCGAGCAGACATGTCTTGAGGTCGGCATTCACGGACTCCACCCAGAACTGGTGAAGCTTCTTGGGAGATTGAGATACCGGACGAGCTACGGACAGAACGTGCTGGAGCACAGCAAGGAGGTTGGCTATCTCGCGGGAATGATGGCCTCTGAGCTTGGACTGGACGTGGCTATCGCAAAGAGGGCAGGCTTGCTCCACGACATAGGAAAGGCCGCCGACCATGAGGCCGAAGGGACTCATGCGCAAATAGGCAGGGAGCTTACTTCGAAGTACGGAGAGGCGCCAACCGTCGTGGACGCGGTTGGCGGACATCACGACGACCCGCAGCCTGACACCCTGATGGCGGTGCTTGTGCAGGCTGCAGATGCTGTCTCGGGTGCAAGACCGGGGGCCAGGCGTGAGACTCTCGAGACATACGTGAAACGACTTGAGACTCTGGAGCGCATTGCAGATTCGTTCCCCGGGGTGGGAAAGGCCTATGCCATTCAGGCCGGGCGCGAAATCCGAATTATGGTTGAGCATAAGGAGGTGGATGACGCAAAGGCGGCAGCTCTTGCATCCGATATCGCTGCGAAAGTTGAACGTGAGCTGGAATACCCGGGACAGATTAAGATAGTGGTGATACGAGAGACCAGGGCAGTGGATTATGCAAAGTAGAGGTACGCTCACAGGCTCGAGCAGGGGTGCGTGATGCGAGTTCTCTTCATCTCGGACATTGTTGGATCGGCTGGGAGATCAGCTCTCAAGACTGTGACGGCGCTATTGGTGGAGCTGGGAGCTGATTTTTGCATTGCCAATGGAGAGAATGCAGCGGGAGGTTTCGGCATCACGCGGAATGTGGCCGAGGAGCTTTTCTCGGCTGGTGTCACGGTCATAACCAGTGGCAATCACCTCTGGGACAGAAAGGAAGCGTTTGAGCTCGTGGCCGAAGAGCCGAGGGTTCTGAGGCCGGCCAATTATCCGCCTGAGGTTCCGGGTGCCGGGTCCGGTGTTTTTGAAGCGGGAGACGGCAGCAGGGTGGGCGTGCTGAACCTACTGGGTCGCGTCTTTCTCAAGGAAGTGGACTGTCCGTTCAGGTCCGCAGATTCCGAAATTGCCAAGCTCAGGGAAAAGACTCCGGTGATAGTAGTTGACATGCATGCCGAGGCAACGAGCGAGAAGATGGCCATGGGATGGTACCTGGACGGACGAGTAAGTGCGGTCGTAGGTACCCACACGCACGTTCAGACGGCGGACGAAAGAATCCTGCCGCAAGGAACCGGCTACATAACAGATGCAGGCATGACAGGGCCGTTTGACTCTGTGATAGGCATTGAGAAGGAGGCCGCATTGAAGCGGTTTCTAGCTGAGATTCCCGTCAGGCTGACTCCTGCCAAGCTGGACGTGAGGATCAACGGTGTCATCCTGGATATCGAGTCCAACGGGCTCTGCAAGTCAATTGAGAGACTGTCGGTGCCGGTGGAGCCCCCCAAGGAGCATTAGTGTCTGTCGAACTTCTGGATGGAAAGAAAGTCGCAGAAGAGCTTAGGACGGAAATAAGCGAGGAAGTCCGGGAACTGGGGCATCACAACATTGTGCCTGCTCTGACAATGGTCAGGGTCGGAGAGGACCCGGCTTCTGTCGTATACATGAACGCGAAGGCCAAACTGTGCGACAGGGTTGGAGTGAGATCCAGGATCGTGTCTCTCCCCATCGACTCCAGCGAGGAGCGAGTCAGAGTCGTGCTCCAAGATATAAACGGTGACGCGGCCGTTCACGGCGCCATAGTGCAGCTTCCTCTCCCAGAACATCTTGACCCTCTGAAGATCTTGAGTCTGCTCAGCCCCGACAAAGATGTTGACGGCTTTCATCCCCTGAACGCGGGTAGGCTCGCCATAGGAAAGCCGCTGTTCGTGCCTGCCACTCCGCTGGGCATACACGAGTTGCTGAAGAGACACGGCGTGAGTGTTGCGGGCGCGCACGTCGTTATCATCGGTAGAAGTAACATAGTCGGAAAGCCGCTGGCAAACCTCTTGAGCATTAAGAGTAACGATCTCAATGCTACTGTGACGCTTTGCCATTCCGCATCCTCGAACCTCGAGAGAATAGTCCGTTCAGCAGACATACTGGTCGCTGCAATCGGCCGGGCAGAGTTCGTCACGGCTTCCATGGTTTCGCCCGGGACGGTAGTCGTCGACGTCGGCATGAATCGGGTCACCGATGCGTCAGCGAAGCGGGGCTACAGGCTCGTCGGAGACGTGAAGTTTGATGAAGTGAAGGAGGTCGCCTCTGCCATCACACCGGTACCGGGAGGTGTGGGTCCCATGACGGTCGCGATGCTCCTTAAGAATACTGTGCAAGCGTGCAGGGTGCTCGGGGGAATATGAGATGAATGTCTTCGGCCGAGCGGTGTCTTCTGCTCCGTACACTGTGTCTGAGCTGACACGCATGGTCAAAGAGCTGCTCGAGGCCAACATCGGCTCTGTGTGGGTTAGAGGGGAGATTTCCAATTTGACGGTGCACAGTTCGGGACACATGTATTTTTCGCTTAAGGACGAGAGCTCGCAGCTTCGGTGCGTGATGTTTCGCTACGCAAAGAGCAGGCTCTCCTTCACTCCCGAAAACGGGATGTGCGTTGAGGCCAAAGGAGAGATAACCGTCTACGAACGAAGTGGGCAGTACCAGCTGTCTGCTCATGAGCTCGTACCCGTAGGTCTCGGTACTTTGCAGCTGGCGCTGGAAGAGCTCAAGCGGAAGCTGGCGAGTGAAGGACTTTTTGAACCTTCGAAGAAGAAACCTCTTCCTGCTTTTCCGTCGACGGTAGGCGTGGTTACCTCGCCGACGGGCGCAGCGGTTCGCGACATAATAAGGATAATCCGAAAGAGACAGCCCGGTGTCGGCATCATTCTTAATCCAGTCAAAGTCCAGGGCCCTGGGGCCGCTGAGGAGATAGCCAACGCCATCCAGGAGTTCAATAGATTCGGACAAGTCGAAGTTCTCATCGTGGGTAGGGGTGGTGGTTCTCTGGAGGATCTGTGGGCGTTCAATGAAGAAGTAGTTGCCAGGGCGATCTACGAATCCCGTATACCTGTCGTTTCCGCTGTGGGGCACGAGATTGACTTCACGATCTCAGATCTCGTAGCTGATGTGAGAGCGCCGACTCCCTCGGGTGCGGCACAAATCGTCGTCAGGGACAGGCGGGAGGTTCGTAACCAGATTTCTGCCCTGGCACGCAGTCTTCTGGTCGCGACGAAGAATCGATTCTTCACGTGGCGACGGGAGCTGGAACGTACCCGGAGTCGTTACGGATTCGCAAGAGTCATGGACACTGTGACGCAGAGGACGCAGCGAGTTGACGAGCTCTCGAAGCGGATGTCCATTTCCGTAGGAAAGGTTCTCCCGGAGAGAAGACAGCTTGTGGAGTCCATGGCTGCGAGACTGAGGGCGCTGGACCCGAGTGAGGTTCTTCGCAGGGGCTACGCAGTCTGCAGGGAAGAGACCACAGGGAGGGTTCTTCGAGAATCGTCGCAGATCGCCGTGAGTGAAAGGGTAAACGTTGAACTGTACCGCGGTGAGCTCATCTGTAGTGTGGAGGAGGTTGTCGAGAATGAAAAGCAAGCGTGAGGAGTCCGGCGCCAAGACGTTTGAGCAGGCCCTGGAGCGACTTGAAACACTTGTCGACACGCTGGAAAGGGGCAACCTGTCCCTGGAGGAGTCGATTGCCTATTTCGAGGAAGGCACGCAACTCATTAAGGAATGCGCCGAGAAACTGGAAGCTGCTGAGGCGAAGCTGCAAAAGCTCGTTTCCAATGAGGAAGGCTTCAAGCTCGAACAGTTGTCGTTTACCGAAGAGGAAGATGAAGAAAAGTAGAGACAAAGCAATTCCAGTTTTTTTGGACCGCTTCATGAAGCGCGAGGGGCGCAAGGTGGAGTCGGTGCTGGAGGAGATCCTTCCTGATTCTCGTAAGAGGCCGGCCTCGGTGCACAGGGCGATGAGGTACGCGGTGCTGGGAGGCGGCAAGAGAATAAGACCCGTTCTTGCAGCTCTTGCCTTCCGAGCTTGCGGTGGGAGGGGGGCGGCAATATACAGAGTCGGGGCAGCGCTTGAGCTTATTCACAATTTTACGCTTATTCATGATGACCTTCCGTGTATGGACGATGATAAACTGCGGCGCGGAGAGCCTACTGTGCACGTTGCTTTCGACGAGGCAACCGCGCTTCTTGCTGGAGACGCACTGCTGTCGCTGGCGTTCGAGGTACTTGCTTCACTGGGGACTCGAGACTCCTCTTCAGGGTTGAGGACGAGCAGGATGATACACGAAATAGCTCACGTTGCAGGAACAATGGGGATCGTGGGCGGGCAGGTACTGGATATGGAATCAGAGGGAAAGAGAGTCTCACTCTCGACAGTGACATACATACACACTCACAAGACCGGTGCGCTCATCGGATGCTCGGTCCGGCTGGGCGCCCTCCTGGCTGGTGCGAGGAAGAAGCAACTTGAGGCGCTAAGTGCGTACGGGAATCGTCTCGGGTTTGCCTTTCAGGTGGTGGATGACATTAGAGATCTTAAGGCGACTTCACGAGAGCTGGGAAAAGCAAGGGCACGAGACAAAGAAAGGCAAAAGGCGACGTTCCCGCTCGTCTTGGGCCTTGAAAAATCTCTGAAGAAGGCTCACTCTTTAGTAGAGGAAGCCAAGAGTGAAGTTCGCGGCTTCGGGAAATACGAAAAGCATTTTTGCGCTCTGGCTGACTATGTAGTCCGCCGAGCAACCTAGACACGTGGTGGCCAAATGGCATTGAGCGAAGCTATGCAGAGAAGTCCCCTGCTTGTTGCTGTCAGCTGTGGGCTGCTTGTTCAGATAGTGAAGGGCGTTGCCTTCCTGCTCAAGGAGAAGCGCGTCAACTTCAAGAGGTTTGTCCAGACGGGTGGAATGCCCAGCTCTCATGCAGCGGCCGTGTGCGCTCTGTCTACTGCGGTTGGGAACCTTCAGGGCTACACTTCGCCCCTCTTTCATGCGACCGCATTCTTCAGTTTCATCGTCATGTTTGACGCGGCGGGGGTGAGGAGGGCGGCAGGGAGGCAGGCGGCAACTCTGAACCGTCTGATTCACGAGCATCTAAAGCGGGCGAGGGAGGAGAGACTCTTAGAGTTACTGGGGCATACACCGTTTGAGGTTTTCGTAGGCGCTGCTATCGGCATCCTCTACGCTCTGGCATGGTTCTAGCCAACTGATCGCGGAGTAGTGGTTCCTCTTTTATAAAGGCAGTACCTCGTTTGAACCGAGCACGGAATGCCGTGCTTTGCGAGCGGGACATCCGCGCGATTGGAGATCCGGTGGGTGGATTATTGAGCAACATCAAGGGTCCTGAGGATCTGAAGAAGCTCTCTGTCCCGGAGCTGACGGAACTCGCCGCCGAGATTCGCGAGAGAATCATCTCTGTTGTGTCCTGTACGGGTGGACATCTCGCTCCGAGCTTAGGCGCAGTGGAGCTGGCGATCGCCATACACTACGTCTTCGATTCTCCGCGGGACAGGATCGTGTGGGACGTGGGACACCAGGCCTACGCCCACAAGCTGCTGACTGGAAGAAACGATAGATTTCCCACCCTGAGGCAGAAGGACGGGCTGAGCGGATTCCCCAAGCCGGAAGAGAGCGAGCACGACGCCTTCGGCACCGGTCACGGTAGCACGTCGATATCGGCCGGGCTCGGAATGAGCTGCGCAAGAGACATGCAGTCTGATGATTTTCACGTGGTGGTCGTGGTAGGGGACGGCGCCTTGACAGGTGGACTGTCCTTTGAAGGGCTCAACCAGGCAGGTGGCCTCGGTAGGCGGCTCATAGTTATCATCAACGATAACAAGATGTCCATTTCTCCCAACGTCGGAGCGCTGGCCAAATACATGACGAAGCTAATTTCTGGGCCGGCATACCGCAGGCTTGAGGCGGACCTGTGGGAGCTGATGGGCAGAATCCCGTCGCTCGGCGGCAGGGCGCGATTTCTTGCAGGAAGAATAACAGAAAGTCTCAAGGGTCTTCTCCTGCCCGGTACGATCTTCGAGGAACTCGGGTTCAAATACTACGGCCCCATTGACGGCCATGCTGTGTCAGACCTGATCGCGGTATTGAGACAACTCAAGGAAGTTCGAGTGCCCGTGATATTGCACACGCTCACTGTCAAGGGCAAGGGATACAGACACGCCGAGGAGAACTCAAGCCAGTTCCACGGTGTCGGTGCCTTTGATAAGATCACTGGTGCGGCCGAGGAGAAGAGGACGCGTCCCACTTATACCGACGTGTTCGGCAAGACAGTGGTGGAGATCGGAGCTCAGAACGAAAAGCTCGTTTTGCTGACGGCTGCGATGAAGGACAACACCGGTCTGGCCGAGTTCGCGGACACCTTTCCCGACAGGTTCGTGGACGTTGGAATGGCAGAGGGCCATGCTGTGACCTTTGCTGCCGGTCTCGCGATGCGGGGTATGGTGCCGGTAGTGACAATCTATTCCACGTTCCTTCAAAGGGCGTTTGATCATATAGTCCATGACGTAGCTCTTCAGAATCTGAAAGTCGTGTTCGCGGTGGACAGAGCCGGAGTCGTAGGACAGGACGGCCCTACTCATCACGGGTGTCTTGACATGTGTTACCTCAGGGCCATCCCGGGTTTGACCCTGATGGCCCCGAAGGACGAGCACGAATTGCGCGACATGCTGTATACCGCCGTAACGGTCTGCAAGGGACCGGTCGCCGTCAGATTTCCTCGCTCCGAGGGAGTCGGGGGGGACACGAGTTCTCCTTTCCGCGAGATCGAGCTGGGACGGGCGGAAGTGATGCGGGGCGGTGATGACGTAGCCGTCTGTGCAGTCGGCTCGATGGTGGGTCCCTGTCTAGAGGCCGCAGGCCTTCTGGAGGAGAGGGGAGTCAAGGCCGGAGTTATCAATGCGAGGTTCGTGAAGCCGATTGACGGCGGGACGATTCGTGAAGCGGCAGAGAAGACAGGACGTATCGTGACGGTGGAAGAGGGTTCCTTGGCCGGAGGATTTGGGTCTGCAGTCATGGAAGCGCTTGAAGAGGGCGGCGTCGATGCCAAGGTTAAGAGGCTCGGAATCCCCGACGAATTCGTTGAGCATGGTAGCAGGGCAGTGCTTCTGGAGGACATTGGACTCACGGGTAAAAAGATTGCTGAACGCGTTCTGAACTGGCTGGAAGGTAGGTAGGCCGAAATGGATAACGTGGGAATCACAGTGAACGTGAGAAAGGCGGAAGGGCTTGACACGACAAAGACGATAATCTCGTGGCTGGAGAAAAGGGGCATCAGGTTCTGGCTCGAGAAAGAGATCGCTGCAGCGTTGAATCTGCAAGGCCTTTCCCTCTCTGAATTGTCAGAGAGGTGCGACCTGCTAGTGGCGCTCGGGGGAGATGGTACTCTTCTCTACGTGGCCCGGCACGCGAGCCGGAGGAAGATTCCTGTGCTCGGCGTAAACCTGGGAAGCTTGGGTTTCTTGACCGAAGTGACGGGCTCCGAAGTCATAAGCACTCTTGAGAGGATCGAAGAGGGAAGCATACGGATTGAAGAGAGGATGATGCTCGAGGCGGACGTGCGTGATGCCAGGGGGCGCTCTTCTTCGAGATACGTGTGCCTCAACGATGCGGTCATCAATAAATCGGCGTTCTCCAGAGCCATCCAGCTCAACATGAACATTTCAGGTGACTACGTAGGCACGTTTCTGGCGGACGGACTGATTGTATCTACGCCGACAGGCTCGACTGCCTATTCGCTCTCGGCCGGGGGGCCCATTGTGAAGCCAACAATTGAGGCTCTGATAGCGACGCCGATTTGTCCGCACACGCTGGCGGTGCGACCCTTGATTTTCTCGAGAGATGAAGAACTTGAGATAGGAGTACTCTCCGAGGGAGGCCATGTAGTGTTGACCCTCGATGGACAGGAGGGGCGCGAGCTTGAGGAGGGGGAAAAGGTGGTGTTCAGAAGAGCCGAAGAGACAGTATCGCTCGTGTGCCCGTGGGGCAGATCTTTCTATGAGGTGTTGAGAACGAAACTACGATTGGGCGGTTTGGCTAAACGCTAGGAGTAACGCTAGCTCATGCTCAGAGAGCTTTCCATAAGCGGTTTGGCGGTTGTTAAAGAGCTGTCGTTGGAGTTCGGTGCGGGCCTCAACGTCCTCACAGGTGAGACGGGTGCGGGGAAGTCAATCATCGTCGGAGCCATAGGGTTGCTGATAGGGGAAAAGGCGGGGGGAGAGATGGTGAGAACCGGCGAGAAGGTAGCGAGGATTACCGGCGTCTTCGAGCTGAACGATGACGCGGGAGTGTTCACCCTGATGAGAGCAGCGGGGATTGCAGTCGAGGGGAACGACGTTGTTGTCAAACGAGAGATTTCCTCTGAGGGTCGAACGCGCGCCTACGTGAACGGAGAGCCGGTTTCTCTGGGAGTTCTCAGGAGACTTGGGGATGTGCTTGTGGATTTCCACGGTCAGCATGAGCACCAGTCGCTTCTGAAGAAGACGACCCACGTGGAGCTTCTGGATTCGTTCGGATCCTTGGAGGAGCTCCGTGCGAAGACGTGGCGAGCGTGTCTTAATCTCAGGCAGTACAAGCAAAACCTGGAAGCTTTTGTGGCTGAGCAGAGGGACGTACAGACGCAGCATGATTTCATTAAATTTCAAGTTTCAGAAATCGATGCCGCACGCCTGGAGGAGAGCGAGGAGGAGAAGCTAGAGGAAGAGAGGGCCGTGCTTGCTAACTTCGAGAAACTTGCCTCGGCCGCGAAGGAGGCGAGCGTGCTACTGTACGAGGATGAACCTGCCTGCGTAGAGAGATTGTCGAGAGCCTCGCGGGCTCTCAAGACGGCTGCATCCATAGACCCGAAGCTTGAGTCTCTGCAGGTCGAATTGGGCAGCGCCGAGATAAGCGTCGAGGAAGTGGGCCGATCACTTACGGGCTATCTTCAGTCGCTTGAGTTCTCGCCGGCCAGGCTGGATGAGGTGGAATCGAGACTCTCTCTTATCGGCAGAATGAAAAAGAAGTACGGCAGGAGCGTTGATGAAATAAGACAGCTCGCAGAAGGGCTGCGCGTGAAGCTGTCGTCGGTGGAGAGCGGCGGTGAGAGAGAAAATGAGCTTCGCAGGCAAATCCAGCAGAGCCAGGAGGAGCTTACGAAGTCTGCGTCTCTGCTTTTCAAGAAGAGGCGAATCGCGGCAGACAGACTCGAGCGAGACGTGAAGAAGGAGTTGGCCAGCCTTGGAATGAAGGGGACGAGGTTTGTGGTCGAGACCCATCTGGAGGAAAGCGACTCTCCTGACATAGAAATGGATGGGAAGGGGGTCCGGGTGGCCCCCCACGGTGTGGGCGACGTTCAATTTCTGGTTTCCCCGAACGTGGGGGAGGACCCGAGACCGCTCGTTAGAATCGCCTCCGGGGGTGAGGTGTCGAGGATAATGTTGGCTCTTAAGAAGGTGTTGGTTGCGGCGGACGTGGTGGATGTCATGGTGTTCGATGAGATAGACGTGGGGATCGGCGGCAGAGTGGCGCGGGTGGTCGGCGAGAAGCTGAAGGCTCTTTCGTGCGCCAGACAAACCATCTGCATAACACACATCCCGATGATTGCCTGCTTGGGGGACAGCCAGTTCTCCGTATCGAAAGAGGTGGAAGGCGGCAGGACCTACGCAGGCGCCCGAGCGCTGAATGAGGAGGAGAGAGTCACGGAGGTCGCCCGGATGTTGGCAGGTGACAAGGTGTCCGACGTCACTCTCAGGCAGGCCAGAGAGATGTTAGCGTACGGTTCGGGCAGAGGTCGCGGGAAGAGAGCCGGCGCTTCCAGCTTCAAGTGCGCCCGTAGCTCAGTTGGATAGAGCGGCGGACTCCGGATCCGCAGGCCGAAGGTTCAAATCCTTTCGGGCGCACCATTCGGTAAACTTTGAAGGTCAAAGGCGGCAGACGCAAGGAGAGGGCCCATGCATACTCCTGTCACAAGAACGCTGACGTGGATTGGCTTTGGGCTGGCATTTGTTGGACTCGTGTGGTGCAACGTGGGCGTGTGCGGTGAGCGAGGGGAGACTCTTCTCCTGAAGGTCACGTGGAGTAACGAAGCCGAGCTGAATTCCTTGGAGAGCAGAGGCGCGACTCTGCGCTACTGTCACCGGGATTGGGCCATCGTCGAAGCGCCGGGCCGAGATCTGGAGAGTCTCGGTCTGTCTGAGGAGAAGTTCTCCGTAGTTGACACTCTGAGAGCGGGCACACGCTACTGGCTTGTTCATCTAACTGAGGTTTCCTCAAGAGACTCAGTGGCTGTCTATGGCAAACTCTGCCCTCTGGACGGGCGCACGCTCTTTCTTCTGAGGACGAACGAAACACTCGAAGAGCACGTTTCCCCATGGGTGTTTTCGGGTGTGCTCCTGCCCGAGAAAGCTACGTGCAGAGGACATCGGCCTCGGGCCGCGCCCTCTGGACTGAAAGTGGCAGCGGATGCTGGAGCTCCGCTGGACGAGGCGCGTCGTCGTCTCTTGGCGTCGGTGTCTGGTGACGTCAGTGCGGACTCAATCAGGGCGATCGTGCATTTCCTTAGTGTTGATGATTCGTCGGGGGCACTCAGAAGTCGCTACACTTTTCGCGACGAGACGCTGGAGATGGCACATCTCCTGAGAGAAAGGTTGCGGGAAGCCCTGGGAGGACAGGGCGAGGATTCGCTTCACGTCTTCGTGTTTAGATATGGGGGCATTGATTACTACCTGCCCAACGTCGTGGCAAGATTCCCTGGACAGAAAGTAGGCAAGGGGACGTTCGTACTCTGCGCTCACTTTGACTCCCAGGGGGGAAGGACGGTATACGAAGATCCAGAGAGGAGATGGAACTGGAGGACCGACCCTGCTCCCGGCGCCGATGATAACGGTAGCGGGGTCGCCAGCGTGTTGGAATGCGCACGAGTCTTGAGCCAGCTCGAGTTTGATTTCGACATCGAGTTCGTTCTGTTCTGTGCGGAGGAACAAGGGCTTTTTGGAAGCAGGGCATACGCATCGGAACACGAGTTGATGGATCCGAACATCCTGGGTGTACTGAACTTCGATATGCATGCTTTTAGAGAGTCGGCGGAGAGCACGTTCGTTCGCACCAATACTTCCTCGGAGTGGCTCTCCAACCATGTCCGGAGGATCTCTGAGGAGCTCTACGACACAATCGGGCTAAGAGTTGGGCTGACGCCCGTGGAGACTCTCTTTGACGCAAGCGACCATGCCTCGTTCTGGATGAGCGGGTTCGACGCCGTCCACTTCTTCGAACACTCCAGTCTTCACATTCCCAATCCTTACTACCATACGGTTCACGACACCGAAGAGAAGCTGAACTACGAGCTGTCCTGTAAGGTAGCGAAGCTGGCGGCAGCCAGCATGGCGTATTTTGCTACGACCTCCGACCCGTGGGATCTCCAGGTGCTGGCAGGTGACCTGGTATTCAGCGTGGAAGGGGAGCCATCGTATGCCTCCGAAGCCACCGTCGGCCAGACCGTTCGTATAGTGCCGTCCTTCCACAACGTGGGGGGCAGAGCGCCGGATACCCTGTCGGCGAGCATCACTGTATATGACGGCGACCCGTCTTCGGGAGGCTGGCTCATAGGGCAAAGGTGGGTCTCTGGAGCGGTTCCATCAGGAGGCACCGTGCCTCTGGCTCCCTTCTACTGGCTTCTCGAGGAAGATGACGTTGGCGTCCATTCGATATACATTGTTGTGGACTGTGGTGAAAGTGAGCAGAATCGCACGAACAACGTGGCCTCCAGAACGTTCGGTGTAAGTTCGGCTTCTCTCAAGATAGCGGAGAGCTTCGTGTTTCCGAATCCCACACGGGGTGCCCTGGAGGCTGCGACCTTGAGATTCTCTCTAACGCGAGACGCGGAAGCCGTTCAGGTGGACGTCTATGACATCTCCGGTCAGAGAGTGGCTGGCTGCAGGGACGCCTCCTGCGGTGACAGAGCCTTTCCTCCCAGTCTGGGTCCTAACGAGGTCTCGCTGTGTGAGATTTTGCGTGACGGGGCTCTGGCCCCCGGTGTTTATTTCTACAAGTTGCGCGTTGACGGAGGAGAGGATAATGTTCAGTTCTTCGGGAAATTTGCCCTGGTCCGATGACCCGTTTCTCTGTGATATCACGGCTTGCATGGCTTGCGGTGCGGTGTGAAGTGGGATGGGAAGCGAGTCTTCAAGGGAATCAAAATGGCTGTTGTCCAAGACCGACTTTTGACCGATAGGGTTGTATGGGAGGTTGTATGATGCTCAGGGAGAGGCGTAGACCCTTCGCGAAGCGTTCTCGTACGGGCCTCGGTCGCGTGCGTTCCTTTGGCAGGCTCAAGATAGCGTCGCAGCGGAACGAACGCGCTGTACGGGTCAGCAAGACCGTATCGTTGACTGTCACTCTGCTTCTGATGGGTATGCTGGTCTACGCCCTCGTTAAGTTCCTCGAGATGGTACGCCTGAGAGGCCTCGACGTGTGGCCTCTGATATTCGTACCTGCCGCCATTATCATCGTCCTCCTTGTGCTCCTCAGGGTGGCTCGCTCGCTGCTAAGAGAAATCAGGGAGCGGAGTTCCTCCGAATAGCTGGCACAGAAGTTGCTGTTTCGTGATTGGGATTATCGATGTTCCAAGGTTTTTGACCACTTGGGGCGCTAGACATGCCGTCGTTGGTCTGCGAAGAAAGATTTCTTAACACTCTGGTTGAGATTTCCAGGCTCATCACTGCGGGGCAGGACAGAGAGATGACGTTCTCTATGGTCCTCTCGTGCGCTCTGGACGTGCTTGAGGCAGAGGCCGTTTTCTTGATCTCGCTGGAAGAGGGTGGGGTGGTTAAGTACGCTAAGAGGAGGCACGGGCGGCTCACCAGCAAGGAGCCCATGGAAAAGTATGAGCGGATAGGGGATAGAGGGATTACGAGATGGGTGATCATGGAGGGAAGGCCGCTCATGGTGCCGAGGGTCTCTGAGGAACCTCGCTTCGAGGAAGAGTCGGATGCCCTGCCGGGGCTGGGCAGTCGCGGCTGTATATGCGTACCGCTCAAGGCACGGGAGGCCGTACTGGGTGCCCTGGTCGCCGTGAACAAACTGGGAGAGGGCTGTTTTACAGAATCTGACCTAAGCATGCTGAGCGTGCTTGCCAACCAGACGGCGATAGCTAGCGAGAATGCGGCCCTTTACAAGAAAGTCCACCAACTTGCGGTAACGGACGAACTGACACAGGTATACAACTTCCGTTTTCTCAAAGAGGCCCTTTACCGAGAGCTAGAGAGAGCCATTCGGTTTCGACAGACGCTTTCAATCTTGATGCTGGACGTGGACCATCTGAAGACGTATAATGACCGTTTTGGCCACCTGAAGGGGAGTGCCGTTCTTAAGCAGCTTGCGGGAATCGTCAAGATGTGTGCGAGAAGCATTGATTACGTCGCGAAATACGGCGGAGACGAGTTTGTCCTAATCCTCCCCCAGACTCCCACCGAGGGGGCGTTGGTTCTAGCAGAGAGAGTGAGGATGGCCGTGGCAGCTCAGCCGTTCCCTGAGGTGCCCAGTGGGGAAATCACCTGTAGTATTGGTGTTGCAACGTATCCCAAGAACGGAAAGAGCGTGGGCGAGCTCATTGAGTCTGCAGACAACGCTCTATACGCCGCCAAGCAGGCCGGGAAGAACCGAGTGATGTGTGCCCCGGACACTCGCGACGAGGAATCGGAAGATGGTAAGGGAGACCTTTCCTGGAGGGGTGTGTGTAGCGAATAGGAGACACAGGTGTGGGGGTCGGTGAGGCAAGCGGGGAGATGGAACGGCTTACAGTTCCATGGGCGGTGACGGGCCGGGTGTGATAGAATTAAACGAAAGGTCTTGCTGGCTGCGTGATAGAGCAGGAGACATGACTTAAGAGGGAAACCAGAATGAGTCGACACGAACGGACACCTGCTGGCACGGAAGTCCTTGGCTATGTCAGAGCCATCAAGCGAAGGATAGGACTTGTGCTCCTTCCGGTCGTTCTAGTACCGTGCGTTGCCATTGTCGGCGTGAGCTTCGTTGCGCCGATGTATGAATGCTCGAGCATTATCCTGTATGAAGAGAGTCGTCCTTTTGCGGGTGGAGTGGACAAGATGATTGTGCAAAGTGCTTCACCTGGGACCAGAAGTCGAGACAGGCTCGCGCAGGTAGAGACGCGCTTGGAAGGAAGACTCTTTCTGGAGGAAGTGATCCAAAAACTTGGAATGAATCTCAGCGAGCGAGCAGTTGAGGGACTTCGGGCGGCACAGACCTCGGGCGTCAGCCTGGAGGAACTCAAGACCAGCATGCTGATCGGCGCCATGCGGGAGAACATCAAGGTGTCGGAGATCGGTCCGGATCTGTTCAGGATCACCCTCTCGCATCCCGATCGTGACATGGCCTTTCTGTTAGGAGACGGCATTACTCGGATGTTCGTGGAGCACGTGACGCGGGGGCAGCTGGCGGACATACGAGCAGTGGGGACATTCAGCGAAGATCAGCTTCCTGTCTATGAGGAGAAAGTACGGGAGAGCGAGGAGAAGCTCAGGAGATTTCGTTCTCAGATGGCGTCCAGGTCGGTGAGGGAAGGTTTCGTTAACGACGATAACGTGGAGCGAGCCCGGACCTTGCTGAGTCATGTCGATGCAGAAATTGCAGAGATCAGTGCGCGCCTGGCCACCTCGAGAGAAAGGGTGAAGACGAGCTATCCGAACGCTGTGGACCCCACGACTCTCATACGGAGCAAGGCCATCGCGTCTTCGTACTCACACGTTGTGAAGGAAGAGGAAATCAGCATACCGCTCTTGGTGGAGGGGGCTCCGACTGGTTCTATGCTGGAGAGGGTGGGACAGGCTAGAGAGACACTTCTGGCAAGAATTGAGGACGCGGTCCGCGGTACTCTGCGCGGTTCACCGCAAGCGCTGCAATCGCTGGTGACGGAGATTGTGTATGATGAACACATTGTACGCTCTCTGACTGCGAGGAAGCAGAAGATATCGAGTCAGATCACCTCGTATTCTCGAAATCTGGCGAGACAGCCTCAAGACGAAATGCAGCTGAGGAGACTTGAGCAGGAAGTTGAAAACGACAGAGCGGTGCTTCAGTCCTTCAGACAACAGCTTACCTCCTCACGCATATCGGAGGCCGCACAGACGACGAATCTTGGCGTACGCATAGAGATCATAGAGCCGCCGGCGAGACCGCTGGTCCCTGCGGGACCTGGAAGGGAAAAGATACTGATTCTGGCATTCCTGCTGGGTCCTTTCCTGGGTATATCGTTCGTGGTCCTCTCAGAGTACATGGATGACTCCGTGAAGTCGGTCGAGGACTTGACGAAGAATCTCGGACTGGCCGTTCTGGGTACCATCCCGCGAGTGCCCAGTGATGAATTGTGGCATCCGCTGAAGAAAAGAAAGTGGATATACATAGTTGCGTTTACCGCCGTCTTGCTCGCGGCCACTGCTCACCTTGCGCGTGAACCTCTGCTGAATGCTCTGAGCGGAGGCCGCAGGGCGATTGAGGCGACGACCCCTTACCAGCAGAGTGAAAGGGTTACGGCAGAAGATGAAGGAAAGGGAACTGTTGGCAAATAACGAGAGAAAGATTCGTGAGGGGAATTCCGGAGCTTTGGGCGGACTCCTGCTCAAGGCTTTGGACACAGATTCACCTCTCTCGACGGAGTTTCACAGGCTCTACTCTAGGTTGGTCAGACTGGAGACCCAGCAGAAGCTGTCGGTGCTGCTTGTGACAAGCGCTCGAAGAGAAGAGGGGAAGACAACGACGTGCGCCCTTCTGGCCTACACGGCCGCCGCACATTCGGACAAGCGAGTGATCGTGGTGGATTGCGACCTCAGGAAGCCGCGATTGCACGAGCTCTTCGGAGTCAGCCAGAGAGTCGGAATGGCCGATGTTTTGGCCAGCCTGCTTCCGGTCAACTCGGTAATGAAGAACACCGCGCTTCCGAATCTGAAGGTCATAACTAGCGGCAGAGGAATCGGGATGCCTGCGGCGCTTTTTGAATCGACTGTGTTCAAAGAGACCATGGCCGAGCTGCGGGCGAATTTCGACCTGGTCATCATAGATACGGCTCCTGTGCTTCCCGTTTCGGACGCCTTCCTCATATCCGGGCATTGCGACGGGATTCTTCTTGTCGTGATGGCTGGCAAGACTCCGATTGGGGTGGTCTCTAGGGCGGGAGATCTTCTGAACGAGGGTGGTGGGAAAATCCTGGGTGCCGTCGTCAACAACGCCGAAGAGGTGCTACCATACTATTATGACTACGAGTACTACGGGTACGAGGATGAAAAGAGCTCGGCGAAAGGCTAAGGCAGGCAAGGCGAAGTCTTCGAGGGCGGCAAGGGTGAGGCGGTCGAGCTCCAGGGTAGGGAAGCGTCCCGCGAGCAGGAGAGCCCAAGCCAAATCATCGTTTGAACGTCTAAAGGAGAGGATTGAGAAACGAGCCGCACGGATATCGATCGTGGGGCTAGG
>Ga0209636_10002355_pt1 | contig 19256 bp, 14 predicted proteins | sample DeeMarSWOR152_54_FD_187464 | JGI IMG/M metagenome (GOLD analysis project Ga0209636, IMG submission 187464) | Marine sediment microbial communities from White Oak River estuary, North Carolina - WOR-1-52-54 (SPAdes) (version 2) | ecosystem: Environmental > Aquatic > Marine > Intertidal zone >... | reverse complement strand
GTGCTGCACGAGACCGGCTCGGAGTGTCTCCAGTACGGAACCTATAAAGGGTATCCCCCGCTGCGCCGGTGCATTGCCCAGAGATTAAGGCTTCACGGCATATCTGTCTCCGAAGAAGAAATCCTCATCACCAACGGCGCCCAGCAGGCCTTAGACTTGCTCATCCGCGTTTTAGCCGGTTCCGGCAGGAAAATCGCTGTCGAAGCCCCGACTTATTCCCACATCATTCCCATCCTGAAATTCAACGGAGTGATCATTTTGGAAATCCCGATGAAGGAAGAAGGGATGGACCTTGACTTCCTGAATAGTGCATTAAATAAAGAACAAGTGAGTTTCGTCTACACCATTCCCAACTTTCAGAATCCGACAGGCCTGACCACGAACCATCCGCACAGAGAAAAGCTGCTGAACATCTGCCTTCAGCATAAAGTGCCGATCGTGGAAGATGGGTTTGAAGAGGACATGAAATACTTCGGGAAAGTTCCCCTCCCCATCAAGTCCATAGATGAGAAGAACATCGTGATCTACCTGGGGACATTCTCCAAGGCACTCTTCCCTGGCCTGAGAATCGGCTGGATCACTGCGGACAAGGATTGCATAAACAGGATCACGGCTCTCAAACGATTCTCTGACCTGACAAGCGGGAATCTTTCCCAGATGGCACTCCATGAGTTCATGAGGAGAGGTTATTACGATATTCATCTAAAACGCCTGCACCGGATATTCCGGAAACGGATGCACACAGCTCTCACAACAATGGAGAAATATTTTCCCAGGACAATTCGCTGGACGCACCCGACCGGAGGCTACACGATATGGATCAAAATGCCGAAAAAATTGGGTGAACGCCAGCTGCATGAATACATGCTCAAACACGGTGTGGTCGTCTCTCCGGGTAGTTATTACTTCTCTCAAGCACCGCTATCTCAATTCATCAGGATCTCCATAGCCAGCATAAACGAGGAAGAAATCAAGGAAGGAATACTCAGGCTTGCAAAAGCCCTCCATGGCCTGTCCAAAGGAAATTAACATGCTCTTAAAGCTCCAGATCGGCCGGATCTATCACTGTAAGCCAGCAATTAAGCCGAATAAATCTGGTTCAGGTTGTTGTGGCAAGAGCCGAAGGTCAATATAAAAACGGGAATTAAACCCAATAAAAGGCTCGATAGGAAGGTACCCGATCCTCTCTGAAAGATCACTCGTCTTGTTGCCAGTGAAATAACCGTCATATTGTCTGTTCCAGATGGAGTCCTCCTCGATCAAAACAAGAGAGGCGGCTCGGCCTTCCACCTTAAAGCTGATGTTTCCTGATACTTCAGCAAACTCAGACACAGAAAATTCATGTTTCCTCAGATAATCTCCGAGTCCAATTTCATGAGTCAGGATCAAATCACCCTTGGTTCCCCTGATCACCAAACTCGCAGAGTAGTGACTGCCCCATTCAAACCCGCCATGGGAGACTCCGCTGTCATTGGCCAGGAATTCACCCGTATATTCTTTAGTGACTCTGGAGCCGGGACAACCGTTCAGGATTATGAACAAGAGGAAAACAATTATGATGGCGATCGTTTGCTTCGAATAGAAGTCAAATCGGGCTGTCTGATACTTTCTTTTGTCTTTCCTCATTCCACCTAATAAAGAAGCAAAATTTATGCCAAATAGAAAAAATGATTGTTTATGGCTTTTCCTGAGTAAAAATCTGCGTTTTTAAGAGAGAATACAAGAGATGTCAAAGAATTTTACAGAATCGTTTTTTTCTATAAAAATGAAAATGTCCACTCAAGAGGACAGCATAGAGTGTCAATCATGACTGGATTGAAAACCGCATTTCAGCCATTCGTATAAAGCCGTTTGAAAGGTATGGATTTTCCTGGTAATCCGGATCACGAAACAGGGATGGCAGCCATTCAGGAAACGATCCCCTTTAAAAGCTGTCTTAAATGTTTTTCTTCCACCTTGTGCGGGTAATTTTGTGAGTAAAATACACGGAATGATTTCGCTCCCGTGTATTTTACCTACACTAGATGGAAGAGAATCTCTTAAATAAATATCTGATCAACTCTTGCGCCGGACCAGGTGCCTCACCCCTTCCAGGAACATGTCCACATGTTTGAGAGTAACATAGATGTGAGTGGAGACTCGCACTCCATAAGTTCCCATTTTCCTGTTCCCGATGGTTCTGATTACAATATTGTATTTCTCTCTCATGTAATCGACTATTTTTGCAGGATCGACTCCGTCCACAGAAAAAGCGGTCAATCCTGCGCTGAGGTAAGGATCTTGAGAAGTATGTAATTTCACTCCTGGAATCTTATTTAGCTCTCTCTTCAAATAGCCGGCAAGAGTCTTGATCCGCCTCTCTATCCTTCGCTTTCCGATAGCGTTCTGAAAATCCAAGGCTTCACCGAGTGCTATGGTGAGGGCGTCCGCTCTCTGGCCCAATGTCTCAAACTTTCTGGCACTTTGAGGGCGGTCCCAGCCGGAAGAAGCGATCGTCGGCCACAACTTATCCTGGGCTTCTTTTCTGACATACAGCAGCCCTCTTCCAGTTGGCGCGCCCAGCCACTTGTAGGGGCTCGCCGCAAAAAAGTCAATCCCCAATTCTTTCATGTTCAGGTCCAGCATCCCGATCCCATGGGCACTGTCCGCAAGAACAAGCACATCTTTTTCATGCGCCATCTGGCTTAATTCTTTGAGAGGAGCGATGAGCCCGGATATGTACACTGTATGGCTGATGCTGATGATTCTCGTACGGGGTGTTATGGCTTTTTCAAAAGCGCTCACAATCTCATTCACGTTCTTCGGGGGAAGGCCAATCGGGACTTCTTTAATCTTGATACCAAATCTTTTCTCTTTAAGCCTCCAGGGATGAGTTCCGCCAGGATGCTCCATAGTGGAAAGGAGAACCTCATCTCCTTCTTTCATGTCCAACCCGTTAGCCACAAAATTCATCCCTTCTGTTGTATTCCTGGAGATCACAACTTCATCTGGTGAGGCATTGATGAACTGAGCCAGCTTGGTACGGACTTCTTCTTTTTTTCTGGGAATATAATTATAAACATCAAAGGGATTTGTGACTTGTGTTCTGAAATACTTCATCAATGTGTTAAAAACAGGTTTGGGCATCGGACCGACTGTTCCGTTGTTCATCATGATCAATCCGTCCTTGAAGAGAAAGTGTTTGCTCAAGGCATCCCAGTACACTCCATCCGGAGATTCATCTTCAATAAACTTCTGGTTCAGAGAAGTGATGCTTTGATAGATTGAAGCGTTGAGCTTATTCAGAGCAGACAGGGATAAGGCTGAACCGGCCAGCAGATATTTCACAAAGTCCCGCCTTGAAAATCCTCTGAATGAATCAATCATTTCGTTTTGTTTTGATACAGTCATTGAGATTCTCCCTCCTAAATAGTGTATTTATTTTGGCAATACTCTTTACCTTGCAAAATGACCATTGCTTTACTCTCAGGTTCTCTGTTCCCCTAAACGAGAACCTCAGTCTTATTTCCCTATATTTTCTTTAATACCGGAAAAGATCTCTTTGGCTAGAAATGGATCAACAGCTCCCATGGCAACGAATACGCTGTCTTTATAAACCGAGATGAATATTCGTTTCCCTTTGATGTCCTCAACCCTGAAGAGCTTCTCTTCAATAAGCTTTATATCCATGTATCTTGGACTTTCCTCGAAGCTTCTCATCACGTCATCGAATTTTTTTTGTTCGACCTCAGAACCTTTGGAATTGACGATATAAACCGTATATTCCCCCTTATAATCTCCCTTTATCCCTTCTTTGAGATGGAAAACATCTTTTGTGAAAAAAGGATAGCTGTTATACAGACCCAGGTTTCCCTGGAAATACTTGATACTCGTGGGCAATAGCCCCTCTTTGGGCAACACTGACGCCAGGTGAGGTCTTTTTTCTTCCTTGACCTTGATTTTCGCATCCACAGCCCGCGCAAGCTCCTGGAGGCCCTCAATGGTCTCCTTGTCTTCATTAAACCCGGTGATCGTGACCAACAGGTTTCCCTTCCAGAAATTCAAATAATAATCCGAAAGCTGCCCATCCGAACCCAGGGGCACATTTTTGTCTCCCGTGCTTGTCTTAAAAGTGAAAATCCCGAACGCGCTTTCCGCATCCTCCATTTCGAAAATCTCCAGGGAAATGGCCTTTCCATTCTTGTTCTTGAAATCCTGCACAACGACCTGCTTAAACCCGTAATCATGGTAGATCTCAGCGCCTCCGTTTATGTACTCATACAGACCCTCACCCCTGTATTCCTGGGGCGAACCATCTCTCTGCCAGTCTCCCACCTCGCCTGTTGAAGGAAGGAATTTAAGAAGGTCTTGAGCGGGGAATGAATGCATATCAGATGCACACAAAAGAATAAGCGAGCCGGAGATGAGCAGGAGGGTTAAGTGTTTATGTCCTCTTCTCATCCATCTGCTCCAGTCCTTTAAACGTGCATGCATCATTGGTTAACGAAAGGATTGATCAGGAGATTGCTTCGCTGTGCATGAGATAACACGAGCCATTATTCCCTCAAAAAGCCAATTTATAAATAAAACTAATTAACCTGAATAATTCATAAAATATGCCGACTCCTTTTTCAAAAAACCTTTGAAGGATAACAAATAATCTCATGTCGGCATCTTTTACCCTAATGGCGAGCAAATCTGACGACCTTTGTTAGATTAAAATTGTCATCGCGAGCGGAGCGTGGCGATCTCATAGTATATCGCTAATTGCACGAGATTGCCGCTGTCGCTTCTCTCCTCGCAACGACGTCTACTTCGTTACAGCCCAAGCGCGGTGGACGACCACAGCATCTTGTGCTGTGCCTCGTATCTGTGGCAACCTCGACTCGTGAATAATCCAGGTTAACTGATTACGTATTCTCTTGAAGAAAACTCATGCGTTTCGAGTCATGCTTGAATTTCTTTAACCTTCACCTTCTGAAGGTCAATCTGCCCGAGTTTGTGCTCATACGCCTTGTTGATCATGATAATATCCTTTGCCTCCAAGCCCCATAGAGTCGTGCAGTAGGCGTCTATGGCCACTCTGTCCTTTCCAGCGATGACCTTTTGAGGCTTAATGAGTTTTCCCGGGCCAAAAGGGCCGTTCGTCGTAATGAATTCAGTCGCATCCACGACACAGAGAGTTGGCTCGATGACAGTGTTCAAATCCGCTATGCACTGGTCGAGATGTTCGATCGCGCTTTGATCCGTCGTCCAATTCTCTTTGTGGAACGTCCGGTTACTGACTCGGAAATTCAAAGCCATCAAGTTTTTCATGGTTCCGGTGAATTTATTTCCGGCGTGGTCCTTGGTGATAGGCATATCGATAAGGACATCATTGTTGAAAAATTCTTTCATGATCCGCGCTTCCTTGAGAGCTACACCTTTTGGTACTGGGACGGCCTTGTAGAGGGATTCGTCATTCATGTCTATTAATTTTAAATTCGCGCCCTCCTCTTTCACGGCTGTGTCCAGACCCGTGTCCTCCCAGTGTTTGGGTGTCAGCCAGCTGAGGCAGTTGACCTCTGCCGCTCCGGCTTCCCTGCACATGCGGATAACCGCCCGAACAACATCAGGTTTTGTGTACGATCCTGGGTGCCGGCTCTGGGTGTTGGGGAGGATGGCCACTCTGGAACCATTTTTAACAAATTTCTCCATTCCTCCGAGAAGCTCGACCGCTTTGCCCGTGCTGCTCAAATAGTCAGGGCCAGAAACGACGGCCACGTCACACGCTGCCGCTTGAGAACACGAAAAATGGGAAAGGACACTGCCTCCGATAACAGCAGAGAAACCAACTTGGGCCGTTCTCTTGACAAACTCTCTCCTTCCTATTTTTTTTACCATAAAGCCTCTCCTTTCATAAATTACTCGAATTGTCTCACAATTTAGACGTAAGGTTCAAGGATTATCAGGATAAAGAGTTCATCTCAATTTCTGAAGAGAACGAGGAACCGTGCCCGCTCCGCCTTCAAACGGTTTTTTTCACCCACAAGCCTTCGCAGAATAGAGATGCTTATTTCGCCGGGGCAAAGCCTTCGTTTTTTCAATGCACCCAGTCTGATCTTAAGTACCGTCTTATAACATTGATATGGAAATACTTCATGAAGGAAATCTATTCTGCGAAGGATTTATTTTTTCTCATCTGCCTGGCTTCGGCCAGGATGATGCTCCCCTCTTCGACTCCGAGGTCTCGGGCAACTACCTGGCACTTTGCCTTGAGGAGAAAAAATATGGGCCTCTCCTCATCCGAGAGTGCTTCATAGTTTCCCTGGCCTTTACTGATGACCAGGCCGGCTGAGTCGTATGCCTTTAAAAATTCATCCGAGCAAAATTTTTTGATATTTCCCGGTGCATCACAGCCTGAAGACATGATTTCAGAGACTTTGCCCAGGCCGGACAGCCGCGCATCTTCTCGCGTGGCATCATTGATGATCGGCTTCTCACGGACTACATATATAACCGGTTTATTGATCTCTTCGATGAGCAGGCGGTCGAACACGGTCTCACCCGCATTATCCGCAATATAGATAATGTGTGGGGCCTTTTTCAGAGCTCTCCGAAATTCCCCATGGTGGTTCATGGCAAAATCCTGAGAAAAAATGGTCTCGAGTTCTTGCTTGAGATCGAATGAAGAGCCGGTCCCGAAATCGATGACGTTGCCAGCTATAGAGAGCCTGACAGCGGTCATCAGCCTATCCTCAGAGGATTCTATCAATTTCTTCAGCTCTGGATAGAGGGAGAGGGCCTGCTGGATGCATCTCTCTTTGACTTCTTTATAGGGATCCTCCACTCCGGTCCTCCGCGAGATAATGCGGTAGACTCCCAGGCCTATCTCTGATGGGGTGACATCAAAAGAGGCCTGGCTGAGATAGAGGCTCACATCTTTCAATATCTGGAGGATGATTTTCTCATCAGAAGTGACCAGGCGTGCCGTCTTGAGGGCCTGGATGAAAAAACAGGGATAGCAATCCAGATAGGCCTTCATACTTCTTTTGTAACTTTTTTTGTCTCTTGATGCAATGGTTTTTAAAATTTATCAAAAACCACCACATCATCAAGGCTTTTTTTGGAAGGAGTTTTCGGCCATTCGGAAGGGACACCTATAGGAGTGAAACAGATAAGCCTGTACTGTTCTGGTATATTGAAGAATTCCTTCATCTTTGCTTCGGGAAAATATGAGGTGAAAAAACCCGTCCCGTAACCCAAGGCTCTGGCCGCAATCATCAAATAGCCGGCTGCCAGGGTACCGTCATAGAGGATGTAATCCGGATACTGGGCTTGACTATCCACGAGGACAGCGACATAGACTGGAGCTGAAAGAACGTTCTTCAAGACTTGTTCGAGTTGACCGCGTGCTTTTGATAACTGTTCCTCCGTTGGTTTTCTTTTTACTTTGTATCCCTCAAGATACCACGAAACAGCTTCCTCTTGAAGCTGGTCAAGCTTTTCTCTATTCTGGATAACCAGGAATTTCCAGGGCTGTTGGTTACCGGCCGTGGGGGCGAAACGAGCCGCATCCAGGATTTTCAGAATATGTTCTCTGGGAACAGGCGTGTCTTTGAATTTCCGGACAGTTCTCCGGTTTATTATGGTATTGAAAACAGAAGTCTGGTCCGGTGGATACTTTATCGCTGGATCCTCCTCTGTTTGGTAGCGTTCGATCGGTGTGCAAACATCGCCGACGACTTTCCACATCCCTTCTTCTTTATGGAAAATCAGGGTGAAATAGGAGTCAAGATTATGTGTCGGACCGCCTTCTGGCTCCTTATATCTGTAATGAAACTTGGCCACTGTGTACCCATACTCCTTTCCCTCATGCGCTTCCAGCAGTTCTACGGGCATTTCCCACCCTGTCTCTTTAAACCAGCCCTCATGGAACTTGTAATAGCCTTCCCGGGAATCGATGAGTTCTCCATAGGCTGTCAGAAAGACAAAGTCATGGCCATCGGTCACGGTCGTGAAAAGACTTTTCAAATCGGAATTGTGAACAGCCTGGACATAAACATCGAATGTTTCCTTCAAAGAAAGACCCGGCCGGTTTTCCCCGGCAGCATCCACAAGAGTGGAAAAATTGAAAAACAGTAGAAAAACAGTCATGCAGAGAATGTGTTTCTTGGAGAAATTCATCTTTACCTCCCCTTTAAAATTTATCACATCCGTGCTCAAAAAATTAAAAAACGGTTGATAGATTCACTTTTTTTCTATTTTCTTCTTTCAATCTTCCTTTTACCATTTCTTACTTTTTTTTCTGCAATCACTCACTGAAGAAATCGTATGAATCTCTAAAAGGTTCTTCGAGTTATTCCGGAAAAAAATCAGGAATTCTGTTTATCCTGGTAATAATCAATAATTTCCAGTTTGAGCAAGCCTATGATCTCAGCGACAGCCTGAGTCATCTCTTTGAAAATATTTTCATCGAGAAGGCTCTGGCCGAGTTTGATATGAGTGGCATCTGTGTAGTACTCCCCCGTTTTCTTATCTACAGCCAGCCATTTGGCATCAAGGCCGATCCAGCTGCCCACATAGGCCTCTGGCCACATATGATAGGCAAATATGCCTCCCCCATACATAATTCCTACTGCCGCTCTGGCGGGGATTCCCGCAGCACGAAGAAGTGCGACCGTCAACACAGTGTGCTCGGAACAGTCGCCCTCACGGTTTCTCAACACTTCCTTTGCATCAGCAAATCCCACATCATAATTGGGTGTCATCTCTTTTCTCATCCACTCGGCAATCTTCTTGGCAGCGCGCCAGGAGTTTTTCTCTTCGCCGACAATCTCCCCGGCTGTTTTCCTAATTTCAGGGTCATTTGATTGACAGAAAAATGTCGGCTCTAAAAAGTGGCGCCATTCTTCCTTTTCAACAGGCAAGGCTGCAGCATCATCCTGTTTGAATATTTGGGAGGAAGTCTGAATCATAACATAATCCTTTCCCATTTCCAGAATCCTCTGACTCCTTCCGTCAAAAGGCAGCTTCTTTATTCTTTCCAGAGGAATGCCACTGAGTTTGAACTTCACTTCTTGAACTTCCTGTGGACTTTCGAGAGTAATGTTGGACTTGATGACTGTGGAGAAAGCAATATCGAAGTTCTTCTCTGATACCTCTACGGCCTTCTCTTTAGTCATCCGGATGGATGTCAAGTTCATAACACTAATCCTGGCAATACTTTTCAAGGAATTTCCCTCCTCGTCGATCCAATCGTCAACGGAAATCGGAATAATACTATCTGTCTTCTCCTTGATGTGCCACAGGTTCAACCTCTTGCCCAAAATTAAAACATCTTCCTTGCCTATGACTTCAAAGTTGGCACCCACGAGAGAATAAGTCGTGAAGTCCAACATTTTATAAGCGTATTTTAGACCTGGGTGGAGTCCTTTCTTTTCAATTATTTTCCTTACTGGAGTCCCAAAGTAAAATTCTCCTTCAACAGGAAGCTCCTTTATAACCTTATCTCCTGACCTGAATATGATCTTATCCCGGCCAATCTCAGCCTTTATGATAGTCTCACTTTCGGACATTTTTGTCCTCAAGATAGATTCTAAAGGGTTTCCGTGCACATCGTAGAACGATTCCTGAATCGTCATTAATTCCACAGGATTTCCACCCAGACGGGAAACCCTCATCCTCAATTCATCAAGCTCTTTCTTGTATCTCTGCCCGTTCTTAACCAATGAAAACTCCTGATTGACGCTGTAGCCGACCTTGATCCCCTCCATGTAAACACCCATCCAGGATTCGGATATCTTTTTTTCACTGGATTCTAAATTTCCCGAAGAGAAAAAGGTCTCCGGAGGCTCTTGTCCCCGACAACATGGGTATGCATCTGTTGAACATTCTCTCCCGAAAAAAGACTGGACAAGACACCCGCAGAGGAATAGAAGCATAAGCAATTTTTGAAATCTCGACTTCATCGTTTATCTTCCGTATCCATAATTTCTATTTTTTTTAACAAATAGTCAAATCAGGTTAAGCTTTCATTTTTGTAAAAAGCTGATTGAGATATACTGGAGCATCGAATAATCCTTAGTGAAGCCATGAAAATGAAAAATACTCCCTCAGATCCTCTGCCAACATCGAGAGCTGGCTCTTCACGGTTAGTGTTTTCTTTTCATCTTTCCAAGCGATAAAGATGCACACTTAATGCGGAATGAGTTCCGAAAAAAAAGGAGGGCTATCCCGTTTAGTCCTTATTTTAAGGAAGAGTGGGAATGTTGTTTATGCTCAGTAATTAAATAGCTCTTTTGGCGATGATGTTGAAGGCGAAAGCGTCACTGAATTATCGCGCTCGCATAATTGTCCCCTTTTTTAAAGAATGAATGTGGTGGCAGCAGATTTTATGAATAATTCAGATAAAATATTCCTGCCATCTGGAAGAGCGGAACAGTAAACCTTCCCTTATATTCTTGTCTCATTATTATTTTCTGATTTCAGAATATTCTCTATCGACCGATTGAGAGCATCTAAATCCAGAGGTTTGACGAAAAAATGAGAAACGGATAGCCGGGACAGTTCATCGACGTTAATCAGGTCAGGAAAGGCTGAAATCAGGATGGCATCACCTTGATATCCTGACTCTCTGAATTTATTGATCATTTCCAGGCCATTGGTATAGGGCAGCTTTAAATCGGCAATGATTAAATCAATCTTGGCCTTTTTAAAACGCTGCAAAGCCTCTTTCGCATCTTTGGCCAGATAAACACGGTAATTCTCGTGAAGAATAAGAAAGAAAGTCTTCCTTATGGATTCATCATCATCAACCACTACGATTTTCTTTTCAGACATTTTCTCTATTTAACCTTTTTACGATTTCGTGAATTTCTAACTTAATGAAAAATGCACATTTCGTGCCAATTCACAGGAAATTTCGATTTTATTCCAGAACTCCTTTATCTCAGAAAAACAGTGTGTTATACGTTCATTTTTTCCGGTGAAGCGGAAAACAAAGAAACGAATAAGATGTAACTGACAGATATTAATAAATTTAGGAGACAGTGAAAATTCCCCCTCTGTTCAAGGCAAGATAAGGAGCAAACTCAACGGACTGATAAATCTAAACTGGCTCTGATTAGCGGACGTGTGTATGGAAAAAATATTTACAGAAGGTAAAAAGCGTTTACAATTTAAGACGTTCTCGTTTAAAAGGCTCTGAGTGACAAAAAGGGGGAAATGCGCTAGATAGTGAGTTTGTACTCTTTTATTTTCTTGTCCAGGGTAGGACGGGTTATCTGCAGGATCTGACTTGCCCTGGTTTTGTTCCCATTAGATGCATCCAACACATGCTGAATGTATTTCTTTTCAATCTCTCTGAGAGAGCCAAGCTCCTCAGGAAAAATCTTTTTTTCACCTGTATCGACTGGCAAATTTTCCGCAAGAATAACATCCCCTTTCGCAAGGATGACAGCACGGGTTAAAGCATTCTCCAGCTCTCTGACATTCCCCTTCCAGGGAATCTTCATCAGAATCTTCATGACTTCAGGAGGAACCTTCTTCACGTTTTTGCGCAGCTCCCGGTTAATCTTCTCAATCAGATACGCCACTAAATCAGGTATGTCCTCTTTTCGCTCGTGGAGAGAAGGCAGCGATATTTCGACAACCTTCAGACGATAATAAAGGTCTTCCCGGAACTTCCCTTTCTCTATCAACGATTTGAGGTTCTGATTCGTCGCGGCAATTATCCTTGCCTCTGTCTTCAGGACTTTCTCCCCTCCAACCTTCATGAAATCCCTTGTCTCGATAACCCTTAATAATTTCGACTGGAGGTTCGGAGAAACATCTCCGACTTCATCCAGGAAAAGCGTCCCTTTTCCTGCGATCTCAAATTTGCCTTTGGTCTCACAAACAGCGTCGGTGAAAGCTCCTTTGACATGCCCAAAGAGCTCGCTCTCCAGCAGAGTATCCGAAATCGCAGAACAATTGATGACAATGAAAGGCTCACTTCTGTAGGGGCTGTTGAAATGAATGGCTTTAGCGACCAGTTCTTTCCCGGTGCCGCTCTCTCCCTGAATGAGAATATTGGTTCGTGTATTCGCGACTGAACCGATTAATTTAAACACCTCTCTCATCTGGCTGGAACGCCCGATGATGTTATCGATTGTGTATTCTTTTTGCTGCTCTTCAACAAGATAACTGACCTTGTCCTCCAGGCTCTGCATTTGAAACGCCTTGTTTACTGTCAAATCCAGCTCAACATAATCCAGGGGTTTGACGAGATACTCAAAAGCCCCCAGTTTTATGGCTTCGACCGTTGTCTTCATATCATCATAAGCGGTCATGATGATGATATGCGCGTTTTTATTTTTCTCCCTTATCTTGGACAAAACCTCGAGCCCATCCATATCAGGAAGACGGATATCCAATATGACCAAGTCAGGCATGAATTCTGCATAATGCCGAAGCCCCTCTTCCCCGTCTTCAGCTGCAGCGATCTCGTAATCCCCTTTCAAAAGGTGAGAAGAGAGTGTTTTTCTGATCAAAGGATCATCATCTATTATTAAGATTGATTTCATCTTGGCCCCTCCACAGGAATGAGTATTTCAAACGAAGCCCCCTTTGTTTCATTCTCGATCACTCTTATAGACCCGTTATGCTGCTCAATGATCTTGCGCGCAATCGCCAGGCCCAGACCGACGCCGGTTGCTTTAGTGGTATAAAAAAGCTCAAAAATGATTTCCCTTTCTTTTTCAGGTATTCCACAGCCATCATCGGCAATTTCCACTTTGATTATCTCACTAAGCCGTTCTTTCAGAAGAGAAAGAGAGATTGTTATTTGCCCCCCCTCTTCTACGGCCTCGTGCGCATTGCGAAGAATATTCAGAAACACCTGCCTCAACTTATCCCCATCCACCAGAGCCTGAGGCAACTCATCCTGAAAGTTTTTCACCAGATTAACTCTCTTCAATTCCAGAGAATCCGCTAATGTTTTAATGGATTCTTCGAGTACCTGCTCCACAGAAAACCAGTCTACATTCAGTTCTGAGGCACGAGTGAAATCCAGGAGGTCTTTGATGGATTTTTCCATATGCTTGATTCCCTCCTGGGATATGTCTAAATGTTCTTTTTCGATCTCATTCAGGTTTTCGCTCTGCATGAGTTTCTGGATGTTCAACTTGACTGAGGTCAGAGGATTCCTGATCTCATGGGCAATGCCGGCGGAAATCCGGCCAATGGATGCCAGCTTTTCTGCCTGGATCAGTTTTATATTGGCTTCCTCCATCTTTTTCCTTGTCAAAAGAAGCTGGCGGCTCATTTTGTTAAAGCTCTTGGCTAAATTTCCGATCTCATCCTGTGAAGTGATGTCAATCCTTTGAGCCAGTTTTCCTTTGGATATCCTGACAGTCGCCTCGACCAGCTTCTTCAAAGGGCCTGTTATCCTTTGAGCCAGCAGGATGGCTCCCACTACTCCGATCAATAGACCTCCACCACCGATCAGAAGCAGCATGAGCCGCGTTTGCTGCATTTCTTTCCGCGTCTCCTCCAATGAAAGTCCAATTTTTATCGAACCCCACCTGTCCTGAGATCCCGTCACAAAAATCGGAATCTCTATCTCAAGGATCTTCAGGATGTCCCCCGAATCCTGGATTTTTAGATTCTTTCTCTCGGAAAAAAAACTGTTTTGATCGACTTTCTCACCCAACAGGCTGAACTCATAGATCTCCTCATAATCCTTGATAAAACGTGTGGCTCCTTGCGGGATCCTGAATTTGCCATAGACAACGACATATTTAAGTTTTTCATCCAGCTCGGCTTCGATACTCTCTTCGATGCCTTCCTCATCTCCTTGCATCAGCGGACTGTAAATCATGCTGGCTATGTTTTTCGCCCTGATTATCCCCATGCTTTCCTGCTCCTCGAAGATGGCCTTCACTTCTCTCTTTTCGATGACAAAGAGAATCGAGGCGGTTAACGCGCAGAACAAGACGATCACGGACAGCATGAACTTTGTCTGAAGGGACATATGTAATTTCATTCGACGCATCTATTTATCCAGCCATATTTTTTTTACGTCTAAATAATAGAATCCCAGCGGAGGAACTTCGACTCCCCGGACCCAGGGCTGCATGACAACTCTGTTCTGATGGGAAAACAAAGGAAGAGAAGGGACATCCTGAAACAAGATCTCCTCGATCTGGTGAAACAATTTTATCCTCTTTGTCCAGCTTTCCACTTCAGCTTCCAACAAGAGCCTGTCCATTTCAGGGTTAGAATAGCCAAAAACATTGAACACGGATTTTGAGTAAAAGAAAGGCCGGATGATATCCTCAGGGTCAGGAAAGTCCATCACTCTTCCTATAAATATCAGATAAGGGTCTCTAACCTTCTTGACCTCATCCAGGGAACCGTAATAACGCATCCGCAGCCTTATCCCTAAAGGCTCGAGCTGCTTACTGAGTGCTCTGTGAATCTTTATCTTCAATTCTGTCCTTGGCTCCTCGATCAGAAGCGTGAGTGCTGGGAATTCGTTGTCTTCTGTAAAACCGGCCTCTCTCAGTGTCTGTAGGGCCATTGATCGGTCAAAGCTCACATCGTCATACTTGGGATAGAATCTTGTCAGCCTGTGCGGGATATAGTTATCCGTCACTTCGCGGATGAATCTCCAGTCAAATGTATCTCGTGCCAGCTCTCTTTTGTCGATCCCGTATTTAATGGCCTTTCTTACTATCTGCCGGTCAAAGGGAGGGATATGACAGCTCATTCCAAGAAATATGGGGTGGAGTGAACCATCTTGAAAAACCTGGAATTCCAGCGTGAGCAATCTATCCGATGTGACCGGGAAAGAATCTATCTCTCCGTTCAAGAAATGTTCAAGAGTGAAATAAGGGCTGAAATCGACTGCCTCCAGATAGGGACTCCCTCTAAAATATTGTTCATTCCGCTTCAGCGTCACCCCGGCTATATCCCCCTGCGGATCAATCATCAAGTGTTCATAGGCAAACGGCCCTGTGCCAATGGGCCTTTCGAAAAACCTCCTTTCCCGTCCTTGGACGCGTTCACGAGGCAGTATTTTACAGAAATACATACTCAATAGATAGAGAGCCGAAACATACGGTTTGGTCCACTGAATCTCAAAAGTGTTCTCATCAACGACTCTGAATCCGGCCACATCTCCCGCTGCTCCATCCCTGAACTCCGCTGCCCCAACGACTCGAGGAAGAAAAAACTGGTAGTAGGGGGAGTTTGTTTGTCTGTCAAGAAGTCTTTCCAGCGAAAATTTCACATCTCCGGCTGTGAGTTCATCCCCGTTGTGGAATTGGACTCCTCGTCTGAGATAAAACGTGTACTTTGTATCGTCTTCAGAGATCGTCCAGTATTCTGCCAAGGCAGGCACTGGATTCAAATCTTTATCTAGCTCGACCAATCCGTCAAAGATCTGTTCAGAGAGAAAGATGTATGAGTCCGGATGGGCGGGATCCAGCTGCCTGGTGAATGTACTGGCAAAGGATTTTATTCGAAAAGTCCCCCCAAAGCGAGGCCTTTGAGCGCTTTTTATCCCAAAGTTCGGCAAGGGAAAGACAATATTTAAAATAAGAAACAGGGCCAATCCGGCGATCAGAAAGGTTTTTTTGGCCATCTTTGCTTTCTTATTATCATAAATTATCCGTGAATTTATAGCAAGACAGTGGAAATACTCATGTCCTTTTCCAGGGGAATGAGAGGCAAAAATGTGAAAATACCCGGAAGAGAGAATTCGATCTAATGATTTTTGTAAATAATCTTTACAAATATATGGTATATGGGGACGTTCCCCAAGGTACCACCTTAGCCCAATAAGTTCACCCGCATAACATTGTTTTATACACGATAGGCTAAAATGGAGAGGTTAATGAGCTAAGGTGGTACCTTGGGGAACGTCCCCTATTTCTTGTTTTATACACGATAGGCTAAAATGGAGAGGTTAATAGCTAAGGTGGTACCTTGGGGAACGTCCCCTATTTCTTTTCCTATTTCTCTGCGGCTTCAATCACCTGGCGCAATACCCGCATGAGGTTTCCCCCCCAAATTTTTCGGATATCTTCTTCGGAATACCCCCGGCGGACAAGTTCCAGAGTGAGATTTGGAAGCTCACTGACATCAGAACAGCCTTCGATCTCGCCCCCTCCATCAAAATCCGTTCCGAATCCCACATGATCCACTCCGACCAGCTTGACCACATGATCGACATGATTAATAAGGTCTTCAACCGTGGCCCTTTCACTGGGGTACTTCTCGTAGACCTTCATGTATTCCTCCCTCATCTCTGCCAGAACAGCTTCATCCTTGATCTCTCTTCTCGGCCCATACTTCTCTCTGAGTGCCTGCATGGCTTTTTCCCTTTTTTTATTCGGCTTGGTCTTTTTAACATAGCTCGACACAAAACAGATCTGGATAACACCCCCATTCGATGCTAAAGCTTTTATCATTTCATCAGAGAGATTCCGGGGATGGTCGCACAGGTCCCGCACGCTCGAATGAGAAGCGATGATCGGGCCTTTCGTCATTTCCAGAACATCGAAAAAGGTCTTGTCTGAAGTATGAGAAACGTCGACCATGATCCCCAGCCTGTTGCATTCAGCCACGACTTCTTTTCCGAAATCACTCAGGCCGTTATCTTCAGGATTGCGGCTATCCGTGGAGGAGTCGCAGATATCATTATCGCTACCGTGGCAGAGAGTAATGTAGCGGATTCCCCTGTCATAATACTCCTTCACTAGAGAAAGATCCTTGCCGATAGGATAACCGTTTTCCATCCCGATAAACGCCGCCCGTTTCCCTTCCTTTTCTATGCGATAGGCATCTTCCGGAGATGTCGCCAGTTCGACAAGATGGGGATAATCCTCACACATCTTATGGATAGCGTCCAGCATTTGTACGGCTCTGCTTTTCGCCTTGGCATAGCCTTCCGGAGTTCTTTCTCCCTGACCGATAAAAACCGCGAAAAACTCGCCGTCCAGACCCCCTTCAGCCATTCGAGGCAGGTCGATCTTTCCGCTTCCTCTCTGGCTGGGATCATGGCGCTCCCCGATATCCCAGCCTCCTCTCAACAGCCGCATAGGGGTGTCGCAATGCGTGTCCAATGTCAAGACTCTCTCGTGTATTGCCAGAGCTTCGGCTTTGACCTCTTCCGTATCCAACTGCGGAGAGCAGGAAGCTCCCCAGATTAATAAAATCGTTAAAACAAACACAACAGAAGTTAATCTTTTATTTTTCATGATCACTCCTTTCGACTAACTATCTCTTCCGATTAAATCAAAAAAACACCAGGGACGCAATCCGCTTAGTATTTGCCGTCCATCTGAAATTCAGCGCTGTCCAGCCAGAAACCTGAATTGGTGAGAGAATCATGCTGAGCCTGGAGAAGGTCATAATGGAATTTTTCTTCCTCGCTGATTTTACGAAAGATCTCCGAAGCCCTGGGATCATCCACCTCATCGGCTGCTTTCTGGAAAAATTGAATGGCATTCTCCTCGAGTTCCATGCCGATGCTCAACGCTTGGGTTTCACTTTTCCCCTCTGCCCCTTTCATCCTCTCTTTCAACTTTTCAATCAATGGAGACTCTCCTTTAAGCTCTTCGTCTCTCACATACTTTTTCCAATCGGCCTCCTTGAGGACCTCTGTAAACAGCTTGCTAAAAACCTCGATATGCTTCACCTCTTCTTCGGCGAGTTTGTGAAACATTTTCTTACCCAGTTCATTATGAGTCATCTCGGCCGCATGGTTGAAAAAGTTCCTCCCGTTAATTTCCAATCGGATCGCTTCCTTGATGGCATTCTCAATCTGTTTGCTAATTTCTTCCAAAATTTATCTCCTTTGTAGATTTTGAGTCTATTGCTCTCGAAAATGCTTTTTCCGCTATTACCCGGAACACACATCTTCAAAAAACACCAGTTGCTTCCCTATATTCGAATGATCTATTTTTTGGCTTGTTTCCAGGCTTCGATGAACTTCACCGCATAAGAAACCATTCCTTCAACCTGTTTCTCTCCGCGCTCTTTTGTCGCCTTGTTCGGGTCGCTGAGACTCCAGATTCCGTTACTGGAGAGCTCATGACTCGCTCCCCCTTTCTTCGTTTCCACGGGGACACCCTGCAATGAACTCAAAACATTCATCAAATCGGGATTTTTTTGAGCAAGCATAGAGAGCTCTACCATTTTTTCTGTATAACTCATCTTCGATTTTTCGGCTCTCTCCATTTTCACGAGCTCTGGCTTGAGGAAGAGCATCAGAGATGTTTCGCCGATTCCAGCATGTTGATCGAGGACTTCTCCTTTTTCCTGATAACTCCCTTTCTGGATCGGGCTACCTGCCCCAATAGCAACAGCTATGGCTTCGGTAGTGTGATTGATCCTGTGCATGACTTTTTGCTGGACAATGTTGTTCCCTCCGTGATAGTTAAAGAACATGAACCGGCGGAAGCCATATCTCATCAACATCTCGGCCGTTTCAAAAAGAACCTGCTCCATTGTTTCAGGCTTCAGGCTCAATGTTCCGGGAAATCCGGAATGGTACACGCTGTAGCCTGCCAACAGGACCGGGGCAACGACCACTCCTGCTTGGGCGGATATCCGTTCAGACATTCCCATCGCTTCATAATAGTCCGTCCCCAGAGGCAGATGAGGGCCGTGCTGCTCCGTGCTCCCGATAGGAATGATGACCATATCGCATTTTTCCAGATAGTCTCTGACATCCGTCCAGGTCATCTCCTGCAAGACAAGAGGCTTTCCCTCTTCCTGGGCTAAGCCTAGCGCTGAGAGGGAAATCAAAGCCAAAAAAACAAACAAAAATCTGATTCGATTGAAGGATTCTTTTCTGAACATATCCATCCTCCAAATTTTAAGTGGAATTTTTAAATTTGAATTCCTATTCTACTCACTCGCATACATTTTCGCAACGACGAGGAAACAAGAAGCTATCTCGAATATCTAATTTTTCTTTAGCATATAGAAATCTCTAGCCTGGTTCCCTTTGCCCACTTTCTTGAAGTCAACGATTCTGAAGTTCTTCTTGAAGAGCGCCTGAAAAGCCTGCCTCGTTTTCATCCTCCATTCGAGAGGGATGCTTCTGACTCTATCATCTGCGACATCTGTCTCCTTGAGCATAGTATAAAAATCTACGGGGATTTCGATCAAGAGGAATTCATTGTCGAGGTCCATGTTTATCTCCTCAATCACTTCAAGCTCAACCGGTCCACTCTGTCCTTCCACGGTCATTTTCTCTGCCCTGACTGCCATCCATCCCGACTCGACCAGAGCTTCCAGGCCAT
>Ga0209636_10002354_pt1 | contig 19261 bp, 19 predicted proteins | sample DeeMarSWOR152_54_FD_187464 | JGI IMG/M metagenome (GOLD analysis project Ga0209636, IMG submission 187464) | Marine sediment microbial communities from White Oak River estuary, North Carolina - WOR-1-52-54 (SPAdes) (version 2) | ecosystem: Environmental > Aquatic > Marine > Intertidal zone >... | reverse complement strand
GGTCCCTACACAGGCAACAAATAGCCCCAACGCGGCCGAGAAAAGCCCCTTCAAAGGGGATTTGCCGGTCAGGGAACCAACAGCCGTCATGCCAAAGATGGCCACCATGAACATCTCCGCGGGACCGAACTTGAGGGCATAGATGCCGACGATGGGAGTGAGGACGAGGGCAAAACAAGCCGATAGCATCCCCCCGACCGACGACGACAAGATAGAACACCCGAGGGCCTGCCCTGCCTTCCCCTGGCGTGTGAGGGCGAACCCCTCAAGGCAAGTGGGCGCATTACTGGGGGTTCCGGGGATGTTGAGCAAAATGGCAGGGATCGACCCTGCTGCCTGAGAGCCACAAAAACAAGCCATCATAAAAATGACCGCATTCATGGCCCCCAAGTAAATAGTAAAGGGCAATATCATCGCCAGAAAATTGGTATCGTTGAAGCCGGGGATCGCTCCCACAACGAACCCCGCACTCAGGCCGATGGCCAGCCACATGAGGGTATCGGGTTGCAAGAGCAACGTTAAACCCGAGCCCATAACATCAATGCCGGGAAGTTCCATGGTCCCTTCCTCTCACACCGCGGTGGAATCGCTCATATATCGTATTTGCCGATCGTGAGCTGGGGCAACGACATCTTCATGAAAACAATCAGGGCGAAATGCAGGAATACGGTGATAACGAGGGCAACGACGAGGTTCTGGGCCCATTTCTTGCTTCCCAAGCAGCGAAAAACCAGGATCATGAAACAAAAATTGGTAAGGGAAAAACCGAGGTACGGAATAACAAGGAGATATCCTATTGAGGCCAGGAATATGAGGCTCACTTTTCGCCCTTTCTCTCGGAGCCAAGAGAGGGAAAATTGATCACGCCGAGCCTGCTCGCCTTTCGAAAAGACGAAGGACAACACGATCATTAACCACAGGAGGCCTGAAATAGCGGCAATGAGAACAGGCCAATAGAGAGCAACCCACGAGGCGTCAGTCACTTGAAGAAAATATGCAATACCAAACAAGAGTCCGATCCCGGGCACTACAGCCTCGCCCCAATTGATGGTTCTCCTCGATTTATCCATCGATTATCTCCATACCTTGGTCTTGCCCCTGGGACAAGTGGATGAATGAGCTCAAGGAATCACCGTTGCGAAAATTGACCAAGCGCCGAGGAATTCTCGTTCTCCTTTGGGTTTTAAGCGCTTAACGCAGGTCCCGAAAATGGCGCTATCGCGGCTCCAGGCTGTGACGCGTGTCAACTCGCACATTGGGCCACAGCCTGCAGCCGCAAGGATTCCTCCTGCTCCATGCCCACGCGTCCCCTTGCCTTCGAAGCAGCCGTACCTATTCCTTATTATCAACGGCCAAGAATGCGCTTGCAGCCACGTTGAGAGACAACGGGTATGAGTGCCGCCAACCCGGTGATCACTTCATGAGATCTTTATACTTCTCCCATACACCTTGAAAGTTCTTAACGTAAGCATCACACTTCTCGGGCGACCAATACTGGATAAACGGCGCCATTCCAGTTTGCTTGGCCATATCCTGCGTCTCTTTCCTCTCGATGGCCTGTCTGAACGTCGCCACAAGCTTCTTGTAAGCATCCGGTGCCTCGACTGCCGTATTACGCCTGATCATGAAGGCGAATGGTTCCACCAAGTTTGGAAACGGCTTCCCCGTAGCTTGGGATAGAGTGGGGACATCCCAAATTCCAGGCCAGACCTTTTCATCGGTAAACGATGCCAGAGCCCTGAGGAACTCCTTTTTTGATGAAGCAGAGAAATACGGTCCTATACAGACGTCGACATGTTTCCCCGCCAAGGCATCGCGAGCCTTGCTGCCGCCGTCGAAAGGCACGGGCTTGGCGTTTATCCCCGTAAGCTTGATGAATATCTTGGCGGCCAGCGTGGATACCGCCTTGGGATGCGAGGTGGAGATGGTCAGGGGTTTCTCGGCTTTCCTGCCAGCTTCGATGAAAGCATCAATGGTTTTCCAAGGGGAATCCTTATGTACTAACATAACATTTGGATCAACGATCAGATTGCCCACGAATCCGATGTCTTTCCAGTCATATTTCGATGCACCGACATTGATGTTCATAGCCTGCATGGCGATCGTGGTCATGATCGTGGTGTAACCGTCGGCTGGGAGAGACATCATCTTCCCGAACCCGATCATACCGGAAGCCCCGGCAAGATAGGAAAACTTTATCGGTTGCCCAAGAATCTTCTCCCATCCCACTGCCACCACTCGGGAGGAACGGTCAAAACCCCCTCCTGCTTTTGCAGGGATAATATGTGTTATCGGTTTTGTTGGAAAATCGTCAGCCACAGCAACACTGGCTACCCCAAACACTACTATGAGAACAAAGATCAATCGTTTCATCATTGTACCACCCTCCTTTCAAGGCCCAGCTTCATCCATGGAAATAACAGAATCTCGCCCTCTTCCTCGACACATCTTTCTTCTAGACCATAGGTTCTCACCCCCTTTCCAGGGAAATCAGATACTCAACAGGTGAGCGGGATTTCGCTTCATCATCGTGTCGATCTCCGGTTGTGTGACCCCTTTCTCCATCAGGCATTGAGCAAATATCCGCAAAACCTCTGCGGGTAATGATTTCCGCGGTTGCCCTGCGTCACTGGAGAGCACGATGGATTGTGCACCTACCTCTGCCACGGTTTCGCGATAGGTATCGATACGGCCGATGCCTGGAATGGGATAGAGATTGCCACCACACAGTTCGAATTTCCCCCCTAGCGATGCCAGGTCCACCAGCTCTGCAACCGCGAGATTCGGCGGGTTAAAGAAGGGATGGGTAATCAACAAACGATCGAAGTTGAGCTCATGAGCAAACTGCACCAAGGGTACTATTTCATCCTTCCCCAAGTGCCCGGTACCCAAGATAGCACCATAATCTCGAACGAGCTCGACGATGGCCTTTGCCTCCTCTTTCAGGTGCCCTCGGTCCAAAATGGATATCGGTTCCCTTGGTACCTTTGTCCCTGATTCCTGGTAACCGAATCCGCCCACATGGCCGAAAACCTTGCTGTGTGCCAGAGAATCAATAGTAGGAAACCAAATTTCCTTCGCACCCAGCCTCAGGGCATGTTCGACGGCGACTGGATTCAGGCCTCCGGCAAATCCGTTGAGAACCGAGCCTCCAAAGATATGGATGCCTTCGATAACCTTGTTGGCTATAGCCGCTCTTCCCACCGTTGACTCAAAATGGTTTTTCAACAATATCCCCGAAAGCCCAGCCTCCGCGGCATGTCGACCAAGGTCAAGGTCATCGCCGATACGAGTGAACAGAGAAGGGTGAGAATGGACATGTAAATCATAAGACCCTGAAATATCTACAATCGCCATTGTAGAACCCCAAGCAATGCTCAACGGATTTCTATGTGGTACCGAAAACCATCCCCTCTGCCCACACCGGACCTGAATTCAACCGGCTTGTCGCCGTATGTATAGGCAATACGCTCTATGAAGATAACCGGATCCCCCTTCTCAATGCCCAGGTACCGGGCTTGTTCTTCGGTTGCTATTTTCGGCTCGAGGAATTCATCCGCCCAGATTATCGGAACGTTATACTTCTCCTCGAAGATGGGATAGAGCAACTTCTCAGCGATGTCCATTTTCTCAAATCCGGGGAAAAGCCCCTGGGGCAGGTGGAGGTCCTCCAGCACGAGGGGGATATCCCTCACCATTCGTATTCGTTTTATCACGATGACATCTTCATTTTCGCCAAGCCTTAGGAAATTCCTGACCTGTTCCGACGGGAGGGCAACCTCTGAGCTGATAACCCGAGAGGTGGGAATAATGCGCTCCCCTTCCTCATCCAACGCAAATCTGAAGAATCGTATGAAGCTTCGGTCAAAGTTGGGACGGGCTACAAACGTGCCCTTTCCCCGCCTCCGGCACAATATTCCCTCTTTGACTAGTTCAAAAATCGCCTTTTTTGCCGTTCCAACAGAGACGTTGTACGCCGCGGATAGAGCGGCCTCCGATGGTATCATCTGGTCCGGTTTCCACGAACTGAGGTAGATCTTCTGCTTGAGCAACTCCTTGAGTTGATAGTAGAGGGGAACTGCGCTGTTGGGATCAAGGGATTTCTCGTTCATTGGTGTATAGTATTATGGGAGCCTGCGATGGGAAAGTTCATATACTTATGTACATGAGTATATTAACTCTGGACCGCTGTCAAAGGTGATTATCCCTGGTTATCCAGGAGAACAGGAGATTAGGCAGAAATTCCTTTTGTTTTCTCCTTTGATCGGCCATTTTTGGCCCATCAAGGGAATATTCGGTCAGGAGGATTGCGGCGTTACATTGTTCGTATGCTTCATTTATGAAGACTATAGGCCGCTCGTGGTTATTGACACCCTTTTTATAGCCCAATCCTCAGAGGCGGGGTATCTCTGACAAGTTAACAACTGCAACTCTAGTCCATAAGCGTGCCACCATTCACGTCCATAATTTCACCTGTGATAAAGGAAGCCTCAGGGGAAGCGAGAAATAATACGGCGGCTGCGACGTCTTCTGATGTCCCCATCCTCCCCAGGGGAACAAGAGGTGTGATCATATCCTTCTTACCTTTTTCGGTGCCTTCAGGGGCAATGGACCCCGGGGCTACTGCGTTGACATTTATGTTGTGCGGCGCCAGTTCAAAAGCCAAAGACTTTGTAAGGCTGATGATACCGGCCTTGGATGCACAATAATGGGCCTTTGTCGGATTACCAAATGTGCTGTAAACAACTCTTCCCGTCTTTCCCGTAAATGAGGTGACGTTCACAATCTTCCCCGATTTCTGTTTGATCATCTGCCTTATTACCGCTTTACTACAGTTAAAAACGCCTTTCAGGTTTATGTTCATTACCCTATCCCATTCTTGTTCTTCCAAATCCATGATGAGCACCGCTTTGGCAAATACAGCCGCATTGTTGACCAAAACGTCGATCTTACCGTTCTTGGCGATCACCTCGCTTATCATGGCTTTCACCTCGGTGCCCTGTGAAACGTCTGCTTGAATGGCTGTTGCCGGGAACCCCTCACGGGTTATCTCTTGAGCTATTCTATCCGCTTCCTGGAGATCGATGTCGTTGATAACCACGGAAGCCCCCTCCTGCGCGAATCTTTCGGCAATGACCCTTCCAACACCTCTTGCAGCTCCCGTTATCAATGCAATCTTTCCCTTGAACCTCATCTTCTTTCTCCTTCTCTTTCACCTCATAAAGAGATTTGGCACAAAAAGGACAATTCTGGGAACGTACGTAATAAGGACCAACACCACCAAAAGTGGCACAATAAATGGCATCGTATGTCTGAAAGCCCTCTGAAAGGGAACCTTCCCTATGGTTGAGACCACAAACAAGACAGGCCCCACTGGGGGGGTGAGATTTCCGATCATCAAATTGAGGATTACGACTATCCCAAAATGCACGGGATCTATCCCTAACTTAGTGATAATGGGGAGGAATATTGGCGACAGGAGGATTATGGATGGAGTAACGGTCGTGACCATACCCATGAGCAGGAGTATGATGTTGGCTATCAGCAGAAATACCGCGGGGGTAATATTCGCGGAAGTGATAAAACCTAACAAGAGCTCAGGAACATTCTCTCTGGTCAGTATCCAGGTGAATATTCCGACCGTTGCAAGAAGGAAAAGGACAACTCCTGTCCTGACCAAGACCTCCAGAAATATCCTCGGGAGCTGGTTGAACCCAAGCTCTCTGTACACAACAAATCCGAGAAAGAGCGCCCAGAGAACAGCTACTACAGCAGCCTCTGTGGGGGTAAATACGCCCGAGAACATACCTCCTAGTAAGATGACAGGTGTTAACAAGGCCAGCAGGGACCTATAGAACGTGACGAATAATTTCCTGACGGGGGGGAAAGGGGATCTGTAATAATCTCTCTTCCTCGCATAAATAAAGACCATAATCATTAATGCAATCGCCATGAGGAATCCCGGCAGAAAACCTCCCAGAAACAACCGTCCAATAGATGCATCGAAGGCCATTGCGTAAATGATCACGGGGACACTCGGAGGAATTATGGGGCCGATGGTTGAAGATGCAGCAGTGATGGCTACTGCGAAATCATTATCGTAGCCGCGCTCTGTCATAGCCTCTATTTCTATTGCCCCGAGACCGCCAGCGTCGGAAATAGCACTTCCGGACATTCCGGAAAAAATCAGACTGGCAACCACATTCACATGTGCCAATCCTCCCCGGAGATGACCGACACAGGATTCCGCAAAATCAAAAATCCTCCTGCTCGTACCCCCTGCATTCATAAGGGATCCAACCAACATAAACATGGGAAATGCCAAAAAAGGAAAAGAGTCAATAATTTCAAACATTTGTTGCGGAACAATAGCGAGGGAAATACCTTCAGCTAACAGATATATAAATGAGGCGACGGCGATGGAAATTCCAATAGGCACGTTGAGTAATACCAGCACAACGATGATGAGGAAGGTTATTGAAATAACCATGTTCTCTCCCCGCCATTCTTCATTTATGCCTCCACCGATCAAACAGAAAAACCAAGGAGATTATCGCAAAAATCGGTAAGCTTATATGTATGTAGCCTTGGGATATCTCCAGAGCCGCAGTATGCATAGAAATAGTCTGCATGAAAAACCTTGCGCCGAGAACTGCTATGGTTAAACAGAAGAATACCGTCACACACCATGCTAATCCATCGACAATCTTCCTCAGTCTCTGCGGGAGGAGCGAAACGCAGAAATCCATCCCTATATGGTCGATGGGAGAACCTTTTCCAAAACCCAATGCCGCGCCAATGAAAATACTCCAAATAAGCAGAATTCTGGCAAACTCGTCAGTCCAGAAAAGGGGTCTATTGAAGACATATCTCGTACACACGCCAGCGGCTAAGGTAAATATCATCAGAACCATAAGAGTAAGGCCAAGAACAGAACCGATTGAATTGAAAAGATTGGCTATCTTCTTCGCTACTGGTATTCGTCCACGGTTTATCCTCATTGGACTTCCACCTCCCCTTCTCAGCCCGTGACTCGATCCTTGAATCAATCCTCCCGGAGAAGGCGGGGAAACCTGTTGATCGAACTGTGCACCACCTTATGGGAGAAAAAAAGCGCATTCCTTTTCGGATTTGAAATTCCCCTCAAGCCGGGGAAGAAGAATGCGCTATGGACATGCTCGGCAAGGTTTGCCTAAGGGTACCCTTCCTCAGCGAAAATGCGCAGAGATTTTTTATGGGACTCCTTTATGGTAATCCTCAAGAAAGCCCGCCAAATTCACGGGAGATTCAATTCCCAACGAAGATCCAATTTCATTTTTGCGCCTGCAGGACTCTGTCGTAAAGACCTTTACCCCATTTATCTTCAAACGCGTAGGGAACCTCTCTCACAGCCTTGGCGAACGCCTCAATATCTGGCTTCATGACAATCATGCCTTCATCCAGGACCTTGTCGAGAAGTTCTGATCTCATGGTTCTGTATTCCTCAAAGCTGGACTTCTCGTACACCTTTCCTCCCATGACGAGCGCATCCTGATGGGCCTTGGAAAGGCTTTGAAACCTCTTCTCGTTCATCAACAAGATCTCTGGGTTGAGGGCATGTCCGGTGAGGATCAGATATTTCTGCACCTCGTAGAATTTCATCGTAACGATTTGCGCAAGGGGGTTCTCCTGCCCATCCACTACGCCCTGCTGAAGTGCCAGGTAAACCTCTGAGAAGGCCATGGGAGTCGGAGATGCACCCAAGGCTAGGAAAGATGCTTTTCTCAACGGGATATTGGGTATACGAATCTTGAATCCCTTCAGATCTTCCGGTTGCTTGATGGGCTTATTAGCGGTTACATGTCTCTTTCCCAGATACCCTATCCCGAGAGTTCGCACACCTCGTTTCTTGAGCAGCCTATTTTTGATGTCGTCTCCGATAGGTCCATTCAGTACCGAGAACATGCTGTCCACGCTTTTGAAAACGTATTCTCCAGCAATGAGCCCCCATGCCGGCTCCAAACGACTGAGTAAGCCAGGGCCTGCCGTTCCCATCTCCACTGTCCCCAGGGTGATTTTTTCGGCCAACGTACTTCCCTTTCCCAAAGCGCCACCCGAATATACCTTTATCTCCAACTGCCCTTTGCTCTCCTTACCCACATAGTTAGCCATGGCCATTGCGGATTTGTGTGTGGGATGTGTTACGGGGAAAATATGGCCGAGGTGGAGCGTGACTTTTTCTTGAGCGAAAGCCACTCCACCACATAGCATACCCGTTACAACGACTGATACTAAGACTATGGTCGATCTCGCTCTTTTCGTTTTCATCCTGTTCCCCCCTTTGCATAGTGGAATCTCAGATATAATCACCGTGGTTACGTTGCCGAGGACCTAACATCACCTCCTTCCATTTTACCCCCAAGGTAATTCTTCAAAAGTCACCTTATCAAACCATGCTTTGCCTTTTCCCATCACGATACATCTGATATCTGCGGCAGTAGCCTGGCCGAAGGCCCTAACCTCTACACTATCCGTATTCCAATTGCAATTCCCCTTGCGAGGTCTGGTACGGGGCAATGAATCAACATAGGTGAAAAAACCGCCCATTCTGTCCAAGAATGCCACTTGGGTCTGGGCAAATCCATCCATATCAGCGGTCTTTACCGTGTCGGTCAGCTTATAGAGCTTTCCCGGGGTTATCCTGATGGTCTGCTGCCACCATACGCTTCCCGGCCCAAGGTATTCCACACCAACACTATATTCTCCCTCGAACCGAACTTTTGAATCCCAAAATAACGTATACGCCGAATTCTGGGAGAGGTTAGGACACTTCGTCCAATGAGCTGGATATCCAGCACCGGGATAAGCTTCGAGCTCGAAGCCGCCATTTTCCAAGTGTTCCCGGATATGACCCTGCACATAATTTCTAAAACTCCAGACCACATTACCTGAAGGATCCACCTCTATCACCTGTCTACGTTGTTGAATCGAAATCAAGGTGTTCCCGTTAGGCAATCTGTCCGCTTCATAGGGCATGCCGAAATACCCGAGGTTAAATGACCAGACTATTTTACCGTCTCTATTTACCTCGATAACACGACTATTCTTTGAATCGGTTATCAGAGTATTGCCGTTTTCAACCCTATCCGCATCTCTCGGCCAATTGAGCATTTCCACTGACCCATCGCCGTAAGACCAGACCACTCGTCCCTTTGGGTCGACTTCAAGAATCTTATTCTCGTCGGAACTGGATACCAACGTATTCCCGTTGGACAATCTATCTGCGTCATGGCAATGTTTCAGTTTGTCATAAAGCCAAGAGATTTTCCCTTCCCTGTCGACCTCTACGATCCTGTCGTTATTTCTATCGGAAATGAGAATTCTTCGCTCTGTCGTCTCTTCCGCGTCATTCGGATACCAGAGATGGGAACCGTCACTTAGTTTGCCAGTTCCGTCACCCCACTCTTCTGAACTCCATACTACATTCCCTTTTCTATCGAGTTCCAATACCCTATCCTTGCCGGTATCAGAGACCAATATATTGCCACTCTCCAGTACTTTAGCACTGTGGGCGAAAATCAGCTCCGGTGAACACTCCCATACTATCCTGCCGAGAATGTCAACCTCCAGGATTTCACTCCCGAGGCCCGACCAGTAACCGGCGTCAGTGATAAGAGTATGCCCATTCGGAAGCCTTTCAACACCACAGGGCCAGTCCAGCATGCCGGGAGGTGAATAGGTTGTCGGTATCTCTTGTTGCATATTTTTTTCTGTGTTCGAATATCGAGAAGGCGCTTCCCCAAACTGAACGATCAGCCAAAATAACCTATCTTGGCAAGCCTTTCTTTGACTTCTTCCTTGTCTTCTTCCGAATACCCATGCTTTTTCTTGGTTAGCGCCTTTCCCTCCATATCCTGAGGAATGGGTAAACCCATCAGATGTAACGCGGTCGGGGCTACGTCCAACAAATCCGCCCCGGATACCTCACCTGCTTTACGAACTCCCGGCCCATATAACGCGAAGAAACCATAGGGTCCATGGCCAGCATCGTCCGGGCCCTTGGGGGTATCATAGGAATAAATGGAATCGTATCCAATGAGCTCGCTAATATTCCAATGGCAATTGTCGAAATAGATGAATAGATCGGGGCCGAATCTGGAATACTCTCCGGAATGAATTTCTTTCCGCTTGAACACCTGTGTTTTCAGTTTCTTACCTTCTTCATCGGTGATATCTTTTATTTTTTCACTTAATTCGTCGAGGATGCTATCATAATTTTGGGGATCTATCGTACCCTGCGGTTCTCTCCCCTTTATGTTGAGATAAAGCTGACCGGTAAACCCTGTTGCCCACGCCCTGGTCTCATTCCAATCTATATCGGCTTGCATTAATGGAATCAACTGCTCGGGCCTCTTTTTCAATTTCATGTAACCCTCTTGAATGAGCCATTGATTTAGATTGATTCTCCCATCCAGACTCTGAACGCTGTGGTCGCTCACGATCATTATGGAGGTATTTTCATCGATCAAACGAAGAATCTCACCTATGTTTTCATCGCAGAACTTGTAATGATTTCTTAAAGCATCTTTATACTTTTTATGGTACGTGTAGTTCTTATGGTTTTGGTCAACGTACCGGTAAAACAAATGGGGCATCCTATCCGTGCCCATAACCACTGTAAACACAAAATCGCAGTGTTTCTCCCTTATGAAATACTTTGTCAAATCAAATCTCTGTTTATCCATCTCATAAATTCGATCTGCAACTTTTTGTTTATCCATCTGCCTAAAATTCATATCCGAAGTGGAGGCGTCAATAATATACTCTCCGACGATTTTTTTGATTTCCTCTTTGAGGAAATCGGGATATGTGAATTCTCTTTCTACACTGGGTGTCATGAAGCAAGAAACACAGAAGCCATTAGGAATCTCAGGAGGCGGGTAGGTCACGGGAACATTTATCACCGCCACTTTCCTCCCATGCCTGGGCAGAATTTCGTAGAGACTCTCCACCCTCTCATCTCTCACTTCTGAGTTCACTAACTCGGGTTGACCGTAGCTGTAATCATCCCTGTAGGTGAAATCCCAGTAACCAAAATGGCCCGGGTTCTTTCCACACAATACACAACTCCACGCCTGGGGGGTGATCGGGGGAACAGTACTCTTTATTCTTCCGTAGATACCTTCTTCCATGAACTTACTCAGGGTACTCAGTTCATCTCGCCATTGATATACGAGATCAGGATTGAGACCATCCAGTCCAATTATTACCATTTTCCTCGCTGGTTCCATGCCCTTCTCCCCATAGTGCAATGTGTGGATATCCACGGGCGGAGCCCGCGGGACCTGTCAAAAACAAGCTTTGCTTGACGCCCCGGGCGATTTTAGCATTCATCCACGGGTATACCCCGTGGAACTCTGGCCTTCGGGGTCATTAAAACGGTGTCAACTCTGTCCAGAATGTACGTTTTTTAGGTCAGCGAGCAGCTTTATTCTCATATTTTGCCAAACAGATCTTTCTCTACACCTGTTAAGTGTTTGTGCATGCTTTTGCGTGCCCGATAGCTCTGCCTATCTTCAATGGCACGGAGAATTTGTTCATGTTCAATCAAATATCTCTGGAGAATTCCGGGAATGGTCCAGCTCCTTTTCTTTAAACTTGTCCACAGATCTTCCTTTAGATTCTCAAACAATTGCGTGACCATACGAAAAAGGACCGCATTGTGAGTTGCTCGTACTATATTGAGATGGAACTCGAGATCCAGTTTAACGTGTTGTTCAAATTTCTCGGGACTTGAAGGCACCTGTACGATGCTCCGCATCTTATCCAAGGCCTCCCTAATCCTCCTTACGTCTTCCTTTTGTGCCATTCGAGCCGCATATCCAGCGATTTCCCCCTCTATAATCTTCCGGGCTTGAAGCAATTCAAATGGACTTTCCTCTTCTTCCAGATTTCTGAAACCTTGGTCAAGAAACGAGGCACTAACCACATTTTTAACAAAGTTTCCCTTTCCTCCTCTCGTTTCAACCAAACCCAAAATTCCTAACGCCACTATCGCTTCTCTTACAGAAGGTCGGGAGATTCCTAATCTTTTTGCTAAGATTTTCTCAGGGGGAAGTCTGTCTCCCGGTCTTAGCTTTCCATTCCTTATGAGCTCCTCAATTTGTTTAACGACTCGGATATATACTTTTTCGTTTTTCACCTCTTTAAACATTTGTATTTGTGCAAAATTAACGGAAATATCTTCCATATATTATCCCCTGCGCAAAGAGTTATTACCTCTCTAATAGCGCTGCAGAGCGAATGCTAGGCCAAATTACTTGTCTGACAAGTTGATATTTAAATATTAATTTGATTCGATATTAAATTGCTGAAATATCGAAGTCAAGCCTTATTTGTGGCTATTCTAAGCAAATTGGAGAAAAATTGGGAGAAAAAATTCTAGAAATCTTGTAATTTCTTTAAATATCTCCTATTTTTACAAACGTCACCAGTGGCGACTGAAGCGGTAACTTTTGGCTTAGGAATACTCAGCCAGTTACAAAGTAGAGAAAGCAGTCGCCGAACCTAACCCGAAGGAATATAATGCATCTTCTCCCCGAACCGATCGGATGCCCCCCACCGAAGGAGGACTTTCTTTCCCGGTGATGCCCCAATGGCACCATAAGTTACTCGTTCCCCTTTCTCGCTCTATTGAGGGTCTTTCAGAATAACCGGCGCACCTCATGGGCGCCCCGGACATTGGGCTCTATCTCCCGGCCATACCAGTAGGAAGGGGTATCGGGGCAGTAGTGGGGGTTATTGGCATTGCCGTGGTTGGACAAGGGTCCAAATAAACCTGCAAACTGGACAATTACAGAGAGTTATGAATGTTCTCAGGAGTTCTGTGACTGAAGAATATCTGCCCTCGAATTAAGACTGTTGGATTGAGTGGCTGTAATTAATTGAAACGAAAATCGATAATGTTGGCTCTCCTCCCGATGATCGATATCATCTACTATGTACAGAAAGGAAGAGTCGAACGACCCTGCCTTGTACTATCCTTTCTTTCGATCGGTTTAGAGGCTAACGGAGAGTGTATATTCCGTCTTACAGCGGTGGACTAAGAAAAGGGGCCAAGCTATATTTTTAAAAGATAACAAGCCAGTCTTAATATTGATAAAAGGTGCATAAAAGGTGTCAAGCATAAGTAAATAGATATTGACATTGGACCAAGCCGTCGGAAGTCAGTGGCCATCAGTCAAGATGTGCAAAAACTGGAGGCGCGGTCCGAGAGGATCGCACTGTCCAAGGAGTCGCGAAAGGAATCAAAAAAACGCTGACGAGAAACCCAACGAGGAAATACTTATTTACTTATGCCTGACACAATGGCTTGTTGTGTTTTCTCCTTTGATCGGCCATTTTTGGCCCATCAACGGAATATTCGGGATATTCTTTTACGGGAATCGCGGCGTCTCATTGGTGGGATGGTCCATTCAAGGAGACTATCGGCCGCTCGTGGTTAGCCTGATTTACGGAGAAAACCTTTCCCTTCCGGATTTCATGGTTTCACCCAAGAGGGAAAGATACCAAGTGCTTTTGCGAGGTTAGAAAGGCCAATCTTGAAGCATACTAGGATCACCAAGGTATAAAAAGCGGAGACTAAGACCTCCGTTTTGAATGAGCCAACTTTGCTTCTCGTTACTCCAAACACGCTGTAATGCATCATTAAGAATCCAATCAGATTCGTTAAGAAATAGCCTACCATGAAGAGATTTATGAATAAATCCTTACTGATCAGGACAAAAAGACGCAGCAATGAGCCGATAAGGTAAGCGAACGCGTAGGACAATGGAAAATTTACAAAGAGATCATTCCACCACGTTAGTGGTGAAAGAATGAAACCAATCACGCCGATGATTCCTCTTGTAACAAAAAGAAGCGTCGGTTCCTTTTTCAAATTTACTAGATTTGGTTTCAATCCCTGGAAGCCAAACATGTTGTTTGCCCTTGATGTGGCTTATGCCGTCTCTATTACTTGTTACCTCTGTTGTTGCATAAACGCTCTATTTCAGAGTAGGCAAAATATATGCCAGAAAGCCGTAGAAACTGCAGGGATGTCGCATCAGGTGAAGGCAAGATCGGATTCCAAGGGAATATGAGACTGCACTGGATTCCTAGGGTTGGAAATCCAGCAAAGGCAACAAAATTTACGTTCTCTATGAAAGGGATGACTGAAAAATCGGAATTGCTAGTTCCTAAATAAGCAGCTTTTCGGAATAAAAAGTTCTTATTCTCAAATTCTCTAATCCTTTCCATTTGATAGAACATTAAAAGGCTTTCCTCAAGACTGGCGCGCCACATCGCTTCTTAAAGAATCGGCATCTATAGTTCCGATTTTATATGCTAGAAATTGAAAACCATAGAAATATCAAGAGGTTATAGACCTGGCATTACTATTGCTTCTTATTATAGCGTATCTCTTACTGCCCAAAGCATAACCACCATGTAGAGGGAAGGAGGTGTTCACAATGAAAAAGAAAATGATCTGAGCATGGCTGCTGATGTCGCAGCCCCAGCTAAACTCTAACTAAACCAATCGATAGATCACGGTATCCAGGTTCCAGGTATCTTGCTTATTGGAACCGGAACAGAAAAGAAAAAGGGAGGAACGAGAGATGAAACGGAACGGAAGGTTTTTAGCCATAGCAATGTGTGCTCTGTTTCTTATGGCCATGATGTCTGCGGCCGTTATGTTTGCAGCCGAGGTAACCATCACGGGAAAAATCTCCGAGCAGGGAATAGTGGCTGATGATGGGCAGGTCTATGCGGTGGCCGAGGATGAAAAAGGGAAGGAGATTATGGAACATGTTGATAAGACGGTGAAGGTAACTGGCACAGTTGAGGAGCGCGAGGGCAAAAAAGTCATCACTGTGACCAACTATGAAGTCACCGAATAACCGTCAGGAGATGATCGGGAGCGGAGGAGCTAACCGATTATGAAAAAGGTCTTAGTAGTGGTACTGTGCTTCCTTGTCTTTGCCGGGTTTACCTAAATAAGAAAGTGAAGGCGACCGGCACAGTTGAGGAACGCGAGGGTAAGATGGTGATCACCGTGACTTCATATGAAGTAATTGAGGAATAAAGGAAGTTCCGCGTACGTGGGGGGCTAGAAGCCCCCCTTTTTTATTGCCCACCTACTATTTTAACAGAAAAGCGAAAGAGAAAAAATCTTGGGTTCGTAGGTGCCGACGGAGAGCAAGCTAACTCTCCAGGCACTCGTTTGCCGAAACTGCAGGCGGAAGGCAACACAGCAATTATCGATCTGCGGTTGATTTTGTCCTGTCAACCTGTAATAATCCTTAGAAACTGAGAACGAAATCCGTTTTTCTTACTCATCTGTTCTTCCTCATTCATCTCCTGAAGACCAATTTCTCTTGAAGGCCAATCGGGGGCACATAAGGAATGAAGCCATCAGAAAATCAGAAGGGAAGTAAGGAGACAAGACGAGGAAATAAAATTGCAAGAAGGAAGGTGGTACTAAGCAGTGTCTTATTTACAGCAATCTCTTGTTTGCTCTATGCCAATCTTCTATTTTCACAGGATTATTCTCGCTTGGTAGAGCTCATTAGACTTGAAGACAGGGAAAACCCCCTGTACGTTTTTAACGATTTTGAGAACGAATTTGATGAAGACAGCCATAAAGCAAATCTTGAGTACGTTAACGATCATCCAGATCTAATAATGAGAATCAAAGAAGACCTTGGCGGCGGGGAGATTAGGTGGAGACTAGACACTTCCATGCACAGATTATTATTCGTTCCAGAAGTCAGGAAAGAGTATGCCACCATTTTTGAGGACTATTGCTACGATGTAATACGGTATGTCTTGGATAAAATGAATGTCAGTAATCCATATAAAAAGATACAAACCTTATATCATGAAAGGCCTGGAATTCCTGATAGTGGCGTGACGGTGTTCTTGGTCCATAATTTAGCAAGAGAATTCATTGGTAGATATATTTTCTCCAACAAAACAAAAAGAAAAGTGAAGATTGATTTGAAGGGCATTGTCTTCCTGGGCGAAGTGGGATCTTATACCACGAGAGTATATGTGCGAGATAACGGCAAACTTGAATTTGTGAGGGATAATTACACCATATGGCAGAATAGTGCAGAAAATCCATACACAGCTCTCATGGTACCTGTTGAAGAAACATTGCACATTGTATTGAGAGAACATACTGAACGGGCTATTAGGGAACAACTCGAACTCAACCCATCGCGTCGCATGCAAGAGGTGGAGAAGGTTGCCGAAGAGTTAATAGCAACGGAAGAAGCTGTTGTGGGAGGTGTTGTCCACGGGTTATTACCCCCTTTTTTAAAGAGATGTGTCCCTAAGCTACCATGCTCGCTGGTGCAAGAAGATATAGAATCAAAGAGTGAATTGAGACAATACAGGCATCTAAGAAGAGGCATTGCGATCGTGGAAAGTTCGGGGCATAGAAATGCCCTCGAGATATATTCACGTGATCCCAAAGAATTTATGAAGTTGTTGATGTAACCTATCTTAAGACGTGATCGACTCTCGTGACATCAACACAATTCACCCGCGCGTGACCATCTACTTCAGCCGACCCAGCAAGGTAATCCTCACCCCTCAGTCCGTATTGAGGGCTTCCCAGAATAAGCGGCGGACCTCGTGGGGGAATCATAGGGCTATAAGAAGTGGGGGGAATTTCGCGAGAGACAAATGAGGGCGGAACCCCTAAGGGGTTAGGGGGCCCTCTACCTGGAAAATCTCTACCTCTTCTGACACGTTCTTCAGGCTGAATTTGCCCAGGCAGCTGAGGACGAACTCCTGGTTGACGCGATCCGCCGTGGTCCGAGAAAGGAGCACAGCCCCCCCGGTTGCAAAGGCTCCAAGCCTGCCAGCCACGTTGGTAACCATTCCCCGCGCGGTGAAGGTCCATCGAGATCCCGTGAGGCTTTCGAACTTTGCGGCTCCTACGAGGCCCGGGCCGGAATTGATCCCCATGTTGATCATCAGGGGCTGGGGCAACTCTCTGAACTCCTGATTAATGAGTGCCGTTTTCTCCCTGATCGTGGCCGCCGTTCGGACGGCCTCCAGGGCATTGGCCTTCTCATGCTCGTCCATGAAGAGGACCATCAGCCCATCCCCGGCCGTCTCCATCACGTCGCCGTTGTTCTCATAGATGGCATCCATAAACACGGAAAAGCACTTCTCAATGACTCTGTTGAGCTCGGCCGACTCGAGGCTCTCACTCATCTTGGTGTAGCCCTCGATGTCGAGAAAGAGGACGGAGACATCCTGTTCCTTGGTTTCAAGGATGGGGGCGGACGGGGATTTATCAATGAGCCTGCTGACCGTGGTGGGCACGAACTTGCACAGTTGGGCCTTGACGCTTTCCAGGATCTCCACCTTCTTCAAGGCGGCCCGAAGTTCCTTGAGCGTCTTCTCGAGCTGAATGTTCTTCTGCTTTAGGTCCTCATTGAGATGCTTTATCTCCTCGAAGGATCGGGAATTCTTGAGGGCAACCACGAGGTTGTTCACCAGGGTCACGAGAAGCTCCTTATCGTCGTCGCTGTACGGCTCCCCGACGATTTTGTCCCCCAACCCGAGGAGGCCAGCGCAGTCGGGCTCCACAGCAAAGGGGAGGACACAGGCTACTTTGGCAGGGAAAACCCGAAGTTTTGTGAGATCCGGGCCGCTCACCACCAGCCCTTTATAATTTTGCTTCTGGAGGAATTTCCTTCCGGCACTTTGCAATGACGGGTGGTCGCCCTCCGGGAACCCCATGGAAACAAAGCGGGGGATTTTTCTGGATGGTCCCTCCAGGGTCATGATGAAGCCCTCCATGACCCCGAAGTTACCCATGGTCATCAATAAGAAGTTTCTCAGGATTGTCTCGAATTCCACGCTGCCGAATATGTCGGTGCTCACATCATAGAGGGTCTTTAGATGGAAGACCCGGCGGTCCAGCTCAGCCTGGATATGCTCCGCTTGCTTTAAAGCCGATCTGAGTTGTTCTACTTCTCGTTGGATGTCCATCTGATGACCTTCATGGGTCACGAGTACATGAATTTTAGGAGGGTCTTGAAGTGGATCTTCAATTCTTGTCTTGCTTCTTTGAGGCGGGCGAACAGGTGCTGCGCTAGATTCCTCATGATGGTGCAGCCGAACTCGTGGTCTTCCCGGATGACTTTCTGAAGGTCCACCCGTTTCATGAGAAGCGACGTGCCGTCCTCCACACATCGGGCAGAAAGAGTGTACACATGGGGAGCGATTAAGGCAGATGTGCCGAAGTAATCTCCAGGCTTTCGCAGGATCGCGACGGGAATCTCGAAATCACCTTCGGCCTTCATAAAGAGCTCTACGGCTCCTTCCTTTAGCACGTGGAGATCTTCAGCCTCTTGGCCCTCCTGCAAAAGCTGCTGTCCCTTTTGGAGCTTGGTCTCCTTGGCGATCGCAGTTAGCCGCTGCATCTGAGACGCCGAGAGTCCCCGGAATAGGTAGCAAATCCCTAAAGGCGTAGAGGGCATCTTCTTGCCGGACCTATTTTTTCATATTTTTTGGGAAACTGGACGAACAAACAGAAAGTCCTTTTTTGCGTGAACGACCGTTACAGGATCCAACTGGGAATATTTGGGCGGTCATGATCCCCGGGACAAGCCCTTGAGGGCTTGATCCCTCGTGTCGTAGATTTGAGCAAATTTTGTGATGCCCACCATGTTGAAGATTTTCTTAAAGTGATCTGAAAGGCCCGTGATCCCGATCTGTTGGTTATTCTTTTTCGTTTCGGCAAGGAACTGAATGAGTACAGAGATACCACCGCTATTGATATAAGCGTTTTTCTCAAATTTCAGCAGAATCTTGCTTGCACCCTGATTGTTTGCATTCTCATAGGCTTCATTAAGAAAAGGCTCAGAAAGGATCGTCACATCACCGCGGATGTCAAAGAGGGTCACATCGCCGAGCTGTTCTAACCGGATTTTGTTCGCTTGCTCCATGTCTAACCTATGTAACTGTCCATTTCACTTGGTCAGCTTGATCTCAATTGTAACAACATGCCCTTCTGTAGTCGTCTGGTTGAATTTCACTCGATCCACCAGTTGCTGGATCATGAAGACGCCAAGCCCCCTGGTGGGCTCCTCTTCTTCAATTATCCTCACGATCCCCGGGTACTCGGGAACCTCCGGCATGCCATCTCCTTCGTCCATCACGGAGATAATAAAGGTATCATCCCTGAAATTCATGTTGACGACCACCCTGGCCTCTGGAC